>Ga0318516_10000998_pt1 | contig 10194 bp, 10 predicted proteins | sample GRESIP176b2f20_FD_202501 | JGI IMG/M metagenome (GOLD analysis project Ga0318516, IMG submission 202501) | Tropical soil microbial communities from Luquillo Experimental Forest, Puerto Rico - GRE.SIPMG.176b2f20 | ecosystem: Environmental > Terrestrial > Soil > Tropical forest > Bulk soil... | reverse complement strand
GTACTGAAACGAAATTCGAAATGTCCCCAGAGGCGCTGGCGCAGCTCGGCGACGGCCGTATCGCTTACGTCAAGACCATCCGGTCCGAAGACGTCCGCGCGCTATTTCCGCAAGCCGACGTGCCGCAGATGGCGCCAGGTCAAAAGCTGTTCGCGTTGCATGCCGCTGACGGTACGCCGATCATGCTCACCGACAGTCGCGAAGCTGCGATCGCCAATGCCTGGCGCCAGGAGCTCGAAACCGTGAGCGTGCACTGACCAGTAATCAATGATCAGAACGGGGCCTGCGAAACTATCGCGGCCCCGTTTTCAATTTCGTCTTCTGATCCCGGATGTCTGGCTACCGACTTCCGATCCCTATGCCGCGGAAGCCGACGGCATGGCCAAGACCGCGTAGAGCGATTCGGCGTCGTGGGTGGCGCGCAATTTGTGCACAATCGTCCGATCCCGCATCAGTCGGGCAATGCGCGCTAAGGCTTGTAGATGATCAGCACCCGCCGCCTCCGGGGCCAATAACAGAAAAACCAGGTCGACCGGCTGATTGTCGAGAGCGTCGAAATCGACTGGGCGCTCGAGACGCGCGAATAAGCCAAACAGCCGACTTAGCGTCGGCATTTTTCCGTGCGGAATGGCAATGCCGTTGCCGATCGCAGTGGTGCCGAGCTTTTCCCGCTGCATCAACAGATCGAAGACTGCCCGCTCGTTCTGCCCGGTGAGCGCGGCCGCACGCGCCGCAAGTTCCTGCAGCACCTGTTTCTTGTTGTTGACTTTGAGCGCCGGGATAATCGCGTTTGGCGCGATCAGGTCGGTGAGCGGCATTTATGGAACCTGAGGACAAACTTTTGCAGCGCCGATTTCTAGGCGTGATCCTCCCGGCGAGCGCTATCGAAGTTCCGGGATGGTGCTTAAAGGCGGCGGACCATAGGGACCGGGTGCGAGCGCGTCAATGGGGCGAATGGGCTGTGGGATCGATCCAGCCGAAATGGCCGTCCGGCCGCCGGTAAACGACGTTTATTCCGCCATGTGCGGCGTGACGAAACACCAGCACCGGCGCTCCGGTCATATCGAGCTCGGTCACCGCCTCACTGACCGAGAGCTTTTTGAGAGTCGTCGTCGATTCGGCGATAATGACCGGAGTGAAGCTGTCGATGTCGGCGTCGTCGTCGCTCCGCGGCGCCTCGATCACATAGCTGGCGGCGCTGACGGAGGGTCCAGTATCGCTCCGCTCGGGTCGATGCTCCTTAAGGCGCCGGTGATAGCGGCGGAGCCGTTTTTCGATCCGCAATGCGGCCTGATCGGCGCTGGCATAAGCATCAGGAGCCATGCCTTCGGTGTGCAGCGTGATTTTGGAATCGAGGTGGATGGCGCATTCGGTGCGAAAGCCGAAGCCGTCTTTGGCCAGCGTGACATGCCCCGAATAGCCACCATCGAAATACTTGTTTAGAGCTTGTGTTATCCGCGCGCTAATACGTTCTCGCAGCGCCTCGCCCAAATCGAGGTTCTTTCCTGACACGCGAAATGGCATGGCAGCCTCTTTACTTCCCTAAAGATGGACCTGTCGCGGCTGTAACGTCAGTTCACGATTGCGGTTTGCTTCTCTCGCCGCCGCTGAACCGAGGAAGGAATCCGCATGGCCTCGCGGTATTTGGCCACTGTTCGCCGCGCGATATCAATGCCGGCCTCGCGCAATTTTTCCACGATGGTGTCGTCCGACAAAAATTCGGATGCGCCCTCCGCGTCGATCAATTGCCGTATGCGGTGACGCACCGCCTCGGCAGAATGTGTTTCGCCGCCATGCGCGCCAGCAATCGCCGACGTGAAGAAGTATTTCAGTTCAAAAATGCCGCGGCTGGTCGCCATGTATTTGTTGGCAGTGACGCGCGACACCGTAGATTCGTGCATGCCGATCGCTTCGGCAACAGTTTTGAGGTTGAGAGGACGCAGATGCTCGACGCCGCGGGCAAAAAACGCGTCCTGCTGGCGGACGATCTCGTTGGCAACCTTCAATATGGTCCGCGCGCGCTGATCGAGCGCGCGAACGAGCCAAGTGGCGTTCTGCAGGCATTCGGCCAGATAGGACTTCTCGGCATCGCGCCGCGCCGTGGCCGAAACCGTCGCGTAATAAGTCTGATTGACCAGGACCTTCGGCAGCGTGTCGGAATTGAGCTCGACCAACCAAGCGCCGTCGGGCGTAGCACGCACGAACACGTCGGGCACGATTGGCTGGATTACCGCCGAACCGAAGGCAAGCCCGGGCTTCGGATTGAGCTGGCGGATCTCAGCGATCATTTCAGCGAGATCTTCGTCGCCGACGCCGCAAATTTTCTTCAGCGCGGCAAGATCGCGGCGGGCCACAAGATCGAGCCTGCCGATCAAGGCAGCCATGGCCGGGTCATAGCGATTACGCTCCTTGAGTTGAATCGCAAGACATTCGGCGAGGTCGCGGGCGCAGATGCCGGGTGGATCGAAGCTTTGCAAAATGGCGAGAACCGCCTCGATTTCGGCGATGCCAGTGCCGAGCTTTTCCGCCGCCGCCGCGAGATCGCCGGCGAGATAGCCGGATTCGTCGACCAGATCGACGAGATAATAGCCGACCATGCGCTGGGCGGGATCGGTGATGGCAAGAGTGACCTGCTCCCTCAGCCATTCCGCCAATGTCGGCTCGGCCGATACGAATGCTTCCAGATTATATTCAACGTCGTTACGGGGGCCGCTTGCGGCTGCGCCCCATTCGGAATAGCCGGCCGGCATATCCCCGAGACGCGGGCGCACCGGCGCGCCGTCGTCGAGCGACGCTTCATCGAGCCGATCGTCCGGCGGTTCGCCGCCGGCAGCGCCATCGCCACTGTGCTCGCCGGCACGTCGGTCACTGTCGTCGTCTGAGCTGCGGGACGTCGCTTCGCCGCTAGAAACGCCGGGCGCGGGTTCCGCGGGTTCATTGTCCGCGCCGCGCTCAAGCAGCGGATTGCGCTCAAGTTCGGCTTCGACATAGGCAGCCAGATCGAGATTCGTGAGCGCCAGCAGCTTGATGGCTTGCATCAGCTGCGGCGTCATCACCAGCGCTTGGCTCTGCCGGATTTGCAGTCTTTGGGTCAGCGCCATATCCGGCCTGTGCGACTTGGTCCGATTCTTGCTTCTGTGTGCTTACATCATCGGCAGCAGGGTCGCCAGCGGTTTTGCCGCGGACATCGCACAAGCATCAAAGGCGGAATTCCTCGCCCAGATAGAGCCGTCGCACGTCAGGGTTGTTGACGATATCGTCGGCCCGCCCCTCCATCAGCACTTCGCCGGAATAGATGATGTAAGCTCGATCGGTCAGGCCGAGTGTCTCGCGCACGTTATGATCGGTGATCAGCACACCGATGCCGCGATTGGTCAGATGCCGCACCAGCGTCTGGATATCGCCGACGGCGATTGGGTCGATACCGGCGAACGGTTCATCAAGCAGCATGTAATTCGGCCGCGTCGCCAGGGATCGGGCAATTTCCACCCTGCGGCGCTCGCCGCCGGAAAGTGCGATCGCCGGCGTCGTGCGCAACCGGGCAATGTTGAATTCTTCGAGCAACGCCTCGAGATCGCGATCCCGGCGCTGGGCATCCGGCTCGACCACTTCCAGCACCGCGCGGATATTTTGCTCGACCGTCAGGCCGCGGAAGATCGAAGCCTCCTGCGGCAGATAACCGATACCGAGCCGTGCGCGTTGATACATCGGCAGCTGCGTCACGTCGCAACCGTCCAATTCGATGCGGCCCTCATCGGCTTTGATCAGACCTGTGATCATGTAGAAGACCGTGGTCTTGCCGGCGCCGTTTGGCCCAAGTAGCCCGACCGCTTCGCCTTTGCGCACGTACAGGCTCACGCCTCTGACCACCTTGCGGCCGACGAAGCTCTTCACCACGCCGTGAACCGACAGCAGTGCCTTGCGTTCGGCGGGTGCGGCCCCGTTGCCGCTCGAGCGGCGGCGCGGCCGCGCCGTTTGGCGCGGGACGCTGGGACTGCTGGGCGGTGCGGGCTGGCGCTGCGGTCGCGACGGCATCGCCGGAGCCTGGCTCGGCGGCGATGCTGGATTTGGGTGCGATGCAGGACTTGGGTGCGATGCAGGACTTGGGTGCGATGCCGGACTTGGGCGCGATGCTGGACTTGAGGGTGACACTGGACTTGGCGGCGACACCGGACTTGGCGGCGGTGCCGGTGCCGGCGGGCTTTTGGCGCGCACCTTGTGCGCGGGCACAACGCACGCGATGTCGACATAGATCGTGCTCATGGCGCCGCCGATCGAGGCGAGATCAATTGCCTCGTGGTCGGCGAGGGGAAGTGAGTGCGCGCCGGCGCTGCGGCGGCGGAAATATGAAAAAAGGTCGAGGCTCAAAACTCATTATCCTCGTGAGCCGGTCTCGCAAATGCGCTCGCGCTATTGCGAACCACTGCCCGTTGATTTGCAAAGCTTAGCCGATTTCGCGCGGCTGCGGTGTTGGCGCGGCAACTCAATTCGGCCGGCCCGGTCCGATGGTCATGAAATTGGATGGGCCGCCTTGGCCCTTGCCCGGTTGGATCAAGGCGCGGACGCGGCCTGATCCCGCGGCACCCGTTCCGGCGCCGCTGCCGCCCGATTCGACCCGCGCATTGCCGGTCTCGGTGTCGACGACGACCCGCTCGCCGTGAATGATATTTTGCCCCTGGCTGACCACGACATTGCCGCTCAGCGTGATGGTCTTGGTCTTGAGATCGTAGATGCCAAGGTCGCCAGTGGCGCTTTGGTCCTTGGTAAGAACGGTCACGCCACCGCGCGCTTCAATGCGGCGAACATTCTGGGCGCCTTTGGCTCCGCCAAGCGGCGGTTTGCTGACTGTCCCCGTGGTTACCTCGCTGGTGGCGTCGCCGAGACCGACCTCTTGGCCATAAAAAACCACGAGGCTGCGGCAACGCATTGTCGTGTCGCCTTGCACGACTTGAACATTGCCGGAAAACGTCGCGGTTTTGGTCTTATCGTGAACCTCGAGTGTGGCGGCCTCGATCTGCACCGGGGCGTCCTTGTCGACTTGCCCAGGCTTGGCCGGGCTTGAAGTGGCGGTCCCTTGCGGCGGCAGCGTTTGCCCAAAAACCGTTGGCGCCGAGGCGGTAAGCGCCGCGGGGATCAATGCCGCGAGTAGAATAATTGCGAACCGCTGCATTACTGCTCGCCCGCGCGGGAATTCTCAGCCGATGCTCGCTTGCCCGGCAGCAGCGTCATGGCGACGCCGCTGAAACGGACCACGCTGCCCCGGTCGATGATGTCGAGTCGCTTGGCGTTGAGGAAGCCGTCGAGCATTTTCACCGCGACCGGCTTGTCCGAGACCACATTGCCTTTGCGCACGTCGATTACCGCCTCGGCCAAGCGTCCCTCATAGCCGGTCGAGGAAACCAGTTCGATATTTTCGCTCAACGTCAGCATTTCCGTCTTGGCATCATAGACGCCCGACACGGCAGACATCTCAACGGTGCTTTTGTCCTCCAACTCCATCTTGGCGTGGAGCTGATGCAATTCAACAAGATTGGGCTTGGTGATGTCCTGTCCAGCGGCATCCGCGGAAAATTCATAAGCGCGGGAATCGACCGTGTAGCCGGACAGCCGTGGTTGCTGCATCGTGATCTTGGTGCCGTGGATGACAAGCTTGCCGAGCTCGCCCGGGAGCCGAAAACCGCCGATCGGGGGCAGGTAATTGATGCCGATGACGGTCAGAAGTAGCGCCGCAATGCCTGCTGGCACACAAATCCGTAGCCAGCGCACGTGCCGGCTGTGCCGCAGCGCCGCACGATAGCCGCGCTCAAGATCGCCGCGGGAATTCACCGAAAATGCCTTCGCCGCGTGCCCGGGGTAGAGAATGGCCAAGCCCTGATCCCTCACGCCGCCCCTTGTGTCGGACTTAGATCATGGTTTGGGGTGGTTTGTCTCGCCAAAATATGCCTGCGAATATGGCCCGGCAAAGGCTACTAATTCAGTGGGTTAGTGCAGCCGCGACTCACGAATGGGCGAAAATATCTTCGCCCGCGAAGCCGGCGAGGTCGAGCCGGACCCGGTCGGGCAGAAAGCGAAAGCAGGCCGCGGCCAATTGCTCGCGGCCTTCGCGGGCCAGCATCGCGTCAAGCCGCTCTTTGAGCGCGTGGAGGTGAATTACATCTGCGGCCGCGTAGGCCACCTGCGCTTCGCTTAATTCAAGCGCGCCCCAATCGGAGGATTGCTGCTGCTTTGACAAGTCCTGTCCCAAGACTTCACGCACCAGATCTTTCAGCCCGTGCTTGTCGGTATAGGTTCGCGCCAGCCGCGATGCGATCTTGGTGCAATAAACCGGTTCAGCCATGATGCCAAAGGTCTTCCAGAGAACGCCGAGATCGAAGCGCGCGAAGTGAAAAATCTTGAGCAGCGTTTTGTCGGCGAGAAGCCGTTTCAAATTTGGCGCGTCACTGCTGTGCGGCGGAATTTGCACCACATCGGCCGAACCGTCGCCCGGCGATAACTGCACGACGCAGAGCCGGTCGCGGGTGACATCGAGGCCCATGGTCTCGGTATCGATTGCGACCGCGCCCTTGTAGCGCGAGATGTCGGGCAGATCGCCGCGATGCAGTCGAATGGTCATGCGGCCGTTATCGCGCGCGATTCATCGGATTCCAAGGCCTTATTTGGGCGATCGCTCGGAACGGTTGATTTTTTGCGCGGCCACTGGAACGTTTTTCTCGCCATGGATTTTGCCGAGGCAGGGACCGGGTGCTGTCGCAAACTGGAGAGGTGATCGCTGGCAAGAGTGGTAACGAGTAAAAAACGGGCCGCGTATTTGCGGCCCGCTGCAGGGCCGCCGTCGTGGCGGCCTTGCTTTTTGATGCAGCGGTTGCGGGCGGACATTCAGAGTTAGAAATCGGAAACGGTTTTCTTGGCAGTTATTCTTGGCAGTTATTCTTGGCAGTTATTCTTGGCGACGATGAAGTCTGCCAAGGTATTAGAGCGTCGTGCCAAGCAGATCGACAGCCGATTGGTTTCGGGACTCATCCTTTCTGCACCACGGCCACACCGATTGTCGCGATCGCCATTCCAACCAAAGCCTGGGGTCCCAGATGTTCGCCGAACATCGCCCAGGCAATCAGCGCCGTCGTCGGAGGGACGAGGAAGAAGTAGCTTGCGAGTTTCGAGACGGCGCCGCGCCGGATGAGCAGATAGAGCAAGCAGATCGCACCGACGGACAGCGCCAGGACAAGCCAGGCCAGTGCAGCGATGAAGGGAGCGACCACGTGATAGCCATGGTCTCAAGGCGGGCAGCCAGAAGCATTACTGGCACCGTCGCCGCGGCGTACTGGATCACGGTAGCGGTCCACAGATTAGCATGGGCACAAAAGCGCTTCTGATAAAGCGTCCCCGCGGTACCGCCGATCAAGCCGCACACAGCAAGTGCTGGTGCGGTGAGTCCGACAGGTCCGGCCGATAATCCGTAGCGCTCACCCAGGACCAGAGCGGCACCGCCAAAACCCAGGATGAAGCCGATCCATTGAAGCGAGCTGACGCGCTCGCCCAAGATCGGTCCGACCACTGCGGCGATCAGGATCGGCTGTAGACCGATGATCATTGCGGCGAACGCCGCCGGCAAGCCGATCTGGATCGCCGAAAACACGCCGCCCAGTTGGAGGCCGTGCATCAGGAGCCCGACCACAGCAACATGGGCGATCATGACGCCCTTCGGCCACTCGGCGCGCGCCACCAGAGCGGCGACCAGCATGACAATGGTAGCGATCGCGAAGCGGACTCCGAGAAAGGTCAGCGGCTCCGCGTAACGCAGCCCGAGCTTGCCGCCAATGAAGCCACTGGACCACAGCACGACGAAGACGGCTGGCGCCACCGCGGTCCAGACGAAGGAGCTCGCGTCGTGGGCGTGGATGATGGAGATCCGCCGCCACAGAAGGCTGCCGGTGTCGGCGTCTGATGTTTCCAATTTCTGTCGTCTTACTGCGGAGAGCGCGGGACGGAAATCTATGTGCATTAACGGGTTGGTCCCCGAGAACCGTACGCGCTATGTGGGTGGCTGTTTCAACGTTTGGTGCCCAGGAGAGGACTCGAACCTCCACGCCTCGCGGCGCTAGTACCTGAAACTAGTGCGTCTACCAATTCCGCCACCTGGGCTCCCGCCAATTGGCACCGCATGGTGCCGCTTGGCGCCGCTCAATCGAGTAGCAACGGGCGGTCGCGGCGATAGGTAGAAAGGGCTCGTGCCCTTGTCAATCGAAGGTCAATCGAAGGCGCCGATCCCCTATACAGCGCAAAATCGATCATGTATCTCGCCGCCATGGTACTTAGGAACCGTGGCAGTTAGGAACATGGCGCTCAGGAACACGCTCGAAACGCTTGTCACCGTGTTCGGCGGCTCGGGTTTTCTCGGCCGTCATGTCGTGCGTGCGCTGGCCAAGCGAGGCTACCGGATCCGCGTTGCGGTGCGCCGGCCGGAGCTGGCCGGATTTTTGCAGCCGATGGGCCAAGTCGGCCAGATCCATGCCGTCCAAGCTAATCTGCGCTTTCCGCAGTCAGTTACGGCGGCAGTGCGCGATGCCGACGTGGTGATCAATCTCGTCGGCATTTTGTTTGAGCGCAGCCGTCAGCGCTTTGACGCGGTGATGGCCGCTGGCGCCCAAACCGTAGCCGAGGCGGCAAATGCAATCTCGGCGCCGCTCATTCATGTTTCGGCCATCGGCGCGGATGAAAAATCGAGCGCGCGTTACGCCAAAGCCAAGGCGGAAGGCGAGCGGCTGGTGCTGGCCGCGCACGATGCCGCGATGATCATCCGGCCTTCGATCATCTTTGGCCCAGAGGATGATTTCTTCAATCGCTTCGGTGCGCTTGCTCGTATTGCGCCGGCGCTGCCGCTGGTCGGCGGCGGCGCCACCCGCACGCAGCCTGTCTTTGTCGGCAACGTCGCCGAGGCGATTGCGAAAGCGGTCGACGGCGATTTGCGGCCGGCGACGATCTATGAACTCGGTGGTCCGGACGTCCGCACCTTCAAGGAGTTGATGCAATACGTTCTCGTCGTCACCCAGCGCCGCCGCCTGCTCGTTCCGGTGCCGTTTGCGGTGATGAAGCTGCAAGCGATGATCCTGCAATTTCTGCCCAAGCCACCGATCACTCCCGATCAGGTCGAACTGCTCAAACGCGACAACGTGGTCTCTGAGGATGCCAAACGCGATAAACGCGTGCTGGAGGGCATCGGCATCACCCCGGAATCGATCGAGGCAATCGTGCCGACTTATCTGTGGCGGTTCCGCAAGACCGGACAATTCAATCCGCACGTCGCTCAGCCATAGCGGACGGCGGCAAATGCGACAGCAAGCTAAAACGAAATCCCGAATCGACTAAAATTATTTTGCTTTAGCCGCAACGGCGGCCGGCGGCCGATATTGCGAGAGCGGCGGCATCCTTGCCGCCGCTCCGGCTGCAATTTCAGCCTTCGTATTTGAACGACAGTGCCACGCGCGTGCGAAACGCGGTGACTTTACCGTCTTCGACTTTCATATCCATCTGCGTGACTTCCGCGACGCGCAAATCGCGCAGCGAAGTCGCGGCCGTTTCAATGGCGCGCCGGCCTGCATCTTCCCAGGATTTTTCGCTGACGCCGACCACGTCGACAATGCGATAAACGCTTTCCGCCGATTGCTTCTTGGCCATGAACTGATCCCTTCGAGGCTGTTCAATCCCGCCCGTGCAGACTTGATCTTAAAGCATCATCCCGAAAAGTGCATACCGGTTTCTCCCTCTGAAACCGGAGCGTTGTTTAGACATTCTTATTTGAATGCTTCGGCGGGCGAAGGCAGCTCAGAAAAGTCTCGGCGGCGGTGTTAACCGCTTCACAGGCCCACCAAGAGCGCGATCAGTCCCAAGGCGCCGACCACAATCCGCCACCAAGCGAACAGCGCAAAGCCGTGGCGGGCGACGTAGCCGAGCAGCGTCTTCACCACAAACCAGCCGCAGACGAACGAAACCGCGAAGCCAACCGCGATGATGAGCGTGTTGCCGCCAGTGAATTCACCACGGTTCTTATAGGCTTCGAATGCGAACGCGCCGACCATGGTCGGCATCGCCAGCCAAAAGGAAAATTCTGTAGCGGCCCGCTTGTCGGCGCCCAGCAGCATGGCCCCGACAATCGTCGCCCCGGCGCGCGATACCCCCGGCATCATCGACAGGCAC
>Ga0318516_10000995_pt1 | contig 10217 bp, 7 predicted proteins | sample GRESIP176b2f20_FD_202501 | JGI IMG/M metagenome (GOLD analysis project Ga0318516, IMG submission 202501) | Tropical soil microbial communities from Luquillo Experimental Forest, Puerto Rico - GRE.SIPMG.176b2f20 | ecosystem: Environmental > Terrestrial > Soil > Tropical forest > Bulk soil... | reverse complement strand
CGTCAGATCACCGCCCAGTTCGGTGTGCCGTGCTGCGGAGAGGGTGGGGTGGTCCGCGCGGTGAATGTCTGCGCAATCGGCTACGGCAAGCTCGGGGGGTGGGAGCTCGGCTATTCCTCGGACCTGGACCTGGTGTTCCTGCACGACTCCCACGGCGAGCATCAGCAGACAAGTGGTCCGCGGCCGATCGACAATCAGCTGTTCTTCGTGCGCCTCGCGCAGCGCATCGTGCACCTGCTCACTATGCACTCCGCCGCCGGTCGGCTCTACGAGGTCGATGTGCGCCTGCGACCGAGCGGCAAGGGAGGCCTGCTGGTCACCAACATCGAGGCATTTGCCGAGTACCAGCAGCGGGAAGCGTGGACCTGGGAGCACCAGGCCTTGCTGCACGCACGGGCCGTCGCCGGCGCACCGCAGCTGCGCGCCCGCTTCGAGACGGTGCGGCTCGAGGTGCTGTGCGAGCACGTGCGCCGAGAGACGCTGCGCGATGAGGTGCGCAACATGCGCGAGCGGATGCGCCGGGAGCTCTCCCGCGGAGACGCGCAGCGCTTCGACCTCAAGCAGGACCCGGGCGGGATCGCCGACATCGAGTTCCTTGCCCAGTACTGGGCGCTGCGCTGGGCGCACGAGTACCCCGCCGTGGCCATGTTCTCCGATACGATCCGCCAGCTCGAGTCGGTCGCCTCGGCGGACCTGGTGCCACAGGCTACTGTCGATGTGTTGACGGCCGCCTATCGGGCCTACCGCGCGCGTATTCACCGGCTGTCGCTCGATGCGGCACCGGCAATCGTGCCGGTCGAGGAGTTCACCGAGGCGCGCGCCGGCGTTACCGCGGTATGGGATGCCACGCTCGGCGCTGACAGCCACGCCTCCCGGGTATAATCCCGCGTACTCCCTCGCATCGGCGAACACCACCCATGGCGGCGACCGCTCGGCCCCTGATAGAGCCCAACGCACAGAACCACTACGACGTCACGGTAGAGGACCTGCCGCTCTGTTGTCCCATGCCGCAGATGTACCTGTGGAACTCACACCCGCGCGTGTACCTGGCCATCGAGGAGAGCGGCTGGGCAAAGTGCCCTTACTGCAGCGCGGAGTACACGCTGCAGCGCTGATACCCGCAGGTGACGTAGCGCTCGCTACCCGGTCACTCCTGATCCGCGAGGTTGACGTCCCGTGGAGGGGCGAGGTCCGTACGGACCGGTGCGAGCTTGGCTTCCCGCAGGCGTTTGTTCAGATCCGGGAGATCTGCCTGCAGCTTCTGCCAGGAATCGAGCAGCCGAGTGACCTTGCCTTGTAAGGTGTCAGTGGCCGCGACCTGTGCCTGGGTGGGCGCCGCATCGGCGCGCGTCACCTCCGCATAGAGCCCGGCGACCTGCTCCTGCGCGCCTTTCAGGTTGGCCTGCGGCACCGGTGGCGCCTGGCCGCTACCCGGTTGCGGCGCTTCCGGCTTCGCTTCCGTGGTGCCTGACTCCCCGGTTTTGGGCTCCGCGGAGGCGGTCAGCTCGGCGAGTCGGGCCTGGTAGGCGTGCACGGCCTCGGCTGCCCCGGCGCCTGCAGCGAGCGACTTCAGCTGCGCTTCCTCCGAGCGCGCGGTGAGTAGCGCCTGCGAGCTCTGCGAGAGCAGTCCGGCAAGGCGCGTTGCAAGTTGCAACTGCTTACTGAGCGCGTCGGCGGAAGCGGTGACGCGCGGATCCGGCTTCACCGTCAGGGGTGCCTCGAGGCGCTTGCCGTCGTAAGTGAGGCGCACCAGGTAGTTCCCCGGCACCGCCAGCGGTCCTTCGGGCTGGCGCGGCGTGGCGTGGGGCACCGCGGAAATCGGATAGCTGTGAGTTGCGGAAACCGGCGCCGGATAGTGGAGGTCCCAGACCCAGCGGTGCATGCCACCGCCTGCGGGCAGCACCTGCGGCGGCTTGAGCCAGTACTTCGGGATGTGTTCCCGCGCGAGCTCTTCCGCATCCGGCTGCGCCGGATCGTCGCTCCTGAAGCGACGCACCAGCGCGCCAGTGCCATCGAGCACCTCGAGCACCAGAGGTTGCCGCGCATCGTGCGGCAGGAAGAACTCGAGGATCGCGCCGGCGGGTGGATTTTCCGCGAGTGGCTCATCGGGCGGTATCGGCGTGTCGGTCCAGGTGCTGCGATACATGCGCACGGCGGCCGCCGGGCGGAACAGCACCGCCTCGCGCATCGGTGCGGCGGTCAGCTGCCGCAGCCGCGCAATGTCATCGAGGATCCAGATCGAGCGGCCGTGGGTTGCGACGATGAGGTCATCCTCGTGGATCCACAGGTCGCGCATCGAGGTGCGCGGCAGGTTCAGCTGCAGCGAGTCCCAGTGATCGCCCTCATCGAAGGACACCCACACGGCGGACTCGGTCGCCGCGAACAGCAGCCCACGGCGCTGCGGATCCTCGCGCACCGAGTTCACCGGAGCGTCTGTGGGTAGCCCCGCGGTGATCGACTGCCAGGTCCGGCCGCGATCGTGCGTGCGGTACAGGTAGGGGCGCAGGTCGTCGATGCGCATGCGGCTCACGGACACGTAGGCGGTATCCGCATCGAAGTGCGACGCTTCGATCTGCGTCACCTTGCTCCAGGGGATGAGATCGGGCGGGGTGACATTCGACCAGTTAGCCCCGCCATCGACGCTGAGCCACACCAGCCCATCGTCGGTGCCCGCCCACAGTCTGCCGCGATCGAGGGGCGAGAGTCCGAGGGCGTAAATCACTCCTCGCTGTGCTTCCGCAGCCTTGAGGCGCAACGCGCCGACGCTCGCGGGTACGGCGCCGGCTTCGCGTGCCAGGTCGGGACTGACGGCCTGCCAGCTCGTGCCGCCGTCGGTCGTGCGGTAAAGCCGGTTCGCGGCGAAGTACAGGGTGTGCGGGTCGAGCGGGGAGAACATCAGCGGCTCGGTGCGGTTGACGCGCACGTCCGGCCCACGCAATGGGATCGGCGTGACGTTCTGAACCTGTCCGGTCGACCAGTGGAATTTCGATACCTCGTTGCGTCCACCGCCGTAGATCACATCCGGATCCAGCGGATCGGGGGCCACATAGCCGTACTCGATCACTCCCACCGGGTGCCAGTCGCGGCTGGTGACACTGCCGTCGTTGCCACGGCTCGCGATGCACACCGAGCCGCTTTCCTGCTGCCCGGCACAAACGCGGTAGGGAAAGGTCGGAGTGACGCTCACGTGGTACAGCTGCGCGGTCGGCTGATTGAACCAACTGCTCCAGGTCTCACCGCCATTGACGGTGATCACCGCGCCCTGATCGCTGACGAGCGCAATGATGCGGGGGTCGCTCGGGTTGATCCACAGGTTCTGGTAGTCATCGCCCCCCGGAGCGCCGCGCAGCGGCTGCCAGTTGCGGCCCCCGTCGGTGGACTTCATGGCCACGGTGCTGGCGCTGTACACCACATCCGGGTTGGTCGGGTCCACGCGCGGCACCGCCAGGTCGCCACCGCCGATGCGCAGCGCAGGCCGCGGATCGGTGGTGATGCGTGTCCAGCTCTCGCCTCCATCGTCGGAGCGGAACACACCGAGCCCCGCCGCCGAGGAATACGTGCTGGGCTCGGAAGTGCCGACCGTCACGTACAGCCGCTGCGGGGAAGAGGGCGCGACGGCGACGTTGACCTGTGCCAGGTTCGCAGGCAGACCCGCAGCGAGGCGCTTCCAGGTGTCGCCGCCGTCGGTCGACTTGAAGAGCCCGCCGCCGGTGCCGTTGAACTCGTTCTTGTCTTCCCAGGGACCAAGCCGGGCCTGCCACAGACCTGCATAGACGATCTGCGGATGCAGTGGGTCGATGGCGACCGCCGAGCCACCCGTGTCCGCATCCTTATAGAGCACGCGTTGCCAGGTGACCCCCGCATCCAGCGAGCGGTAGATACCCCGCTCGGGGTTGGGTCCGTAGGGGTGGCCCAGCACCGCTGCGAACAGGCGTGACGCATCGCGCGGGTCGACGGCCAGCTCCGCAATCTGCTGTCCGGCGGTGAGTCCGAGGTGGGTCCAGGTGCGGCCGGCATCCTGCGAGCGGTAGATCCCGTTGCCGACCGACAGGTCCGGACGCAGCAGCCCCTCGCCGCTTGCGACGTAGACGGTGTTCGGCTCGGAAGGCGCCACCGCAATCGCCCCGACCGACTGTGTCGGCTGTTGATCGAATAATGGCCGCCAGGTACGCCCGAAATCTTCGGTTTTCCACACCCCGCCATTCACCGCACCGACGTAGAAGACACCGGGCTGTGCCGCGACGCCCGCCACCGCGCGGGTGCGGCCGCCGCGCATCGGGCCGACCAGGCGCCAGCTGAGATCGGCGAAGGGTGCTGCGGCAGGCGCCGGCTGCGCCGCCGCGGTGCCTGCGAGCAGTGCGATACCGATGAGACTCGCGCAGAGTCCTGAGTGGGCTTTATGCATACCGCTACCGGTACTGTTTGTAGGATTTTTCTTCGACGATGCGTGAGCCGAGCTGCACGTTGATGCGTTTCTTGATCGCGGCACGCTCATCGTTGCAGATGTAGACCGCGCGCGCGAGCTCGATGAACTCACGATCGAAAGTCTGGCGCGCTTCCTTGTCGCGGATACGATCCTCGATGTCCCATAGCCGCTCGTTGACGTTCTCGAGCGCGCGCTCATCGAGCGCCACATCGTGAGCCGCGGCTCCCGAGTCCTTCCAGGTCTGCTCGAGGAGGGACAATTCGAGCTTCACGTTGGCGAGCTTGGCGGCTTCCTGTATGCGAGCCACCTTGATCCTGAGGATGGTGATCTTGTCGAGCAGTTCGCCGGGCGAGAGGGGAACGAGAACCTCTTTCATACGTGCGATCCTAGCAACTCATCGAGCTTCCCGGTGACCTGATCGACCTGGATGAGGTCCATGACCCCGGGCTCTTCGATTTTGTGAGTCCATGGCAGCTCGCCCGGCTCACAGCCGCGGAATCTGCGCGCGGCTTCGGCGTAGGCATCTACGCACCAACGACCGGAGAGGTACGGTCCGCTGCGCGCCGGATTGGTGGCGGCATACAGCCCGATCACCGGCGTGCCGACCATGGTGGCCATGTGTACCGGACCGGAATCAGGGCTTACGAGGACGCGCGCACGGGCGAGCAGCGCCAGCAGCTCGGGCAGCGTGTCCTTGCCGATCTGGTTGCTGAGTGGCACGCGGCAGGACTCCTCGATCGCCGCACCCATCAGGCGCTCGCTCTCGCCCGGGCCGCCAGCGAGTATCACGCGCATACCGTGGCGGCCGATGGCGTGCTCGGCGAGTGCCGCGTAGCGCGCGGCGCGCCAGTTGCGCAGCGGATGACTCGAGCACGGACTGATGACCAGTGTCGGGCGGCTGTCCGGAATCAGCCGCTGCCCATAGGCGTGCGCCTCGGGGGGCAGCCGCAGGTCCCAGCGCAGCAGCCGCTCGCTGATCCCGAGCGCGGCCGGGAAGCCGAAGAAGCTGTCGAGTACGTGCTCGCGGGTGCGCGCTGCGATACGCGCGTTGGTGAACAACCACTGCAGCTCGCGGGCCCGTGCTCGATCGAAGCCGAGCTTCACGCCCGCCGGCACGCAGGCGGAGAGCAGACTCGCGCGCAGCGCGAGCTGCATGTGCAGCAGCACCTCGAAGCGGCGGCCCGCGAGCGCGGCGCGCAGAGCGCTGAACCCGCCGAGAGTTGCGCGCTTGTCGACGGTGATAAACTCCACGCCGTCGAGGAGCCTCATGAGGCGCGCCTCGCTCCTGCCGATGATCCAGGTCAGCTGTGTTGCCGGCCATGCCTGTTGTAAGGTGCGCACGATCGGCACGACATGGCAGGCATCGCCGATCGCCGACAGCCTGAGGATGCAGACACTGCGCGGCGGCTCGGGAAGAGGCAACATGATGGAGTCAGTTTTGTGAATGGGCGCTGGGCGCTCGGACCGGAAGTGAAACGCAGCGCCATCACGGGCGGCGCCATGCTATATGACACTTCCCGGGCGGGCAATTTGAGTGCCGACTGGTTCGAGCCGCGCTACTGGGAGGCGCTCGGGGCGCTCGACGGCAGCGCACGCGGCCGTGCGGCGGCGCGCTTTGTCAACAGCGCCGACGGGCGCCGTTACGTGCTGCGTCACTACTGCCGCGGCGGTCTGATGGCGCGCTTCTCCGCCGATCGCTTCGTGTGGCATGGCGAACAAAGCACCCGCCCCTTCGCCGAGTGGCAACTCACCTATCGCCTGCACCGTGCGGGGCTGCCGGTGCCGGCACCGGTCGCGGCGCGCTACCGTCACTCCGGTTCGAGCTACAGCGGCGACATCATCACCGAGCGCCTGCCGGCAGTCGGCTCGCTGGCCGAGTGCCTGCGCACCGGTGCGCTCGCGACGCTCACCTGGATCGGAATCGGCCGCTGTATCCGCCGTTTCCACGACCTGGGCGTGAGCCACGCCGATCTGAACGCCCACAACGTGCTGCTGAGTGAGGAGAGCGTCTACCTGATCGACTTCGACCGCTGCCAGCTGCGCGCGCCCGGCCTGTGGCGCGATGGCAACCTGGTACGGTTGCGCCGCTCGCTCGAGAAGGTGACCTGGGGACTGCCGGCAGAACGGTTCGGCGAATCCGACTGGCACGCTCTGCTCGATGGCTACCGCCAGGCGTCGGTGCGCAGCGAGCCGCCGCGGGCCTGAGCGCGAGAACGGTAGCCGCTTGCGATTCCTCTATCTGCTTGCCATCTATCTCGCCGCGCCCGTGGTCTCTGCAGTGTTCCTGTGGCGCGGTCTGCGCGACCGCAGCTACTGGCACAATTTTCGCGAGCGCTTCGGCTTCGGCACGCGCCTCGCCCCGCACGGCATCTGGCTGCACGCGGTCTCAGTCGGCGAGGTGCAGGCATGCGCGCCACTGGTGAGCGCGCTGTGCCGCCGCCACCCCGGACTGCCACTCACGGTCACGACCTTTACGCCGACCGGGTCGGCGCGCGCGCGTGCGCTGTTCGGCGATGTTGCGGCGGTGCGCTACGTACCTTATGACCTGCCGGGTGCGGTGCGGCGTTTTTTCCGCCGCGTGCAGCCACGGCTCGCGGTGATCTTCGAGACCGAGCTGTGGCCGAACCTCTATCGGGAGTGCGCCCGTCGCCGCATTCCGCTGGTGTTGGCGAGCGCCCGGCTCTCGGTGCGCTCGGTCGGCCGTTACCAGCGTCTGGGAGCGCTGATACGCGAGACCCTGGGGCGCACCGCGCTCGTGGCAGCGCAGGCGCCCGGCGATGCCGAGCGCTTCCGCTCACTCGGGGCGGACCCCGCCACTACGCACGTGACGGGCAACATCAAGTTCGACTTCGAGCTGCCGCCGGATATTGCCGCGCGTGGCGCAGGGCTGCGCGCGCAATATGCACCGGACCGCGCACTGTGGGTCGCGGGCAGCACTCACGCCGGCCTCGAGGAGCAGGCGGTGCTGGAAGCTCACCAGCGGGTCCGCGCCGTGCACCCGGGCGCGCTGCTCGTGCTCGCTCCACGCCACCCACCGCGCTTCGATGAGGTCGCGCAGAGCCTGCGCGCGGCCGGCATCAACTTCGTGCGGCGCTCCGCGGCGCCGACCAGCGCCGCCGATACGAGCTGCGCGGTGCTGCTGCTCTCGATTGCCTCGGGGAGCTGCTGGATTTCTACGCAGCGGCGGACGTGGCTTTCGTCGGCGGCAGTCTTGCCCCCATCGGCGGCCACAACCTGCTCGAGCCCGCGGCGCTCGGAGTGCCCATCCTCACGGGTCCGAACAATTCCAACAGCGAGGAGATCGCGCGCCTGCTCAGCGCGCGCGGCGCGGCGGAGGTGGTGCACGATGCGCAGCAGCTCGGCACGCGTCTCAGTGCCCTGCTGAGCGATGCCGCAGCGCGCGAGCGCATGGGCGCGGCCGGCCGTGCCTCGGTGGACAGCAACCGCGGTGCGCTCACCAAGCTGCTCGCGCTGATCGAGCCGCTGCTGGAAGGTACCCCGTAGACCACCCCAGGAAATCGCGCCCGCCGCGGGTGATGAGCGCATGCCAGCCCCGTGACGCGCGATTTTCCGGGGACCCCGGGTGGTGGGTCCTCACCTGGCGCTTTTCGATAGGCGCTAGCGCTTGCGCGGCGGCGTCTGGGGCGGCGGCAGAGGCTGAGGCGCGCTCGGCGGCTGCGGCGTCGTCGGACTGATCGTCTCGGGGGTCGCGATCGCCGGAGAGGTGGGCGCAGTCACCGTCAGCCAGTTGTTGAGCTCGGTGAGCTGGGTGCGGTCGAGATTACCGGCGGCGAGCCGCAGCTGTAGCTCGCTGACGATGTAATCGTAGCGCGCGGCCGCGTAATCGGTCTCGGCCTGGACCAGCAGACGCCGTGCATTGAGCACATCGACCGAGGTGCGCGTGCCGACCTCGTAGCCCGCCTCGGTGGCTTTCAGCGAGGTGCGGTTGGACTCGACCGCCTGCCGCAGGGCCTGCACCCGGGCGATGCCGCTGATGACCCCGAGATACGCATCACGCGCCTGCCGCTCGGTGGCGCGTGAGCTCTGCACCACCCCCTCCTTGGCCGCGATCCACTGGTATTCCGCCTGACGCACCTTCGACTGCGTGAACCCGCCGCTGTAGATCGGCAGGGTGAACTGCAGGCCGATCTGGCGGTCGTTGACCTTGCTGTCGACGTTGGAGAAGGGCGTGCCGTCGAAGATCTGGTCGGAGCTCGTGTAGTTGTAGGAGCGGCCGGCGACCAGGTCGAGCGTCGGCAGGTGTCCGCCCTGCGCCACGCGCACGTTCTCGCGCGCAATATCCGCCGCCAGGCGGCTGGAGATGAGCGACAGGTTCTGCTCGAGCGAAATGTTGACCCAGCGGCTCTGATCCGCGGGCTCGGGGTTGTTGAGCGGCATCTCGGTGCCGGGCTTGGCGAGGCTGTCGTATTTCTGCCCGGTGATCTCCTGCAGCTGGTCTTCCGCGGTGGCGAGGGTGCGCTTGGCGGCGATCACGGTGGAGGCGGCGGTGTCGCGTGCGGCCTTGGCGTCCTCGACGTCGGTGATCGCGATGAGCCCGACCTCGAAGCGCTTGTTGGCCTGGTCGAGCTGACGCGAGATGGCCTCGAGCGAGGTCTGGTCCGCGGACAGCGTGTCGATCGCACTCAGTACATTGAAGTAGGCCTGCGACACCCTCAGGATGAGCTGCTGCTCGGCGGAGGCGTAATTGGCCTCGGCTTGCGCCACCTCGTGACTGGCGGCCTTGAGCGCCATCCAGTTGGACCACGAGAACAGGTTCTGCCGCAGATTTAGCGCCCACTGCTGGATGGTGTTGTCGATCTGGTCGGCGGTGCGCGCCACCGCCAGTTGCGGCGGGGGATTGGGGTTGGCGGCGGTTGGCGGAGCCGACACCTCGAAGATCTGGCTTTGAAAGCCCGAGGAATGGTCGCGCGTGATGCCGGCCGTGCCATTGATCTGCGGCAGCAGAGCCGAGAGTGCCTGCGGCTTGGACTCGCGCGCCGCCAGGCGGTTGGCGTCGGCCTGACGGATCACCGGATCGTTGTGCAGCGCGTCCTCGAATACCCCGATCAGGTCCTTGGCGGGCGCGGCGAGCGGAAGCGCAAGCAAGACGAGAGCGAGAGTCGCGGCGCGATTCATGGCGTTTCCCTTTGATCAATGACCGGGCGCACCCGGCTCGTCAGAACGTGAATTCCGGCGGTCGCACCGCATTCACCAGCGGGTCGATGACGGTCTCAAACAGGCTCCGCGTGGTTACTGCGTCCTCGGAGGCTCGTCGCACCAGCCGTGCATCCATCACCGGCGGCTCGCCGACCACCACGAACAGCCGCCCGCCCGGGGCGAGCATGCGCTCGAAACGGGCATCGTAGACCGGCAGGGATGCGGTGAGGGCGATCACGTCGTAGCGCGCGCCACCATCTCCCTGCACGGCGTCGGCATCCACCACCTCGACATCGCGCACGCCGAAGAGCGCCAGGTTCCGGCGCGCCGCCTCGGCCAGCTCGGGGAATATCTCCAGGGCGCGCACCCTTGTGGCCATGGCGCGCAGGCAGGCAGTGACAAAACCGCTGCCGGCGCCGATCTCCAGCACCTGCTCCCCGGAGTGCGGCAGCAGCGCCTGCAGCAGCCGGCCGACGACACTGGGACGCAACATATGCTGGCCCTGGGGCAACGGCACCTCGGCGTCGGCATAGGCGCGGTAGCGCTGTCCGTGCGGAACAAACAGCTCGCGCGGCACGCGGCGCATGACATCCAGCACACGCTCATCGAGCACCTCCCAGGCGCGCACCTGTTG
>Ga0318516_10000993_pt1 | contig 10225 bp, 7 predicted proteins | sample GRESIP176b2f20_FD_202501 | JGI IMG/M metagenome (GOLD analysis project Ga0318516, IMG submission 202501) | Tropical soil microbial communities from Luquillo Experimental Forest, Puerto Rico - GRE.SIPMG.176b2f20 | ecosystem: Environmental > Terrestrial > Soil > Tropical forest > Bulk soil... | reverse complement strand
GCCACCAGCAGCTCGATCCCGTGCCCCAGCGGCGCTCCGGAGTAGCCGGTGAGGTAGTACTGGGGGATCGCAGCCAACCTGCTCGCCAAGGCCCAGCGCCCGATCCACTGGGCCCCGTGCCCGCCCTGCGCCACGGCGAGCGGTACGAGCGCGATGCCGACGGCCGCGATGAAGCCCACGGCCGACAGCGTGGCGCGCCGATGCCGTCGGCCGGCGCTCCCCGCGAGCGCCGCCTGGCCGGAGCGTTCGCGGACGAGGTCCCAGACCAGCAGCCCGACCATGCCGAGGAGAAGGAAAGCGGTGAAGTAGTGGGTCAGCAAGGCGAGCGAGCCGCTCACCGCGAATGCCGCCAGCCAGCGCCCGCTGGGCTCGCCCGCGGCCGCCGCGCCCCGCGCGCGCAGCAGGCAGAGCATCGCCAGCGCGACCGTCAGCACCGACAGCTCGTAGGCACGCGCCTCCTGCGAGTACCACACGAACAGCGGATTGCACGCGACCAGCGCGGCGGCCGCGATCGCCGTGGTCCGCCGGCCCGTCAGCTCGCTGCCGATCGCCCACGCCATGGGCACCGTCGCCACTCCCGCGAGCGCCGATGGCAGGCGCAGCGCGAGCTCGCCGGTGCCGAGCACGCGAGCGTCCGCCCAGGCGATCACATACCAAAGCGGGGGGGTGTTCTCGGTGTGCACGACCGACCGCAGGGTCGCTGCCAGGCTCGCGTGGAGCACGTGGACGGGCGTGAACGCCTCGTCGTACCAGAAGCTCTGCTGGGTCAGCGTCGAGAACCGAAGCGCGGCGGCGAGGATCATGAGGGCGGCCAGCGGCCACCATGCGATAAGGCGCCGTTCGGTGCCGATCCCCGCCCGACGAAGCGACACGGCGGTGCTCATCGCGGGCAGCGGTCAGCCCGCTTGGCGGACCCGAAGCAGGCGTAGCGGGAGGCGCGCAGGTCTTCGGCCTTGGGCGGCAGATACCAGCCGCCGCGCACCGCCCGGCGCCCACCGATGACCGGCCCCGTGATTTCCAGGCACACCTGCACCCGCGTCGCCGGTTCTCCCGGAGAGGTGTTGCCGCACACCACCTCCTTGGTGGTAAAGCCACGGAAGTCCTGCTCGATCGAGAGTTCGGGGTAGTTGTGGCCGGTGTATGCCCGCCAGGTGCGCAGGTCGGCGACCAGGCGATGGTTGGTATGGGTCTGGCGCCGCACGTCGTTGACCGTCGCGAGGGCCAGCAGCAGCCCCGCCAGCACGAGCAGAGTCGTCTCCACGAGCCGCGTCCTTCCCCCTCCAGGCCGCTCGCGATCGCGCGGGCGAAGCCACGCGGGCAGCCGCCCGCGCAAGCCCGGCGTCGCCGGGGGCGCGGAGCCGGTCAATCTGCCGGGGCCCCGGTTCGCTTCAGAGCTCGGCGCGAGGTGGCTCATGACACGTTGACGAAAAGCGGCGAGGTCTGATGGATGATGAACAGGGCCTGTACCGCGAGCGTGGCGGCGAGCAGCCGTTGGTCGCGAACGACGACCGCGAGCGGAAGCGGCCACAGGATGTACCACGGCAGCAGCCACGTGCTCGCCACCGAGATCGCCAGCAGCGTCCAGCCGGACGCGGCCACCCAGTCGTAACCGCGCCAGGTGCGCCACAGCAGGTAGAGCACGACCACCACAAGCGCCCCCTTGAGGATGGCGTGGTCCACGGGGAACACCCCAGGCTTGCCGAACAGATGCGCGATCTCGGTCGCGAAGCTGTCGGTCGAGACGAAGGCAGCGTCGCGGTTCAGCGCCGCGATCAGGTCGATCCCGTGCACGCCGAAAAAGGCGTAGGCCACTGCCAGTCCGAGCGCCAACGCCCCGGCGGCGCCGGCGAGCTGGGCCCAGCTGCGGCGGGCCAAGATCATGAACGGAAGCAGGGCGGCGACGGTCGCCTTGACGAGCGCACCGGCCACGACCGTGGCGGTGGCGGCGGCGTCGCGGCCCGCGAAGGTGAGGCTCACCGCGGCCATCATCAGCAGCAGCATGATCAGGTCGTTGTGGGCACCACCGAGGCCGTAGATCACGTACAGCGGATTGGCGCCGACCGCGAGGATCGCGAGTACTGGGTCAAGAGAGCGCGCGCGCGCACAACGCCACGTGAGCACGAGCGTGCCGATGCTGGCGGCGAGCGCGATGAGCTTCATGCCCCACAGCGCCCCCCGCACCCCCAGCGGCGCGAGCGGATACGACAGCAGCGTGTAGAGCGGGCCGTAGGCGGTCTCCACGTGCCTCCAGGAGTGACCGACGTACGGGTAGACGGGGTCGTGAGCGATCCAGATCGGCCCGTGCAAGTATGGGTTCAGACCGTGCTCCACCCCCATCCGCGCGTACGCGATGTAGCTGAAGACGTCGGTCGAGATCAGGATCGGCCCGGCGAAGACGATCCCGTGGAGCGCCCCGATGAGGACCAGCGCCCACCGTTTGGAGATGCTCCGCGCCACCGCGAGCAGGCCGGCGTAGGCCACGCTCCCGAGCAGCAGCGCGACCAGAAAGACGCGGTAGCCCAGCCGCTCGCCGATGCCCCGCAGCCAGCCGGCGATCACGGGCGATTTGGGGATCAGCGCCGAGTGGCCGACGGCCGCGTCAATGACGATCTCGGCCGTGGCGGCGACCAAGACCAACCCGCACACGACGGCCAGCGCGGGCGCCCATTGCGCCACGCGGGTGCGGGCAAGGCCGAGTTCGCCGCCGGCGGCGACGCTCACGACGCCGCGCGGCTCACAACGCTGTCCAGACGGTCTTGGTCTCCAGGTAGGCGTCGAGGCCCTCGTGGCCATGCTCGCGCCCGATCCCGGACGCCTTCAGACCGCCAAATGGAGCCGACGGGTCGGCGACGCCCCAGATGTTGACGTACACCGAGCCGGCGCGCAGCATTGCCGCGAGGCGATGGGCGGAGCCCACATCGCGCGTCCACACGCCCGCGGCGAGGCCGTAGTCGCCGCCGTTGGCCCGCGCGGCGACCTCCTCGAGCGTGTCATACGGAGAGGCGACCAGCACGGGGCCGAAGATCTCCTCACGGACGATGCGCGACTCGTCGTCGTTGACGCTGAACAGCGTCGGGGCGACGAAGTAGCCGCCGCTGTCGGTCAGCGCCAGCTCGCCGCCGACCAGCAGCTCGGCCCCCTGCTCGCGGCCGGCGTCGATGTAGCCGATCACGCGGTCGCGCTGCTCGGCCGACACCAGCGGTCCCAGCTCGCTCTGCGGGTCAAGGCCCGGCCCCATGCGTGCCGAGCGTGCCTGCTCGACCAGCGCTGCGACGACCTCGTCGAAGCGCTCCGAGGGCACGAACAGGCGCGAGCCGGCGTTGCAGGCCTGCCCGGAGTTGAAGTAGATCGCCTGGTAGGACCCCTTCACCGCGGCCTGCATGTCCGCGTCGGGCAGGATCACGTTCGGCGACTTGCCGCCAAGCTCGAGCGTCACCCGCTTCAGCGCCCGGCCGGCCTTGGCGCCGATCTCGCGCCCGACCGCGGTGGAGCCGGTGAAGGCGATCTTGTCGACGCCCGGGTGATCCACCAGCGCCGCGCCGGTCGATCCATCGCCGGTGAGCACGTTCAGCACCCCCTCCGGGAAGCCCACCTCCAGCGCCAGCTCGCCCATGCGAAGGGCGCTCAGCGGCGTCTGCTCGGCCGGCTTCAACACGGTAGTGCAGCCGGCGGCGAGCGCGGGGGCGATCTTCCAGGCGGCCATCAGCAGGGGAAAGTTCCACGGCACGATCTGCGCGCATACACCCACCGGCTCGCGCCGCGTGTAGCAGTGCACATTGGGGACGCCCACCGGCAGCACGCCGCCCTCGATCTTCGTCGGCCAGCCGGCGAAGTAGCGCAGGTGCGCCACGGCCGAACGCACGTCCACATAGCGTGCGAGCCCAACGGGCTTGCCGTTGTCCAGCGACTCGATCTCGGCGAACTCCTGACCGCGCTCTTCGATCGCGGCGGCGAGGGCCAGCAGCAGCTGCTCGCGCCCGGACGCTGCCAGCGAGCCCCATGGGCCGTCCTCGAGCGCGGCGCGGGCCGCTCCGACCGCGCGCTCCACGTCCGCCCCGCCGGCCAGCGGGACCGCCGCGATCTCGCGGCCATTGGAGGGGTCGAGCGTGGCGAACGTGCGCCCATCAGCCGCCTCGGGGCGCTCGCCGCCGATCAGCAACCGTTGCGGTCGGGAGAGGAACTCGCGCGCGGCGGGACCGAGCGCCTCGGGCAGGACGGTCGCTGTGTCGGTGGCGGCGGACATGGACGACTCCTTGTGAGCTTTAGAGGGCAGGGCGGCGCGGCTATGGGCGCAGCACGATCTTAAGCGCCTCGCGGCGGTCGTACAGCGCGTACGCTTCCGGCGCCTGCTCGAGGCTCATGTGGTGGGTGACCAGCGGCCGCGGGTCGAGCACTCCAGCCGACATCATCGCGAGCACGTTGTCCACGTGCGCGATCACGTTGGCGTGCCCGGAGCCGAGGCGGATCGCCTTGATCCACAGCAGGCCCATGTGGACCTCGCAGCGCTCCGCGTAGACCCCGATCGCCTGCACGGTCCCGCACTTGCGGGTCAGGCGCAGCGCGAGCTCCAGGGCGCGGGGGTCGCCGACGGCGTCCACGCACACGTCCACGCCCCGCCCGCCGGTCGCCTCGCGCACCGCCGCCCGCACATCTTCGCCGTCGCGGTCCACGGGCTGGGCGCCGAGTGAGCCGGCGAGCTCCAGGCGGGAGGCAACCGAGTCGACCGCGAGCACGTGCGCCGCGCCCGCCGCCCGCGCCGCCTGCACCGCGCACAGGCCAACTGGCCCCAGGCCGAGCACCGCCGCCACCTCGCCGGGGCGCAGGCCGCTTTCGAGCACCGCGTGGTAGCCGGTGCCCATCACGTCCCCGGCGAACAGCGCGACGTCGTCGCTCATCCCCACGGGCACCCTCCTCAACACGAGGTCCGCGTTCGGCACCAGCGCTCGCTCGGCCTGGGTGCCCAGCAGGGAGCCCAGCGTGGCGCCGTGCCCGAACGTGCGCGACTCATCGCACTTGTGAAACCATCCCCGCCGGCAGAAGAAGCAGCGACCGCAGGCCGTTTGAAAGCATCCCAGCACGCGGTCGCCGACCTCCACCGCGCGCACGTCCGGGCCGGCGGCGAGGACCGTGCCAACGTACTCGTGGCCGATCGTGAAGCCGGCCTCGATCTTCACCCGGCCGTGGTAGATGTGCAGATCGGAGCCGCACACGCCGCTGGCCTCGATCTGGACGATCGCGTCCGCGTCGTGCAGGAGCTCCGGCGCGGGGACGTCCTGCACGAGCACCTCGCCGGGGGCCTGGAAGGTGACCGCGCGCATCGACGCCCACCCTAGAGGACGGTGCCGATCGGTGAGCGCGTCGGTGCAGCGCGCGTGCACGCGGCCGCGTCCAGCGCATATGCTGCGCTCATGGCCGAGCCCTCCAAGGCGGTCCTGATAACCGGCTGCTCATCGGGCATCGGACGGGCCACGGCGCTGCGGCTCGTGCACTCGGGCTGGCGCGTCTACGCCACCGCGCGCCGCCCCGAGGCGATCGCCGAGCTCCAGGACGCCGGCTGCCGCACGCTCGCGCTCGACGTGACCAGCGAGCCCTCGATGAGCACCGCCGTCGAGGAGGTGGAGCGGGCGGAGGGGGCCGTCGGGGTGCTGATCAACAATGCCGGCTACAGCCAGAGCGGCGCGATTGAGACGGTTTCTATCGATGCCGCCCGCAGGCAGTTCGAGACGAACGTGTTCGGGCTCGTACGCCTGACCCAGCTGGTGCTGCCGAAGATGCGCGCGCAGCGGTGGGGAAAGATCGTCAACGTCGGCTCGATGGGAGGCCGCGTGACGTTTCCCGGCGGGGGCTACTACCACGCGACCAAGCATGCCCTCGAGGCGATCTCCGATGCCCTGCGCTTCGAGCTGCGGGGCTTTGGCATCGACGTGATCCTGCTCGAGCCGGGCCTCATCACGACCGACTTCGGCGAGGTGGCCGCCGCGAGCATGTCAGAGAACTCCTCCAACGCCACGCCCGACGGGGATGATCCCTACGCGCAGTTCAACGCCACCGTGGGCGCCGTCACCAAAGGCGCCTACGACGGGCCTATGCGACGACTCGGCGCGGGGCCCGAGCGGGTGGCCAAGGCGATCGAGAAGGCGCTCACGCGCCGGCGCCCGCCGGCCCGTATCACGATCACGCCGTCGGCGAAGCTCACGATCGGCACGCGCCGCGTGCTCAGCGACCGCGCTTGGGACGCGGCCATGCGCAGGCAGTTCCCGCAGCCGCGTTAGACGCGCGCGCGCGGCACCAGCCTAGGCCGCAAGCGCCAGCGCGGCACCCGGCGGCCCCACCGCGAAGCCCTGGGCGTAGTCGACGCCGTAGGCGCGCAGCAGGCCGACCGTTGGCTGGTCGGAGACGCACTCCGCGATCGTGCTTGCGCCTATGCCCCGCACGATCCCCACGAGCGCCTGGACCACGAGCTGGTCGCGCCGCGAGACGGGCAGCGAGCGGATGAACTCGCCGTCGATCTTCAGGTAGCGGAAGGGCAGCCGCTTGAGGTAGTGGAAGGAGCCGAAGCCCGTGCCGAAATCGTCCAGGGCCACCGCCGCGCCGAGCGCCTGCACGCCCGAGCAGAAGGCCTTCGCCCGGCTCATGTCGGAGATCGAGGCGGTCTCGGTCAGCTCGATCACCAGCCGCGCCGGGTCCACGTCGTGCAGCGCGAGCTGGCGCTCGATGTAGGCGAGCAGGCCCGGATCGGTGACCGACAGGCCGGAGAGGTTCACGGCGACGCTGAGCGCGCCATCGCCCGTCTGCTCGCCCATCAGCGCGGCGACCTTGGCCACGACCAGCTGGTCGATCTCGCGGATCATCCCGCAGCGCTCTGCGGCGGGCAGGAACCAGGCGGGCGGCAATACCCGTCCCCTGCCGTCGGCCAGGCGCACGAGCGCCTCGTGGTGGGAGGTGCTCCCGTCGCGGAGGGAGATGATCGGCTGGTAGTGAAGGATGAACCGGTCCTCCGCCAGCGCCCGAGCCAGTCGCGCGCGCCACGCACGCCGCTGCAGGCCCGCCGCCGAACAGAGCCCGGCTGCGTGCGAGCGATCGGCGAGCAAGCGGTGCTCGCAACCGCGCTGGGGCCGCGTTGGCGCCAGCAGCAGGCGCGGCTTGACCGAGGCGATCGTGGAGCTCACCATCTCGGCGAGGGTGTTCGACGGAAGGGCCCGCTCACCTGCGCCGTCGCCGCCGTGACAGCGCTCAGCCACGGCGCGGCGGGCACGGCCGCGCGCGCCGCTAGGAGCCTCTGCGCCGCCCGTAGGGTCGCCGGGCGCGATCTGAGACCACGAGCAGCAGGGCCAGGAGCACGAAGTTCATGACGACCGAGGATCCGCCGTAGGCGACGAACGGCAGGGTCACGCCGGTGAGCGGGATCACGCGAGTGACCCCGCCCACGATCACGAACACCTGCAGCGCGACGATGAACGAGAGGCCGGCCGCAAGCAGCTTGGAGAAGGAGTCGCGGGCCAGGGCGGCGGTCTTCATGCCGCGCGCCACGAACAGCAGGTAGACGAGCAGCAGCCCGGCGGCGCCCGCCAGGCCCAGCTCGTTCACGATCACGGCGTAGATCGTGTCGCTTTCGGGGATCGGCAGGATCGGATGGCCTTGATGCGGGAGCCTCAGCAGCGACTGGTCGAAGCCGGTCCCTAGCAGGCCTCCATCGGCCTGCGCGAAAAGGGACTGCGCGAGCTGGTAGCTGCCGCCGACCGCGCGGTTGTACAGCGCCGGGTCAAAGGGGTGTTCCCAGGCGAGCACCCGCGCGTGCACGTGACTGACATGTCCCGCCACGTACCAGGCGCCGAGCGCGAACAGCAGCAGCCCGATGAGGGGAAAGGAGAAGCGCCCGGTGGCCACGTACAGGAGCGCCAGGAACGCCCCGTAGAACATCAGCGAGGTGCCCAGCTCTCGCGTGAGCAGCAGCGTGGCCATGGCCGCCCCCCACACGATCAGCATCGGACCGAACTGCTTCATCGGCGGGATCGTTACGCCGAGCACCCGACGCCCCGCGGTCACAAGCAGCTGGCGATTGTCATGCAGATAGCTGGCGAGGAAGATGACGATCGCGATCTTGGCCAGCTCGGCAGGCTGGAAGGAGACGCCGCCGACATGGATGTTCAGGTAAGCGCCGTTCACCTGCTCGCCGATCACCGGAAAGCGCGGCAGCACCGTCATGCCGATGGCCACGGCGGCGATCGTGTAGCGGTAGCGCTCGAGCACGCCCACGCCGGTGCGACGCAGCGCCAGGATCGTCGCGGCGAAGAGGACCAGCCCGAGCACCATCCACTGCGCCTGCTGACGTGCGAGCACGGGGTCGATGCGGTAGACCATCACGATCCCCACGCTGGCGAGCACGGCCGCGAGCGGGAACAGATACGGGTCCGCGTAGGGCAGCGCGAAGCGGATCACCAGGTGGGCCGCTAGACACAGCCCGAGGAAGATCGCACCGTAGCTGAGCGACAGGTTCGAGGCGTGGTTCAGGGTGAAGTTTGTGGACGCCCCTGGCGAGTTTTTCTCCGCCTGGATGAAGATCGCCGTGAACCCGGCCGTCACGAGCAGCGCCGACGGGATCAGGCCCAGCAACTCCCGGTTTCGAGGGCTCAGCACGACCGCGAGGGTACCTCGCATAGCGGCGTTGGGCTCCGGGCTTGCCGCTACCCTAAGGGGCCGGCGCAGGCGGCCCGGGGCGAATGGTGCTCGCCGTTCGGTGCTTCACATGAGTGGCTATCCCGCGACATCCCCCAACGAGGAGCGCCCGCCGCCGCTCGGACGAAGCATGCTCAAGCGGTTCCTGCTGGCCGCCGTCTTGATCGTGCTGCTCACCGGCGCCGCGACCGCGACCCTCGCGCTAAACAAGATCACCGGGATCGCGGAAGAGGTGTTTCCGAAGCTGAACCAGATAAACGCCCCCAAGGGAGTGGTCGAGGCCGTCTACAGCGGCGGCCCGCAAACCTTTCTGATCCTCGGCTCGGACCGCCGCGTGGGCGCCAAGGACGCCTTCGACCGTAACAACCCCCCGCACAGCGACACGATCCTGCTCGTGCGCTTCGACCCCGACCACGAACAGACCTCGGTGCTCTCGATACCGCGCGATCTGCTGGTGAACATCACCGCCGCCGGCGGCCAGAGCTACCCGAAAGAAAAGATCAATGCCGCCTACACGATCGGCAACAGGCTCGGGGGCACCCGCGGGGGGATGGTGCTGGCGGCCGAAACGATCGAGCACGAAGTATTCCCGGGCCTGCAGCTCAACGGGATCGTCGACGTCAGCTTTCAGGGCTTCATCAAAGTCGTGGACACGCTGGGCTGCGCCTACGTGAACGTCGATCACCGCTACTTCAACCAGAACGTGGGCTCGCCGGAAACGGACTACACGAACATCGACCTGCAGCCTGGCTATCAGAAGCTCTGCTACCAGGACGCGCTCGACTACGTCCGCTACCGGCACACGGACTCTGACCTGGTCCGCGTGGCGCGCCAGCAGGACTTCCTGCGTAACCTGCGCGAGCAGGTCTCCGCCGGCAACGAGATCGGCCAGATCGACACCGTCGCGAAGGCCGTCGGGCACGCGATCAGCTCCACCTTCCACGCCTCGGCGAGCGAGCTGATCGAACTGGCCAAGCTGATCGCCTTCTCCCAGGGCAAGCCCCTGCGCCAAGTCCCCTTCAGGACGAGCGACCTCAACTACCAGGTCGCCGGCGTCTCCTACGTGACCACGACCCCCGAACTGGAGCGGGCTACCCTCAACGACTTCCTGCACGGACACGCGCGCCCGAACGTGCCCCCTACCAGCTCGCCCGCCCAGGGCAGAGGCCATCGCGGCGCCACTCCCAGCCTGGCTCATGTCCCCGGCCTGTACCCGTCACCGGCGGGAGGCGGCGAAGCCGCGCGGGCGGCGGCCGCGCGCCTCCCGTTCGCGCTGCTGTACCCCACCCTGCAGACCGGGCCGAGCGAAGCGCAGACGGTGCGAACGTACGCGCTGAAAGACCTCGAAGGGAAGCAGCACCGTGCGTACGTGGCGGTGTGGCGCCAGAGCGCGGTCGGCGGCTACTACGACCTCGAGGGCACCGACTGGCTGAACCCGCCGCTGTTCGCGCACGCACGCGTGCAGTCCATCGGCGGGCGCTCCTACCGGCTGGTGGACGACGGCTCGCACATCCACGTAATCGGCTGGCGCTCCGTCGGGGCGCTCTAC
>Ga0318516_10000992_pt1 | contig 10225 bp, 11 predicted proteins | sample GRESIP176b2f20_FD_202501 | JGI IMG/M metagenome (GOLD analysis project Ga0318516, IMG submission 202501) | Tropical soil microbial communities from Luquillo Experimental Forest, Puerto Rico - GRE.SIPMG.176b2f20 | ecosystem: Environmental > Terrestrial > Soil > Tropical forest > Bulk soil... | reverse complement strand
CGCGGCGGCCTGCGCTGGCCCGCCAAGGGTGGCGCAACGGCCGGTGACCGTCTTTGCCTGGCGCGGCAACCGGATCGTCACCACGCAGGTGGTGCACGCCAAGGCGGGCGGCGGGCATTACCGCTTCTCGCTGTGGCCCGGGCGCTATCTGATCGGTGCGCCCCGGTCCGGCCAGGATGCCCGCCTCGTCATGCTGCACCCGCACCAAACCGTGACGGTGGACTTCCCGGGCCAGTGTTACTGAACGGGCCTGCGGCGCCAGAAATCGTGCGGATGGCGGCCGGGGTGAAAGCCCGCGGCTTCGGCGGCCGCTGCCAGGCCGGCGAAGCGCCTGGCCACGTCCGACGGGTCGTGCGCGTCGCTGCCGAAGACCAGTGCCTCGCCGCCGGCCTCGTGCCACCATCGCACGATCACGGGCGGCAGTGGCACGGCCGCGTTGGCCTCCAGTGCCCGGCCGGAGCCCGCCAGCGCGGCCAGCACGGCGCGATACTCGTCCTCGAACAGCGCAGGATCGAACGGGCCCGCCCTCTCCGGCCAGTGCCGCAACGGGTAGTCGATATGCGCGAGCACCGCGAATGGCGCCGCCGATTTGACCATACGCAAGGCCTCGGCCAGGTAGTCCCGGACGAGACCAGCGGGTTCGGCGTGGTCAAAGAGAAAGTCAACGACCCGGGGGCCAGCGAGCTCCAGCGAGTGCACCGAACCGAGGACGCGGTCGAATGTTCCGGTGGTGAGCAGGGCCTTGACCTGGTCCTCGTGCCAGTGAGGCTCACCAAGTTCGGTTCCGGAAAGAATGCGCAGCCCGGGGAAGAGCTCCCGGCAGCGCTGCACGCACGCCAGGTAAGCCTCGGCATCAAGGGGAGGCGGGCGGAGCCGGCCGTCCGGCAACAGCCGGGCCGCGTTCACCGGCCGCATCAGCGCCCTGACCCCGGGCTCGACCACCCACGCGGTGAAGTCCGCGTGCTCGGTGAACGCGATCGACGGCAGGCCGAGCGCTACCGCCCGGGCGCAGGAACGCTCCATCGACCCGGCGGCGGCGTCCCAGGACCATTCGGTATGCACGTGCCCGTCCGGCGGAAGCACCACTCAGCTCCATGGTTCTGGTTCCGGTCAGCGCGGCAAGCCTAGTGGTGCCTGCTCCTGGTCCCCAGCGCCTGACCCGCCAGCCCTGCCGGTTGACCTCGGCGGACCCGGCCGGTTGGCCCCGGCCATCCGAGGCGTCCGGTGGCTGCCGCCGGTTACGGCGCTGACCTGCGCCGGTTGGCGCCGGCGCCGGCTGGCAGAATGCCGTTCGTGCTTCGCCCTTCGCGCGGGCCCTTCCGCGACCTGCCGCGTGAGGTGCCGATTCTCACCGCCATCTCCTTCACGGTGGCACTCGGGTTCGGGATCGTCGCCCCGGACATCCCGGCGTTCGGACGCCACTTCGGCGTCAGCACGGCCGCCGCCGCGAGCGTGGTGAGCGCGTTCGCTCTCATGCGCATCGTCGGCGCGCTGCCCGCCGGCCGCCTGGCGGACCGGTTCGGCCAGCCCGTGGTCATGGCCACGGGCATCGCGATCGTCGCGGTGAGCAGCATCGTGGCCGGATTCTCCAACTCGTTCGCGGCACTCATCATCCTGCGCGGTGCCGGTGGGGTCGGCTCGGCGATGTTCGGTGTCAGCGGCCAGACCCTGCTGCTGGTCAGCGTGCCGAATGAGCAGCGGGGCCGGGCGAGCGGCCTGTTCGCCGGCGGCTTCCTTGTCGGCGGGATCAGCGGGCCGGCGGTGGGCGGGGTCATCGCGGCCTGGTCGGAGCGGGCGCCGTTCATCATCTACGGCTGCATGCTCATCATCCCCGCGCTCATCGCAGGGACCGTGCTGCACGACCGGTCGCGGCAGCGCCACGAAGCCGCCCACCGGCCGCGCCGCGCCATCGCCGAAATCGCCGCCGCGCTCCGCGACCGGGCCTACCGCGCGGCGGCCGCGGCGAACCTTGGGGACGGCTTCGCCGTCATCGGGGTGCGCAGCGCCATCGTGCCGCTGTTCGTTCACGACGTCCTGCACAGGTCCGCCGTCTGGACCGGCGCCGGTTTCCTCGTCGTCGCCGCGCTCAACGCTGGCGTGCTCCTTCCCGCCGGGCGCCTCGCCGACCGGTTCGGCCGGCGCCCGGTGATCGTGGGCGGATGCTTCACCTCCGCGAGCGCCCTGGTCCTGCTGGCGCTGCTGCCGGGGCTCGGCGGGTATTTCACCGCGCTGGCGGTACTCGGGCTCGGATCCGGGCTCCTCGATGTCGGGCCCGCCGCCATGCTCGGCGACATTCTCAAGGGCAATGGCGGCACGGTGGTCGCCACGTACCAGATGGCCGGTGATATAGGTGCTGTCGCCGGGCCGGTAACCGCCGGTTACCTCGTGGACGCCGCTTCCTACGGTGCGGCCTTCGGAGCCGCCGCCGGAGTCCTTGGCCTGGCCGCCGTTCTCGGCCTTTTCGCGCCCGAAACCCGCTGGCGAGATCGGCCGGCCGCCCCGGTCTTCCCGTCGTCAGTCGTGGCGCCCGGTGATGGCCAGGCTGGCCCCGATCCCGATCATCACCAGGCCGCCGGTCCCGCCCACCAGTTCCAGCCGCCGCGGCGACCGCGCGAACCAGGCCCTGGCCGTCCCCGCGGCCAGCGCCCATGAGCTGTCGCACAGCCCCGCGATGGCCACGAACGTCGCCCCGAGCAGCAGCATCTGCACCGGCACATCGCCTGCCTGCCGGTCCACGAACTGCGGCAGCACGGCGGCGAAGAACACGATCGCCTTCGGGTTGCTCACCCCGACCGCGATCCCGTCGCGGAGAATCCGCGCGATGCTCCTCGGCTCCGCAGCTTGGTTGAGTGCGTTACGCAGCGACCTCCGGTGCCTGATCCCATGGACGCCGAGGTAGACCAGGTAACCGGCACCAGCGAGCTTGATCACGGTGAACAGGGTCACCGAGCGCTCGACGATCGCCCCGATGCCAAAAGCCACGGCCATGACCTGCACGTATTCCCCGATCACGCCGCCCATGGCGGTGCCCACCCCGGCGGCCCGGCCGAGCATCAGGGACCGGGTGACCACGAAGATCACGTTGGGCCCGGGGACGATGATCAAGGCGAACGAGATCAGCGCGAAGGCGAGCAGGTGGCTGGCAAGCGGCATGCCGCAGCTTAACCACGGCATCCCGGCGGCGGGCAACGCAATAACGGCCGCGAACCGCTTGGCCCTGCGCGCCGTGCCGGGAGGCCTGGCCCTAAGGTGACGCCATGGCCTCGAACCTGTCGTGCGCGATCGGCGTGCCCAACGTGGGCACCTTCGGTGACCCCTCTCTCTTGGTGGAGCTTGCCGTGGCGGCCGAGGAACACGGCTGGGACGGGTTCTTCGTGTGGGACCACCAGCTCTACTGGGATCCGCAGTGGGCGGTCGCGGACCCGGTCGTGGTGATCGCCGCGGTCGCCGCGCGGACGGCCAGGGTCAGGCTCGGCATCCTGGTAAACGTCCTGGCCCGGCGCCGGGTGGGCAAGGTCGCGCGGGAGTCGGTGACGCTGGACCAGTTGTCGCGGGGGCGGCTCGTGTTCGGGGCCGGGCTCGGCTCCCGGGCGGAGGAGTTCACCGCGTTCGGTGAGCCCGGCGAGGCAAAGGAACGGGCTGCCCGGCTGGACGAATCCCTGGAGTTGCTCGATGCCCTCTGGACCGGGGAGCCGGTCACCTTTCGCGGCGAGCACCTCACCGCCACGGACGTAACCATGCTGCCGGGCCCGGTGCAGCGGCCCCGGATCCCGGTCTGGTGCGGCGGGCGGTGGCCGAACAAGGCGCCGTTCCGCCGGGCCGCCCGATGGGACGGGGTCATGCCCACCCACGCCGATTACGGGCTCGGCCAGACCATGCCGCCGGAAGACCTGCGCGCGGTCATCGGGTACACGCTGGAGCACCGCGGCACCGGCGGGCCGTTCGACGTGGTGCTGGAGGGGCGCACCGACGGCACTGCGCCCGATCGCGGCGGGCATCACGTGTCCCCGTACGCCGAGGCGGGGCTGACCTGGTGGATCGAGGCGCTCGGCTGGTGGCGTGGCACGCCGGAGGACGCCCTGGCCCGGGTCCGCCAGGGCCCGCCGGTGCTGCTCGCGCCCTGACCGCCCGCGCCGGCCGTTTGTGATCATGAAGTGGCAGGCTCGCGGCGTCCGCCGGAGCTACGGAGCTACGGGGCCGGTGCCGTCAGGCCGTGCTGGTAGGCGAACCGGACCGCCTGGGCGCGATCGCGGGCACCGGTCTTGGCGAAGATCCGGTTGATGTGCGTCTTGACCGTGGCGTTGCTCAGGAACAGGCGCTGTGCGATCTCGGCGTTGCTCAGGCCCGAGGCGAGCAAGGTGAGCACCTCGGCCTCGCGGGAGGTGAGCCCCGCGGGCGGTGGCCCCGCACGGCCGGCTTGATCCGGGGCCAGGCCAGAGGTCGCCCCAGGAGCGGGCCCCTGGCCGGTGACCGTGGCCACGAGGCGGGCCTGGACGGCGGGGTCGAGATGGGTCTGGCCGGCGTGCACCGCGCGGACGGCCGCCTCGATCTGCTCGGCGCTGGCGTCCTTGGTGAGGTAGCCGAGCGCGCCTGCGCGGAGCGCGGCCAGGATCGCGGCCTCGTCCGCGTACGTGGTCAGCACCAGCACCTGGGTGCCCGGCAGGCGCTCGCGCACCTGCGCCGTGGCGGTGGCGCCGTCAACGCCCGGCATGCGCAGGTCCATCAGGATCACATCGGGACGGTGTTCCTCGGCGAGCCGCACGGCCTCGGCCCCGTCGCTGGCCAGGCCAACGATCTCAACATCGTCGATGAGCGAGACCAGCATGTTCAGCCCGTCACGCACCACGCGCTGATCGTCGGCGATCAGGACCCGGATCCGGCCCGCCGCTGCGGTGGTCACCCCGGGACCTCCAGTTCCACGAGCCACCCGTCGGCGGTGGGCCCGGCCCACGCGCTGCCGCCCGCCCTGGCCGCCCGCTCCCGCATCGCGGTCAGCCCGTGCCCGCCGCCGGCCTCGGTGAGTAGCGGGTTCCCGGGGGGACCGGCTCCGCCCGGCCCCGGCGCGGAGCCGTCGGCTGCCCCAGGCACATCCCCGGTTCCCGCCGCAGGTCGCCCGGCCCGCTGGGCGTGATCCTCGACCGCGAGAATCGTCCGGTCCGGTGCGTAACGCACGGTCACGGCCACCGAGGTGCCCGGCGCGTAGCGGGTGACGTTGGTGAGGGCCTCCTGGGCGCCGCGGAACAGCGCCAGGCTCGCGTCGGCGGGCAGCGGGCGGGGGGTCCCGTCGATGTGCAGCGTCGCTTCCGCGCCGGTGTCCCTGCGGAAGTCCTCGACCAGGGCGCCTACCTGGTCCACCGTGGGCAGCCGGTCGCCGCGCAGCGCACCGACGGCCTGCCGGGCGTCGGCGAGCCCCTCCTTGGCCAGGTCCGCGGAACGTTCCAGCGCGTGGCGCAGCGCGTCGCTGGCCGCCTCGCGTTCGGCGAGCTTGCGGGCCCCCTGCAGCTGGATCGCCAGGCCGGACAGGGCGTGTGCGAGCACGTCGTGGAGTTCTCCCGCGATGCGGCCGCGCTCGGCGAGCGCCGCGGCAGCCGCCTCTGCCTCGCGGGCGTCCTGCAACTGGGCCATCAGCAGTTCGGTGCGGTCCTGGCTCTCCCGCCCGCGCCGGATGAACTGGCCGGTCACCGCCAGCAGCAGGCACAACAGCGCCGCGGCGAGCGCGGACTGCGCGGCGGGCTGCTCTGTCAGCGCGATCGTGACGGCGAGGGCACCCGTGATCAGCACGGTTGCCACGATCGCCCGCCGCAGCGGGAGTCGCACCGCGGCCATCCAGACGGCGGTGCTCGCCGCTATCTCGGCCGGCCCGTGCGGCTGCAGCGCGGCCAGGGCGACCCCGCACCCGCCCATGAACCCGATCAGCACGACCTGGTACGGGTAACCGTGCCGGGCCCAGGCAGCCGCTGCCGTCACGGCGACCGCTGCCGCGAATCCGGCCAGGGCGAGGCTCACCCCCAGCCGGGCGCCGGGCAGGCCCGGGGCGGGATGGCTGTTTAGGCTGGCCGTGACGACGATCGCGATCAGCGCCACGCCCAGCGGCCGGAGCAACTGGCGCTGGCGGTCCACCCGCTCGCGGGCGCGCGAGCGTGCCGCGCTCACCCGGGCCGACGTCGGCGGGTTCTCGGTGCCGTCCGGCACAGGCGGTCCGGATGGCTGGCTGGCATGCATCAGGCCCGCCGCGGCCAGCCGTGCCTTCATGGACACAGTCTGGCGCGCGGCGGGCATGGATTCCAGGTCAGGCATGGCGGCGGGGCCAAGGCTCGGCAACTGTTCAGGCACTGGCGCCGATCCGCACGACCGGGCGGGCCGGGGCGGTGGCGGTCAGGCGGCGCCCACGGACGTAGATCACAACCAGGCGGGTCAGCACATCGGCCAGCGCCATCATGACCAGTGCGGCGACCCAGGCGGTCTCGCCGGTGATCTGGTGCGCGGCGCTGAACCGGGTGATCGCCGGGCCCGCGCCGTTGCTGTCGGCGATGGCGAAGGCCATCCTGGCGCCGATGGCGGTGATCCACAGGCTGGCGGCCAGCCACCCGGCGCGGGCCAGGGCACGGCCGTCGGAGCCGCGGCGCAGCTTGGTGGCCAGCCCGGCCACCGTGCCCATTGTCGCGCCGGCCGCGACACAGGCCAGTTCCAGGACGATGTCGTTGCCATTGACAGGCACCGAGCGCAGGAACAGCGCGGCGGCGGCGCCGACGGCCAGCACCGGGACGGCCAGCGAGCGGAGGTCGAGCGGGTGCTCACGGATCTGGCGGATGACCAGGAGCACGAGGATTGCGTTGGTCACGTACATGGTGGTGGTATTCATGCCGTCAGCGTCCCTCGCGAGCCGGTCGCAGGCGTCGGCCCACGGGTGGGACTGCGGGTTGACGACCACGTCAACCCATGGGTTGACCAGCGCCCCTTACCGGCCGGCCGGTGCTTCCGCGGCAGCCACCGGGGCCGGGCCCAGGCCGAACCAGGGCAGGCACGGCGCCAGCCCGGACACCCGCACCCGCAACGGCCGCCGGGCCTGCCAGGTCGCACGGTCGAGCAGGAGCCGCCGCGCGTTGATGGCCTGGCCACGGACCACGAAGTGCTCGATGCCGTCATCGGCGTAACCGAGCTTGCGCGACACGCCGAGCGAGGCCGCGTTGTCGCTGTGCGCGGTGGACCTGGCGTGCTCGGCGTGCAGGTCGTCGAAGGCCAGCGAGAGCACGGCCGCCCGCATCTCCGTGCCGATGCCGCGCCCCTGGTACCGCCGGCCGATCCAGGAGCCGGTGTGCACCTCGCGCAGGATCGCGAAGTCGGCCGCCTTCAGTGCCTGGACGCCGATGATGTCGCCCTGGTGCACGACCGCGAAACTGAGTTCCCAGTTGGCCGGTTCCCATGAGGCCCACTGCGACCAGAAGAAGCGCAGCGACCTGGCGGGCAGCTCGGCGGCGGCCACGTCGGTCCACGCGGCGCTGAACGGCTGGACCTGCGGGTCGTGCACACCCGCCGCCGCGAGCGCGACGAGTTTGTCGAGGTCCTCCAGGCTGGGCCAGCGTAGTTCGAGCCGCGGCGTGCGCAGCCGCAGGCCCGCGAGCGGCCAGTGCGGCGATGTCATGAGATCGATTCTGAGCGGGCACCGCTGCCCCTGGCAAAGGGATAACTGCGCCAGGCGGAACCGCGCAGCGGGATGACCGCGGGCCGTGATCAGGCAGGGCAGCTCTCGTGTACCCAGGTGCCGCTGGCCTGCCGCCGGGCGTCCTGGCCGGCCGCGATCGGCTGGCCGCAGCGACCGCAGTCGCTCCCGGCGGCCCGTACGGGTGCGCCGTTCAGCGCCCGCTTCGGGGCGGCCTGCCCCGGGTCGAGCCGCATGGGGCCGGAGTCGGTCACCGGGAAGCTGGCGCCCCCGGGACAGAAATGGCTGAGGTGCGCCTCGCGCACCCGCTCGTCGATCTCCATGCACACCCCCTTCCATCCAGTGTGCCATCCTCCGCGCGGCGCCCGGCCGGGTCCGGGCGCCGCACCGGGACGTCATGCGGCGGCGGGCGCTGCGTCCAGGCCCGCCGCGGCGCGGAAGGAGTCGAGCACCAGTTCCGCGGCCACCGGGTGGTCGCCGACCGGCGCGCTGACCCAGCGGCCCGCGCTGAGCCGCAGCCGGTCGTGGAACAGCCCCGGCGCCAGCAGGTAGCTGGCCACCGCGACCGGGTGGCCGGTCAGGCTGGCCAGGAACGACACGGCCTCGTCGACCGTCGGGCGGGCGGCCGACGCGAACGCGGCGACCACCGGGGCATGCCGGTGTGCCGCGAGCATTGCCGCCTGCCGCCTGATGTCCGCCAGCGCCCGCGGGTCGCGCGACCCGGCGGCCGCGAGCACGACCGGGACCTGCGCCGGGACCCCGGCCTCGGCCAGCCGGTCCGCCAGCGGGCGCACCAGCCGGGGACCGGGCCCAAGCGGGGCCGCCAGCCGTACCCCGGCGGCGCGTGCCGCCCCGGCGATGTCGGAGCTCAGGTGGTACCCGCTGGATAGCAGCAGCGGCACCACGACCACCCCGTCCGCGCCGGCTTGCGCCACCGCATCGTGCAGGCCGTCCGCCAGTGACGGCGCCGCATTCTGAACGAAGGCCGTGGCGACCTGTGTCCCGGCCGACAACGTGGCCGCGCGGCCGGTGAGGGCCAGGACGCATTCCTGCGCGGCCGGATCCCGGCTGCCGTGCGCAACAGCCAGCAGCACCGGGCTCATGACGAGCCCTGCCCCGCTGGCACCACGCCGACGAACTTCAGCTGGAACGCCCGGGCGCAGGAGGCACACCGCCACGAGCCGCCCTCGGGGGCGTCCGGCCGCAGGTCGGTGTCCCCGCAGTACGGGCAGTAGAACGGCACCTGACGCTCAGTCATCGCTGGCCTCCCTCGCTGGCGCTCGGGAGGCTGGTCCTCGGCGCCGGGACACCGCAACGGCGCCTGGGGCGCCTTATGCGGCGTTCGGCCCGGCGCCTGCGGCTGCCGCTCTCGTTCATTGGAGGAGTCCTTCTTCGGCGCGGCGGGCCCAGGTGGAGAACTGCTCGCCCTCGGTGCGGTCGGCGAGGTAGTTGCGCAGCACCCGCTCCACGTAACCGGGCAGCGCGTCGGCGGTCACCTTCAGGCCGCGCAGCTTCCGGCCGAACGCCGGGTCCGAGCCGAGCGATCCGCCCAGGTGCACCTGGAAGCCTTCACCGCCGTCCACAATCGAGCCCTTGAGCCCGATGTCGGCGATCTGGAAGCGGGCGCAGGAGTTGGGGCAGCCGTTGATGTTGATGCTGATCGGGGTGTCGAAGCCAGGCAGCCGCCGGTCCAGTTCGGCGTACAGGTCCATGGCGCGCTGCTTGGTCTCGACGATCGCCAGCTTGCAGAACTCGATGCCGGTGCAGGCCATCGTGCCGCGGCGGAACGCCGACGGGTTCACCTGCAGGTCGCGCGCGGCGAGTTCCTCGGTCAGGTCGGCGACCCGGTCGCCCGGCACGTCGAGGATCAGCAGCTTCTGCGTGGTGGTGGTGCGGATCGTGCCCGAGCCGTACGTCTCGGCCAGGTCGGCGACCTGCCAGAGCTGGGTGCCCGAGGTGCGGCCCACGTTCGGCGCCACGCCCAGGTAGAAGAGCCCGTCCCGCTGCCGGTGCACGCCGACGTGGTCCCGCGCGCCGGGCGGCGGGGCCGGCGGCTCGGGCCCGTCGGGCAGCGCCCCGCCGAGGTACTCCTTTTCCAGCACCTCGCGGAACCGCTCGGTGCCCCAGTCGGCGACCAGGAACTTCAGCCGCGCCCTGCTGCGCAGCCGCCGGTAACCGTAGTCGCGGAAGATGCTGGTGACCCCGCTCCACACCTCGGGGACGCGGTCCGGGGACACGAACACGCCGAGGCGCTGGGCGAGCATCGGGTTGGTGGACAGGCCGCCGCCCACCCACAGGTCGAAGCCGGGGGTGCCGTCGGGGCCGGTGACACCGACGAAGGAGATGTCGTTGATCTCGTGCGCGGTGCACTGGGCGGTACATCCGCTGATCGCGGTCTTGTACTTGCGCGGCAGGTTGGTGAACTCGGGATTGCCCGCGGCCACCGCCTCGGTGGCGCGCAGCGCCGCGCTGGCGTCGATGATCTCGTCGGCGCAGATCCCGGCGACCGGGCAGCCCAGGATGTTGCGGGGCACGTCGCCACAGGCCTGGAGGCTGGACAGGCCC
>Ga0318516_10000977_pt1 | contig 10300 bp, 10 predicted proteins | sample GRESIP176b2f20_FD_202501 | JGI IMG/M metagenome (GOLD analysis project Ga0318516, IMG submission 202501) | Tropical soil microbial communities from Luquillo Experimental Forest, Puerto Rico - GRE.SIPMG.176b2f20 | ecosystem: Environmental > Terrestrial > Soil > Tropical forest > Bulk soil... | reverse complement strand
CGGCGGCCGCGCCGCCGAGCGCCAGGGTCGCGGGCAGCTTGAAGGTGAGCGGGCCGTCGGGCGCCGGGCGGCGGCGCAGCTGCGGGATCCAGACCGCTCCGTCCACGGTGGCCCGGCAGACCGCGCCGCCGCGGCGCGCTACGAGCGTTCCCGGGCGGCCGCGCAGCTGATCTTCCTCATGCCCGCCGAACAGGAAGTACTCGTCCCCGCCGATCACGTCGAGGACGCCGGGGCTGGAATCGGCCGCCTGCAGCTTGGCCAGCACCACGGACATGGGATCGGCCTGCCAGTCGATCCTGCGGTGCTCCTGCCGGCAGGGCGGGCGCAGCCTGCCGCTGACCCCGGGCCGGGAGTAGTCCAGCGGCTCCGGCCGGTAGCGGCCCGTCTCGAACCGTGTCACCGCGAGCAGCACGGCCTCCAGCGCCGCGTCCGCCACCTCGTTGCGGTACAGGGAACCCTTGGAGCAGCGGGGCACCGGGAACTCGACGCTCGCCCAGATGTCGCCGGCGTCCATCTCGGCGTTCGCCTGGAGCACGGTGACGCCCCAGCGCCCGGCACCGCCCATGATCGCCCAGTCGAGCGAGGACGGGCCGCGGTCGCCGACAGGCCCCGGATGGACGATGAAGCACGGGAGCGCCGACCAGATGTCGTCGGGAATCGCCCTGGTCAGCATCGGCGCGATGATCAGGTCCGGGTCGAAGCGGCGGACCGCCTCCCGCATGACCTCCTCGGAGAGCGCGAGCTCGACCGACACCTCGTGGCGGCGGTCGGCCAGCTCAACGTGCACGCGCTGGGTCAGGCTGTTGTAGGCGCTCGAAATCAGCAGGATCCGCATGGTTTCCCCCAGGGCCCGGTCCCCCGGCCGGAAAGGCCTCGCCCGTTACCGTGTCGGCCTTCTGCTGAAACAGAGTCCCGGACGCCGGCCCAGATACACCCGTGGCTGACCGGGCCGCTGTCAGCTGGCCGACACCTCCCCGCCCGTCCGCGCCGGGCCCGTTATGGCTAGGCTCCGCGGAAAGGGGGGAGGGACCTGCCTTGACGGAGCCGGCCTCGGGCCGTGAGTTTGCCGCCAGCGTCCCGGGTGGCGTGATCACCGCGTCGCAGGCCGGGGCCGGCGCGCCGGTGCTCATCCTGCACGGCGGGCCGGGCCTGTCGGATTACACCGGGCCGCTGGCCGCCGAGCTCGACGACGCGTTCGCCGTCATCCGGTACCAGCAGCGCGGCCTGGCGCCGTCCACGACCTCGGGGCCGTTCGACGTCGACCGGCACGTGGCGGACGCGATCGCGGTCCTCGACGCGGCGGGCGCCGGCCGGGCCTACGTGATCGGCCACTCGTGGGGCGGGCACCTGGCCATGCACCTGGCGGCCCAGCACCAGGACCGCCTGCTGGGCCTGGTCGTGGTCGACCCGCTCGGCGCGGTTCCCGACGGCGGCGAGGACGACCTCGGCCGGATCCTGGCCGAGCGCATCCCGCCGGAACGGGCGGCGCGGGCGCAGGAACTCGACGAGCGGGCCATGGCCGGCGAGGGCACCGTCCAGGACGCCCTGGAAGGGCTGGCCATCGTCTGGCCCGGGTACTTCTCGTCACCGGCCCAGGCGCCGCCGATGCCGCCGCTGGGCCTGTCGCTGGACTGCTACGCGGGCACGTTCGCCTCGATTCACCAGCACTTCGAGGACCGGACCCTGGAACGCAGCCTGCCCTCGCTGAAGATCCCGGCCGTGTTCGTGCTGGGCGCGGCCAGCCCGATCCCGCCCCGGCACGGCGTGGCCTCGGCCGCGCTCATCCCCGGCGCGCGGCACGTGATCGAAGACGACTGCGGTCACTTCATCTGGCTCGAGCGGCCCGGATCGGTGCGCCGCGCCCTGCAGAACCTTGGCGGCTAGCTCCGCGCCGCCGCGCCCACGGGCAGGCGGCCAGCGTCGGCCTCGTCCCGGCGGCTGCGGGCCGGCTGGCGATCCGGCTTGGACGCGGGCCGGATGGACGCGTACTCGCCGCACCGGGGACAGGCTCCCCCGTCGCCCTCGAACGAGTAGCAGCATCCGCAAAAGCAGGCAACGTCAGTCATGATCTGCACCCCCGTGCATCGGCTATCGCGCGGCCCGTGCCCGGTACGGCACCGTGGGCCAGCGCCTGTACCGAAATAGAGTCAGCGCCGGCCGTCCTGATACCTGGCGATGACCACGGGCCGTCGCCGCAGGCGCCGGCCCGCCGGAAGGCCTGCCCTCCGGCGGCCTACCCGGCGCTCAGGATCTGCTCCCGCAGGATGTCCGCGTGGCCGCAGTGCTGGGCGAATTCCCGCAGTGTGTGCAGGTAGACCCAGCGCAACGGCAGCGGCCCGAAGCGGTGCCCGGACAGCACGTCATCCAGGCCGAGGCCGACGGTGGCCCGGCGCGACGCCTCGCACGCCTGGTCGTGCGCGCGGCGCACCGACTCGATGGTGTCCTCGTCGGCGAGCAGGAACGCGTCGGCGGCGCTCGGCGGGAGGCCCATTTCCTGGCGCGGGCGGCCGGTGACGGCCTCGCCGAACCACACCGTCTCCGCGTAGGTTGCGTGCTTGACCAGGCCCAGCAGCGTGGTCCGGGACGGGACCAGACGGCGCCGGGCCTGCTCCTCGGTCAGGCCGTCGAGGCACGCGCGCAGCGCGGCCCGGTGCTCGTCGAGGAACGTCTCCATCTGCGCCTTGAGCGGTTCGGAAGTCACGTCGAGCGACGTCCGCCCGTGTTGCCCAGCCACGACGGGAGTATCGCCTGGGCCGGGCGCCGGCTTCAACCGGCTCGGCTGGCGCCGCGGCGATGGCGCCGTGCCCGGTCCGGGATCGGCGTGTGTGGCGTCGTGACACGCCGGCGGGCTCTGCGGGATCCTGGCTGCCAGGCGGGCTGGCGGCAGCGGGCGGGAGGATGCAATGGCACCGGGTGAGGTAGGGGTTGGGCTGGTCGGCACCGGGTTCATCGGCCAGATGCACGCGGAGGCGTTCGCGCTGTCGCCGGCCGCGTCGGTGCGCGCGGTCGCGTCGAGGTCGCCCGACCATGCGGCTGAGTTCGCGGCGCGGTGGGGGATCCCGGCCTGGCATACCGACTACCGGGAGCTGGCCGGGCGCCCCGATGTCGACCTGGTCTGCATCGCGGCCCCGAACTGGCTGCACCGCGACATTGCCGTGGCGGCGGCGCAGGCCGGCAAGCACGTCATCTGCGAGAAGCCGCTGGCGCGGACGCTGCGCGAGGCCGACGAGATGATCGCCGCCTGCCGCGACGCCGGGGTCAAGCTGATGTACGCCGAGGAGATCTGCTTCGCGCCGATGTACGTCCGGGCCAAGGAGCTGGCCGACGAGGGAGCGCTCGGCGACGTCTACCTGGTGCGCCAGACCGAGCAGCACTTCGGGCCGCACTCGGACTGGTTCTGGGATCCGGAGCTGGCCGGCGGCGGCGTGCTGATGGACATGGGCTGCCACGGCATCGAGTTCGCCCGGTGGGTGCACGGCAAGCCCCTGGCCCGGACGGTGTCCGCGGAAGTCGGCACCTTTGTCCATAACGAACGCACCAGCGCCGAAGACCATGCGATCATCACGATCCGGTTCGAGGGCCGCCGGGCGGGCCTGATCGAGGCCAGCTGGGCCAAGCCGGGCGGGATGGACGACCGGGCCGAGATCGTCGGCTCCCGGGGGGTGACCTACGCCGACCTGGTGCGCGGCTCGTCGCTGATGACGTTCAGCGACGTGGGGTACGGGTACGCGGTCGAGAAGGCCCCCGACACCCGCGGCTGGACGTTCACGGCGTCCGACGAGCTGTGGAACTCCGGCCTGCCGCAGGAGATGGACCACTTCGCCCGGTGCGTGGCGCAGGACGCGGTGCCCAGCGAGACCGGCGAGGACGGCCGCGTGGTCCTGGAGATCATTTACGCCGCCTACCGGGCCGCCCGTCTCGGCCGGGTGGAGCTCCCGCTCCAGCTGACCGACGACGAGGCCGCCCAGCCGCCGTTCGCGCAGCTGAACCCCGCCTGAGGCGCCGCGGCGGGAGGCCGCCAGCCGCACGAACGACCGTAGGATGCGATGGTGCGCAGCGATGCCGACGACGTCGAGGGCTACCTCGCCCAGGTTCCCGCGGACCGGCGCGAGGTCCTGAGCGGGCTGCGGGAGCTCTGCGGCCGGCTGCTGGCGGGCTTTGACGAGGGCATGCGCTACGGGATGCCCACCTACAGCCGCGACGGGGTGGCCGAGATCGCCTGGGCGAGCCAGAAGCGGTACATCTCGTTGTACGTGATGCGGTCCGACGTCCTCGACGCCCACCGTGAGCAGCTGGCCGGCCTCGACGTCGGCCAGGGATGCATCAGGTACCGCAGCCCCGCGGCGGTCGACTTCACCGTGGTCCGGTCGATGCTCGCTGCCGTCGCAACCAGCCGCGGCCCAGTCTGCTGAACAGCCCGCTGATGTCCCCGGCGTCCGACGAGCAGCTGCTGGCCCGGCAGTCCGCCCTGCAGGCCGAGGCGCGCGAGGTGCTGGCCGGGCTGGACCTGGCCGCGCTGACCGCCGGCATCGGCCCGCCGCTGGTCACGGGCAGCTTTGTGTCCGGGCTGATGTGCTGGCGCGAGGTCGACGTGATGGTGCTGGCCGGGAGTGACTTCTCGCCCCAGGACGTGATGCGGCTGCTGGCGCGGCTGGTGGGGCGGGTGGCGGTCACGTCGCTGGAGTACCACGACGAACGCGGCCCTCGCTGCGTGACCGGTCAGGTCCGCGACGAGCGTTACCACGTGACCTTCACCGTGGACCGGGCGGGCCAGCCCTGGCAGATCGACCTGACGCTGTGGCTGCACGACGCGCACCTCAACGTCACCCGCTGGCACGAGGAACTGCGCGAGCGGATCACCGCCGAGCAGCGCAGCGCGGTGCTGCGCATCAAGGACGCGTGGCACCGCCGGCCGGAATACCCCGGCCAGGTCGGCGGGCTGGACATCTACACCGCGGTGATCGAGGACGGCGTGCGCACCCCGGACCAGTTCGCCACCTGGCTGGCCCGCCGCGGGCAGCCCGGCGCCTAGCGGGCCCTGACCTTAGGATGGCCGCGTGCCGGACCTGAAGCCGCCCAGGATCAGCGCTGGCGAACGGGAAACGCTGCATGTCCTGCTGCAGTACCAGCGGGACTCGCTGGTCCGCAAGATCACCGGGACCGGCGAGGCGGCGGCCCGCCAGCCGGTGGTCGGGAGCGGGACGACGCTGCTGTGGCTGGTCAAGCACATGACCCGCGCGGAGATCCTGTGGATCCTGGTCCGTTTCGCCGGCCAGGACGTGCCCGTGCCCGATGACACGGTGGACGCCGGCGACACGATCCCGGGCGTCGTCGGCGGCTACCGCGCCGCCTGGGCGCGAGCCGACTCCGTTACCGCGGCGGCGGGCCTGGACCAGCCCTGCCGGCAGCCCCCCGGGGAAACCCCGGTCAACCTGCGCTGGGTGCTCATGCACCTGCTGGAAGAGACCGCGCGGCACGCCGGGCACGCCGACATACTCCGCGAGCTCATCGACGGAACCACGGGCCGCTAGGAGCCGTCCGGCCAGCCGCCGCGGTGCAGCACCATGGGGTGCCAGGGCAGGGCCGCGGCCGGGTCGGCGAGCATGCGCCGGGTCTGCGCCAGGTAAGGCTTTTCGCCGCGCCAGCCGCCCGGCGGCGGGACGAGCCCTTCGGCCAGCGCCTCGCGCCGCGATACGACGGCTTCCAGCGCCGCCCGGAGCGCCTCGTCCTCCCCGGACGTGGCGCGGGCCCGGTAGTCGCCGAGCGCGGCACGGCCGGCGGCGGTCAGCGTGATGGACCGCTGCGGGCCGGACTGGGCCAGGCCGTGGCGCTCCAGGTAGCCGGTGGCCATGGCCACCGCTTCCCGCGAGACGCCCGACAACGCCGACAGGTCGCGGATCCGCACCGTCGCGTCATCGATAACGCGCAGGGAGTTGGCCGCGAGCGGCAGCGGGACCGCCGAGCCCTGCTCGTGGCCGAGCGTCAGGCTGGTCAGCGCCTGGCCCAGCAGCCCGGCCAGCCACCCGTCCTCCTCCGCGGCCGGGCCCTCGACGACGTGCGTGCGGAACCCGTCCGAGGGGTGGACCTCGGGCGGCGCCGACGGCATCGTCCCCGCATACCGCCGCAGAGCGTCCCGCAGCGGATCCACCGCCGCGCCGCCGAAACGATCCCGCCACCGCTGCTCGGTGCTGGCCGCCACTTCGGGCCACAGCCGCCGCGCGTAAGCGCCGGCCCGCGTCACCCGCAGCACCGTGCCGCTGGTCACGCCCCGGTGACTGCCATAGCCCGCTCGCCGCTCGCCCCCCGCATCACCGACGGTGATCCAGCCCCACCGTTCCAGCCCGCCGATGTTGCACGCGGCCCGGGCTCGCGCCCGCAGCTCCGCCACGCTGATGCCGTCCTCACCGATCAACCGCAGCCCGTTGGCCCACATCGGCAGCGAAATGCGGAACAGCCGGCCGACCCGCTCCGAGCCCGCCGCCTCGACCGCGTTATCCGCCTCGATCGTGAACGCGACCCATATCCAGGACAGCAGCGTGGTCAGCGGTACCCGAGATACCACGTCAGAAGGATCCCGCACCATTCCCCGCAACCGCCACCCGCCGGACCATCAGCGCACCCGGCCCGCGGTTGCTAGCCCAGCCTCAAGGGCACGCTCATGAACGGGTCGATGTTATGAGCCAGGCTGACACGGTGGTATCCGTCGGCTATATCTGCGCCCGGTTTCTGATCGGTCACGAGCACGGGTGACAGCTTCTCGCCGTTGAGCAGCTTGAGCAGGTCGCGCTGGACGCCAGGATCGGTCAGCGGCAGTGCGGTGCCGTTCTTGCCGGCGCAGGATCTCCCGCATCATCGCCGCCTCGCTGGCCTCGTCCGGCGCCTCGGGGCCGTGGCCTGGTTCCTCGCCGGGGCCGCCGCCGGGCGCTGGTTCTCGGTCACCCATGGCCACATCCTCCTCCCAGCCGGGACTTCTGGCTCAGCACGTAACAGGGCTATCATCTCGCGGGACCGCACGGACGGTTGATCACGGCGCCGGCCAGCAGCGGCCCCGCGAGGCACCAGGGTTGCTGGGGGTCGGGGTGAGGAGCATGAGCTGGGTTGAATCCGGCCGAGCCTGGGGTGATCGGGCGGCCGACTGGGCCTACCTGGTCGAGCCGTACGCCCGTCGGGTCAACGACGCGCTGTTCGACCAGGTCCACGCGGGACCGGGCACCCGGCTGCTGGACATCGCCTGCGGCTCCGGCTACGCCGCCAACGTCGCCGCTGGCCGCGGGGCCGAGGTGTGCGGGCTGGATGCCTCTGAGGCGCTGATCGCGATCGCTCGCGCGCGCACTCCCGCCGGTGATTTCCGGGTCGGTGACATGTTCGCGCTGCCCTTCGAAGACGACCGCTTCGACGTCGCGACGAGCTTCAACTGGATCTGGAAGGGATGCGAAGACGCGCTGGTGGAGGCGCGCCGGGTGGTACGGCCCGCAAACTCACCGCCGGTCTCGGTTCCCTGCGGACTTGCCGGTCGGTGTCGGGGCTTCAGATCAGATTCGGCATCCTGAGTTTGGTCTGTCGTGCGTCAGCATCCTTGAGGCGATCTTTGGAGATCCGGCATGGAGAGCATCGAGCGGTTCGTCGTGGAACAGCTGGCGGCCTGGGAGGTCCCGGGATGCTCGGTCGCCGCGGTCCGGGACGGGGAGGTGGTCCTGGCCACTGGCTGGGGCCGGCGCGACCTGGAGGCGGACCTGCCCGTTACGGCAGGCACGTTGTTTGCCATCGGGTCCACCACCAAGGCCTTCACGGCGTCGATGGTCGGGGCCCTCGTCGATGACGGCTTGCTCGAGTGGGAACGCCCGGTCCGCGACTATCTGCCGGACCTGCGGCTTCATGACCTCGTGGCGACCGATCGCCTGACCGTTGTCGATCTGCTGTCGCATCGGTCGGGCCTGCCTCGCCACGACCTGGCGTGGGTCGGCCACCCGGACCGGTCCCGCGCCGACCTGGTCCGCCGGCTGCGTTACCTGCCGCTCAGCAGGGATCTGCGCCAGGAGTTCCAGTACTGCAACCTCGGGTACCTGGCGGCGGGGCACCTGGTGGAGGTGCTCTCCGGCGTCACCTGGGAGGATTACCTGCGGTCACGGCTGCTGGGGCCGCTTGGGATGGGCCGGTCGAACCTGTCGGTCGCCGACCTGGGCGCCGACCCCGACCATGCCGCCGGGTACGAGCGCCGCCGGGGCGTCGTCGTTTCCGTGCCGCCGAGGCCGATCGCGGCGATGGCGCCGGCCGGCGCGATCAACTCGTGTGCCTCCGACATGGCCCGGTGGCTGCTGACGCAGCTGAGCGGCGGGCAAGTGGACGGCCAGGCCGTCATGTCACCCGCCACGGTGGCCCGCCAGCAGGAGCCGCACATGGTGCTGCCCGAGGACCGGACCTTTCCCGCCTCCACCCGGCACGCCTACGGGCTCGGATGGATGATCGGCCGCTACCGCGACCACCGGCTCGCCGAGCACGGCGGTGGCATCGACGGGTTCCAGACCGAGTGCATGCTGCTGCCCGACGACGGCATCGGCGTGGTCGTGCTGACCAACACCTCCTCCAGCGCCATGGCGCCCGTGGTCGCCTACCGGGTGCTGGATGAGCTGCTGAACCTGGAGCCGCTCGACTGGTTCTCGCCCTTCAAAGCCCGCTTCGACGCGGCCATGGCCGGAATGCGCGAGGCCCGCGGTGCCCGCCGCGTCGTCGCAGGCGCCCCGCTGCCCAGGCCCCTGGACGCCTACGCCGGCGACTACGAGCACCCCGGCTACGGCACCCTCACGATCACCGCCGAAGCAGGCACCCTGCAGCCGCGCCTGGGCACGATGGATCTCAGCCTGGCGCATCGCCACTACGAGACGTTCGACCTGGAATGGCACGAGCTTGGCGACCAGTCCCATCTCTTCCCGCTCATGTTCCTTTCCGACCCCGACGGCGACATCACCGCCCTCACCGTCCCCTTCGAGCCATCCGTCGGACCGCTGCGGTTTGACCGGCTGCCGGACGCCCAGGCCCGGGACCCGGAGGTACTCCGCCGGCTATGCGGCACCTACGTCATGGGTCCCATCGAGATAGTGGTCGCCGGGCAGGGCGACGACGTGCTGACGGTCACCGCGCCCGGCGCTCCGCCGTTCGAGCTACAGCCGAGACGCGGCCTGCGGTTCGAGGTGAAGGGCCAGCCAGGCGTCACCGCCGAGTTCGAGCTGGACGACACCGGGGCCGTGGCCCGCCTGGTGGTACAGCCGCTGGGGATATTCCTGCCCAAGACGTGAACGCCGTCGTGCGGGCACGGCCTCCCGGTGGCCGGCTGCGGTGGAATCACGCCATCGTCACGAAGGTTGCTACTGGCATGAATGTCGAGATCTGGTCTGACGTCGTGTGCCCGTGGTGTTACATCGGCAAGCGCCGGTTCGAGCGCGCGATTGCCTCTTTCGGCCATCCTGGCGAGGTCACGGTCACCTACCGGTCCTTCGAGCTCGACCCGGGCGCGCCCGCGCAGCGCACCGGAACCCAGGCCGAGCACCTGGCCCGCAAGTACGGCATGACAATCGCCCAGGCCGAACAGGCCAGCCAGCAGATGACCCAGCGCGCGGCCGCTGAGGGCCTGGAGTTCCGGTTCGACCTCATCCGCGGCGGTAACACCTTCGACGCCCACCGGCTGCTCCACCTGGCCAAAGATCATGGGCTGCAGCCGGAGATGAAGGAGCGGCTGCTGCGCGCCACCTTCACCGAAGGCCTCCCGATCGCCGACCAGCCCACCCTCGTGCGGCTGGCCACCGAGGCCGGCCTGCCCGCCGCTCCGGTACAGGCCGTCCTCGACGGAGACGCCTACGCCGACGCGGTGCGAGCCGACGAGCAGCAGGCCGCGCGGTACGGGATCAACGGCGTCCCGTTCTTCGTCGCCGACGGCAAATACGCGGTCAGCGGCGCGCAGCCGCCCGAGGTACTCCTGCAGCTCCTGCAGCGTGCTTACGACGAGACAAGCCAGCTCACGCCCGTCACCGTCGCGACCGACAGCAACTCCGACGCGAGCTGCGACGACGGCTCCTGCGCCGTCGGTTAACGCGTCGTGGCTGGCGCCTATGAGATGCTCGCCGCCGACTACGACTGGATGTTCGGCGACGATGGGCTGGCTAACGGGCGGGCGATCAATCTGCCCGCGACGGCACGCCTGCTGGAGCGGATCAGTCACACCAGCCTCGTGCTGGATGCGGCCTGCGGCACGGGCGTCGACGCGGCGGTGCTCGCGCGCCGGGGCTTCGCCGTGTGGGCAGCAGAC
>Ga0318516_10000976_pt1 | contig 10300 bp, 10 predicted proteins | sample GRESIP176b2f20_FD_202501 | JGI IMG/M metagenome (GOLD analysis project Ga0318516, IMG submission 202501) | Tropical soil microbial communities from Luquillo Experimental Forest, Puerto Rico - GRE.SIPMG.176b2f20 | ecosystem: Environmental > Terrestrial > Soil > Tropical forest > Bulk soil... | reverse complement strand
GTGTAGGGGTCTTGGAACACGATCTGGACCTCGCGGCCGCGGCGGCGCCGGTCGCGGGCGGACCGGGCCGGCCGGGATCGGTCGCGGCCGCAGGCGGTGATGGATCCACCGGTGGGCCGTTCCAGGCCGACAATCATCCGCGCGATCGTGGTCTTCCCCGCACCGGACTCTCCCACGATGGCCAGGGAACGTCCCGGCGGGACGCGGAAGGACACGTTGTCCACGGCGACCAGATCGCCGAACTGCTTGCGCAGCCCGGACGCTTCCAGGACCGGCTCGCCGGTGGTATCAGCCACCGGGCACCACCTGGAGCTGCCCGCGCAGCTGGTGCGCGAAGACGCAGCGGGACAGCCCGCCGTCCAGAGCGACCAGGCCGGGCACGGCGGCGCGGCAGGCATCCCTGGCGTGCGTGCAGCGAGAGGCGAAGGCGCACTCCCCCGGGGGCGCTTCGAACGGCGACAGTGGGCGGCCGGGAATAGCGCGCAGCCGGGGCACGGTGAGGGTGATGTCGGGGCGGGCGGCGGCGAGCGCGGCGGTGTAGGGGTGCAACGGGTCGGTGTGCAGCAGGGCGGAGGCGCGGACTTCGACAACCTGCCCGGCGTACATCACGATGGTGCGGTCGCAGATGGCGGCGGCGAGGTCCAGGTCGTGGGTGATGAACAGCATCGCCAGCCCGGACTCGCGGCGCAGGCCGTCGAGGATGGCCAGGACCTCCGCCTGGGTCACGACGTCGAGCGCGGTGGTCGGTTCGTCGGCCAGCAGGAGGTGGGGCCCGGTCAGCAGCGCAGCGGCGATCATGACGCGTTGCAGCATCCCGCCCGACAGTTGGTGCGGGTACTGCCGCAGCCGCCGCGCGCCGTCCTCGATGCCGACGGCGGTGAGCATGTCCACCGCACGGTCCCGGGCCTGCGCCGCCGGCACCCCCATGTTGGTTCGCAGCGCCTCGGTCAGGAAGTCGCCGATGCGCCGGACCGGATTGATGTGTGCCCGCGGGTCCTGGAAGATCATCGCCACCTGGCTGCGGTACCGGCGCAGACCCGCGCCGGCGAGTGCGGCGACGTCGCTGCCCCTGTACCGGATTGTGCCCTGGGCCTGGGCCCCGGGAGGTAGCAGGCGCCCGATCGCCCGGGCGGTCATGGTCTTGCCGGCCCCCGACTCACCCACCAGCCCGACGGCCTCCCCCGGTGCCACGCTGAACGAGATCTCCCGCAGCACGGGGCGCCGGGCGCCGTTGATCTCCAGCAGGAGGCTCAGTCCCGCCACCTCCAGCAGCGCTGCGCTGGCCGCGGCCCCGGCGGGCTCTGTCGTGCTGGCCTGTGCCGGGTCGCTCATCGGCGGGCCGCCTGAGCCTGCTCGAACAAGCGCTCGCCCAGCACGTTGACCGCGATCACGACAATCACGATGCACACCCCTGGGGCCAGCGCAGGCAGCGGGTAGCCCTCTAGCAGGCCCGCTTGGTTTTCGGAGATCATCACGCCCCAGTTGGCGGTGGGCGGCTGCACCCCCAGGCCCAGGTATGAGATCGCAGCCAGGTCGACGATGGCGTAGCCGAACAGGATGGTCGCCTGGGCGGCGATCAGCGGTGCGATGTTGGGGATCAGGTGCCGCAGGCAGATGGAGGCGGCCGGTGCTCCCTGCACCTCTAGGGCCGCGACGTACGGCTCGCTTCGTTCTTTCAGTGCCGCGCTGCGCAGCACCCGGGCGACATACGGGGTGTAGGCGGCCGACAGCGCGAGCACGGCCGCGAGCAGGCTCGCCCCGAAGACCGCCGCGGCGAGCAGCGCGAGCAGGATGCCGGGGAACGCGAACAGGATGTTGAGGCCGGAGGAGATCACCGCGTCGCTTGCCCCGCGCCGCCAGGCGGCGGTGACCGCGAGCAGCGTGCCCGCGGGCACGCTGATTGTCACGACCGCCAGTGGCCCCAGCATCGCGGTTTGCGCGCCGGCCAGCAGCCGGGAGGCCACGTCGCGGCCCTCGAAGTCGTACCCGAGCAGGTGCCCGCCGACTGGGCCGACCCAGGCCAGGGACAGGTTCGGCAGGTTGGGGTCGTACGGGGCGAGCAATGGGCCGAACACGGCCGCGATCACCACTGCCGCAAGCACGGCTGCCGAGGCGATGCCGGCTGGGCCGGTGGCGCGCAGCAGGGCCAGCCCCCGGCCGGGCGCGGAGGTCTCACCAGCCAGCGAGAAGGCGCTCATCCTGGGCCGCTTCCCAGGGCCACCCGCGGGTCCAGCACCGCGTACAGCAGGTCCACCAGCAGGTTGACCACGACGAATGCGGTGACCAGCACCAGCGAGATGCCCTGGACAACCGCGATGTCCTTGGTCTCCGCCGCCTGCACCAGGTAGGCGCCGAGCCCGTTCAGGCTGAACGCGACCTCGACCACCGCGGCGACTGCGATCAGCGAGGCGACCGTGATCCCGGTGATCGTGGTGATGGGGATGGCGGCGTTGCGCAGGATGTGCCGCCAGATCACGTAGCGGGCTGGGATGCCACGGCTGACCGCGGTCTGGACATGTTCCCGGTCGCTTTCGGTCCGCACCGCGGTGCGGGTGACCCTGGCGACGATGGCCAACGAGGCCGTAGCCAGGGCAATCGCCGGCAGGGTGAAGTGCCGGATGTTGCTCACCAAGCCGGTGCCGTTCCCTAGCGCGGGGAACCAGCCCAGCTTCACCGCGAACAGCAAGATCAGCGCGATCGCGGCGACAAACGCCGGGATACTGGCCGAAACCGCGGTGACCACCAACGTGCTCGTGTCAAGCGCCCCGCGCCGGAGACCGGACACGATGCCCAGGCCAATCCCCAGCACCAGGATGATCACCGACGCATATAGGACTAGCCCGGCGGTGGTCCAGATCCGGGACGCGATCAGTGTGGACACGTTCTCCCGGAGCGTGATCGAGATTCCCAGGTTCCCGTGCAGCGCGTTGAGGAGCCAGTACCAGTACTGGGCCAGGAACGACTCGTTTAGGTGGTAGCGCTGCTCGAGCACTTGCTCGCTACCCGGCGGCAGCGAGCGGCCGCCAGACAGCGCGGCGATCGCATTCCCCGGCGCCAGATACAGCGCCGCAAAGATCACGAAGCTAGCCACCAGCAGGGTGGCCAGCAACATCACCAGCCTGCGGGCGAGAAATCGCCAGCGCATCCCTTCAGCCGGCCCGGCCTAGGCGGTTGGCCCAGGGAGAGTACATGTAGGCAGTCGATGAGACCGCGCCGGTCAAGTCCTTGCTGAGCACCAGCACGGTGTCTGGCTCGACGTCGGGGATCCACGGCAACTGCTCCGCGGTTAGTTTCTCGGCCTTAGCCACCAGGGCCGCCCGCTGGTCCGGGTTCGCCGTGCTGCGTGCCCGCTCCAGTGCCGCGGTGATCGCTGGGTCATTGAAGTTGTCGAAGTTTTGGAACCCGCCGGGCAAAACGATCTGGGACAGCAGCGACGCCGGGTCGGCGGAGTCGCCGAAGGCCACCCCAGGAACGGCATCGATTCCCGCCCGGAACTTCGGATCAACGAAGAATTCGATGAAATCCTGGGCCGGCACCGACTTGAGCGCGACCTTCAGGCCGATGGCCTGGGCCGCTGCCTGCCAGGCGCCGGTGTCGCCCGCGTACACCGGCAGCTGGCTGGTGGTGCCGATGGTGATTGTCTTCCCGGTGGCGCCGGCCTGCCTGACCAGTTTCCTGGCCTCGGCGATGTCTTGCGTCGACACCGGCGAGCTGGCGTAGGCCTTGTCGAATACGGACCTGCCGTAGCCGAATGTGCCCGCGTTGGACAGCCACCGCGGCATCCGCGCAGCGCCCTCATACACCGAGTTGATGATCCCCTGGCGGTTCAGCGCCAGCGACAGCGCGCGGCGTACGTCCAGGCTGCCCAGCACGCCCTTGCGGCTGGCCACGGCGAGGGCGTCAGTGGTCCAGCCGGGGCCCTGGTACACCCTGACGGTGTTGCTGTGCTCCAGTTGCGCCAAGGTGGAGAACTGGCTGTTGAGGTAGGCCCCTTGGATCGCGCCGGTTTCCAGGCCGGCGGTCACGGCCGCGATGCTCGAGACACCCTTGATGGTGATCTGGCCGACCAGCGGGTGGACCGAGCGATTCCAATAGTGCGGGTTGCGGACCGCCACCACACCGGCGCCCGGGGTCCATGACTTGAGCATGTACGCCCCGGTGCACATGATCGACCCCGCCGGGGTGCCGTAGTTCTTGCCCTCCTTTTCGGCGAAGCTCTTCTCGATGACAACCCCTGCCGACGACGACAACTCGTTCTCCAGCCAGTAGTCCGGCTGCTTCAGCGTGATCGTCACCTGCGCCGGGCCGGTCGCCGAGAGCGAGGCCACCCGGTCAAAGACCCACCCATACGACCCGCCAAGTTTGGGATTCATCTGCCGGTCCAGGCTGTACACCACATCCGCGGACGTGACTGGGTGGCCGTCCCAGAACCTCACCCCCGGCCGCAGCGTGAACACCAGCTTGGTGGAAGACGGATTCGAGACCGTGGCCAGGCCCGGCTGCAGCGACCCATCCGGTGCCTGACGCAGCAACGACTCGCACATGAGCGATTCGGCCGTGAATTCCGGGTAGCCGAGCGAGAAAATCGGGTCCAGTGATATCACGTCCCGGTTGGTGGCCCAGACCACCGAGGGCACCGGTTTGGTAGCCGCAGGGGTGACCGCGACCAGGCCGTTGACCGGCGACACACCCGTCGGCGACGAACTCGCCTCGCTCGGCGGTCGGCCACATGCCGCGGCTAGGAGCGCACACGCCCCAGCGACAGCGGCAGCTTTCCAGCTGTTCCAGCGCATTTGCCTGCCGTCGCCTCCCCGTTGACGGACGATCTTTCATGGCCCCGCAGGCACCTCTCAGCCGGGCCAGGTGTCATGGACCACCACCCAACTGCTCCGCTGGCGAGTTCTGCTGCCCAGAACCGGCCTCGCTCAGATACGGGTGCCCGTGACTACCTTCTCCGATCCCTCGTCTGGGCGGATCACCCGCCTGGCATGAGATACCCCAGGCTGAGCCGTCGTACAGTACGCGCCGTTCCTGGTGCCTCTGGACCGGCGGGGCCAGTGGTACCGCTATCACCACCTGTTCCGCGACATGCTGTTGGCGGACCTGGAGCGGACGTCTCCCGAACTGATCCCCGGCTTACGGGTGCGCGCGGCCGACTGGTACGCACGTAACGGGTGCCTGAGGATGCGCTGGAGTACTCCATGGCCGCAGAGGACGTCGATGCGGTCGCCAGCCTGATCGAGAAGCTCTGGCTGCCGTTCGATCAGCTTGGCCGGGTCACTACTGTCCAGCAATGGTTCCAGTCCACCGTCAGGACCCAGGTCAAAGCGATCTACCGCAAACTGGGCGTCTCCTCCCGCAACGACGCGTTACAAAAGGCGACAGCGGTCGGCCTGCTCGGCGGCTAGCCGATACGCTTGACCGCCCGGCACATACCAACATCAGGGTGATGCGCCCACCGCCTTCGCGTCCCGATGATGGAGGCAAGGTAACCAGCCCCCGCCTGGGAGGCATTTGACGCCCGGTACGTGCGGAGATTTATATGGGCCAGACGGTGAGATTCCAGGAGATCCTGCGCAGGCTGGCGATCATCGACGAAGGCGTCGTACAAAATCAGGCCGGGATCGGGCTCGGCCAGGCCAGGGCCTGGGTCATGGACCCCAAGACCGCGGCGCTGGTGCAGATGGGGGCGCTCGTAGCGATCGGATCCCCGTCGGTCTGCCTGGAGTGGGGTGCCAGCCGTGCGCTGGCCGCGGGGGCGACCGAAGACGAGATCACCGACGTGCTACTGGCCGTCGCACCCGCGGCAGGGCTCGGCCGGGTCATCGGCGCCGTCACCGACGTGGCGACCGCGCTCGGGTATGACATCGAGACGGCGCTGGTGGACCTAGATGATCGCTGACGGCTCGCCTGCCACGCCGGCCGCCAACGGGACCACCATCCGCTTTATCCGGTGCCTGCTGGAACTTCAGGAGTCCTGAGGGCCAGGACAACGCCGGACATGAACTGCAAGGCGTGCTGCCCGGGCACCGGACATGTGCCGCCCTCGGTGAAGCACGCCCCGGCCAAGATCTCCGGTCAGTTGCTGGCTGCTGGTGAGCTGATTTCGGTTGCCGCCGGGCCGCCGATGCCCTGCCGGTCGCGGGCCCGCGCCTGGTCAATGTCGACCGAGCCTGCGAAGCCGGCGGCGATTGTGGCGTCCAGCTTTGCGATCTCGGTGTCAACTGCCGGGCGGTGCTCGGGGCGGACGGATTCCTGCAGATCCTCGAGTATCGCCCGTAGCCGCCGCACGACTTGAATGCTGCTGCAGCCGTACTCGCGAATCTCGGTGACCGCAAGCGTCAGGTAGTCCGTCCAGGTTCGCCCGGGCATGAGCAGCCGGGGAGTGCCTTCGGTGTCCCGGAACGTCAGCGGCCCATGCAGCGGTGTGGCACCGAGGAGGCGGAGCACGTTCCCCAGGTGATCAAGCGCCTGAACGGCGGTGGTGGGGTCGTTAATGGCGGCCGACAGCGCCTTGACCGCGATATCCGCCATGATCCTGATGGCGAAAGCGGGATCCTGCTCGACGGTCCGCTCGGCGCCGAGTGCGATCATCGCTTGCAGCCGGTCCGTCTTGACCGGCGCAGCACCATCGCCAAAAACCGCAATCAGGTGCTGGCCGGTGGTGACGAAATCGCCGACCGCGGCTTGCATGGCGATCAGTTGATTGTGACGGCTGGCCCAGGTGACCAGCCCGCGGACATTGATGGCCTGGATGGAGCCGGCGCGCCCGCTTGTCACCATGAGCACCGGGTCGCCTGCGGCGATCTCGGCGGAGGCGGTGTCGATCTGGGCGGCCTGGGTGACGGTGGTAATGACCCGGAGGGCCATCTGGCCGACGAGGTCTGCTACTGCTACCGGCCGGAGCCGGTGGATGAAGCGATCGAAGAAGAGCAGGAACAGGACCAGGCTCAGCACCAACAGGCCGCCCGCGACGCTCACCCCGATGTTCGGAACCTGTGTCGACCCCACCTGACGAAGCAGTGAGAACGAAAAGGTCAGCGTGCCGGCCAGCACCGCAAGCACAGCCTTCAGCAGCCGATCCCGGTACCAGATCCGCATGTAACGGGCGGAGAAGGTGCCCGTCGCCATCTGGATCGCCAGGACCGTCACGGTCACCACGAAGCCGGTCAGGCCCACCGCGGCGCCGACGATCGTGGTCAGCACTGTGCTGGCGGTCGACGGGGCGTACTGCCATGCCTGGGGAACGGTCACCGACGTGTCAGCCTGGCGGGTGAGCACTGCCAGCAGCGGGCCGAGGATCGCGCCGGCCAGGGGATAGACCCACAGGCTGCCTTTGAGGTACTCGCGTGCCCGGAACAGCAGGGCCCATGACATTGGGATGCCTTTCTGTCAGGGGGGCAGGCAGACGAAGCTCCCAGCCGGTCACGTTGTCTGCGAGGGGGTTGTGGCTGCCGGCGGAGCCGCGGCTGCTGCTCGGGCGCTGGGGGCGGGCTTTGGCTGCTGACGGCTGACGAAGCGCCCGATCTCGGCGGCGATCGCGAATGGGACGACGGTGTCGATAAAGCCGGCGACCAGTGCCGGGGTGAGGTAGCCGCCTTGGTTGTGCAGGACGGTCGAGATCACGAGCAGGCCGATCGGCGTGAACCTCATCGCGGCGATATTCGAGCTGGTGATCGCGGTCTGCTGGTTCCGGAACGCGATGCCCCAGCCCAGGGCGGCGTAGACGACGATGATCAGGACGGAGGCGAGAATGACCCAAGAACCGAGGACCGCGACGATGGACTTCCAGTTCACCGCCACCCCGGCCGCGATCGCGATGTACAGGGCGATGTTGGAGGTCTTCTCCAGGCCCGCTTTCCAGCCGTCGCGGTGCTCGGGGTAGCGGCCGCGGAGGACCAGGCCGACCACCAGCGGGGCCAAGACGAGGAGCAGCAGGTCGCCGGCGATGCTCCACGGGTTGACCGTGGCCCCGGTGACGATGCCCTTGGCCCACAGCGGCACGACCACGATGTTGACCAGTTGCAGCACGATGGTGAAGGACACGGCCATCGCCAGATCAGCTCGCTTGGCCAGCTCACAAGACTTCAGGCAGGCCGGGCCCCCCGCGGCGATCATCACGATCTCCACGCCGACCCGCGCCTGGGCGGTGAGCGGGAACAGGTGGCAGATTCCGATGGCGACCAGCGGCGCGAGCCCTGAGTTCAGCACAACGACGCCGGCGAGCAGCCAGACCCTCCTTAGCGGCTCCAGGATCTGTTTGACGCTGAAGGTCATGCCCAAGCTCGTGACCAGCGTGAGCAGAAAGACGGTCAGACCTGCGTTGAATATCGCGTTGAACAGATGGGCCGCGCTCATCGTGATCCTCCTTGCTATCTGCCCGCAGCTGTGGCTTCTGAGGCCTGGGGCTCGACGAGCAGGCCCAGGTCGTGGAGTTCGCGCTGGGACTTGCCGGCGATCTTGCGGCCGAGCAGGGGCCGCCCGTCGGAGTGCTGGTAGACACCGGTGGGCTCTTTGGCCAGCGGCTCTTCCCAGCCCAGATAGAGGGCGAGCATGCGGACGGTGAAGCCGATGACGAAGGAGATCGCGGCGGACCACCAGCTGTTGAGCCCGGCGGCGTCGCAGATCACCCAGATCAGGCCGGTGAACGCGGCGATCGTGACGAACCATTCGCCGCGGATGAACTGCTTGGGCGGCACGCCGCTGCTCACGTCGATGTACCACCGGCCCGCGGTCGGGCCGATGACCGCCAGCGCCAGGACCCCCAGGATGGGCAGGTGCGCTTTCTCGGCGGCCTCGGCCCCGGCGATCGCATACCACGGCAGGGAGAAGGAGGTCATGAACTGGAACAGCCCCTCGCGGAACAATTGGCCGGAGGAGAAGGCGATCAGGTAGCCGACGACCCCGGCCGCCAGGCACAGCAAGATGTAGGCCGGATTGAGGAACGCGCCCGGGACCTTGTTCAGGATCACGTCGCGGGTGACCCCGCCGCCGATGCCGCCCAGCAGCGCCATCAGCAAGATGCCGACGACGGTGAAGTTCTTGTAGTGGTCGGGCCGGCGGGCCAGCAGCGCGCCGTTCAGCGCGTTGGTCGTCGCCGCGATCAAATCGATCGTGGTGAAGCTACCGGTCCACTTGAAGCCGCCGATAGTGATCCCAGCGGCGAGTATCCCTTGGCCTATCACGGCGGCTCCTCCTGAAACTGTCCCGCCCGGCCTCGCCGGGCTGGGAGTAGCGGTTTCCACATGTCAGCGGTCTAGGGTGATCAGGTCGTGAGGGGCCCGGAGCCTCAGGCGGCCTCCAGGACCGCGCCGCCTTCGATGGCGTTGAACCGCAGGATCAGCCGCTGCGATCCGGGTGCGGTGAATGTGTCGATGGTGTTCGCGCTGACCGGCCCATCGGCCCAGGCGACCAGCATCGAGCTGCCCGGGGCGAGCAGGCCGCCGAGGCCTTTGAGCCTGCGGGCCGAGACAGCGCGGCCCGCCCACAGCCCATACAGCGCGCCGGCCACCAGGCCGAACACCGCCCAGCCGATACCAGTCACCACCGCGTCGCTGACGAAGCTGTGCACGCCGCCGCCGCCGAAGGCGCCGGCCAGGGCGCCGACAACCAGGCCGAACAGCCCCCAGCTGACCAGGTCGGCTTTGGCCCACGCCTTCACGCCCTGGCTGGGATCGGCGACGTGCCGGCGGCCGCCGGGATCGGCCCAGATCACCAGCTCGACCTGAACCGGGCTGGCTGCGGCTGCCTTCTTGGACGTGGGTGCTGCCTTGGCGGCGATCTGCTTCGCTGTTCCGGTGCCGGGGTAGCGGAGCATGATCATGCTCGTCGGCGCGGTCTGGCCGGGCGGGATCACCCCTCCTCCGGGGCTGCGCGAGACTTCGATGGGGTCGGTCGCGCCGGCGAAGACACGCGCGCCCAGGTCGTCGCCGACCGCGGCCACGCTGGCAGTAGCCGGGGCGTGGGCCGCGGTGGCCTTAAGGAGGCTGCGAGGGTCACTGCTTTCGGCGAAGATGACCAGCGCCGATGAGCTGGCCGGGAGCCGGGCGCCGATGCGGGCCAGCTCGTCTTTTCTCAGCAGGTGCTCGGTGTAATACGCCCACAAGCCGCCGCAGACCGCGCCAAGTATGGCCCAGATGGCCAGGCTCTTGAGGCCGCCCGCGACCAGGCCGAACAAGCCCCAGGTGAGCGCCGCGGTCAACGTCCCCTGCACAACGCGGCGCGGGTCATACACCGACGCCTTGTGCTTCGCGCTGACCTGGACGACGACGCTGTCCAGCAGGGCGGCGCCCTGCTGGAC
>Ga0318516_10000973_pt1 | contig 10303 bp, 10 predicted proteins | sample GRESIP176b2f20_FD_202501 | JGI IMG/M metagenome (GOLD analysis project Ga0318516, IMG submission 202501) | Tropical soil microbial communities from Luquillo Experimental Forest, Puerto Rico - GRE.SIPMG.176b2f20 | ecosystem: Environmental > Terrestrial > Soil > Tropical forest > Bulk soil... | reverse complement strand
CCGACGAGGAGCCGCGCTGACCATCGCCCGCGCGGCAGCCGTGCTTACGGATAAGGGAGGACAGCCATGAGGACCGCGACCGGACTGACGTTGATAGCCTTCGGCGCGATTCTCGCCTTCGCGGTGAAAGGCCACCCGTCATGGCTGAACATCCAGGTAGTCGGCTGGGTGATCATGCTGACCGGGGTGGCCGGCCTGGCCACCCCGCGGCGCGGCTACGGGTGGCTACGGCGCCGGATGGTGCTGCGGCGCGGGCCGGGCGGGCGGCCGGTCGTCGATCGGGTGGAAGAAGAGCGCTACCCGCCGTACGTCATGCTCAACCCGGGAAGCAACGCGGTCGCGGGCGAGGTTGTCCCCGGGCCGGGTGACGACGTGCCGGCCACCGTCGGCCCCTTCGACGAGCCGGGCCCGGACGACGCCCCCGCGAATGAGCACGAAGCAGGGCGGCTGGCCCGTGAGCGGGAGGCCGTCGTGGAACGGACGAAGGCCGAGTGGGAGGCCGCCGAGGTGGCGGCGCGCCCAGGGGATCCCCGGCCGGCCGAGGAAGTGGTCGAGCAGTACGTCGAAGAATAGGGCCGCGGGGCAGGGCGCCACCCCCGCCACTGGACGCCATGCCTGGGACGTGCGGCCCGCCCCGGAGGGTCCGGCCCGGCGGTATCACCGCCGGGCCGAACCGTTCCCGTCCGGTGCCCGTGCGCCCCGGGCACCGCGTGAGTCGATGATCGTCCTGGCGACGTCGGTGACCCGCAGGTTTCGCTCCTGCGAGATCTGCCGCAACCGGTCCAGTGCGTCCTCGGCGCTACACCCCAGCGCCTGCATTAGCATGCCCTTGGCCTGGTCCACGAGCGCCCGCGACTCCGCGGCCGCGCGCAGCTGGAGCGCGGTGCGCTTGGCGTCGCCGTACTCGGCGGCGTTGCCCATGACCGCGCCGCCGAACGCGGTGAGTAGCTCGGCGAACTGGCCCGATTCCAGGGCGCGCGGACGGGCGCCGTACAGCGACAACGTGACGGCGTCGGGACCCGGCCGGTAGGCGAGCGCCACGCAGCAGCGCACGCCGCGGTGCAGCGCCGCACTGGCGTATTCCGGCCACCGGGTCTCGGTCAGCGTGTCCGCGCAGCTCACCGGCCCCCCGCTGGACAACGCCTCCACCACCGGGCCGCGCCCGCTGGATAGCTGCACGTCGTCCAAACCGGGCAGGTCGGGGTGGCTGGCGGCGCGAACGGCGGGCTCGCTCCCGCGCCACAGCACCGCGGTGGCCCCCGAGCACGCCGCGACCTGATACGAGGCCAGCGTCACCAGCTGGTTGAGCGATCGCGGCTCGGAGGCGTTCGCGATGCTCAGCAGCTCAGCCGCTTCGTGCGCAAGGTCCGAGCGGGGCACCGCCACCTCCGTTCGCCGCCTGCCGGGCCAGGTGCGGACCTGCCCTCGTCTCAGGGTGTCACGATCCCGGTGCGGCCGGTACCCCGCGGGCACCGGGCCGGCGGGAACCGGGCGGGCCCAAAGCAAGAGCCGGGCGGGACGGCGCACCGTCCCGCCCGGCCTGAGTGCCTGGTGCCCGGCCGAGGGGGGGAGTCAGCCAGACCCGGCACCCGCGAGGCTTGCGGCCGCGGGCCGCAAGCAGTGCTCGTAGACAGCCAGGATCTCCCGGCTGATGCGGTCCCAGGAGTAGCGCGCCCGGGCCCGGTCGGCGGCGGCGATACCGAAGGCCTCCAGCCGCAGCGGACTGGCCAGCAGGTCACGCACCCGCCGGGCGAGCAGGCCGGTCCGGCCCGGCGGGACCAGCACGCCCGTGGTGTCGTCGATGACGGCGTCGGCGCTGGCGCCGGCGGCCAGCGCGGCGACCGGGGTACCGCAGGCCATGGCGGCGAGGGCGATCGCGCCGGACGCGTCGTGGGGCGCCGCGCTCACCAGCAGGTCCGCGGAGCGAAGCAACGCGGGAAGGCCCCCGGGGGCGACCTTCCCGGTGACGGACAGCCGGTCCGCCACGCCGAGGCGGCCGGCCAGGCGGGTCAGGCGCAGGTAGGTCTTGTCCTTGCGGAGTTGTGCGCGGGCCGGGCCGCCGGCGATGACCAGTTCGGCGCCGGGCACCCGGGTGAGTACGTGGAGCAGCGTGTCGAGGCCCTGGCGCTCGTCCAGGCGGCCCACCGTGAGCAGGCGCGGGTGGCTGCCACGCTTGGCCACCGGGCCGCCGGGGGCGAACTCGGTGGTGTCCACCCCGCACGGGACGACGGTCACCGATGTCCGGGGCACGCCCATGCTGAGCAGGTCGGCAGCTTCCGTGGCGGTGCCGGCCAGGACGGCGTGAGCGTTGCGCGCGAGGCCGGCCTCCAGGCGGATGCGGACATCGTTGCCGTCCGCAGGCGAACCGTGGCGCCGCTCCGCGACGCCCAGCGTGCCGAACGTCTGGATCAGCGGGATGTCGTGGCCGCGCGCGGCCGCGAGGGCGGCGAGCCCGCTGGTCCAGAAGAAAGAGTGCGCCAGGCTGGGCGGGTTCTTGCGCCAGCGCTGCCCGAGCTGGTCGCTGAACTCGGCGACGTGCCCGGCGAGTCCGGCGCCGGCCAGCGGTTCCCGCGGGCCCGCCGTCACATGCTCGACGGTCACCCGCGGGGCCAGGATCGCGCTGCCGGGCAGCGCACGGGCATCCCGCCGGGCGTAGATGGTGACCCGGTGCCCGAGCTTGGCCAGCCCCCGCGCAAAGGCGGCGACGCTGGCTGCCTGGGACACCGGCTCTTGGCCGGTGACCGGGGTGAGCGGGCTGCCGTTCTGGGCGATGAGGGCGATCCTCATCACGATGCCTCCTGGGGTTATCGCCCTGGCATCGTGTGGAGTCCGGCTTTGGAGCATCTAAAAAGGCACACCACACTTCACGCCAGGACGGCGTGCGGGTGTGCCTGCGTCGTAAGCACCGTTCTCGGGCGAGGTTATCCCCTTCCCCTTGGCCCGTCAAACACCCCCCAGGCCGCCGGGACGCGGGGGGCGAAGGACGCCGGAGCCCGGCGACGGTGCTCCCGTCGCCGGGCCCGGTGGTGGCTCCGGCTTGCGGTGCAGGTACGGCCTAGAAGCTGTTCTTCCAGGTCGTGCTGAAGCTGTTGCCCCCGGTGAGAGCGGAGACCGTGTTCAGGTTGTAGGCCTGCGTGGAGTCGATCATCGTGATGGCGTTGACGCCGGGACCGGTGCCGATCGTGCCGGCCGTGCCGTTGGCGGTCTGGGCGCCACTGGTGAGCTTGAAGGTGTTGTAGTGCGCCTGCGGCACGATACCGGTCGAGAACGAGGGCCGCTCGGAGATCCATTCGGCGCTGGTGTCCTTGCACATGGCCAGCGCGCAGGTCTTCGTCACGGAGATGTTGTTGCCGGCGGTCGTGGAGTCGGTCAGCTTGAGCGCGTAGCTCGTGCCGGTGCGGGTCACCGACGCGGCGATCTTGTCACCGGCCTTGAGCGCGGCGCCCACCTGGACGGTGTTCGCCGGGAACATCTCGTACCAGGTGAAGTAGGTAGGCGTGCCCCGGTAGCACCAGCTGATCGTGCCTAGCTGCTCGACCGTGTTGCTGTTGAAGCCGTCCAGGCCGACCCAGTTCGAAGTGATCTGGTCCTCGGCGCTACAGGTCACGCTCGGTGTCGTCCAGGCGCCGCTGACCTTGGTGAACGTCTGGGCCGTGCTGGCGGTGTCGGCGTACCCGGACCAGTTGAAGCTCTGCGTGGCGGTCACGTTCTTGACGGCACGCGCGTGGCGTGCATGCACCAGCATCGCCTGCGGATGGTTGTGGCGCAGGTAGTGGACGAGCGCGATCCTGGCCTCCGCGAGAAACCGGGCCGAAGGCGCGTGGCTGGCCCGCGCGGGGGCGGCGACGGTAGTAGCGGTAACACCGGAGAGTGTCACTGCCCCCGCCATCGCAGCGGCCGAGCCAGACACGATCAGGTAGCGCAGCAGACGCATGCAAACTCCCTACGATTTGTGGGCAAAGAGAACATTCCGCCCGCACCATAACGGGCTCGTTACCGGTTGGCAACCCTTCGCTGCGCTTCGTCCTGACAACGCCTGAAGGGCAAATTCGCCATCGGTTTTCTGTCGGCGCGAGGACCTGCGGCGCCGCCCAGGCCGGGTCGGGCCGCTCATCGTCAGCGTCGCCGCGCCCGGCTCGGGCGGATGATCCGGCGCTCCCGCGGCCAGCGGCGGAGCCAGGGCGGGCACCGTTCGGCATCGCCGCTCTGGCCGGATGGGGCCTTCATCCGGTAGAGTCCGCGAGCGCACCGCCGGTTGCCTCTATCCCCCCCGGAGGTGACCGGCGGCGCGCCGCCCGGGCCGCTCCCAATCAGGCGTGGCCAGGCTAGGAGATGGTGGCGGCGATGGTCACCGTAGCCGCAGCGGATCAGGCGCCCACGTAGCGCAGGACGGCGAGCACCCGCCGGTTGTGGGCCTCGCTGACCGGCAGGTCCAGCTTGGCGAAGATGCTGGCCACGTGTTTCTCCACCGCTCCGGCGGAGATGACGAGCGCGGCCGCGATGCCCGCGTTGGACCGGCCTTCGGCCATCAGGGCGAGCACCTCGCGCTCGCGGGCGGTCAGCGTGGCCAGGCCTGCCGCGTGGCTGCTGGACCGCACAAGCTGGCTGACCACCTCGGGGTCGAGCGCGGTGCCGCCCGCGGCGACCCGGGCCAGCGCCGCGGCGAACTCGGCCACGTCCGCGACCCGGTCCTTCAGCAGGTAGCCGACGCCCGCGGCGCTGCCGGCCAACAGCCGCGTCGCGTACCTGGTCTCTATGTACTGGGAGAGCACCAGCACACCGGTGCCTGGATGCTCGCTGCGGAGCCGCAGGGCCGCCCGGAGCCCTTCGTCGGTGTGCGTCGGCGGCATCCGGACGTCCACCACCGCCACGTCGGGATGCCACCGCGCCGCCGCGGCCAGCAGCGCGTCACCGTCAGCGACTTCGGCGCAGACCTGATGACCGCGATCCTCCAGCAGCCGGACCAGCCCGGCGCGGAACAGCGCGGCGTCCTCGGCGATCACAATTCGTAGCGTCACGGCGACTCATGCCCGCAGCGGCAGTTCGGCGGTGATCCGGGTCGGGCCGCCCAGAGGGCTCACGATGTCCAGGTACCCGTCCACCACGGCGACCCGCTGGGCAAGGCCGGCCAGGCCGCTGCCCCGGGCCGGGTTGGCGCCGCCGGTTCCGTCGTCGCGGACCTCGAGGACCAGCACATCCTCCCGCCCGGTGACCCGGATCCCGATCCTGGTCGCCGAGCTGTGCTTGGCCGCATTGGCGAGCAGTTCAGCGACGCAGAAGTAACCGATCGTCTCGATCGCCTGCGTGGGGCGGACCGGAACCTGCACCTGGAGGTCCACCGGAATGGCGCTGCCCGCGGCCAAGGTGGCCAGCGCGTCGGCCAGGCCGTTGTCCAGCGCCGCCGGGTGAATGCCCCGGGCCAGGCCGCGCAGCTCGGCGAGCGCGTCCTTGGCGCCCCGGTGCGCGGCATCGAGTAGTTCCCTGACCTTGTCTGGGTCGGGCACCTCACCGTCCTCGCCGAGCTTCTCCCTGGCCATGCCGAGGTTCATGGCTAGCGTGGCCAGCCGGACCTGCGCGCCGTCGTGCAAGTCGCGTTCGAGCCGGCGTAGCATCGCGGCGGAGTCGTCCACCGCCAGTGCCCGCGCCTGCTCCAGGTCGGCGACCCGCTGGGCGAGCTGGCCGGGGCCGAGCATGCCCCGGATGAGCCAGCGATCCGCAGTGCTGGCCCCCCGCGCCAGCCAGGGGCTGGCCAGGATCATGGCCACGCCCGCGGCGAAAACGGCGAACGTACCGGGGAACGTGGCCACCCACAGCGTGCCAAACGGGGTGAGCGCGCCCACCGGCCCCAGCCGCACGCCGGGCGGGTGGTTGCGGAAAAGCGGCCACCAGAACGGATACATCAGGTTGGCCAGCCCGGCGGCGGCCAGAAACACCGCGTACAGCTCCACCACCGCGACGGGCAGCTTCACCAGCAGGTACGCCGCGGCGCGCCAACCCGGGCCGTCGCGCAGCGTGGCGGTCAGCCACCGCGCCGGCCCGCGGCCGTGGCGCAGCGGAGGCGGCCCGGCGATCCGCTCCCCCAGCAACCGTGCCGCCAGGCCGCTGTGCACCGCGGCGAGCCGCCGGGCACCGCACGGCACCAGCACCAGCACCGAAAGCAGCAGAACAACGGACACCAGGCCGTAGGCCGAGACCGCCCCCCTCGGGTTGCCGCCGGCAGTCCCGGCGCCACCGCCCGCCAGCAGCGCGGCCAGCAGCCCCAGCGCGGGCAGCGCGATCACCACGGCGAGGACGGACAGCCCAAGCGGGCCCTCGATCGCGCAGAACGCCAGCTCCCGCAGGGCCCGGCCGGGCCACCGGGTGGCCCGGCCGGCCGCCGGGCACCTGGTTCACGGCCGGCGTGGCCGGGCCGGTGCTGCCCATACGCTCATTGTCCCCGTTCCGCAGCCGATGCTCAGGCATCCCGCCGGGCCAGCAGCCAGGCCCCGATGCCGAGCACCACCGCGGCGTACAGACACAGCATCCCCAGCCCGGCCCATGGGGACAGGAAGTGCGGGCACAGCGCGCTGCGCGGCGAGCAGTTCTCTGGTTTGGTGGTGGTCAGCGAGTTCGCGATGATCAGCACCGGCATGTACCCGGCCACGCCTGGCGCCATGGCGCCGACGAACTGCGCCGCCAGGTACACCCCGCCGACCAGCACCGCGATGGCCGCCGCGGTGTGCCGCACGATGGCGCCGAGGCCGAGGCCGAGCAGCCCGACGAGGCTGAAGCTGGCACCCGCCAACAGCACCGAGCGGAGCACCCCCGGCTGGGTCAGCGCGGGGGCGGCGATGTCGTGCCGCAGCGCGGCGCCGCCCGCGACGAACGAGATGAACGCGGCGGCTTCCCCGGCCGCGAGCGCCACGATGCCGAACACGGCGGCTTTCGCGGCCAGCACCAGCCCCCGGCGGGGCACCGCGGCCAGCGTGGCCCGGATCATCCCCGAGGTGTATTCGCCGGTCATCATCAGCACGCCGAGGACGCCGGTCAGCAGCAGGCCGGGGACGACGCCGGCCAGCGCGTTGTTGGTCAGGTCACCCCCCGCGTTGCGGGTGTTGAGGCCGATCACGACGGCCATGGCGGTCGCGCCGCAGACCGTGATGCCCAGCGTCCACCAGGTGGATCGCAGGCTGCGCAGCTTGACCCACTCCGTCCGCGCGACGTGCCGGTACCGGTAGTGCCCCGCGCGCTCCCCCGGCCCCGCGTGCGTTGCTGCCATGGTCATGTCAGGCTCCCTCCGCCCGGTATTCGGTGCTGGTCCCAGTCAGCCGGAGGAACGCGTCCTCCAGGGACGGCGCGCCCCCGGCCAGGTCGGCGACCGGCGCGTGGGCGAGTAGCCGGCCCTGGCCGATCACCACGACGTGCTCCGCCATCAGCGCCATCTCGCTGATCAAGTGACTGGAGACGAACACGGTCCGGCCCTGGGCGGCCATGGTCCGCAGCAGGTCGCGGATCCAGTGGATCCCCGCGGGGTCCAGGCCGTTGACCGGCTCGTCGAGCAGAAGCACCGGCGGGTCGCCGAGCAATGCGGCAGCGATGCCCAGACGCTGCGCCATGCCCAGCGAGAACTTCCCCGCACGTTGGCCGGCCACCCCGGCGAGCCCGGCCATGCCGAGTACCTCGTCCACGCGCCGGCGGCCGATGCCGTTGCTGGCGGCCAGCGCGGCCAGGTGGCTGCGTGCGGTCCGGCCTGGGTGCCAGGCCCGCGCTTCGAGCAGCGCCCCGACCTCACGCAACGGCCAGCCGAGGTCCCGGTAGCGGCGGCCGCCGATCGCGGCGTGCCCGGCATCCGGATGGTCTAGGCCCAGAATTAGCCGCATCGTGGTCGACTTGCCGGACCCGTTCGGGCCGAGGAATCCGGTCACCCGGCCCGGCCGCACGTCGAAGCTGAGCGCGTCGACCGCGAGCCGTGAGCCGAACCGCTTGGTCAGGCCGCGGGCCTCGATCATCGCCGTGACCTCCCTGCGCCCGCCCCATGCCGCGGGCCCCGGCCAGGACGCGCGGGGTGCGCGCCCTTGGAAGATCACGTTAGGAACCGGAGCGGCCAGCCGGAACGCGGCTGGCGCCCCTCTTCGAGGGGGGATTTCCCCCGCCCGGCACCGGGACGGCGCAAGGCCGGCTCGGGCCGGTCGGCGCGATTAGCTGGCTCGATACCGGGTAGCGGCTCAGGGTTCACCGTCTCGTCAGGCGGCGGCCCCAGGGCAGGCGACCCCGGTTGGGCCGGCGCCGGAGGCGATCGGCGTCGGTGGCGCGGGAGGTGGTACGGCTATGACCGGCGAGAAGCGGAAGGTCGGCCGGAAAACCATCGAGCTGTCCAACGCCGGGAAGGTGCTGTTCCCCGGCGAGGGGATCACCAAGCGGGACCTGGCCGGCTACTACCGCGGCGTGGCCGGCCAGATGCTGCCGCTGGTGCGGGACCGGCCGGTGTCGATGATCCGATTCCCCGACGGCATCGCCGCGCCGGGCATCGTGCAGAAGAACGTGCCGGCCTACTTCCCGGACTGGATCACCCGGGCCGGGATCCGCACGGAAGGCGGCTGGCTGCAGCAGGTCATCTGCGACAAGGCGGCCACGCTGGTGTACCTCGCCGGCCAGGCGTGCATCGAACTGCACGGCTTCTCGTCCAGGCTGGACCGGCTCCGCGGGCCCGACCAGCTCATCTTCGACCTGGACCCGCCGGACGACCACCGGTTCGAGGACGTGCGGGTGTGCGCGCTGCGGCTGGGTGAGCTGCTCTCCGACGAACTGGGCCTGCCCACCTTCGTGAAGACCACCGGCGGCAACGGCCTGCACGTGCACGTGCCGCTGAGCCAGAGCGAGGACTTCGACTCCGCGCGCGAGTTCGCCCGCCAGGTCACCGGGTTGTTTGCGGTGCGGAACCCGGACCTGGTCACCACCGAGCGGCGCAAGGCCAAGCGTGGCCCGCGCATCTACGCGGACATCATGCGCAACGGCTGCGCCCAGCTCGCTATCGCGCCCTATTCGGTACGCGCCCGTCCCGGCGCCCCGGTGGCGACTCCATTGTCCTGGGACGAAGTGGAGGACAAGAGCCTCAGCCCCGAGCAGTTCACGCTGCACACACTGCCCGGCCGGATTCGCGAAAGCCGACCGGCGGCCGGTCCGTGGGCGGGGATGGCCCGGCGCCGAACCGGCCTGGCCCGGGCGCGCACGTCGTTGCGCCGGCTCACCCGCTAATCGCCGGATGGCTCGCCGAGATACTGGATGCTGGTGACTTCGCGATGCGGGATAAGCGACGGGTTCGCCCAGCCGTGCGACGGCTCCTGGGACCAGACCTCGACCATCCGGTCGGTCACCACGATGGCGATGACCTTGCTGCCGCTCTCCTGCGCCTCGGCGCGCCCACCCGCGACCGCATAACGGGCCGGCGGGCCGTACCGCCTGCGGGGCCGGCCGATCGTGGCCTTGTACAGGTCGCCGCCGTGGGTGTAGATGAGTGACCGCGCGGGCCTGGAACCGGGCGGTCCAGGGAACACGCGCGCCTGGCGAACACTGTCGGGGTGGCCCATGGACACCGTTGCCTCCGCCGTTTTCCCCATGGCCGGGGCCGCGTCGCGGCAAGTCTCCGTCGCGTTCAGGCTAACGCCCGGCCCCATACCCTGCTAGACCTGGACCGCATTCGATTGCGCTCGCCGGGTGATGTGGGGTGGTGTGGGGTGGTGTGGGCGTGATGTCGCTGATGCCGGAATCCCGTGAACCGTCGCTGCCCCGAGGGGTGACCGCGCCCGCCCCGCAGTCCACCTACCGGCTGCAGCTTCAGCCCGGATTCGGTTTCACCGACGCCGCGGGGATCGCCGGCTACCTCGCCGCCCTCGGCGTGACCCACGCCTACCTGTCCCCGATCCTGCAGGCTGCGCCCGGGTCGGTGCACGGTTACGACGTGGTGGACCACTCGCGGCTGTCCGCGGGCCTCGGCGGCGAGGGCGCGTTCCGCGACATGGTGGGCGCGTTCCGGCGGCACGGGCTCGGCGTGATCGCCGACATCGTGCCGAACCACATGGCTATCGGCCCGCCCGAGTCGCTCAACCGCCAGTTCTGGTCGGTGCTGCGGGATGGGACCGGGTCGGCGTACGCGCACTGGTTCGACGTTGACTGGCGGGCGCAGCGCGGGCGGCTGCTGCTGCCGATCCTGGCCGGGCCGCTCGGCGACTGCCTCGCCGACCTGTCGGTGGACCGCGCCGGGCCGGACGGGACCGTGCTCCGCTATCACGAGCACGTGCTGCCGGTCCGGCCCGGCACCGAGGAC
>Ga0318516_10000964_pt1 | contig 10320 bp, 9 predicted proteins | sample GRESIP176b2f20_FD_202501 | JGI IMG/M metagenome (GOLD analysis project Ga0318516, IMG submission 202501) | Tropical soil microbial communities from Luquillo Experimental Forest, Puerto Rico - GRE.SIPMG.176b2f20 | ecosystem: Environmental > Terrestrial > Soil > Tropical forest > Bulk soil... | reverse complement strand
GCAACGCTGAGGTCGACAAGGTCGCCCGCGCGGCGCCCGGGGCCAAAGTCTTTTGCCGGTTCCTGTTCGACTGCACCGGAGCCGAGTGGCCGCTCTCCGGCAAGTTCGGCTGCGACCCGGAGATGGCGGTCGAGGTGCTCGAGCACGCGCATCGCTGCGGGCTCGAGGCCTGGGGCGTATCGTTCCATGTGGGCTCGCAGCAGCGTCGCACCCAGGCCTGGGACGATGCCCTGAAATCGGCTGCGGCGATTTTCCGCGCCTGCGCCGAGCGTGGCATCAACCTGTCCATGGTCAATCTCGGCGGCGGCTTTCCCACCAGGTACCTGAAGGAAGTACCGGCGGTCGAGACCTATGGCCGCTCGATTTTTCGCGCGCTGCGCAGACATTTCGGCAACCGCATCCCGGAGACCATCATCGAGCCGGGACGCGGCCTCGTCGGCAATGCGGGCGTGATCGAGGCTGAGGTCGTGCTCATCTCGAAGAAGAGCGAGCGCGACGAGGTGCGCTGGGTCTACCTCGACATCGGCAAGTTCGGCGGGCTTGCCGAGACCATGGACGAGTCGATCCGCTACCCGATTCGTACGCCGCACGACGGCGACCCGGTGGCGCCCTGCGTGCTGGCCGGTCCGACCTGCGATTCGGCCGACGTGCTCTATCAGAAGAAGCCTTATGAGCTGCCGATCAGCCTCGAGATCGGCGACAAGGTGCTCATCGACGGCGCCGGCGCCTACACCGCGACCTACGCCTCGGTCGCGTTCAACGGGTTCGCGCCGCTTCCCACCTATCACATCTGAGCGGGCGGGCGTCGCCCGGCGCAGGAGCAGACCATATGAACGCAATGACCCGTGTGACCGAATCCTGGCCTCTGCATGCCCGCTTCGAAGGTCCGATCGTCATGGTCGGCTTCGGATCGATTGGCCGCGGCACCCTGCCGCTGATCGAGCGCCATATCGGGTTCGATCGATCGAAATTCGTGGTCATCGCACCCGATGACGAGAACCGGCACCTGCTCGACGGCAGGTCGCTGCGCTTCGTGCACGAGTCGGTGACGAAGGCGAATTTCCGCGACCTGCTCACACCCTTTCTCACCACCGGACCCGGTCGCGGCATGATCGTCAACCTTTCTGTCGATACCTCCTCGGTCGACCTGATGGCGTTCGCCAAGGACGTTGATGCCTTCTACCTCGACACGGTGGTCGAGCCCTGGCCGGGTCTCTATACCAACCGCTCGCTCTCCCTTTCGGCGCGATCGAACTACGCGCTGCGGGAAGGCATTCTCGACCTGCGCCGGCGCCGGCCCGGCAGTGTCACCGCAGTGAGCTGCTGCGGCGCCAATCCCGGCATGGTCTCGTGGATGGTCAAGCAGGCCCTGCTCGACATTGCCCGCGACCTCGGCACCCCGCACCAGCAGCCGAGCACGCGCGAGGAGTGGGGCGCGCTGATGCAGCGCGCGGGCGTGAAAGGCATCCACATCGCCGAGCGCGACACCCAGCGCGCCCGCCATCCCAAGCCGCGCGGCAAGTTCGTCAATACCTGGTCGGTAGAGGGCTTCGTGGCCGAGGGATTGCAGCCGTCCGAGCTGGGCTGGGGCACGCACGAAAAGAGCCTGCCGCCCGGCGGTCAGCACCATGGGTTCGGCTGCGACGCCGCCATCTACCTGCTGCGCCCGGGCGCGGGCACGCGCGTGCGGTCATGGACCCCAAGCGCGGAGGCGCAGCACGCCTGGATGATCACCCACAACGAATCGATCTCGATCGCGGACTATTTCACGCTGCGCCGCGACGGAGAGGTCGTCTACCGGCCGACCTGCCACTATGCCTATCACCCCTGCGACGACGCGGTCCTTTCGCTGCATGAGATGGCAGGCCGGCAGTGGAAGCCGCAGGACACCTGGCACATCCTCTCCGAGGACGACATCGTGGACGGCATGGATGAGCTCGGCGTCCTCCTCTACGGCCACGGCAGGAATGCCTACTGGTACGGCTCCCAGCTCACCATCGAGGAGACCCGCGCGCTTGCGCCCTATCAGAACGCGACCGGCCTGCAGGTGACCTCGGCCGTGCTCGCCGGCATCGTCTGGATGCTGGAAAATCCCGAGCGCGGCATTGTCGAAGCCGACGAGATGGATTTTCGGCGTTGTCTCGAGATCCAGCGTCCCTACCTCGGCAATGTCATGGGCTGCTACACCGACTGGACGCCGCTCGCCGGGCGGGGCGAGCTCTTCCCCGAGATCCTCGACCAGGGCGATCCCTGGCAGTTCAGCAACGTCCTGGTCGGTTGAAAGCGAGTTGCGACCGGAGCAAAGAGTCGCATTCATGCCTTTAAGCTCAGCAAACAAATTGCGTTACTCCGGCAGCGTGACCATAATGCTTGAGGTCGGCGTTGTCAGGAGTACGGCCTAATGCGCAGCTCGAGCAGGAGTGGAAGCGCAAGGCGAGTTCAGTACGGTGCCTTGCCTTACCGGGTGAGCAACGGCTCTGGCGCGAAGTTCATGCTCGTCACCTCACGCGAGACACGGCGCTGGATCATCCCAAAGGGGTGGCCGAAGAAGGGCCAGTCGCCGCGCCGGCTGGCTGCGCGGGAGGCATTCGAGGAGGCCGGTGTCATCGGGGCGATCGGCAAGCGTGCGCTCGGCTCCTTCTCCTACGAGAAGCGGCTCAAGAACGGCAAGATGATAGAGTGTAAAGTGCGCGTCTTCCCGCTCGAGGTGAAGCGACAGCGCAAGCAGTGGCCGGAAAAGCAGGAACGCAAGGTCAGGTGGCTCACGGCCGCTGAGGCCGCCAAGAAGGTCAGGGAGCCCATGCTGAGCAGGATCATCCGCCGGCTGGGGCGCCGCTACGCATAATTCGTCCTGTCGCCGGCAATCACACCGTGCTCGGCGCCACCGCCTCCTGATGCCAAAGCAGCAGGCGCTTGCGCGCCAGGCTCATGGCCTTCACCATGACGTAACCGATCACGGCGATCTCCACGATGCCGGCGAACACTCCGCGCGAATCGGCAAAGCGCGAGGCGGTGTTCATGGCGCCGCCGAGCCCATAGCCGCCCATGTACATCTCGGTCACGATCGCCACGATCAGCGCGATCGGCAAGGCCACCTGCAGCCCGGTGATGATCTGCGGCAGCGCGGCGGGAAACGCGATCTGCCAGAGCAGCTCGCGCTCGCTTGCCCCCATGTTGCGCGCCGACCAGAGCAGCTCGCGCTCGACGCCGCGGATGCCGACGATGGTGGCGGTGACCACGGGAAAGATCGCCTCCACCGCCACCATGGAAATCTTCGACAGGTCGTAGACCCCGAGCCAGAGGATGACCACCGGCAGAAAGGCGATCTTGGGCATGGGGAATCCGGCCGAGATGATGGGATCGAAGAACCAGTGCGCAAGACCGTTGCGGGAAACCGCCACGCCCAGCGCAATGCCGGCGACCGCCCCGATCAGAAAGCCCGCCAGCGCGCGATAAAGGGTCACCGCCGTGTTGATGGGGAGATCGCCGGCGACGAGATCATGCCAGATGCGCTCGATGACGGCGCTCAGCGCCGGCAGCATGAACGGCGTCACCGCGCCCGAGCGCGCAACGAGCTCCCAGGCGGCGGCGAGCGCAATCACGGAGATCGCCGGCGCAAGACCCCGAACCGCGGCGCGCAGCGCGCGATAGGACGCAGGCTGCGCCGGCTCACGCGCCGTTGGCGCGGCGGGCCTGTCGGGACTCTCGCGCGTCAAGCCTGCCACCGGAGCATCCTTCGCGCGAGGTGAAGATAGATGCGGTCGGCAACAAACCCGAGCAGCGCCACCGTGAGCACAACCGCGAACATCGCGTCATAGCTGCCGCTCGCGCCGAGAAACCCGATCAGGTAGCCGAGCCCGTGCTGGGCGGCGATGAGTTCCGAGCTCACCAGCAGAATGAAGGACAAGGCGAGCGCGGTACGGGTCCCGTTGAGCAGCTCCGGCAGCGCGCTCGGCACCACCACATCCCACAGCATGCGCAGCCGGTTGGCCCCCATGCTGCGCGCAGACCAGACCAGCGCCTGCTCGCTCGAGCGCGCCCCGTTGAACGCGCCGATCGTCACCGGCAGCATGCAGCCGAGGAAAATGAGCAGGATCTTGGAGCCGTTGCCGAAGCCGAGCCACAGCACGGTGACCGGAATCAATGCCGATTTCGGCATGGGATAGAACATCTCGACCAGGGGGCCGATCAGGATGTTCACCGGCCGCCACCAGGCCATGAAGATGCCGAGCGCAGCCCCGACCACGATCGCCAGCAGCAACCCGGCGCCCGCCCGCCACAGCGACGCGGCGCCATTGGCAACGAGCTCGCCGTCCCTGACCAGGTCGATCCATGCCGCGACCACGGCACTCAGCGGCGGCAGGGCGAGCGTGGAGACGATGCCGGTGCGCGCCCCGATCTCCCAGGCGAGCGCCAGGATGACCAGCGGCAGATAACGCAGGAACATGCTCATGGGCTGTGCCCGATCATGGCGCGCGCTCCTGCGCCTTGATCGCCTCGCTGCGGACAAGGTTCCAGATCTCGTCCACTTTCTCTACGAAAGCCTTCGCCTTGAAGATGCTCCGATCATTCTTGTCGAACCGGGTGTCGACGATGGTCTTGATTTGTCCCGGACGCGCCGACATCACGGCCACGCGCTCGGCCAGGTAGACCGCTTCCTGCACGTCATGGGTCACGAAGATCACGGTCTTGGGCGTGCGCTGCCAGATGCCGAGGAGCTCGGACTGCATCAGGCTGCGGGTCTGCGCATCGAGCGCGCCGAACGGCTCGTCCATGAGCAGGATCTTCGGATCGAAGGCAAGCGTGCGGGCAATCGCGGTGCGCTGGCGCATGCCGCCCGAAAGCTGGGAGGGATAACTGTCCTCGAACCCGTTCAGGCCGACAAGATCGATGAACGACTGCGCGCGCCGCTCGCGCTCCGCGCGCGCGAGCCGCATGCGCTCGAGGCCGTAGAGGATGTTCGAGCGCACGGTCTTCCAGGGAAACAACGCAAAGTGCTGAAACACGATGCCACGGTCGGGACCGGGCGCGCCGACCGGCGCCCCGTCGATCAGGATCCTGCCGGTCTCGGTCGGGAGAAACCCGCCGATCAGATAAAGCAGCGTCGACTTGCCGCAGCCCGACGGCCCGAGCAATGCGACAAACTCGCGGTTTCCCACTTCGAGGGAGACCTCATCGAGCGCCCTCACCTGTCGTCCGCTCGGCGGCCGATAGAGGTGGCTCACGCCCTCGATGACGATCTGCGGCTGCGCCATCCCGGAGCTCCGTCATCCGACCGGAGTGAGCAGCGCCCGGCCGGCGAAATGGGCGCTCAGGTTGTCGATCATCAGCTGCCCAATGGCGGTGCGGGTCTCAACGGTGGCGCTGCCGTGGTGCGGCTGCACGATGACATTGGGCAGATTGAGCAGGTCGGGCGACGGATCGGGGGCGCTCTCGAAGACGTCAAGCGCGGCGTGGCCGAGACGGCCTTCGCCCAGCGCGCTGATGAGCGCGGCCTCGTCCACCACGCTGCCGCGCGCGACGTTGATGAGCGTGCCCTTCGGTCCAAGCGCATCGATCACCGCCGCGGATACCAGATGCCGCGTTGCCGATCCACCCGCGCAGGCCACCATCAGGTAGTCGCTCTGTCGCGCCAGCTCGACTGGATCGTCAATATATGGGTAAGGGGCATCAGGCTTGCGCCGCGGTCCGTGGTAGAGCACGCGCATGCGCAATGCCGCGCCACGATCGGCGATGGCGCGGCCGATCCCCCCGAGGCCGAGCACGCCCATGGTCTTGCCGCCGACGCTGCGGCCGAGCGGGATCGGGCCTTTGCTCGCCCACGTTCCCTCGCGCACATAGCGGTCGGCAAACAGAATCTGGCGCGCCGAAGCGATCATCAACCCGATGGCGAGGTCGGCGACCTCGTCGCTGAGAATGCCGGGCGTATTGGTCACCCTGATTTTCCTCTCGCGCGCAGCGACAAGATCGACGGCGTCGGTTCCGACGCCGAAGAGCGCTATCAGCTCGAGCTTTGGGAGCGCCTCGATCAGCGCGCGGGAGGCGCCGCGATTGGCCTCGGTCGCAATCGCCCGGATGCGCGGCCGAAGCCCGTCGGGAAGCACGCTCGGCGCCGGCGGCTGGAAATACCGGGTCACCGCGAAGCGGCGCGCGAGCTCCGAATTGGTGGCGTCCGGAAACACGCCGATGCTCAGCAGGTCGATGACTACCGCCGTCACAACTCGAATACCTGCTTCGGCGTCCTGTGCAGGCAACCGCCGGGACCGCCCGATTCGACGATATAGTTGTCGCAGATGACGGCGAAGATCGAGTCGGTCTCGTAGCCGGGATGAACCGCGAGGTTCATGTCTTCCTCGATTGTCATGGTCTCGTCGGCGCGCAGCAACGGCCGCTCGACGAGATCATAACCCTGCCCATGCGCATAGAGCCGCAGCTCCGTCGGCAATCCGCGTGCGCGCATGTAGTCGTCGTGCTGCTGCGCGACCTCGGCGCACGAGGCGCCGGGCTTGAGCAGGCGCAAGGTGTGAGCCTGCGCCTCCTTCATGGCTTCGAACCCGTCGATCAGCTCGTTCGAGGCCTTGCCCAGCACGATGGTGCGCGCAATCTCGGTATAGAAGCCGCCGGGACCATTGTTCTCGATCAGCAGCGTGAAATGCTCGCCGGGCTTGAGCGTGCGCGCCTGCAGGTGGCGATCGAGGAAACGCGAGGCCTGCCCGAGCGGCGCAGAGGAGCCGAGGAACAGGCCCTGCTCGCTGCCGAGCAGCCGCCCCTCGTATTGCGCCAGCGCGGTGATGTCGTTGCCGGTCATGCCGGGACGGATTTTCTCGACCACACGCCTGAAAACCTCGTCCTGCATCCGCGCGCACTTGCGGATGAGGTCCTGCTCCTCCTCGCTCTTGATCGCCTTGATGCGGTCGACAAAATCGGTGGCATCCACGAAGCGCGCGCGGCCCTCCAGCTCGCGCTCGATGCGCAGCACGAATTTATGTGGCATGGCGCCCGCCGCGATCCAGCCGATGGTGCGGTATCCGTGCCGCTTGAGGTCGCCCGCCACCAGCTCGGCCTGGTACTCGTCGGTATAGGCAACCGACGTGAAGGAGGGCGTAAACAGCATCTCGCCGATGCCGCGGTTGGCCTGATCGCCGGCGTCGATCTTGCGCCCGGGGCCGCGTGCGCCCATGTCGACCACCGTCATGCGCTCGGCTGCGGGAAAAATTACGCTGCGGGGGTAGCCGTTGCTGAGCGGGGTGTCGGTGAACCATCGCACATAGCCGCCGAGCCAATCGTTGTTGTTCTGCATGACCAGCGCGTCGATGCCGCGCTCCGCCATGCCGCTGCGCACCGCCGACCAGCGGCGCTCAAGCTCGCGCGTGGAGATCGGATTGAGCAGCCGTTCGTCCATGGTCATGTCCTTGTCCCCAGGCCGAGCAGCGCCGCGGCGTTTGCGCCAAGTATTTTTTCCTTCTGCGCGCACGACAAGCCGTCGGTGTCGAGCACGAATTCCACCGGCCTCGCTTCGCCCACGGGATAGTCGGACCCGAGCACCACGCGCTCCGCGCCCACCCTGTCCACGAGATGCGCCAGCACCGCGCGCTCGTAGACGCAGGAATCGAAATAGAGCATGCGCAGATAATCGATCGGCGGCTTCTTCATGTTGATGCGCGTGTTGGCCTTCTCGGCATAGTTGCGATCGATGCGTCCCATGTAATAGGGCATGTAGCCGCCGCCGTGGGAGACGCAGATCTTGAGCTTGGGGAAGGCTTCCAGCACGCCGTCGTACATCAGCGAGGAGATCGCCATCGCCTCCTCGAAAGCCTGGCCGACGCTGTTCCAGAGATGGAAGCGCTTGAACCTTGGGTCGCGATTGCCGCCGGGATGAATATAGACGACGGCGCCCAGCGCCTCGGCCTTTGCCCAGAACGCGCGCAGCGCCGCATCACCGAGCTCCATTCCCGCTGCGGTGGTCGAGATCGCCACCCCCTTGAGCGAAAGCTCGCCCATGCAGCGCTCGAGCTCGGCCACGGCAAGCGACGGCACGTGCAGGGGCAAGGTGCCGAGGCCGATCAGCCGTTGCGGGTGCATTTCCACGGCACGCGCGATCCAGTCGTTGGTGGTGCGGGCGAGCCGCAGGCTCAATTGCGCATCGGCCCATTCCAGCCCTTGATGCACGAGGCTCGCGCTGAGCACCTGCACGTCCACGCCCATTGCATCCATCCGGGCGATGCGCTCGCCGATGTCGCTCATGCGACCGAGCACGAGCCGCGCGCGCGCCTTGATGCCGTCGCGCATCTCATCGGTGACGCCGGGATCCGCCGGCAGCTCGGAAAAGACATTGTGCCCGCCCGCGAGCTCATAGACTTCCGGCACGACCACATGAGCATGAAAATCGATGGTGCGCCGGCGCTCGGGCGGCGATGAACTGCCGGTCATCTGCAAGCTCTTGTCATCGCGTGACATCATTCTCGCGTATCGTGCCGCCACCGGTGTGGACGGAAAAAGGGGGCTGCGCAAGCGGGCGCAATGGTTTCGCGGGAGGCCGCGTGAAGGGTTTAACGAAACCGTTGCCGCACCCGGGTCAGGCCGGAGGGTCTGCTTTTTCTGCGGGACTTGCTCTAATCTGGGCTTTCATCTCAGCGCTTACGCCGTTCCCCTGGAGGGCAGAGCTTGTTGCGCCTCGCCGGCCTTCGCAAGATTTACAGCAGCGGGCACGCGCCATACGTCGCGCTGGACGGGGTCGATATCGTCATCAACAAGGGCGAATTCTTCTGCCTGCTCGGCCCCTCCGGCTGCGGGAAATCGACGCTGCTCAATATCCTTGCCGGCTTCGAGCCTGCGTCCGGCGGATCGGTAACCTCGGGCGACGTCGCGGTGACCCGCGCCGGGCGCGAGCGCGTCATGTTCTTCCAGGATGCCGGATCGGCATTGTTTCCGTGGCTCACCGTCGAGGAGAACGTTCGCTTCGGATTGCGGGTGCGCAAGGTGCCGCGGCAGGAGCGCGATACGATTGTCGCCAAATACCTGCAAATGGTCAGCCTCGATCGCCATCGCGACAAGTTTCCTTCCCAGCTTTCCGGCGGCATGCGGCAACGGCTTCAGATCGCCCGCGCGCTTGCAGTCGAGCCGGAAATTCTGCTGATGGACGAACCGTTCGGGGCGCTGGACGCGCTCACCCGCCGCCGCATGCATGCCGTGCTGCTCGCGATCTGGCAGCATACCGGCAAGACGGTGGTCTTCGTCACCCACGACATCGGGGAGGCAATCCTGCTCGGCGACCGCATCGGGATGATGTCGGCCGGACCGCGCTCCACCATTACCAAGGTGATCGAGATCGATCGACCGCGACCGCGCGACCCGACCGATCCGCAGCTCGCCCGGCTGTTTCACGAGATCGAGGCCCTGCTTGCGCCCGATCTCGACCGCTCGGAGCACCTCGACCACGAGCCGGCCGAGTAGGCGCGCCTCGATGCCTCCGCTACGCTCTCTCCTCCCGTTATCAGGCCTGGCCAAGCACGCCCTCGGTGCCCCGCCAAACAGGCGGGCTGCAGTGCCAGGTCCCGCGATTACGAGCGGAAACGGCAGCCGCCGGTACCGGCCTCTGGCGCTCGCAGCCGCGTCACTGCTCATCGCCTTTGCGATCTGGCAGCTGCTGTCGACCTTCATTTTCAATCCATTTCTGATCCCCCCGCCGCTCGAGGTCATCCGCACCGCCATCCCGATGCTCATGAGCGGGGAGATTCTTGCCGACGTGGCGATCAGCATGCAGCGGGTCCTTGTCGGATTCATCTCGGGGTCGTTGACCGGCATCGTTCTCGGCGTGCTGCTGGGACGGATACGGATCATGCATGATCTGCTGGACCCGATCATGGAGCTCCTGCGCTACCTCTCTCCCACCGCCATGATCCCGATCGCCGTTATCTGGTTCGGCATCGGGGAGATGTCGAAATATTTTCTGATCTTCTGGGGGACCTTCTTCATCGTGCTCGTCAACACCACCGCGGGCGTATGGCGCGCGCCGATCACCCGACAGCGCGCAGCCGAATGCCTGGGCGCCAACCGGCTGCAGATTTTCGTCATGGTGATGATTCCCTCAGCGGTCCCCTACATCGTGACCGGGATGCGGGTTGCCATGGCATCCTCGTTCATGAGCATCATCCCGGCCGAGATTCTTGCCGCCGATTCCGGCATCGGCTATCTGCTGCAGAAGTCGTCGCTGCTGCTGCAAACCAACCGAATCTTCGTGGCCCTGCTCACGATCTGCATCCTCGGATTTGCCGTGGATCGGCTGTTTCGCTTTCTGGTCGACCGCGTTCTCACTCGCTA
>Ga0318516_10000955_pt1 | contig 10349 bp, 6 predicted proteins | sample GRESIP176b2f20_FD_202501 | JGI IMG/M metagenome (GOLD analysis project Ga0318516, IMG submission 202501) | Tropical soil microbial communities from Luquillo Experimental Forest, Puerto Rico - GRE.SIPMG.176b2f20 | ecosystem: Environmental > Terrestrial > Soil > Tropical forest > Bulk soil... | reverse complement strand
GTCCAGCAGCCAGGCGGTCTTGTGCACGAGCAGCCGGAGCTGCTCGATCGTGACGCGCGATTCGGCGATGTCCCGGCGCACGGCGCCGTTGGCAGCCAGCAGGGCGCCGAACGCGGTCCGCGACAGCGCCCGGCGCGCCATGAGCTCGAGTGCCCGCTCGCTCATCCCGATCGCCCGCATGCAGTGGTGCACGCGCCCGGGGCCCAGGCGGCTCTGCGCGATGGCGAAGCCCGCGCCGGCGTCGCCGAGCAGGTTCGCCGCCGGCACGCGGGCACCCTCGAACCGCAGCTCACAATGCCCCTGATGGTCGTGGTAGCCGAACACCGTGAGGTCGCGGACGAGGATCACGCCGGGGGTGTCAAGCGGCACCAGGACCAGAGAGTGCCGTCGGTGGGCCCCGGCGTCCGGGTCGGTTACCCCGAGCACGAGCGCGATCCGGCACCGGGGGTCGGCGGCGCCGGTGATCCACCACTTGCGTCCGGTGATGACCAGCTCGTCGCCGTCATGGGAGATCCTGGTCGCGATGTTGGTGGCGTCGGAAGAGGCGACATCGGGTTCGGTCATCGCGAAACACGAGCGGATCTGGCCCTCCAGCAGCGGGTCGAGCCACCTGCGCCGCTGCTCGGCGGTGCCGAATGCGTGCAGCAACTCCATGTTGCCGGTGTCCGGCGCGGAGCAGTTGCATGCCTCGGCGGCGAGCACGGGGGAGCGGCCCATGAGCTCGGCGAGCGGCGCGTATTCGGTGTTGCTGAGGCCGGAAACGCCAGGCAGGAAAAGATTCCACAGTCCGCGCGAGCGCGCCTCCGCCTTGAGGTCCTCCACGACCGGCGGAACATGGTGCGGGTTGAGCGAGGCCGAGCGGCTGCGGGCGTAGACCGCCTCAGCCGGGTAGACGCACTCGTCCATGAACGCGGCCAGGCGCTCCCGCATCTCGCGCGACCGGTCGCTCAGGCTGAAATCCACGCGGCGACACTACGCGCCGCGCCGCGCCCGCGGCACGGGCGAACGTCCCGAGTCAGCCCGTTTTCTCGAAGAAGCGGCGCGGGTTGGCGGTCAGCATGGTGGCGATCTGCTCGTCGGTCACCCCGTGCTCGCGGGCGTAGGGCAGAACGTCGTCGTGGATGTGCAGGTAGTGCCATTGAGGCAGGAACGCCAGCACGTTTGGGTCGATCCAGTCGATATAACAGGAGGCGTCGTGGGACAGCACCATGCGCTCGGCGTAGCCGCGGCGGCACATCTCCACCAGCGTGTCGGCTCGCGCCTCGAACGTGATGTCCAGGTTGATCCCGAACCGGTCCATGCCCAGGGTGAACCCGGCGTCGGCCAGTTCCGCGAGGTGGTCGCAGTCGGTGGTGTCGCCGCTGTGGCCGAGCACCACCCGGCCGGGATCGACCCCGGCGGAGTCGCACAGCACCCGCTTGACCTCAAGACCGGTCCGCGACCCCGGGTGGGTGTGCACGGTGACCGGCACGTCGGTCTGGTGGTGGGCCGCGGCGACCGCGCGCATCACGCGCTCGACGCCCGGGGTCATGCCCTCCTCGTCGATGGCGCACTTGAGCATGCCCGCCCTGACCCCGGTGCCGGCGATGCCTTCGGTGATGTCGCCCACGAACATGTCCACCATCGGGTCGGGCACCTCGGCGCCGACCGCCTCGTTCAGCGCCGGGCCGCGGTAGCGGAAGAAAAACGGCACGCTGTCGTAGGTGTACAGGCCGGTGGCGACGATGATGTTGAGCTCGGGCACCCGTTCGGCGACCCGCTGGATCCGCGGCAGGTAGCGGCCCAGGCCGACCACGGTCGGGTCGACGATCGTGCGGACGCCCTGGGCGGCCAGCGCGCTCAGTTTGCGCACCGCGTCCGCGATCCGCTCGTCCTCGCTGCCCCACTCGCCGGGGTAGTTCCGCTGCACGTCCGCCGTGAGTAGGAAGATGTGCTCATGCATGTAGGTCGGCCCGAGGTCGGCGGTGTCCACCGGGCCGCGGACGGTGGGGATCTCGCTCATTCCGGCCGCAGCTCTCTCTTAAGGATCTTCCCGGTTGGGCCCTTCGGCAGGTCTTCGGCGATCCGCACCTCGCGCGGGTACTTGTAGGCCGCCAGCCGCTCCCGGCAGTAGGCCATGATGTCGTCCGGATCCGCCTCGGCGCCCGGCTTGGGCACGACGAACGCGAGGATCTCCTCGCCCAGCTTCGGGTCGGCCTTGCCGACGACGGCGGCTTCGGCCACCGCGGGATGGCCGAATAGCACCTCCTCGATCTCCCGCGGGTACACGTTGTAGCCGCCCCGGATGAGCATGTCCTTCTTGCGGTCCACGACGAACAGGTAGCCGTCCTTGTCGGCGTAGGCCAGGTCGCCGGTGTGGAACCAGCCGCCGCGGAACGCCTCCGCGGTCGCCGCGAGGTTGCCGTAGTAGCCCTTCATCACGTTGTGGCCGCGGATGACGATCTCGCCGATGTTCTCCGAGCCGGGCGGCAGCGGCTTGTCCTGCTCGTCCACCACCCGGACTTCCACGCCCCAGATCGGCTTGCCGATCGAGAGCACCTTGCGCTGCTCGGCGCTGATGTTGAAGGTCGTGGTGCTGGCCGTCTCGGACAGCCCGTAGCCCTCCAGGATCACCACGCCGGGGAACTTCTCCTCGAATGCGCGGATGACCTCGCCCGGGATCGCGGCGCCGCCGGAGATCCCCACCCGCAGCGAGGACAGGTCCCGGCTGGCCACGTCCGCTTGCAGCAATGTGTAGTACATGGTCGGGACGCCGGAGAAGATCGTGCACCGGTACCGCGCGATGGCGTCCAGCACCGCGTCCGGCTCGAACCGGGGGATGAGCACCAGCGTCCCGCCGAACCGCACGGCCGTGTTCAGGACGCTGGACAGGCCGAACACGTGGAACATCGGCAGCACCGCGACCCCGATGTCGTCGTCGCGGAAGCCGAACAGCTCGCCGGCCACGGTGCAGTTCATGTACAGCTGGAAGTGGGTCAGCTCGGCGCCCTTCGGCTTGCCGGTGGTGCCGCTGGTGTAGATGATCACCGCGGTGTCGTCGGCGTTGACCGGCTCGATCTCGCCGGTGTCGTCGGCGAAGTAGAGCTCGTCGTAGTCCCTGGTCCCCTCGGGCCGCTGGTCGTTGCCCGGGAGGTTCACCACGTACATGGACACGTCCCCGGCCTCGCGGGCGCCGGCTACCGCCTCCGCCGCGAAGCCCTCGAAGGTGATCAGCATCCTGGACTCGGAGTCCCGCAGCTGGTAGGCGACCTCGGGCGCCTTCAGCAGCGGGTTGAGCGGGACCATCACCAGGCCGGCCTTGAGGATGGCGAAGTAGGTGAACAGGAACTGCGGCAGGTTGGGCAACTGCACCGCGACCTTGTCGCCACGGCGCAGCCCGGTGCCGAGCAACGCGCTGGCCACCCGCCCGGAGATCTCGTCCACCTCGGTATAGCTGAAGGTCAGGTCGCTGATGTGGCACAGCGGATGGTCGGGCCTGGCGTGGCGGGACTCCCGCAGCATGACGGCGAGGTTGAAGCTCATGACGCTCCTATTACGGACGGGTAACTCAGACTACGACGCCGCGCGGCCCGCGACGAGGCCGCCACGGGCACGCGCGGAGTCTGCTACGCTGTCACCAATATGTAGCAACGTTACATGTAGCGATCCAAGCTATCGGAGCTCCCTGGTGCCAGATAGCGGCGGAGGCGGTCATGCGCAGGTCAATGGCGGCGGTAACCAGCATCGCGTGGTTCGTGGCGGTAGGCGGGACGTTCGGCTGCCTGCTTCCGTACCTGCTGGACTACTGGCACTTCCACGAGCCGCTGCCGTACTGGGGGATCGCGCGGGCGGCGGGCGGCGCGCTGATCGCTGTCGGCCTGGTCCCGATAGTCGACTCGTTCATCGAGTTCTTCCGGGCGGAGGGCACCCCGGTGCCGGTGGCGTCGCCGCCTCGCCTCGTGGTGAGCGGGTTCTACCGGTACGTGCGCAACCCGATCTACGTTGGCTTCGTGATCGTCTTGCTGGGCCAGGCGCTGCTCTTCGGCTCGGCCGGGCTCCTGGTGTACGCGCTGATCGCCTGGTGCGTCGGCGCGGCCGCCGTGCGCTGGTACGAGGAGCCCAGGCTCGCCCGCGCGTTCGGTGCCGAGTACCAGGAGTACCGGCGAGCCGTGCCTGCCTGGCTGCCCCGGCTTCGGCCCTGGACGCCTACACCAGGGCGGACATGACCGTGTCCAGGGCGGAGTCCGCGTCGCGGGACCCAGTAGCCACCTGGGCGCGCGCGGCGGCCGCGTCGGCCCGGGCCGCGTCGGCCCGGGCGGCGCGGTCGAAGATCTCGGCGGCCGCCTCGTGGAACCCGGCAGGCAGCCCGGCCGCGGCCATCGACGCGGCGATCTCTTCCATCTCGGCGACCCAGCGCCAGCCCTTGGCCGCCGCGGCCGCTGCGGAACGCTCGGACTGCGCGCCGAGCGCGGGCTGAGACAGCCCCCACTCGGCCAGCAGGGTCCGCTCCACGCCCTCGGCCCGGGCGAGCGCCCGGACCGCGAGCAGCAGCGCCCCGGTGCCTTTGGTCCACGCCGCGTAGGCCATCTTCACCGCGGACGCCGCGAACAGCGGGCCGTCCGCGATCCGCGCGTCCAGCGCCGACTGGCCGAACAAGCCGCGCACCTCACCCGCCCGCGGCCCCGACAGGTAGAGCCGGGTGTGCCCGCCGGACTCCGGCGGCGGGCCGACGATCCCCCCGTCCACGTAGCTGGCCCCGGCCGCCTCGACGACCGACGCCACCTGCGTCGCGGTCGCGACGGAGATCGCGTTCGCGTCAACGTAGACGCCAGCGAACCCGGCGGCGGCGACCTGCCGCGCTACGTCGAGAGCCGCGTGCGGCGGGCAGACCGACACGATCACGGCGGACCTGGACACCAGGACGGGCAGCGCCACCCCGGTCAGTTCGGCGGCGAGCGCGCGGCCGGTGCTCGCCCGGCTCCGCCCAGCGGGGTCCCACAGCACCTCATGGCCGGCCGAGACCAGGCAGCCGCCCACGGCGGCGCCCATCTCACCCGGATGCAGCAGCCCGACGGTCGCCATGTCAGTACCTCCAGCCGCGGTGGGCGGTGATCCGCCGCCCACCATTGTGCCGGTTCGGGCCATCCCCCCGCCTCGGGGTCCCCCGAACGCCGGTCTAGACCAGCGGTCTATACCAATTTACGCAAGCGGTCTAAAACTGGTCAGACGGCCTAAAACGCCGCTACACCATGTTTTTCGCCACAGTATTGGATCCGCTGCCCGGATCTATACGGTCAGGTTTCCTAGGCCGGCCGGAGCTAGGTAGAGTCCCGTACAAAGGGAAGCTCGACAGAGAAGCTCGCCGGTTCGAGGTGCGAGGAGTAATCAGTGCCGAAGTTCGTGTATGACTTCACAGAAGGTAACAAAGACCTCAAGGATCTCCTTGGTGGCAAGGGCGCGAACCTGGCCGAGATGACCAATCTCGGCCTTCCGGTGCCGCCCGGCTTCACCATAACCACGGATGCATGTCGCTATTACCTCGAGCACGGCACGACGCCGGACGGTCTTGACGGGGAAGTCGACGGCCACCTCAGCGACCTGGAAAACGCCATGGGCAGGAAGCTCGGCGATCCCGCCGACCCGCTCCTGGTCAGCGTCCGGTCCGGGGCGAAGTTCTCCATGCCGGGCATGATGGAGACGGTCCTCAACATCGGCCTGTCCGACGAGTCGGTCCACGGCCTGGCCAAGCAGGCGGGCAACGAGCGGTTCGCCTGGGACTCCTACCGGCGCCTCATCCAGATGTTCGGCAAGACCGTGCTCGGCATCGACGGCGAGCACTTCGAGCACGCCATCGACAGCGCCAAGAAGGCCAAGGGAGCGACCAACGACACTCAGCTGGATGCCGAGGACCTGAAGAACCTGACACAGACGTATAAGGAGCTCGTCAGGGAGCACGCCAAGCGGGACTTCCCGCAGGACCCGCGCGAGCAGATGGACCTGGCGGTCAAGGCGGTGTTCGAGTCCTGGAACGCCGACCGCGCGATCCTCTACCGGCGCCAGGAGCGCATCCCCGCGGACCTCGGCACGGCCGTGAACGTGCAGGCGATGGTGTTCGGCAACCTGGGCAACGACTCGGGCACCGGCGTGGCCTTCACCCGCGACCCGGGCACCGGCGCGCAGGGCGTCTACGGCGACTACATGCAGAACGCGCAGGGTGAGGACGTGGTGGCCGGCATCCGCAACACCATGCCGTTGCAGGACCTGGAGCGGATCGACAAGACCGGCTACGACGAGCTCATGCAGAACATGCAGACGCTGGAGAACCACTACAAGGACCTGTGCGACATCGAGTTCACGATCGAGCGCGACAAGCTGTGGATGCTGCAGACCCGGGTCGGCAAGCGCACCGCCGCCGCGGCGTTCCGCATCGCGACGCAGCTCGTGGACCAGGGCCTGATCGACATGGACGAGGCCCTGACCCGGGTGTCGGGCGACGAGCTGGCACGGCTGATGTTCCCCCGGTTCGACGTGGCCGGTGACGTCACGCGGATCACCAAGGCGATCAGCGCCTCGCCGGGCGCCGCGGTCGGCGAGGCAGTCTTCGACTCGGCGACCGCGGTGGCGCGGGCCGAGGCCGGCGAGCGCGTGATCCTGGTCCGCCGCGAGACCAACCCCGACGACCTGCCCGGCATGATCGCCGCCCAGGGCGTGCTCACCAGCCGCGGCGGCAAGACCAGCCACGCGGCCGTCGTCGCCCGCGGCATGGGCAAGACCTGCGTCTGCGGCGCCGAAGAACTCAACGTCGACACCAAGGCCAAGAAGTTCACCGCCCCCGGCGGCGTCACCGTCAACGAGGGCGACGTGATCTCCATCGACGGCACCTCGGGCGCGGTGTACATGGGCGAGGTCCCGGTGGTCGCCTCCAACGTGGTGCAGTACTTCGAGGGCGAGCTGGCGCCCGACACCGACGAGCTCGTCGCGGCCGTGCACCGGATCATGACCCACGCGGACGAGGCCCGGCGGCTCGGCGTCCACGCCAACGCGGACACCGGCCCGGACTGCGCGCGGGCCCGCCGGTTCGGCGCGCGCGGCGTCGGCCTGGTCCGCACCGAGCACATGTTCCTCGGCGAGCGCCGTCAGCTCGTCGAGAACCTGATCCTCGCCGACACGCAGGCCGGCCGGCAGGCGGCTCTCGACGCGCTCGAGCCGCTCCAGCGCGGCGACTTCATCGAGATCCTCGAGGCGATGGACGGCCTGCCGGTGACGATCCGGCTGATCGACCCGCCGCTGCACGAGTTCCTGCCGGACCTCACGGACCTGTCGGTCAAGGTCGCGCTGGCCGGTGACAACGCCACCGACCAGGACCGCAAGCTCCTCGACGCGGTGCGCCGCCTGCACGAGCAGAACCCGATGCTCGGCCTGCGTGGCGTCCGGCTGGTGCTGGTCATCCCCGGACTGCTCGACATGCAGGTGCGCGCTATCGCCGGCGCCGCCGTCGAGCTCCGCAAGGCCGGCCGTGACCCGCAGCCGGAGATCATGATCCCGCTGACCGCGTCCATCCAGGAGATGGAGATCAGCAAGGAGCGCACCGAGAAGGTGCTCCGGTCGGTCGACGCCGAGACGGGTGTGCACGTGGACATCCCGATCGGCACGATGATCGAGGTGCCCCGGGCCGCGCTGACCGCGGGCGAGATCGCCCGGGCGGCGGAGTTCTTCTCCTTCGGCACCAACGACCTGACGCAGATGACCTGGGGCTTCTCCCGGGACGACGTGGAAGGCGCGTTCTTCAGCCCGTACATCGAGATGGGTGTCTTCGGCGTGTCCCCGTTCGAGACGATCGATCGCGACGGCGTCGGCAGGCTGGTGAAGATCGCCGTGGACGAGGGCCGGGCCCGTCGCCCGGACCTGCACCTCGGCGTGTGCGGCGAGCACGGCGGCGACCCCGCGTCAGTCTGGTTCTTCCATGAGGCCGGCCTCGACTATGTGTCCTGCTCCCCGTTCCGCGTCCCGGTCGCGCGGCTTGAGGCGGGTCGTGCCACGGTAGCGAGTAAAGGCAGCGACACTAGGTGAGTGGCCTACAGTTCGCATGACACCGAGCGCTGGGCGGCCGAGCCGCCCAAGCGCCCGGGCCGCACGCACTTCCAGCGCGATCGCGCGCGGGTCCTGCACAGCTCGGCGCTGCGCCGTCTCGCCGCGAAAACGCAGGTGGTGCAAGTCGGCGCGAGTGATTTCCCGCGCACCCGGCTGACTCATTCACTCGAATGCGCGCAGATCGGCCGGGAGCTGGGCGCGGCGCTCGGCTGCGACCCCGACCTAGTGGACGCGGCGTGCCTGGCGCATGACCTCGGCCACCCGCCGTTCGGGCATAACGGGGAGGCGGCGCTCGCCTCGCTCGCGGCCGCCGCCGGCCCCCTGGCCTGCGGCGGCTTCGAGGGCAACGCCCAGTCGCTGCGCCTGCTCACCCGCTTGGAGCCGAAAGTACCCGGCGCCGGGCTCAACCTGACGCGGGCGACGCTCGACGCCGCGCTGAAGTACCCCACCATCGGGTCCGGGACCGGGAAGTACGGCGCCTACGCCGCCGATGCGGCCGCGTTCGAGTGGATCCGGTCCGGCGCGCCGCCCGGCCGCCCGTGCCTGGAGGCCCAGGTCATGGATTGGGCCGACGACGTGGCATATTCCGTCCACGACGTGGAAGATGGTCTGCACGCGGGGCTCGTCACATTGAAAAACCTCAGAGATCCGGCCGAACGGAAGGTGGTTGCCCTGGTCGCCCTAGCGTCTTACTGCGCTAGCTCGTGGGACGCCTCGCCGGCCGAACTCGAGACCGTCTTCACCGAATTCATGGAGCTGCCCTGCTGGCGGTTCAGCTTCGACGGCGGCCCGGCCGCCCTCGCCGCGGCGAAGAACCTCACCAGCGAGCTGGTAGGCCGCTTCTGCCAGGCCGCCGAACAGGCGACGCTCGCCGCCGCCGGAGACAGCGCCCTCACCCGTTACGCGGCCAGCCTCATCGTGCCGCGCCGGCAGCTGCTGGAGTGCGCCCTGCTCAAGGCGGTCGCCGCGCACTACGTGATGACCCGGGAAGGCGCGGCGGCCCAGCAGGCGCGGGAACGGGAGCTGATCGCGGAGCTGGCGCTGGCCATCGAGCGGGGCGCGCCGTCCACCCTGGACCCGGTGCTCCGCCCGGCCTGGGACGGCGCCGACGACGACGAGGGACGGCGGCGCGTCGTCGTCGACCAGGTCGCCTCGCTCACCGACACGTCCGCTATGGTCTGGCATCAGCGGCTGGTCTTATTTTCCAGGAGGCGTCAATGACGACGTTCGTGATCGTAGGTGGCGGCCTGGCTGGCGCGAAGGCCGCGGAGACACTGCGCGCCGAGGGATTCGACGGCGATATCGTCCTGTTCGGCGACGAACCGGAACTCCCGTACGAACGCCCCCCGCTGTCCAAGGGCTACCTCCTCGGCAAGGCCCCCCGGGACTCGGCCATCGTGCACCCGGCGCAGTGGTACCCGGACCACAACGTGGACCTGCGCACCGGCGTCACCGTCGCGGCGATCGACCGGGGCGCCCATACGGTGACGTTCGACGGCGACACGCTCCAGTACGACAAGCTGCTGCTCGCCACCGGCGCGTCGCCCCGGCGGATCGACATCCCCGGAGCGACCCTGGACGGGGTGCTCTACCTGCGCACGCTGCCGGACTCCGACCGGCTGCGCGAGGTGTTCACCAGCGGCCGCCGCGTGGTGGTCGTCGGCGCGGGGTGGATCGGCCTGGAGACGACCGCGGCGGCGAACATGGCGGGCTGCCATGTCACCGTGGTCGAACCGCAGCCGAGCGCGCTGTACGCGGCGCTCGGCCCCGAGCTCGGGGACGCGTTCGCCGGGCTGCACCGGTCGCACGGCGTGGAGTTCCGGTTCGGCGAGACGGCGGCGGAGTTCCACGGCGACGCGGCGGGCCGGGTCGGCTCCGTGCTCACGTCGAAAGGCACGGTGCTCCCAGCGGACGTGGTGGTCGTCGGCATCGGCGTGGCGCCCAACGTCGGGCTGGCCACGGCGGCGGGCCTGGAGGTCTCCAACGGGGTGGTCACCGACGCCGCGCTGCGCAGCTCCGACCCGGACATCTACGCCGCGGGCGACGTGGCGAACTCGTTCCATCCGCTGTACGGGCACGGCGTGCGCGTGGAGCACTGGGCGAACGCCCTGCACGGCGGCCCGGCGGCCGCCAGGTCCATGCTCGGCCAGCGGGTCGAGTACGACCGGGTGCCGTACTTCTACAGCGACCAGTACGACCTCGGCATGGAGTGCGCGGGCCTGCCCTCGCCCGGCAGCTACGACGAGGTCGTCTACCGCGGCGACCCCGCCACCCTGGAG
>Ga0318516_10000952_pt1 | contig 10359 bp, 11 predicted proteins | sample GRESIP176b2f20_FD_202501 | JGI IMG/M metagenome (GOLD analysis project Ga0318516, IMG submission 202501) | Tropical soil microbial communities from Luquillo Experimental Forest, Puerto Rico - GRE.SIPMG.176b2f20 | ecosystem: Environmental > Terrestrial > Soil > Tropical forest > Bulk soil... | reverse complement strand
CCGCCCCGGCCGTTTCCTGATCTGACAGCACTCGGGACTCCCGCGGCAAGCTGAAAGACCGAACCAGGCGGTCGAGAACGGTCCGGCTGCGAGGCGGCGCCCGAAGGCTACGCGCGAGGCGTACTCGCTGTACGTTGAGCGCGTAGCCGAGGGCGCCAACGAAGCAGACGGGCCGTTATCGACCGCCTGGTTAGCGGCCGATAGCGTGGGCGCCGCGGCGCGGATCCGCGCCCGCCCAGCGCGTCCCTTCCGACCCGACCTTCACCCCACAGACAGCGCCGGCGCGCCACTCCCACTCCGGCCACTCGCCGACGGTGTGACCGAAGGCGGTCAGTGCGTCGAGCGTCTCACGCGGGATCCGACGCTCCGCCTCGAGCTTGCCCGGCGAGACCGCGTGCGGCCAGAACGAATCGGGATGGCTCCGCGACGCGACGCGTGGAGCCTCGATGGCCGCCTGCAGATCCATGCCGAACACGGTGGTGTTGAGGAACACCTGGAGCATCGCCTGCTGCTGGACGTCGCCGCCGGGCGTGCCGAACGGCATGAGGACCTTGCCGTCCGTGAACGCCATCGCCGGCGCCGGCGTCAGGCGCGGGCGCTTGCCCGGCGCGACCACGCTCGGATGCTCGGGATCGAGCCAGCCCTGCGACCCGCGCGGTGAGACGACGCAGCCGACGCCGGCGACGACCGGCGAGTCGACGTTTGGATCGCTCGGGGTGGCCGAGAAGCCGTTGCCGGCCTCGTCCACGACGGCCACGTAGCTCGTATCGAGCGCGTCGGTCTCCTGCCCAGGCAGGGGGTGCGAACCTCCCGCGAGCGGCAGCGCCGCTTCGGGTCGCCGCACACTGTCGAGACGATCGGGATCGCCGGCCGGCGGCATCTGCGGCCACGCGCGCTCCTTGACGAGCGCCTGCCGGACCGCGGCGTACGCCTTCGAGAGCAGCCCGTCGGCGGGCACCTTCACAAAATGCGGGTCGCCGTAGTAGGCGTCGCGATCGGCGAAGGCGAGCTTGATCGTCTCGATGATGCGATGCAGGTACGCCGGCGAGTTGTGACCCAGGGCCCTGAGGTCGATGCCGTCGAGCAGGTTCAGCATCTGGAGAAATGAAGGTCCCTGGCACCAGAAGCCGCACGCGGCAACGTCGTAGCGGCCGAAGCTCGTCCGCAGCGCGGGGCCGACCTCGACGCTGAACTCGGCGAGATCGCTCGCCGCCAGCGGCCCGCCCTCGGCGCGGTGGAACTCGGCGATGCGCTTCGCGGTCTCGCCGCGATAGAACTCGTCGCGCGCGGCGCGAATGCCGGCCTCGCGGCTGCCGCCCGCCTTCGCCTCGGCGCGCGCCATCCGGCGCAGCGTCTCGCCGAGCTCGCGCTGCACGAGCATCTCGCCCGTACGGAGCGCGCGGCCGTCGCGCAGATAGAGCGCCGACGACGTGGCCCACCGGCGGTACTTGTCGGCGTTCGACGCCATCTGATACGCCGTGAACTGCGAGATGGCGAAGCCGCGCTCGGCGTGCTCGGTCGCGGCCAGCGCGACGTCGGCGAACGACATCGTGCCCCAGCGCGCGAGCGCGGTGCACCAGGCATCCGGCGCTGCCGGCACGACCGTGCGCGGCAGACCCGGCGGGATCTGGTTGCCGTGCCGCTCGCGGAAGTACGCGACCGTCGTCGCCCGCGGGTACGGACCGACCCCCGAGACCTGCCACGTCTCGCCCGTGCGCGCGACGTGCACGAGGATCGGCGCGACCCCCGCGACGCTGACCATGTCGCAGTGGACGACACCGAGCGTCATGCCCGCGGCGACACCTGCGTCGATCGCGTTGCCGCCCGCGGCGAGCACGCGTGCTCCGGCCTCGGAGGCGAGGTAGTGGCCGGCGGCCACCGCCCAGCGCGTACCGATCACCTGGGGTGACGAAGTGGGAGTGTGGGCCGGGGCCTTCTGCTGGGAGCTCGCGCTGTCTAGGCTCATAGTGGGCCAATGATACCCGCGGGGCGGAGCCCAGCCAAGGGGGCGCTCATGCTACGCTGGGAGCGATGAATGCCCCGCTCATCGCCGTCTCGACGTCGGTCACCGTCGACAAATATCCGGAACGCGCCTACGTCAACGCGTCGTATCTCAATGCCGTCCAGCGGGCCGGCGGCGTGCCCGTGCCGCTGCCGCCCCAGCTGACGGAGACGGCGCGCGGCCGGATCCTCGAGCACGTCCACGGAGTGCTGCTGACCGGGGGCGGCGACGTCGACCCGGCTCGCTTCGGCGAGGCTCTGCACCCGACCACCAATGAGGTCTCCGCGGCCCGCGACACGCTCGAGATCGAGCTGACCCGCTGGGCGGTCGCGAAGCGCGTCCCCCTGCTCGCGGTCTGTCGTGGCCTTCAAGTCTTGAACGTCGCGCTCGGCGGAAGCCTCTATCAAGACATCCCGAGCGAGCCGGGCTCGCCGCTCGACCACAGCCAGGCCGGGCTCCAGGGCAAGGCACGACACATCCCGACGCATCACGTGAAGGTGCGGGACGGCTCGCGGCTCGCCGGCATCCTCGGTGCGCTGGAGGTCGACGTGAACAGCTTTCATCACCAGGCCATCAAGCGCCTGGGACAGGGGCTCGCGGACGTGGCGTGGGCGCCCGATTCGATCGTCGAGGGTGTCGAGCTCGGCGCCGCCGATCAGTTCGTGGTCGGCGTGCAGTGGCATCCGGAAGAGCTGGTCGCGAACGACCGCGCGGCATTCGATCTCTTCGCCGCGCTCGTGAGCCGCGCCCGCGATCTCGCCTAGCGGATCCTTTTACCGAACCAGCAGCCAGCGCGAGGGCGCGTCGCGCACGACCGTCTCGAGCACGCGCTCCTCCCGCGCGAGCTTCTTCAGGTGCGACTCGACCGACTGCGCCGCCATCGGGTGCAGCGCGGGCGCGACGTCGGCGTAGATCTTCGCCACCATCTCGGGGATCGTGGCGAGCCCGTCGCCGAGTGCTCCGAGGATCTGGCGCTCGCGCATCAGGCGGTGGTCGATGTACTCCTGGATCCGCCCCGGTCCGTCCTCGATGACCGGCCCGTGCGCCGGGTAGATGCGGCGCACCTCCAGCCCCTGCAGGCGCTTGAGCGAGTTCATGTAGTCGAGCAGGTCGCCGTCGCCCGCCGGGATCACCGTCGTGGAGCCGGCCAGCACCACGTCGCCCGTGAACAGCGCCTTCTCCTCGACGAAGTAGTAGCAAAGATGGTCGGAGGCGTGGCCGGGCGTGTGGACGGCGATGAGCGTGGCGCCGTCGGTCTCGATCTTCTGGCCATCGCGCAGCTCGTGGATCGCGTCGGGCAGCGTGGTGTCGCGAAAGATCATCTTCGAGACGTGGATGCCCCGGAAGCGCGCCCGCAGCTGGGATACGCCGCCGAGATGGTCGGCGTGGCGGTGCGTGAGAATGACCCGCGACGGCTGCGACCACCCGCGCTCGCGGAGATATCGCGAAAGCAACGGCGGATAGTCGGCGATCCCGACGCCCGTGTCGATGAGGATCGGATCCCGGCGGCCGACGAGGTAGGTGTTGGTGCCGGGCCCGGTCATCATCCCGGGGTTGAGCCCGAGCACCCGACCCACCAGGTCGCTCGGGGTCGCGGTCGTCGGAAACGACCGGTCGATCCAGCTCACGCCCTGCAGTCTCTCATATGCCGAGGTATCGGTGCTGAATGTCCGCGCGGAGCCGAAGCTCCGCCGACGTGCCGCTCCACACGATCTGTCCCTTCTCGAGGATGTAGTGCTGGTCCGCGATGCGCGTGAGCGTGGCCACGTCCTTGTCGATGATCAGGATCGACTGGTCCCTGGCCTTGAGCCCCTGCACGCAGCGCCAGATCTCGGCGCGCACGAGCGGCGCGAGCCCTTCGGTGGCCTCGTCGAGGATGAGCAGGCGCGGGTTCGTCATCAGCGCGCGACCGATCGCGAGCATCTGTTGCTCGCCGCCGGAGAGCGCGCCGCCGAGAGTGCGCGCGCGGGCCGCGAGCTGCGGGAATAGCTCGAAGACCGTCTCGACGCGCCAGGGCGCCTGGCTCCCTGTTCGGTTCCCCGCTGTCGCCACGAGGTTCTCGCGCACGGTGAGGCTCGGAAACACCTGGCGCCCTTCGGGCACCAGACCGAGCCCGGCCTGCGCCACACGGTACGGCGGCAGCCCGTGGATCGCGCGGCCCTCGAAGCTGATCGTGCCGGCTCTCGGCGGCGCGATGCCCATGATCGAACGGATCGTGGTGGTCTTGCCCATCCCGTTGCGGCCGAGCAAGCTCACCACCTGCCCGGCGCCGACGGTGAAGCTCACGCCGAACAGGACCTGGCTCACGCCGTACGCGGTCTCGATCGACTCGACGGCGAGCATCAGGCCTGATCCTCGCCCAGATACGCGCGGCGAACGGCCTCGTTGCCCCGCACCTCCGCGGGCGTGCCGGTGGCGATGATCCGGCCGTACACCAAAACCGAGATCCGGTCGGCGAGGGTGAAGACCGCGTCCATGTCGTGCTCCACCAGCACGATGGTCATTCGCCCCTTCAGGGTGCCGAGGAAGCGGACCATCTTCTGGGATTCCTCGGGCCCCATGCCGGCGACCGGCTCGTCGAGCAGCAGCAAGCGCGGCCTGGTCGCGAGCGCCATCGCGATCTCGAGCTGGCGCTGCTCGCCGTGGGCGAGGCTGGCGGCGAGCACGTGGGCGCGCCCGCCGAGCCCGACCGACTCGAGCGCGGCGCGCGCGGGGTCGCGGAGCGCCGGCTCGACGCGGGCCCGCCGCCAGAACGCGAAGCTCGATCCGGCGTGCGCCTGGACGGCCAGCGCGACGTTGTCGAGGGCCGAGAAGTCGCGGAAGATGCTCGTCACCTGGAACGAGCGCGCCAGGCCTCGTCGCGCGCGGTGCGGCGTGTCCAGCCGCGTGACGTCGTGATCGGCGAACCGGATCGAGCCCGCGTCGGGTCGAAGGTCGCCCGCGAGCTGGCCGATGAACGTGGTCTTGCCGGCGCCGTTGGGGCCGATGATCGCGTGCGTCTCGCCGGGCGCGACGTCGAGATCGATACCGGCGCTGGCCAGCAGGCCTCCGAAGTGCTTGATGAGACCGCGCACCGCCAGCAGCGCCTCAGCCATCGCGCGTCTCCACGCCCGCCACGAGGCCGAACAGGCCGCGCTTCGCGAACAGCACCACGAGAATCAGGATGGGTCCGAGGATGATCTGCCAGTGTGCGGTCAGCGCCGAGAGCAGATCCTCGAGGAGCAGCAGCACGACCGCGCCGATCACGGGCCCGAACAGCGTGCCCATGCCGCCGAGGATCACCATGAACATGATCTCGCCCGACCGGGTCCAGTGCATGAAGTCCGGCGTCAGGTACTCGGTCTGGTTGGCCAGCAGAGCGCCGGCCAGGCCCCCCGTGCCGCCGGCGATGACGAAGGCGGTGAGCTTGTAGCGAAACGGCGAGAAGCCGATCGCCCGCGCGCGCGCCTCGTTCGACTTCGCGGCGCGGATCACCATCCCGAAGCGCGAGGCGACCAGGCGCCGGCCGAGCACCAGGAGCAGGACGAGGAGCGCCAGCACGACGTAATAGAAGACCGCCGGCTCCCGGAGGTCGATCGGTCCGCCGAACCGGCTGCGTCCGGCGAGCCGCATGCCGTTGTCGCCGCCGTAGGTCTCGAGGCTGATGCCGAGATAGTAGAGCATCTGCGCGAAGGCGAGCGTGATCATGATGAACGAGACGCCGCTCGTCCGGAGCGAGATCGCGCCGATCACCGCGGCGGCCAGCGCGGAGGCGGCGATCGCCAGCCCCCACTGGAGCCATCCGTTCTCGACGCCGTAGAAGGCCGGGATCCCGACCGCGTAGGCGCCGATGCCGAGATAGGCGGCGTGGCCGAAGCTCACCATGCCGCCGTAGCCGAGGATCAGGTCGAGGCTCACCGCCGCGATCGCGAAGATCATCATGCGGCGGAAGAGGTCGAGGTAGAACGGCTGATTCGTGAGCGCCGCGATCGGCGGTACCAGGGCCAGGACGAGGCAGCCCGCGGCGAGGACAATCGTGCGCCGCGAGAGCGCCATCAGGAGCGGCCCCGCGCCGGGAAGAGTCCCTCGGGGCGGAAGAACAGCACCGCCGCCATCAGGAGATAGATCGACATCGAGGCCAGCGCCGGGCCCGCCTTGTCGGCGGCGGGAGGCGAGATCATCGTCGCGAGCAGCGGCTTCAGGAACGCGCGGCCGAGCGTGTCGGCCATGCCCACCACGACGGCGCCGACGATGGCGCCGCGGATCGAGCCGATCCCGCCGATGACGATGACGACGAAGACCTGGATGAGGATCCCCTCGCCCATACCGGGCTGCACCGAGTAGACCGGGCCGGCCATGGCGCCCGCGAGACCTGCGAGCGCGGCGCCCAGGCCGAACACCAGCGTGTAGAGGAGGCGGATGTCCACGCCGAGTGCTGCGATCATCGTGCGGTTGCTGGCGCCGGCGCGGATGCGCATGCCCAGACGCGTCCGCGTCACCAGCGCCCAGAGAAACACCGCGACCACGATGCCCACCAGGATGATGACCGCGCGATACGTCGGGTATGGCAGACCGGGCAGCATGCGGAAGTGGCCGCTCAGAAATTGCGGCACGCTGGTGAAGATCGCGGCGCGGCCCCAGACGATCGCGACCAGCTCGTTGAAGAAGAGGATCAAGCCAAACGTCGCCAGCACCTGGTCGAGGTGATCGCGCTCGTAGAGCGTTCGCAGCGCGACGATCTCGACGAGCACGCCGACCAGGAGGGTGGCGGGCAGCGCGAGGGCCACGCCGAGCACGAACGATCCCGTCTTCTCGGTGAACGCGGTCGCCAGATACGCGCCGACCATGTAGAAGGAGCCGTGCGCGAGGTTGACCAGGTTCATGATGCCGAAGACGAGCGTGAGTCCCGCCGCCATCAGAAACAGCATCACGCCGTACTGCAGACCGTTGAGCGTCTGCTCGAGCACGAGGCCGAGGGTTATCGCCACCCGCGCCCCCGGGGAAAGAAAAGGGGCGCGGCCAGGCCGCGCCCCTCGATCGGCGCCACGCGCGTGGCCCTTACCACTTCATCGGGCACTCGGCCGAGTAGGAATCCTTGTGGTTCTCGAAGACGGTCTTCTGGATCTGCATCACGAGCTCGCCGCTCGGATCCTGCACGGCCTTCAGGAGATAGAAGTTCTCGATCGGGAAGTGGTTCACGTTGTACTTGTACGGCCCGCGGGTCGACTTGTAGTCGGCCTGGCGCATCGCCGCGATCATGCCCTTCTTGTTCGTGAGATCGCCCTTCACGGCCTTGACGGCCGCGTCGATCAGCATGATCCCGTCGTAGCTCTGGGCGCCGTAGAACGACGGCGTCTTGCCGAACTTCTTCTTGTAGTCCGCCACGTACTTCTGGTTGGCGTCGTTCTTGAGATCGGGGCTCCAGTAGCGCGTCTCGAACTGGCCGAGCGCCGCGTCCTTCACGGCGGGCAGCGAGATCTCGTCGACCGTGTACACGGAGTAGAGCGGGATCTGCCCGCGCAGCCCGGCCTGAGCGTACTGCTTGAGGAACTGGATGCCCATGCCGCCGGGATAGAAGACGAAGACCGCCTTCGGGTTGGCCGCGCGCAGCTGGCTGATCTCGGCCTGGTAGTCCTGCTGGCCGAGCTGCGTGTAGACCTCGCCGACGATCTTGTTCTTGAAGTAGCGCTTGAATCCCTGGACCATGTCCTTGCCGGCGGCGTAGTTCGGGGCCATCGCGTAGACGTCGGTGAGGTTCTGGTCCTGCATGTACTTGCCCATCGCCTCGGGCGTCTGGTCGTTCTGCCACGACGTGGTGAAGAAGAGCTCGTGGCACATCTTGCCGGCCAGCTCGTGCGGCCCGGCGTTGGTGCCGATCATGAACGTGCCGGCGCCCGTCACCGTCGGCGCGACCGCCAGCATCACGTTCGACCAGATGACGCCGGAGACGAAATTGACCTTGTGCTTCTTGAGCATCTCGTCGGCGAGCTGCTTGCCGACGTCGGGCTTGACCTGGTCGTCGCCGTAGATCACCTCGACGTCGAGACCGCCGACCTTCCGGCCCAGGTGATCGAGCGCCAGCTCGACCGAGTTCTTCATGTGCTCGCCGATGGCGCCCTGCGGCCCGGAGAGCGTGGTGATGAAGCCGATCTTCACCGTCTGCGCCGACGCCGGGGCCGCGACGAGGGCGACGAGAATTCCCGCGAGAGCGGCACGTATTGTGGTCCGCACTTCGAGCCTCCTGCGCGAAACGAGTTGCGCGATTCTAGCAAAAGAGCCGAGCGGGCTAGAAAATCTTGCGGCCGCGATCCTCGGGCGGCACCTCGAGGCCCAGCCCCCGGATCTGCGCGTCGATGTCGTCCTTGTACATCCGTCTGAGCTCGGCGTTGCCCCAGCGGCGGATCCCGTACGCGACGGCGAGATCGCTGAAGCGCGACTCGGACTTGCCGAACGTGTCGAGCGCGCGCGGATACCACCGGTCGACGGCCTGCTGCACCTCGTCCTTGCCGCTGCCGCAGAGCCGCGCGTACTCCGGGCTCCGCACGACGTCGCTGACTCGCCGCGCCCCGAACGAAGCGTGGAACTTCTCCTCGTGGACCATCGTGGTCATCTCACGCGCCCACGGCGCGAAGCTCGAGTTCTCCATGGCTCGCAGGTGGTACCAGGCCACCAGGTCCATCGTGAAGCAGAACGTGATCGTGTCGATCCAGCTCACGAACGGCACGTTGAAGGCGTCGATCGGATGCTCGCCCATGCGGCGCCGCAAGAGGGCGTCGGCCTCGGCCTGGCCCTCGGGTCCGAGCGAGCGCAGCAGCCGGCAGTCGATGAATCCCTGATGCGCCTCGTCGGCCGCCACCTGCGCCTGGATGTAGCGATCCTCGGCCGTCGGCCCCTTGTTGATCCAGGGATGGTGCTGCTCGACCGACGCGAACTCGGTCGACGCGATCGCGGCAAGCAGCTTCAGGATGACCTGCCGATATTCCTCGGGCATCTGCTCGACGGTCTCGACCTTGCGCATGCCGAGCAGGACGCCCCACTCGACTCCGCGCGAGACTGACATGAGGCTGGCCTCCTGCGCCGCGATACGGGTGTCGGGCGCGCGGCGCGGCCCGAGTATACATGGGCGGCTCCGCGAGACCGGACGATCAGCCGCGCAGTCGGCCGAGCACTTCTTCGGGGATCGGACGCGCGTGCAACGGCTCCCCGGCCGACTTGGGCCGGCCGACCCAGGCGCGTACCTCGAAGCCCTGCGAGCAGAGCCGCGCGCCTACCGAGATCTCGTGCTCCATCCGGAAGGTCTTGGTCTTCACCCAGGCGACCTTCGATCGGATCGTCAGCACGTCACCGTAGCGGGCCGGGCTCAGGAACTTCGAGCCAGACTCGACGATGGGGACGCCGACGATGTCGTACCTGGGAAACGCCTCGGGCCACGGCAGCCCGAGCGACGCGAAGAGCGCCTCACACCCGAGGTCGTACCACTCGAAGAAGCGTGGGTAGAAGACGATCCCGGCCGGATCGACATCGCTCCAGCGGATCTGCACCTGCGTCGTGTGCTCGACCATCGCTCACCCGGGAACGTATCATGACCCACCGATGACGATCCCGCCCGAGACACTGATCCTCATGGCGCTGGTCGTCTTCGTCGGGTACACGATATTCGGCGCCCCCGGCTTCGGCGCGTCGCCGATCACGATTCCGGTCCTGGCCCACGTGCTGCCGCTGACGTTCGTGCTCTCCCTGGCCGCGCTCCTCGACCTGAGCTCGGGGCTGGCGCTCGGGTTTCACACGCGCAAGCAGGCGGATACGCGAGAGCTCCTGGCGCTCCTCCCGTTCACGCTCGTCGGGCTCACGCTGGGCGTGGCGCTCCTGGTGAAGCTTCCGCGCAACGCGACAGTGCTGGCGCTCGGAGTCTTCGTCTGCGTGTACGCGCTCCACATGATCCTCCGGCGCGGCCCGGCGCGACGGCTGAGCCGGCTGTGGGTGGCCCCCGCCGGCGTCCTCGGCGGCATCATCGGCGCGCTCTTCGACATGGGCGGCCCGCCCTACGTCGTCTACATCACGGGCCGCGTCCCCGACCCCGCGGTCCAGCGCGCGACGATCTCGCAGATCTGGAACACGATCGCGCGCACGGTCGCTACCGCCCCGGCTGGGCTACTCATGCTGCACAGGGCCGCGATCCGAACGGCTTTCGGAACCAGCGCGCGGGAGAAGCTCAACACGTTTCGGATATAGTTCTGTGACCATGGGGTTCAGACCTGTGATGTTCCCGCCGGGGCGGGCGAGACTCGCCACCATGCCCTGCGCGACGGGGTCGCCCGCTCCCGTGATGATGATGATGGGAATCGTGTTCGTAGCATTCTTGGTCGCCAGAATCGCCT
>Ga0318516_10000950_pt1 | contig 10366 bp, 10 predicted proteins | sample GRESIP176b2f20_FD_202501 | JGI IMG/M metagenome (GOLD analysis project Ga0318516, IMG submission 202501) | Tropical soil microbial communities from Luquillo Experimental Forest, Puerto Rico - GRE.SIPMG.176b2f20 | ecosystem: Environmental > Terrestrial > Soil > Tropical forest > Bulk soil... | reverse complement strand
CGGGGCAGCCCCAACTTTCTTGCGAACCCGGTTCACCCTGATCCCGGAGAAGGTCTCATAAACCAGAACAGGGAGGAAAGAAGTGATGAGCGAACACGAGGGGGGATAGATGGCAACGATCTCGACGCCCAACGGGATGCAGAACGGAGCTGACGCAACCGAGCTGACCTTCTACCGGGGCTGGTGGAAGGTCTGGGAGCAGGGCGGGACGACGACCACGGCTGGATACATCGACGAGTCGCTCAATCCCGACGCCTTCTTCACCTGGAAGAAGTCGCGCTCGGACGACAACAAGAACAACCACAACTACGGCCCATAAGGAGGGCAGATGTCGAGCGTTGAGAACGCGGAGGAGCGCAAGGAGTCGCTCGCAGTCGGCGACCCCGAGGCGGGGTACGGCAGTCGCGACCCCTCGGGCGTCTTCGCCACGGGCACCGTCCCCGAGGTCGAGCAGAAGATCTACGAGGCTCAGGTCGAGGCCTACGAGGACGAGAAGGAAGCAGTCGAGGAGGCCGAGGACGCGGTCGTCAAGCGCCGCCGCAAGGAGGCCGAGGATGCAGCCAAGGCCAAGGACGACAGCTCGACGAGCGCGTCGGCGAAGAGCACGTCGAGCAAGACCTCGTCCGCGTCGAGCAGCAGCGCCGCATAGCTGTTCGTCGGCCCGGCGTGGGGCCACGGGACGCCTCCCCTGGCCCTGCGTCGTGGCGATCGAAGGGAGGTGATGTTATGAGCGAGGCCTGGTGGACGCATCCGTATGCTGGCGGGAAAATGGTGGTCGTACCGGGCTTCCCATAGCTTCGCCCTCTCTACCCTCCTGATTCAAGCGAGTCGGGGAAGAAGCCGAGCGTCAACGGCCCCGACGTGGAGGCCTACAAGCGCACGGTCAGTCGCGCAGGCCGCTGGCCCTGGCAGGAGTTCGACGAGGCCTACTCCAACGGCTTCGCCCACGGCACGGGCGGCAACGTGATCAACTCGGGCCTCGCGGGCGTGCAGCGCCAGCAGGGGATCTCGGACACGGGCTGGATCGGCGAGAAGACCTTCAACACGCTGCGCTCGATCCGCGTCCCCGAGGGCAAGGCACACGCGGGGGAGATGGCGATGGATGCCGTCGCCGCCAACCTGATTGCCGAGGCGTGGGACATCTTCGGCGGGCAGGAGCCGACGGCGAAGATCGATCTCGGCCCGGTCGAGAAGAACGGCCAGGGTGTCCGCGAGCACGACCTCACCCACGCAACCTCGGGGATTCCGTTCTACCCGGCCTTCGATGATGTCTGGCACGCGGGCGCTTCGGTGATCGCACCCGAGCCGCTGACGGTGACCCGCACGGGCGGCGCCTCGCACGGGGTTGCCTTCTACGCCGACGGCGACTCGGGGCTGCGCTGGTGGTTCGGTCACCTGACAAGTTCACCGTCCGTCGGGAAGCGGTTCTCGCGCGGTCAGGTCGTCGGCCAGGTCGCCTCACACCCCGACGCCCCTCACGTCCACGTCGGGATCAACGTCGAGCGCCTCTGGGGCATAGGCCAGGAGATGAGCCACCACACCAACTACACCCACGGGGCGCCGCTCGTCGGGAAGCAGCTCGACGCCGGACGCCCGCTGTGAGTACGGTCAGGCGGGAGGTGTGGCTGATCCTGCTCGCGGTCGCGGTGCTGGTGATCTCGCTGGTCGTGCTGATCCGCAACCGCGACCTCGACACCGACCTGCTCGCTGTGCTGGGTCTGCTCGGCGGGGTCGCGATGATCGTGGTCGCGCTGCCCGGTCGCAACGGCAAGGAGGAGAAGTGAACCTGGGACAGATGCGCGGACAGGTGGTTGCCTGGCTCGGCCTGCAGGCGGTGACCCCGTTCGACGAGAACCAGTTCGTCGCCGACAAGCTCTACCAGGGCACGATCGACGTGCTCGCGCGCACGCGCTGCGTCGTCCGCTGCGTCCTCCTCAACGTCAGTGCGGGTGTTGACGAGTACACCCTTGATCACCAGATCCTCGCCCTCGTCGACGTGGACAACGGCGTCTACCGCCGCTACCGCCGCGACCAGGCTGAGGCCTACAACGACTACGGGGCGATCCAGCCCGAGCAGTGGTATGGCCCGGCCACGCCACTCGACCCGCCCTACGGCTTCACGCTGATCCGCGCTGACGTGCTCCGGGTGGTGCCGGTCCCGAGCGAGGCGGGGCAGCTCCAGGTCTGGGCGGTGCTGCGGCCCACGCAGATGGCGGCGGACACCGACTCGCCCGCCGACGAGGTGCACGGCGCCATCCCCGACGAGTGGCATGACGCGATCGTCAGCTACGCGATGTGGAAGCTCGCCGACTACGCCGACGACGGCAGCTCCCAGCAGGGCGAGTACTACCGCGTCCTCTACGAGGGCGAGGACGGGCGCGGGGGCAGGCTCGCCCAGATCCGCATCGGCGTCAACAAGCGCGGCACCGCCAGAGGCCCCCGCTCCCAGGTCCGCCTGCACTCCACTTCCGGCTCGGGGTCGTACACCTAGTGGCGTCTCCCACCTCGGTCCTGCGCGGCGCGAGGGCCTTCGCGCGAGACATGGCACGCGAGGCGATGGCGCCCGGCTACCTCTGGGATGTCGTCGATTACGTCCCCCTGATGGTCGACTCGCTTCTCACGAGCAGAGGCGGCTGGGTCTGGGGCAGCGACGTGGGCGCGAGCGCCGACTTTGAGGCGGGAGGCCTCGCCGCCTACACGAGCGGAGAGCAGAACCTCGGTGCCGCCAACGGCACCCTCTACCAGATCGGCAACAACTCCCCCTACGGCCTGACCAATCGAGGCACGGTGCCGGTCGCGAGGCAGAACCCGGTCATGCTCTTCGACCAGGTGATCTGGATGGACGGCGCGGGCGCGGTGCCCCCGGCGATCGTGCCGCCCACGGGAGCACCGATCGCCGCAGGCTCGGGAGCGCCGAACGTCCGCTACGGGACGATCTGGGGCGAGTACTTCGTCGGCGCCAACCAGGTCGGCCACGAGGACACCGTCTACTGGGGGCCACCCGACGACATCACCCAGACCTGGGATCCGAACGCCTTCTGGCGCACCTCGGGCCAGGTCACCGGCCTCGCCGGGCTGCGCACCGTCATCCTCGTCTTCCACCCCAGCTCGATCGAGCGCCTGCGCGGCACCCGCCCGCCTGCGGGAACGAACAAGGGCGACATGATCCTTGAGCCGCTCTTCCACCAGGTCGGCACGACCGAGCCGAAGACGATCGCCTACTGGCAGGAGAACGTGCTCTTCGCCGACGAGCACGGCGTCCACATCACCGACGGCGCCGTCCTGCGCAACCTCGTCCAGCAAGGATCGATTCAGAGCTACTGGCGCAATCTCTACAACAAGAAGCAGTCGATCTCGGCCACCGTCTTCCTCGACTACTACATCGTCTCGATCGTCCGCACCGACGGGATCATCGACTGCCTCGTCTGCGACCTGAACGCCCGCCAGTGGTTCAGGTTCTCCAACATCGACGCCGTCTCGATGTGGGCCTCGGGAGGCACGACCGGGATGGAGCGGATCTGGGGCGGGATGCACGGGACGAGCCGACTCGGGCGGCTCTCGGCCTGCTTCTTCCCCGCGATGACAGGCACGCCCGGCCTCGACGCCGATGGAAACGCGGTGCTGCCCTACCTGGAGACGGGCTACTACAGGCTCGCTCCCGAAGGGCGCAAGCGGGTCCGCTTCGTCTACCTGAGCTACGACGCCCGCTCAGGTTCGCTCGCGGGCGACGACCCCGTCCCCGTCGACTGGCAGCGGCGCTTCCGCGAGGAGGAGTTCACCGCCAACGGCAACGGCGTGAAGCCGCAGGCGGCGGGCGACCCGCTGCAGATGGCCTACATCCTGAATCCGCAAGACACCACCTGGACGATCGCAGGCACGCTGCCGATGACCTCGGGCTACACACGTTTCCGCGTCCCGGTCGGCCAGGCCCCCTACGGGGTCGCCTTCCAGCTCCAGCAGCTCCAGCCGACGACGGTGACGCGGGTCAGCGACCTCGCCGTCGACGCTCACACGATCGAGCGCAGCCGCGTATGAGCAGCGTCGACCTCGGCCTCGCCGACCCACGCTCGGACAATCGTCCGCTCAGCGAGCAGGAACAGCAGCTCATGCAGCGGATGTTCTCCGACCCGCTCTCGATCCCGATGGTCTTCCGCACCTGGCTCGTCAACTGGCTGGAGATCAGCGACATCAAGCTACCGATGAGCGCGACGATCGGGCTGACGACGGCGCTCGGCCTCGACCCCGGCATGAGCGGCGCGCTCGGGATGCTCCAGACCGGGACGTGCGTGCTCTGGGCAGGGACGGCGCTGCCCGACAACACGCTCCTCTGCGACGGCGCCCTCTACGACACGGGAGCGCAGGCAGACCTGTTCAAGGCGATCGGTTACACCTTCGGCGGCTCGGGGCCGAACTTCCAGGTGCCCAACATCGCGGCGCCGGTCGTCAACACCAAGTGGGTGATCGTGACATGAAGGAGAGCTGATGGCGATAACTCCGATCGGCTACACCGGCTCGGGCTGGAACTACGGCCAGTCCAAGCCCTACTCGCTACTCGGCGCCTCGCAGGCGCTGCGGAGGCCGATCGGCGCCTCGATCGACGCCAACACTTTCGGCGCGGGCGCGGGCGCAGGTGTGGGCGGCGGCATCGGCACGGGCGCCAAGCTCGGCACCGGCCTCGTTGGCGGGGCTGGTAGTGGCGGTGGTGGAAACAGCCAGACGACGACCACGATCATGTCCCCGAATCAGGTCTATCAGGACGAGATCCTCGGCGATCCCGGCTCGATCGCGGCGATGGGCACCTTCAACGCCCAAACCAACCAGCTCGCCGCCGCACGCGCCGACGCGATCCAGCGCGCAGTTATCAACTCGGGCTACACGCCGCAGATGACGGGGGGACTTGCCAGCTACGCCGGGGACGTGACCCCAGGCACGCTCACCGCCGCCGCCGCCAACCCGATGAGCCAGCAGGCACAGCTCAACCTGCAACTCCAGCAGGCAAACCAGAACCTCCCCTATGACCTTGCCGCTGGCGGGCAGGGCCGCTCGGGCGCCGCCGCGATCGAGCAGGGCAACCTGCAGCGCCAGTACCAGACCGGCCAGTACCAGGGGATGCAGGATCTGCTCAACCAGCTCTACGGCGCGGGCAACACCTACGCAGGCGGCTACAACACCGCGCTCAACAATCTCGACGCCGCTCGTGCGGCGGTCGCCAACCGGCTCGCGCAGACGGCGGGCTACTCGCAGTCGATCACGACCACGGGCGGCGACGGTGGCGGAGGCGGGGACATCTCCAATCCAGACATCGACCCCACCACCGGCCTGCAGCTCGGAGCTGGCGTCACCCCCGACTACACGGCCCCCTATGGGATCACGGGCGGCTCCCCGGCCTACATGGCAAGCGGCTCGACCCAGCAAGCCGTGCAGCGCGTGATCAACGCGATCAAGCAGCCCGCCCCGAGGGCGGGGCAGATTCTCAGGAACGTGATGGCGGGATGAGATGGCGGTAGCAACACCGACGATCAACGTCACTCCGGGCGTCGGCTACGGCGGTTCGGGGTGGAGCTACGGCGGTATGACCTACGGCCTCGGTGGGCAGCGGGGAGGCCAGAATCTCGGTACGGTCAATACCGGGATGCCGGGCGGGGCCGGTGGGGTCGGCTACTACGGTGCCCCCGGACTCGGCCCAGGGACATACAACCCTTACGGCTCCCCCAACTTCCTCAGCCAGTTCAAGCCGCAGTGGAACATCCCCACTCCCTACGACCCGATGATCGCCTCGGCGAAGCAGTACCTGTACACGCCGCAGCAGATGCGCGGGATCGCCAACCAGCAGGCGAGCGCGCAGATCAACGCGCAGCTCGGGGCGACCAACGCCTCCTTCAACCAGCAGCTCCAGTACCTGGCCGCGATGCAGAACCGCAGCGCGGGCCTCGCGCAGGCGCTCGGCGACTTCGGCCCCGGCTATGCGGGTGCGATCCAGGACATCTACGACAAGGCCGCGCAGACCCAGGCTGCGGTCGGACCCGGCGTCGTCCAACAAGGCACCGGCAACATGGATGCAGCTCTCGCCGCCGCCCAGCAGCAGGTCGCAGGTAAGACGGGCGGGCAGGGACAGGTGCAGAGCTACGACCCGAGCGCGCTCGGTGCGACCCTGCAGACAACCGGGGTCGAGATGCCGGGCAACGCGCTCGCGACCGGAGGCGCCAACGCGGCCCAGCTCGCGCTCTGGGGTGCGAACGCCGACAAGGCCCAGGCGCAGGGGATCACCAACTACTACGCCCAGCAGGAGACTCAGGCGCTGCAGCAGCGGACGGCCAACCGCGCCCAGATCATCGCCCAACAGCCGCAGCTCTTCCAGCAGGCACTGGAGGCAACGAGGCAGGACAACTACCAGACCCAGAACCGGATCGACACTCTGGTCGGAAACGCGCAGCAGTACATCGTCAACCGCAACCAGATGCGGATGAGCCAGCTCCAGAACATCAACACCTGGTGGCTCTCGCAGGTCTCGGCGACTCACATCAACCCGTTCACGGGCCAGCCGGTCGGCGGCTACACCTGGGCCGACAAGGCGCACACGATCGCGGTGCCCTACAACCAGCTCGCCCAGGCGCAACGCTGGTCGAACCAGTCGATCAACGAGGCCAATCGCAACACGATCCAGCAGGGTCACTACACCGACTGGTTCAACGTTTACAGCCAGAAGAACAGTATCGCCCAGCAGAAGGTCGACCAGACGCAGTTCAACGCCAGCCAGCCGGGCAAGTTCGACTCGAAACTCTCGGCCTGGTTGCACAGAGCGGTCGACTCGCGCGGCAACCAGATCTATGACGCCAAGGGCAACCCGATCAGCTACCAAGCGCCGAAGAAGGAGCCGACGCCGATGACGATCACCGAGAAGGCGAAGCTGATCGGGCCGATGGCGCAGGCGGTCCAGAACTGGAGCACGGGAGTGGCGGCAACGGCGAAGGCTGGTGCGGTTCCGAAGCTCACCGCTCCGCAGGTCATTGACGCTCTCAAGGCACGCGGTTGGTTCTCCAACAACATCCAGGGACAGGCCGCGCTGCAGGCCCTGCAGAGCTACTACGGGGCCACGCCCGACATGGTCCAGACCTATCTCACGAACCCCGGCGCTAACATCGCCTGGGGCGGCCTGGAACCTTACGGGCCGCCTACGGGGACTTCACCGAGTACGAGTGGAAGGAGCACGAGTGGAGGCAAGCTCACTCAGCGCGCTCGTCCAGGTTGGGCTGGTAGTACCACCGCGCCGCCCTGGGTAGACACGACGCCTCCGGCCTGGGCAAGGCAGTGAGTAGCTACGGCTTCGGTGCGGCAGGCGGGAGTGGTGGCGGTGCTTCGCTCGGCTTCGGCACGAGCGGCGGCGGCACGGGAGGAGGAGGGGGGCACAGCGGCTGGCTCGGCTCGATCGTCCACGACGTTGCCTCTCCCTTCGAGCACCTCGCGACCGATATCGGCTCGGCCGCGATCAACCTCCCGGTCGGCCTCTACCAGCTCGGGAAGACGGCGATCGAGCACCCGAGCCAGCTTCCGGCGTTGGCGAAGGGGATCGTCAAGCAGTACGAGGACTACTACGGCCACGACGTGCTCAACCACCTCTACCAGCACCCGCTGCAGCCGATCCTCGACGGCCTCACCGTGCTCGACCTTGGCTCGACCGGCGCCGTCGCCGCCGCCCGCGCGCTCGGCGATGTCGGCGAGGCAGGCTCGACGGCGGCGAAGATCGCCTCACTCGGGCAGCGGGGCGAGATCGTGACCCGCTCACCGAAGGCGATCGAGACGGGTAAGGGGCCGGTCGTCACCCGCTACACGGCCACTCGCCCGATCACGAAGATGCGCCAGCTCGCAACCCAAAAGGTGCAGAGCGCCTTCGACGACTGGCACCAGACCCAGCGCCCGATGGGCGGTGGCAAGCGCGGCAGCGGCCTGCGTCCGATCGAGCAGCGGCAGTGGGGCAAGGAGATCCAGCGCCGCGAAACGCAGCTCGCGACCGCGCGCCTGCAGCCGCTACGCGGCTACGAGAAGTACTGGAACAAGCTCTCGGGCGACGAGCGAGTGGCGCTCTCTGCCCGCTCGCTCGGGATCCACCCCGAGGATCTCTCCGAGTACTGGCAGGGCACCGAGAACGGCAAGAACCTCACCCCCGAGGTGCAGAAGCTGATGGAGGAGCCGTCGGCGAAGATGCAGGTGGCAGAAAATCACGCCCGTAGCCTCTCAGCCTCGGGCGCCGAGCTTTTGAAGCTGCGCGGCGCACTCAGCCAGGAGTCGGAGCTGGACCGCCCCGGTCGCTTCCGCGAGCAGGCGGCAGAGAACCTCGGACGTGATCTCAAGCCCTTCGACGCCGAGCCGTTCTACATCCCGCACACGACCGACCCCGTCACCGGCTCGCACCCGATGAACTTCGTCGGCGGTGGCAAGGCCGAGCCGCGCGATCTGGGAACGACGAAGCAGAACCTCGGCCAGCTCTTTTCCGAGGGCAAGCTCGATCTCAAGAACGACGTGCTCGGCCCCGAGTTCGCACGCCGGGTCAAGTGGCTCAAGTTCCACGGGATCCACGAGGCGCTCAAGCGCGGCGCCCCGCGCATGACATACGACGAGCTGATGACCCACTACGGCGGACGGGCACCGAAGGGCTGGGACTACCTGCGCACGAGTGTGCCGATGACCGAGAAGGGGCAGCTCCTGCAGCGGATCACCCGCCTGGAGCGGATCCAGGCCCGCAGGCCGACTCCCGAGCGCGATGCGCTGATCAAGGATCTGTACACGAAGAGAGCGCCCTACGTCCTCGGCGAGAAGCCCGACAAGTTCGTGGGGATGGCGAAGCAGAAGATCCCCTTCTCGATCCGGGGCGAGGGCGAGTACCCGATGAGCCTGCACCAGCTCATTCCCAACCCCGAAGACCTGCAGGACTCGGCCCTTGCCAAGCACGGCTTCACCACCGACACGATCCACGACGCCGTCCATGACGGGCAGGGCCGTTACTTCCTGATCCCGAAGGCGGCGTCGAAGGCGGCGACGGGCGAGTTCACCCGCATGAGCGACTTCATGTACCGCTTCGGCAGGCAGCCGGTGCGGATCTGGCGCTCGCTGATCCTCGGCCTCCGTCCCGCCTTCCTGGTCAACAACCTGCTCGGCAACAGCCTCATGTACGCGATCAAGACGGGCGGACGTGGTGCGGTGCGCGACCTCTACCACGCGATTCGCGAGACCTGGGGCGACCACGCCGCCGCCAAGGTGCTCGCCGACCCGAGCACCCCGAGCTGGTTCAAGGCCGAGCAGTCCTTCACCGCCCGCAACTACCCCGAGCAGCTCGCAGGCACCTTCGGCCGCACTCAGTCCCCCTCGACCGAGGGCCTCCTGCGCGGCTATCACAGCGCGGCGGGGCAGAAGTTTCAGACAGCGACCGGCTGGCTCCCCCACATCACCTCCAAGGTGGCCGAGGAGGTGCCCCGCCGTGCGCTCGTGCGCAACATGATCCGCAACAGCCCCGAGTTCAAGCAGGTCTGGGGCGAGCTGCCGCGTGAGTCGCGCACCTTTGAGAAGGCGGCGCAGATCCTGCACGAGGGCGCGGGCAGCGCCAGGTTCCAGCGCATGATCTCCGATCAGGTTGACAACTCGATCGGCAACTACACGCACATGAACCAGCTTGAGCGCGGCGTCCTCCGTAGCGTGCTTCCGTTTTACTCCTGGTACAGGGCGATCGTGCAGACAACGGCGCACCTTGCCGTCGACACGCCCCTGCGCGCCCAGCTTCTCTTCAAGCTGGGGCAGATCGGTGCCGAGGCGGCGGCAGGAAATGCGGGCCTGCTCGCGCTCCCGAGCTACCTGCAGGGTGCGATCCCGCTCGGGACGGGGCCGATGGGCACCGAGCGCCTGCTCTCGACCCAGTCGCTCAACCCCTGGGCGACCCTGGGCCAGCTCTCGCGCGGCCTTACCAGCGACATCACCTCGCTCGGGATCGACCCCTACATGCAGGGGCTGATGACCTCGTTCGCCAAGATCGCCAACGCGCCCAACCGCGCGGGCGGCGCCCAGAACGTCTCGCCCGGCGCCCTGCTCGGCGACATGCTCAGCTCGATCGGGCTGGCGCTGCCTCCGGTCGCGCAGCTCTTCCCCAAGGGGCCGTCGAAGCTGTACCCGACCAGAGGCGTCGGCGGCAGGCTCGCCCCGAGCCGCTACGAGAACGCGCTCCTCTCCTGGCTCGGGGTCCCGATCAAGGAGGCGGACCCGGCAGTGGCGGCACAGCAGGCGGCGATCGGACGCTAAGGAGAAGAGATGGCGAAGAAGACCAAACCCGACGATGCCGCAGGCGCAGTCCAGCAATGGCTCGACTTCGGCGGCGGCAAGG
>Ga0318516_10000949_pt1 | contig 10369 bp, 10 predicted proteins | sample GRESIP176b2f20_FD_202501 | JGI IMG/M metagenome (GOLD analysis project Ga0318516, IMG submission 202501) | Tropical soil microbial communities from Luquillo Experimental Forest, Puerto Rico - GRE.SIPMG.176b2f20 | ecosystem: Environmental > Terrestrial > Soil > Tropical forest > Bulk soil... | reverse complement strand
GTGGTCGAGCCAGGCCCGATGAATGGCGCGCAGCGTTTCCTCGTCCGGCTTGTCCCGCAGATCAAAGCCGCGAATTTCAGCTCCGATATGTCGCGTTAGCGGGACGACCTCGATCCGGCTTCTTGCAATGACATCCATGACGCATTCCTTCGCGGGGGCGGTGGTCGGGGTCTCACTCGGCCGGGAGTCGCTCGCAGGAAACATGGCGATCGGTCTCGGCATGCGCGAACTTGGCATGCGCGACCTTGCCATGCTCGAGCTCGCCGCTCGCCAGGGCGGCAAGGATTTTCTCCACCAGGAGACGTGCCGATTGCGCGCTCAATTCCACTGCTACCCGTTCGCGGCCCCCCTCCGCCTCATTGATGAAATCGATGCCGAGGGCATGATCGAGCGGCGAATGGAAAGGATGGTCGTAATAGACGTTGGCGGTGTCGATGCGCATCCATCCGTTCGGTCCCTTGGCGCTGCCCACGAGCTTCGCTTTCTCGACGATATATGAGCACATGCTGGTCTCCGCTTTTGGCTCAGGCTGCGCGCATTACGGCCGCCTGGGCGAGATGCCTGTTGAAGAATGCGAATACCTTGTTCCAGCCGTCGAGCGCCTGCTCCGGCCGGTAGGCGACACGCGCAGCGTTGAAGAATGCGTGCCCGGCGCCGTCGTAGCGATGGAACTCGTAGGTCTTGCCGAGCTTGCGTAGCACCGCCTCGGTCCGGTTCACCTGGTCGCGGTTCGGGTTCTCGTCGTCGTTTCCGAACAGGCCAAGCAGCGGGCAACGCAGCTTCTCGCTCAGGTCGATCGGCGCGAGCGGACGCTTGGCGTTGAGCTGGCTCTTATCGTCGACGATCACGTTGCCGCCCCAGCAATCCACCGCGGCGTCGATATCCGCAAGGGTGCAGGCGGCGAGATAGGTGTGGCGCCCGCCCGAGCAAAAGCCGATCACGCCGACCTTGCCGTTCGCGTAGGGTTGCGCGCGCAGAAACTCCATGCACCCCTTGACATCGCCCACCACTTGCTCGTCGGGCACGCCACCCGCCGCGCGCACCCGCGCCCCGACATCGTCGGGGCTGCCCGGCCCTTCGCGAAAATAAAGGTGAGGCGAGATGGTCACAAATCCATGATACGCCAGCTTGCGGGTTGCCTCCTTGATCCACTCATCCCACCCCGGCATGTGATGGATCAGCACCACGCCCGGCCACGGACCGGCGCCAAGCGGCCGGGCATAATAGGCCTCGCCCGCGTCATCCCGGTGGCCGACGAACGCCACGGTTTCCGCCAGCATTCCTTCGTAGGTCATTGCTCGTACCTCGATCTCCAGCCCCGCTCATGCCGCAGCCGTGCGGCAATGCGCGAACGGGGCTCTCACGGACATTTGTGCAGCACGGCCTTGTACGTCTGGTCCTGATCCGAGAAATCGACAGTGCCGTCATCGCGCAGGGTAAAATTGACGTCGCCCAGCATCGGGCTTCCGCCCGGACCTTTGCATTCGACATGGACCGCAAACGTATTGCCCTCGCGCTTGTTTTGAAGAATTGTGCAGAGTCCGAGCGTCGAGTCGATCTCGGTCGGTGTAATCTTCACGCGTGCAACATCGGCATCCGATCCGCTGGTCTTGCAGGGCTGATTTTCGGTATAGGTGCCGACCAGCGGAAATGCGGCATCGCCCAATGATATGGAAGCTGTCGTGAAGGTTGCCAGTGCGACGATGCCCAATATCTCGGCTGCGGATCGATGCACCAGGCTCCTCCACGGCAATGCGCTTCGCGTGCACCCGGAATGTAACGAAAGTTGCGTCAATGGCCAATGGCCATCAAGCTGCGCCAGCGCAACCAGGGGCCAGGCCCCGGTTCAGTGCAGGATGACAATGTAGCTGATGAGCGGGCTTGTCGTCATTCCCCTGACCGATCTCCGCGACGGTGGGCCCGCTCGCCTCGCACCCGATGCAATTGCGCGTGCCCGCGCGCTGCGCGATGATTGCATCACTTGGCTCTCGCCCTCCGTGCGGCTGCTGCTTCCCGCCATGGACGCTGTGACCCGGCACTGGCTCAAGCGCTCGGACTCCCCGTACGTCGCCGACATCGCATCCATTGCTGCGGCGCTCGGCTTTCCCGGCGTCTGGTTCCTCAATGGGACCTATGAATGGGGATGCACCGCCGTCGCCCGCGACGAGGAGGGCGCACCGTGGCTCGCGCGCACGCTCGACTGGCCTTTCCCCGGGCTTGGACGTCACCTTGAAATTGCGCGAATGCGCGGCACCGCAGGCGAATTCTACAATGCCACCTGGCCGGGTTACGCGGGTGTGTTGACGGCGTCGGCGCCGGGGCGATTTGCCGCCGCAATCAACCAAGCGCCGCTGTGGAGGCGCACCATCAGACCTTGGTTGCGGCCCTACGATCTCGCCGTCAATGCACTCCGTACTTGGCGGGTCCGATTTTTTCCTCCCGACCACCTGCTGCGCCAGGTGTTCGAGACCTGCCGTGATTTTGCCGAGGCGAAACATCGCCTGGAAACGGCGCCGATCGCCAGGCCAGTGATCTTCACCCTGATCGGTTGCGCGCCCGGCGAGCGCTGCGTCATCGAGCGCACGGAGCAGGGCTGCGCAAGCAGGAATGATGACACGTTTGCGGCCAATGACTGGCTGCATGGTCGCAGGCCGTGGGAGGCTCGCGTTGCAGCAAAGCGGTTGCTCACCGCATCCTGCGAAGAAGCGGCTGCCAACAGCCGAGAGCGGTGCGCGAGGCTTGGCTCGTGGCCGCAACCGTTTTCCCGCGCAGCTTTGGCCTGGCTCGTCCCGCCCGTGCTCAATCCATTCACGCGCTGCGCAATTGAGATGTGTCCTGCCGGAGCGACGCTGCGTGCGGCGGGATTTGAGCTGATCCCCGGTGACGAGTTGCCCCGTCAGGTTACCGAAACGCGTGCGCTGACCACCGAGCTCGCGCCGGCGACGGTATCCGCATGAGCCCGCATTCAGATGCCGGCCTGAGCATTGGGTTCCAGGTCGGTGGCTGCTACGGCCGATCCTCGCCACCGAAGAGCGCGGCGGGGAACTGCGCCGCATAGCGCCGCCGGTGGCTGCGCGGTGGCAGGGGCTCTGCGTGGCTGGTGGCAGGGTCGGGCACCACCACTTTGCGATAGAGGTGCCAGGTGGAATGGCCGAGCACCGGCACCACCACGGCAAGGCCGACGAAGAACGGCAAGGCACCCAGCACCAGCAGGCCGGCGACGATCAGCCCCCAGATCGCCATTGGAACGGGATTGGCGGCGACGGCGCGCACGGAGGTGAGCGCGGCCTCGACTGCGCCCACGTCGCGGTCGAGCAGGAGCGGAAACGAGACAACGCTGATGACCAGTACCGCCAACGCGAACAGGAAGCCGATGCCGTTGCCGACGATGATGAGCATTCGGCCGGCGCGCGTGTTGAAGATCTGGTGCAGGAAATCCGGGATCGAGGCCGCCGGCTCGTAGCCGAAATTCGCAATATAGATCATCTCCGCAATGGCCACCCAGAAGACGAAGATCGCGAGCAACAGCAAGCCGAGCACGGCAATCGCGCCGCGCGAGGGGGCGTGCAGCACGTCGAAGGCGCTCTGCCACGAAGGGTTGAGCCCCTGCTCGCGTTGCCGGCTCAGCTCATAGAGGCCGATGGCAGCGAAGGGGCCAATAAGCGCGAAGCCGGCGGCAAGGGGAAACAGCAGGGACAGGACGTCGTACCCCACCGTCAGTCTCGCCAGAACGAGACCGACTATGGGATAGATCAGGCAGAGGAACGCCGCGTGAGTGGGCATGGCCGAAAAATCGGACATGCCGCGGGCGAGTGCGTCCTTTAGGTCCCGGACACCGATCTTGCGAATTGCCGGGGGATGGGGGGTCGAGTCCGCTCCCATGAGAGCATGGACATGCGTCATGTCGGTCACTCCCTAGAAAGAGGAGGATCGCGACGCGCCGCCGTCATCATAGACCACGTCGTGGTCACGCCGTGCCGCGACCCGAACCCATATTAACGCAGGGAACGGGAACTTGTTCAACCGGTCCTCAGTGAGCCCGGACCGTTCGATCGGGGGTCAATCGAGCCTGGTCCGCAGAACGGTCACGATCTGGTTGTAGCGTTTGCTGCTTTGCAACAACGGAGCTCTTCATGGCCAAGCTTACCCTCTACCACGCCGCGCCGTCGCGCTCGTCCATTGTGCGCTGGATGCTCGAAGAGATCGGCGAGCCCTATGACGTCCATCATTTGAGCCTGAGCAAGGGCGACAATCGCGCTCCCGACTATCTCGCCGTCAATCCCATGGGCAAGGTGCCGGCGCTCCGGCACGGCGACGTGGTCATCACCGAGGCGGCGGCGATCTGCACGTATCTTGCGGACGAGTTTCCGCGCGCGAAACTCAATATCCCGATCGGGGATGCGCGCCGCGGCGTCTACCTCAAATGGCTGTTCTTCGGCCCAAGCTGCATCGAGCCGGCGATGATGGATCGCGCCTTCCCGCGCAAGGAGGAGCCACGCCGCGGCATGCTGGGCTACGGGGATTTCGATACTCTGATGAACGTGGTGACGAATGCGGTGGTGAAAGGCCCCCATATCATGGGCGATCAGTTTACCGCCGCGGATGTGGTGATCGGATCGGGCCTGCGCTTCGGCATGATGTTCAAGATGCTGCCCGAACGCAGCGAGTTCATCGCCTATACCGGCCGCCTGGCGCAACGGCCGGCCCTGGCGCGCGCGGAGGCCAAGGACAAGGAGCTTGCCGCCGCTTGAGCACTGTGCGACGCACCCCACCGGAGGCGGAGCGTCGGCATCCGATGATGCCGGCGCTGCGCATCCTCTATTTCGAGGATCTTTCGGTCGGCATGTCGGAGACCCTTTCCAAGACCATAGCGTCCTCGGACGTGGTCGGCTTCGCGCAGCTCACGGGCGATCGCAATCCTATCCATCTCTCGGAGCACTTTGCCGCCAGGACGTCGTTCGGAACAAGAATCGCGCACGGGCTCTACACCGCAAGCCTGATCTCGGCGGTGCTCGGCACCCGTCTGCCCGGTCCGGGCGCCGTCTACATCTCGCAGACGCTCAATTTCCGCGCGCCGGTGAAGATCGGCGAGCAGGTCGATGTGACGGTGACGGTCGCCGAGCTCATCCCGGCGCGCCAGCGCGCACGGCTTACCTGCGTCTGCAAGGTTGCGGGTGAGGTGGTGCTGGACGGGGAGGCGCTGGTGAAGGTGCCATCCGCCGCCAAGTCGAAGCGGCCGCTGCCGAGACTTTGAGGCTGGGCGTCGACTTGGGCAGGTTGCCCTCACCGGCAGCCTGCGCAATGATCCGGTCAATATCGATCCCTGAAACCGGTGATGCCATGACGACTGCAATCCTCGACGCCAAGACGCAAGCCAAGTCTCGCGATTTCGACGTGGAAGACCTCGAATATCTCCGCCACGGGGACAAGCCGCTGCTTGCGCGGGTGTTCCGGCCGCGCGGGGAGGGCCCATTCCCGGCGCTGGTCGAATGCCACGGCGGCGCCTGGTGCCAGAGCGACCGCACCACCGAGCGGCTGCGCCACCAGGCCATGGCAACCCACGGCATCGTATCGATCGCGCTCGATTTCCGCTCGGGCAACGAGGACCCCTATCCGGCCTCCGTGCAGGACATCAACTACGCGGTGCGCTGGACGAAGCTCAATGCGCGCGCGCTCAAGACCGGAGCGGACCTCGTGGGCCTCTCGGGCCAGTCAAGCGGCGGGCAGCTTGCCATGCTCGTCGCCATGCGGCCACACGATCCCCGCTACGCCGCGATCCCGCTCCCCGCGGGCTCGCCCGCGCACGATGCAGGCGTTCGCTGCGTCGTGATGTCGTGGCCGGTCATCAATCCGCTCAGCCGCTACCGGCTCGCCAAGCGCACGCTCGCCGGCCCCAATCCTCCGGAATGGCCGAAGTCCATCATCCCCCGCCACGACGCCTATTGGCGCAGCGAGGCCAACATGGCCGAAGGCAACCCGATGCTGGCGCTCGAGCGCGCCGAGAAGGTTGCGATCCCGCCTGCCATCTGGTTCCAGGGTCGCGGTGATGAGCTGCACGACTACAAGGACGCCGACGCAAGCTTCCCCGGCAACGAGCCCCAACGCTTCGCTGCGAACTACCGCAAGGCAGGTGGCGAGATTGCGCTCGAATACATCGATGCCGAGCGCCACGCCGGCCACTCGCCGGACCTCTCGAAAACCGGCGACATGTTCGAGCGCATGGTGGCGTTCGTGCACCGGCACATCAAAGTTGATTGATGGTGTGAGCGCGTGAGGGGGTAGGGGCGGGTTTGAAATCCGCCCCTATTCCGCCGCCTCGGTGCGCGCCTTGCGGGCCGCGTGCTCGCGCGCCAGCACCGGCGCCAGGAACTGCCCGGTATAGCTCGATCTCGTGCGCGCAATGTCCTCCGGGGTGCCGGCGGCGACGATCTCGCCGCCGCCGTCGCCGCCTTCGGGGCCGAGGTCGATGATCCAGTCGGCGGTCTTGATCACTTCGAGGTTATGCTCGATCACCACCACGCTGTTGCCCTGCTCGACCAGCTCGTGCAGCACATCGAGCAGCTTGGCGACGTCGTGGAAGTGCAGCCCCGTGGTCGGCTCGTCCAGGATGTAGAGCGTGCGGCCGGTGGCGCGCTTGGACAGCTCCTTGGCGAGCTTGACGCGCTGCGCCTCGCCACCCGAGAGCGTGGTCGCCTGCTGCCCGACATGAATGTAGCCGAGCCCGACCCGCTGGAGCAGCTCGAGCACGCCGCGCACCCGCGGCACCGCCCTGAAGAACTGCGCCGCCTCGTCCACCGTCATGTCGAGCACGTCGGCGATGGACTTGCCCTTGAACGTCACCTCCAGGGTCTCGCGGTTGTAGCGCTTGCCCTTGCAGACATCGCAGGTGACGTAGACGTCGGGCAGAAAATGCATCTCGATCTTGATCACGCCGTCGCCCTGGCAGGCCTCGCAGCGTCCGCCCTTGACGTTGAACGAGAAGCGGCCCGGCTCATAACCGCGCGCCTTCGCCTCCGGCAGGCCGGCGAACCATTCGCGGATGGGCGTGAACGCGCCGGTATAGGTCGCCGGATTCGAGCGCGGCGTGCGCCCGATCGGCGACTGGTCGATGTCGATCACCTTGTCGAGATGCTCGAGGCCCTCGATGCGGTCGTGCGGGGCAGGGGCCTCGCTCGCGCCGTTGAGCTTGCGCGCCACCGCCTTGTACAGCGTGTCGACCAGCAGCGTGGACTTGCCGCCGCCGGACACGCCGGTCACGCAGCTGAAAAGCCCGAGCGGGATCTCGGCGTCGACATGCTTGAGATTGTTGCCGCGCGCATTGACGACCCTGAGCACGCGCAGATCGTTTCTGCCGCGACGTTCGGGAATTGGAACAATGAGCTCGCCGGAGAGATATTTGCCGGTATAGGACGCGGGCGCGGCGATGAGATTGTCCACCGTGCCGGCCGCCACGATATGGCCGCCGTGGATACCGGCGCCCGGACCGATGTCGAGCACGTGGTCGGCGGTACGGATGGCGTCCTCGTCATGCTCGACCACGATGACGGTGTTGCCGAGGTCGCGCAGCCGCTTGAGCGTCTCCAGCAGCCGCGCGTTGTCGCGCTGGTGCAGACCGATCGAGGGCTCGTCGAGCACATAGAGCACGCCGGTGAGGCCGGAACCGATTTGCGAGGCGAGCCGGATGCGCTGGCTCTCGCCGCCCGACAGCGTGCCGCTCGCGCGCGCCAGCGTCAGATATTCGAGCCCGACATCGACCAGAAACTTGAGCCGCTCGCGGATCTCCTTGAGCACGCGCACGGCGATCTCGTTCTGCTTGGCGCTGAGCGCGGCCGGCAGCTGGGTAAACCATTCGCCGGCGCGCTTGACCGACAGCTCGGCGACCTCGCCGATGTGCAGGCCGCCGACCTTCACGCACAGCGCCTCGGGCTTGAGGCGAAAGCCGGCGCAGGCGGCGCACGGGATGTCCGTGAAATATTTCGCCATCTCCTCACGCGCCCAGTCGCTCTCGGTCTCGCGCCAGCGCCGCTCGAGGTTGGTGATCACTCCCTCGAACGGCTTTCTGGTCTCGTAGGAGCGCATTCCGTCGTCGTAGACGAAGCGGATGGCGTCATCGCCCGAGCCGTGCAGGATCGCGTCCTGCACCCGTTTCGGCAGGTCCTTCCACTTGGTCTCCAGCGTGAACTTGTAGTGCTTGCCGAGTGCTTGCAGCGTCTGCAGGTAATAGGGCGAGGCTGACTTCGCCCACGGCGCGATCGCACCCGCGCGCAGGGTGCGGTCCTTGTCGGGGATGACGAGGTCGGCGTCGATATGCTGCTCGACGCCGAGCCCGCCGCAGGCCGGGCAGGCGCCGAACGGGTTGTTGAACGAGAACAGCCGCGGCTCGATTTCCGGAATGGTGAAGCCGGAGACCGGACAGGCGAACTTCTCCGAGAAGATCAGCCGCTCCGGCCCGCTGCGATCGTGAATCTTTGCGGTCTTCTTTTCTGCCGCGGGGGCGGGCGCCGCCGGAGCATCGGCAAGCTCGACCACCGCCAAGCCGTCGGCAAGCTTGAGCGCCGTCTCCAGCGAGTCGGCAAGCCGCGTGGCGATATCGCCGTGCACCACCACGCGGTCCACCACCACGTCGATGTCGTGCTTGAGCTTCTTGTCGAGCGCCGGCGCCTCGGCGATCTCGTAGAGCCGCCCGTCGATCTTCACCCGCTGGAAGCCGCGCTTCAGGTAATCGGCGAGTTCCTTGCGGTACTCGCCCTTGCGCCCGCGCACGACCGGCGCCAGCAGATAAAGCCGCGTGCCCTCGGGCAGCGCCATCACCCGGTCGACCATCTGCGACACGGTCTGGCTCTCGATGGGAAGCCCGGTCGCGGGCGAATAGGGAACGCCGACGCGCGCCCAAAGGAGCCGCATATAGTCGTAGATCTCGGTGACGGTGCCGACGGTCGAGCGCGGATTGCGCGACGTGGTCTTCTGCTCGATGGAGATCGCCGGCGAGAGGCCGTCGATCTGGTCCACGTCCGGCTTCTGCATCATCTCCAGGAACTGGCGCGCATAGGCCGAGAGCGACTCCACGTAGCGGCGCTGGCCCTCGGCATAGATGGTGTCGAAGGCGAGCGAGGATTTGCCGGAGCCCGAGAGGCCGGTGAACACCACCAGCTGGTCGCGCGGGATCTCGACGTCGACGTTCTTGAGGTTGTGCTCGCGCGCGCCGCGGATGGCGATGACGCGGGTGTCGGGGCGGCGGCTGCGTTGATGGTCGAAGAGATGGCTCATCTCATCCGTCGGCGTCGAAGCGTCCGGTCGCAGCTCGCCGCGCGCGGACTAAACATGGCGAACGTAGTGAGAACGCTGGGGTTTTGCGAGTCCGCCGCGCGCATTCAGCCGGGTAATGGCGGCTGCCTTGTGGACAACGCCTGGGACGGCGCATCGACGTGAGGGGTATTGCGTGGCTTGAAAGCGGGCCTTGAATTTGTTCGGTCAAAAAACTCGGATAGATTGCAAAAGCGGCGTCATGTTCAACTGTCAGATGAATGCGCAGTAAGTCTCGACTGAGAGAATTTGTTTTGTCAAAATGCTCGCATAGATTGTAATTGCGACTCGTTCAATCAAAGGATGATCCGCCTGGAACAAGGAAACAAGGAAGCGCCGGTGCAATTGAGTTGCAGGCCGCCGGCAATGGTGCTATGAACAAAAAGGGAACAAAACTTTCGGGCCCGCGCCGCACGGCCGTTCCTGTGGAAGATGGCCGATTGCGCTTGCCGGGCCCCGGCATGGGACTACGTTACGGCGGAGCAGGAGACGGTCATGGCAGGTTCGGTGAACAAGGTCATTCTCATCGGCAATCTCGGCAAGGATCCCGAGATCAGGCGCACCCAGGACGGCCGCCCGATCGCCCATTTCAATGTGGCGACCAGCGACACCTGGCGGGACAAGACAACAGGCGAGCGCCGGGAACGCACGGAATGGCACCGCGTGGTCATCTTCAATGAGGGGCTGTGCCGGATTGCCGAGCAGTATCTCAAGAAGGGCTCCAAGGTCTATCTCGAAGGCTCGCTGCAGACGCGCAAGTGGCAGGACCAGTCGGGGCAGGACAAATACACCACCGAGGTCGTGCTCCAAGGCTTCAACTCGCAACTCACCATGCTCGATCGGGCCGGAGGCGGCGGCGCCGGCGCCGCGACCGAGTTCGGCTCCGACGAGGGTACCGGCGCCTTTGGGTCGCCGGGTCCCTCCGTGCGCGAGCGGCAGCCCGCGCTTGCCGGCGCGGGCGCCGGCAAGGGCGGCGACATGGACGACGAGATTCCGTTCTAACCTCGTAGCCCGGTTGAGCGCTTGCGCGAAACCCGGGGTCTTCCCGGATTGCGCAGGCGCAATC
>Ga0318516_10000939_pt1 | contig 10393 bp, 8 predicted proteins | sample GRESIP176b2f20_FD_202501 | JGI IMG/M metagenome (GOLD analysis project Ga0318516, IMG submission 202501) | Tropical soil microbial communities from Luquillo Experimental Forest, Puerto Rico - GRE.SIPMG.176b2f20 | ecosystem: Environmental > Terrestrial > Soil > Tropical forest > Bulk soil... | reverse complement strand
GTACGGACCCATCAAGAGCGCTGCGCCTCGCCGCACCGCTGTGCCTGGGCGCAGCGCTCTTGATGGGTCCGTACGTCGCCTACCGCTCGATCCATGCGGGCGGACTCGAGCTCACCGGCAAGAAGTCGCTTCGCGGCCTCGTCGGACTCGCTCCACCGTCGCACGCGCCGATCCCGGGCGAGCCCCTCGATCCGCTGCTGGCGGAGCATCCCGAGCTCACCCCTCTGCCGCCGGGCGTGCTCCCGTTCCGCGACGTGCCGGTCCCGCGCGGCAGCGCGAAGCTCACGGGCGCCGCCGTCGACTTGGTGGTGCAGACGCTGCGGGCGCTGCGGCCCGAAGGCGCGCTGTTCCTGCTGCTCGGGCTCTACGGCGCGCGGGGTCGGCTCGGGCGGCGCGGCCGCTTCTTCGCCGCGTACGCCCTGCTCTACGGCGCGGTGCTGTTCGCGCTCTCCGCGAGCGTGAACTATCTGAGCCGGCGCCACGCGCTTCCCCCCGCATCGCTCTTGCTCGGCTATGCCGCACTCGGCGTGGGAGTGATCGAGGGCGCGCTCGCACGCGTTCCCGCGCTGGCGCCCCGCCCGGCGCTGCGTCTGGCGCTCCCACTCGCGCTCGCCGCCGCGCTCGGGCTGGGCAAGTCGCTGCGGCCAGTGCGCGAAGACGCGCTGCCGGACCGCCGCGCGGCCGAGTGGATCCGCAGCGAAGGCGCGCTCGGTCCGGGCGAAGCGGTGGCTTCGGTGAAGCAGCGGGTCGCCTACTACGCCGGAGCGCGTTACGTCGATCTGCGCCGCGCGCCGCACCCGGCGCTGTTGCTCCCCTACCTGCGCCGGGACCGCGTGCGCTTCGTCGTGGTCGACGCGCGCGAGCGCGCGGAGCTGCTCGAGCTCACGCACGCAGAGCCGGACGCGCTCGAGCTCCGGCACGAAGAGACGCTCGGCCGCCACGCGGCGTTCGTGTACGAAATCAGAGCCGCGGCGTCCGGCTAGCCGAAGCGCTGGAACAGCGCCTCGCGCACGCGCGCGGTGGCGAGCTCGCGGTCGCTGAGCAGGAGCCGCAGCACGACTCCGCCGCGCCAGGTGAGGTGCCGGAGCGTCACCGACAGGTGCTTCGCGTGGAGCCGCAGGCGCGCGCGCGCGACCTCGATCCGGCTGGCGTGGCGCAGGAAGTGGGGCGCGTAGCCGCAGCGCCACAGCCACTCGCGCGTGATCGCCTCGACCGCGATCCCGTTGTCGCGGCCCAGCTCGCCGCGCCAGCCCTCGGTGCGCTGGGCGACGGGGGGACCAGACACCAATCTGTGTACAGGCCGCTCGCGCTGCGGCACCTCGAAGTCGGGCGAGGAGTGCGCGGCGCCCAGCTCCACGCCGAGCCGCTCCGCCAGCGCCTGGCGCAGGCCGTCGACCGCGGCCGCGGGATCGCGCACCAGGGGCTCGTAGGCGACCTCGAGCACGCGCGTCGGCTCGCGCAACGCCAGGCGGTCGACGCTCTCCAGCTGCCTCACCCACAGCCGTGCCGCGTGGACGGGATCGCCGCGGCCGAGCATGCGGCCCGGTTCGTACACGCTCTCGGTGTGGATCAGCGAGTTCACCACCGCGCGTCCGTCGCGGCGGACGTGGACGAACACCACTTCGGGGAAGACGCGGGCGAGCGCGCTCGCCGCGAGGTGCGCCACCGACTTCTTGATCACCACCGCGCGCGGGTCGCGGCCGCGCGCCGCGGCGTGCGCGCGCAGCAGCGACTCGCACAGCTCGCGCACGCCCCGACCGGCGCAGGCGCGCACCCGTGCGTCGAGCTCGTCGTCCGGAAGACCCAGATTGGCGATCTGCAGATCGCGCCGCACGAAGCGCACCAGCCCGTCCGGCGACAGGCTGCGGATCACCGTGTCGCCCGTGCGCGCCGCGGTGACGACGAAGTTCAGCTCCGGGGTGACGAGCAGGTCGCGCGACGCGCCGTCGAGCTGCCGGGAGAGGAAGGTCGATCCCGATCGTCCCAGATAGACCAGGAAGGCGAACTTCAGCTCGGTCCCCACGATGAGAAGACTATCAGGAAAAACTCAGAGAAGCGCCTCCCCCAGCCGCCTTCGGATCTCGGCGATGCGCGCCGGCCAGCCGTGTGCGGCGGCGAGCGCGGCGCGGTCGGCGCGGCCCCGGTCCGCCTGCGCGATCGCTTTCTCGAGCGCGGACACCAGCGACGCTTCGTCCCGGTAGAGGCGGATTGCGCTCTCGTCCGCCACGCCGCGCAGGTTCGGCAGGTCGCGCGCCACCACCGCGAGCCCCGCCGCCAGGTACTCCCAGAGCTTGAGCGGCATCGCGGAAACGGTGTGCAGATTCTCGAGCAGCGGAAGCAGGCCAACGTCGCTTCTCGACAGGAAGGCCGGCAGCTCCGCCTGGGGCAGCGGCCCCACGAAGAGGATGTTCGGCTCATGAGCGAGCTCTCGAGAGGCGTCGCCGGGATCTCGGGGATCGCCCAGCCCGAGCGGGCCGATCAGGGCGAAGTCGACCTGCGGAAGGGCGCGCGCCGCGGCTCGCACGGCGGCGAAGTCGAAGCGGTACGCGGCCAGGTTGCCGACGTAGACGGCGCGCGGTCGCGGTCGACCCGCGAGCTTCGCGGGCTCGGGCAGCGCGCCGGAGAGGGCGCTCGAGAACAGCTCCACGTCGGCGACGTTCGCCAGGAGCTCCACGTCCGGGCGCTGCTCGCGCAGCCGCGCCGCCGTCACCGGGCTCGCGGCGAACACCAGGTCGGCCGCCTGCAAGAGCTCGGTCTCGCGCCTCCGCAGCCAGGCGGAGTCGACGCCCGGGTTCGCGGCGTAGTCGTCGACCGCGTGGTAGACGAGCAGCCGCGGCGCGAGCGCTCTCGCGGCGCCGAGCTGCGTGGGCAGCATGGTCCAGGCGATTGGGCGCACGAGCCCGCTCGCGCGCGCGGCGCGCCGCACCGCCGCGGCGTACAGCGTGTCGGACAGCGAGCGCAGCGGCTCGGGCCAGCCGGCGGGAAGCGTGAGCGGCGAGAGCACCTCCAGGTTCGCCCCGACCCGGCACGCGCCGGCGAGCCCCCGGCGGATGCGCGCGAGCACCCGCCTGCGGTCGTGAGACGAGCCCAGCACCGAGGGTGCGCGCAGGCCGCTCGAATCGACGAACAGCACGCGGTGCCCGGCAGCCGCGAGCCGCCGCGCGAGCTGGTGCGCGTTCACCGGGTTGGTGGTGTCCCAGACCGCGCTGGCCAGCACCACGAATGGGATCTCCGTCGGGAGCGTTCCCACGCTCAGGCGCCGCCGAGGAGACGACGCGCCCGGCCCGCGTAGTCCTCGAGATCGCTGCGCTGAAGCAACAGCGTGTCGCGCAGGCCGCGGCTGGTGGCGCGCTCGAAGGCGAGCACGGTGGCGCCTGCCTCGATGCTGTACGAGAGCACGCTGGTCCAGGCCGCGCCGACGATCCCCCAGCGCGGGATCGCCCAGAAGTTCAGCGCCACGTTCACCGCCACCGCGAAGGCCTGCACCGCCGCGTTGAAGCCGGGCCGCCCGATCGCGACGAAGTAGTTCGACACGATCGAGCGCACGGCCAGCATCCCGGTCGCGGGCAGCAGGATGAACAGCGGCACGACCGACGGCGTGTAGCGCGCGCCGAACAGCAGCGGCACCAGCAGCGGCGCCGCGAGCGCGAGCGCGACCGCGGAGAGCACCCAGAACACCAGGTGCCGCGTCACGCGCGCGGTGTAGTCGCCCGTCTTCGCCGGCGGCATCGTGGCGAGCGTCGGCAGGAGCGCACTGCTGATCGCCTCGGGCACGACGCGGAGCCGGTCGACCACGCTGACCCCGACCGCGTAGATCGCGATCTGCGCCGGGTCGAGCTGCAGCACCGCCATGATCACGACGTCGGCGCGCTCGTGCACCTTGGCGAGCAACGTCTGCAGATAGCCCTTCCAGCCGAACGCGAGTGACTCGCGCAGCTCCCGCCGGTCGAGCGTCCACTCGAATCCGGACGCGCGGAGCGTGAGTCCGAAGAAGAGCGCCAGCAACGCCAGCCGCCCGACCGCCGTCGCGACCAGCGCCCCCAGCACGCCCGTCTGCAGCTGCAGCAGCGCCAGCGCCGAGGCCGCGAGGGTCACGATCGGGATCGCGAGCTGGTTCGCGTTGCGCAGGTCGAAGCGGTCGATCCCGCGCGCGATCGCGTCCGAGAGCCCCGCGAACGAGTCCGCCGCGGCCAGCGCCAGCGCCAGCCCCAGGAAGATCGGCGCCGCGCCGAGCAGCGTGCGTTCGCGCAACGGATCCGCGAACACGACGCAGAGCAGCGCGATCCCCGCGAACGCAGCCAGCGTCAGCTCGACCGCCGCCCCGACCGCGCGCGGCCGCGAGGCGCCCGGACGGGTCATGCGGTAGATCACGGTGAAGCGCATGCCCACCTGGCCGAGCTGGTCGCCGACCACGCCCAGCGTTGCGATGACCGCGTAGAGCCCGCGATCCGCCTCGCTGAGCCAGCGCGTGATCAGGATGCCGGCCGCGAGCCCGAACACCCCCCGCACGCCCTGCGTCAGCGCGGTCGAGGACGCGTTGCGCGCAAAGCCGATGGCCACGGCGCGTGATCCTAGCCGCGCGCCGTGGCAGGGACAGGGCTCAGCTCGCGGCCCGCGCCTCGCCTTTGACGCGCATGCTGCCGCGCGGCTGGTAGCTGCCCGCGGGCATGCGCAAGCTGATCGCGATCCGGTTCCAGGCGTTGATCTCGACCACCGCGAGCGTCAGGTCCGCCAGCTCCTCGTCGCTGAAGTGCGGGTGGACGCGTTCGAACACCTCGTCGCACACGTGGCCTTCCGACACACGCGTCACGGCCTCGGTCCACTCGAGCCCCGCGCGCTCCCGCTCGTCGTAGTAAGGCGCCTCGCGGCAGGCATCGAGCCCGTAGAGGCGCTGCTCCGTCTCGCCGGCCGCGCGCGCGTCCTTCCAGTGCATGTCCAGGCAGTAGGCGCAGCCGTTGAGCTGCGACGCACGCATGCGGATCAGGTGCACGAGCTTCGGCCCGAGTCCGCTGCCCTCCACCTGGGCTCTCAGCCCGCTCATGCCGTCCAGCCGAGTCGCCGCGATCTTCTGAGTGTCGATTCGCGCTTTCATCGCGCTCTCCTCCATGGTTCGTCTCCCTCTGAGACGACCCGCCCGGGAGGCGACTTGTGTCTCGTCTCACGCGCGTGCGGGCGCGGGCGGGCGCCGCCATGCGGCGGTCTCCGCGGGGAGCCGCTTGCCGGGCCCCAGCCCGCCGAAGCGGCGAATGGGCCAGCCCGCGAGCAGCTGCGCCGCGGCCGCGTACTCGGGCCGCGCCGAGTCGTCGAGCACCAGGTAGCCGCCCAGCCGCACCTTCGCGCGCGCGTGGCGCACGCAGGCGACGCGCGCGCGGCCGTCCACCAGCACGAGGTCGAACGACTCGTCCGGCTCCGCGTCGATGCTGCGAGCGTAGGCTTCGTAGTCGCGCGGGACACCGTCGACTTTCGTGGACACGTAGCTGCGGTCGCTCTGGCCGGGCGAAAGCGGCCGCGGCTCGACCAGGCGGAGCCGCGCGCCCGGGGACTGCGGCACCACCGCGCGCATTCGCGCGTGCCAGTCCGCGTCGTGTTCGACGCTGGTGAGCTCGGCGCCCCGGTCCAGGAAGAAGCAGCTCGAGCCGCCACTGCCGAACTCGAACACCCGGCTGCCCGGCCCCACCACCGTGCCCAGCCAATCCACCGCGCCGTAGGTGAGCCAGGGGATGCGGCGGCCCACGAAGTCCGAGGCCCTGCGATCGGGCCACCAGCGCCGCAAGTAGCGGAGCTGACGGGGATCGTCGAGCAGGAGCCGGGTCATCCGCTGCGCCGAGTCCGCAGCCTTGCGGAGCCGCTGCAGCGCAGCCTGGGTCATCGCGCGCGCCCGGTCATCCTTTCGGCGGCATGCGCAGCGCGCCGTCGAGGCGGATCACCTCGCCGTTCAGCATGCCGTTCTCGACGATCGAGCGCGCCAGGTGCGCGTACTCGACCGGGCGGCCGAGCCGCCGCGGGAAGGGGATGTTCGCGGACAGTGCCTGGCGCGCGGGCTCGGGCAGCCCGGCCAGGAGCGGGGTGTCGAACAGCCCCGGCGCGATGGTGACCACCCGGATCCCGAGCGAGGAGAGGTCGCGCGCCGCGGGCAGCGTCATCCCCACCACCGCACCCTTCGACGCGGCGTAGGCGATCTGTCCGATCTGTCCGTCGTAGGCCGCGACCGACGCGGTGTTCACGATCACGCCGCGCTCGCCGTCGGCGTCGGGCGGGTTCTTGCTCATGCGGTCGGCCTCGAAGCGGATCGCATTGAACGTGCCGATCACGTTCACCTCGAGCACCTTCTGGAACGGCTCGAGCGCGTGCGGGCCGTCCTTGGTGACGGTGCGCTGCGCCCAGCCGATCCCTGCGCAGTTCACCGCGATGCGCAGCGCGCCGAACTCCGCGACCGCGCGGTCGACCGCCGCCTGGACCTGGTCGGCCTTGGTCACGTCGCAGGCGCAGAAGATCGAGCCGCGGCCGAGCTCCTTGGCGAACTCCTCGCCCTTGGAGCGCGGCAGGTCGAGGATCGCGATGCGCGCCCCCGCGGAGACCAGCTCGCGCGCGGTCGCGCCGCCCAGGCCGGAGGCGCCGCCGGTCACGAGCGCTCCCGCGCCCTGGATCTGCATCGACCTAGGCTTCCTGTTCGAGGTAGGTGTAGCCGCTCATGCCCTGCTCGAACCGGCGCCGCAGCAGCGCCGACTCCTCGATCGTGAGCCGGCCCTCGCGCATCGCGGCCTCGGCGGCGAGCCGCACCGACTCCGACAGCTGCCGTCGGTCGTAGCCCAGGTACTGGACCACCTGCTCCACCGAATCGCCCTCGACCACCTGCTCGACGGTGTAGCCGCCGTCCTCGTAGACCTTCACGTGCGCCGCGTCGGTGTCGCCGAACAGGTTGTGCATCTCGCCCAGCGTCTCCTGGTAAGCGCCGACCAGGAACACGCCCATGTAGTAGGGGCGGCCGTTGGGAGCGTGCAGCTCGAGCACGCTCTTCACGTCGCGCAGGTCGATGAACTGGTTCACCTTGCCGTCGGAGTCGCAGGTCAGGTCGGCGAAGGTGCCGCGGCGCGACGGGGCTTCGTCGAGCCGGTGGATCGGGATCACCGGGAACAGCTGTTTCATCGCCCACGAGTCGGGCAGCGACTGGAACACCGAGAAGTTGCCGTAGTAGGTGTCGCCGAGCTGCCGCTCCAGCCGCTGCAGGTCCTCGGGGGCGTACTCGAGGTCGCGCACGATGCGCATGATCTTCTCGCAGCAGGCCCAGAACAGCTCCTCCATGCGCGCGCGCGTCTGCAGGTCCAGGTAGCCCAGCGAGAACGCGGTGGTCGCCTCTTCCTTCAGCTGCAGCGCGTCGTTGTAGGACTCGAGCACGTTGCGGCTGGTGATCGAGCTCCAGACCTCGTGCAGCTGCTGGATCACCTTGGGCTCGTCCGGGCCCGGCGCCTGCGGCTGGGTCGCGGTGCGCACGCCGTCCACGCCCAGAACGTCGAAGATCAGCACGGACGCGTGCGACACCAGTGCGCGGCCCGCCTCGGTGACGATGTCGGGGTGCGGAATGCCCTTCTCGTCGCAGATGTCGCGGATCGCCGCGACGACGTCGTAGGCGTACTCCTGGGTGGTGTAGTTCATCGAGGAGTGGAAGTTGGTCTGGGAGCCGTCGTAGTCGATCCCCAGCCCGCCGCCGACGTCGAGCAGGCGCATCGGCGCGCCCAGCGCGTGGAGCTCGGTGTAGATGTGGCTGGCCTCGCGGAAGGCGTCCTTGTGCGAGCGGATCGCGGTGATCTGCGAGCCGTTGTGGAAGTGGAGCATCTCCAGGCAGTCGAGCATGTCGTCGTGGCGCAGCCGGTTCACCACCGACATCAGCTCCTCGGCCGACAGCCCGAACTTCGAGCGGTCGCCGGACGACTCGGCCCACTTGCCGGCGCCGCGCGCTGCCAGGCGCGCGCGCAGGCCGATGTGCGGGCGGATGCCCAGCTCGCGGCTCGCCTTGATCAGCGTGTCGAGCTCGTTGGGCCGGTCGATCACGATCACCACGTAGCGCCCGAGCCGCTGCGCGAGCAGCGCCAGCTCCATGTAGGCGCGGTCCTTGTACCCGTTGCAGATGATCAGCGCGTCCGGCGTGTTCAGCAGCGCCAGCCCGACCAGGAGCTCGGGCTTCGAGCCGACCTCGAGACCCAGGTGATAGGGGCGCCCGTAGTTCACGAGCTCCTCCACCACCTGCTTCTGCTGGTTCACCTTGATCGGGTACACGCCGCGGTAGCGACCCTTGTAGTCGTAGTCGCGCATCGCGCGCGCGAACGCCTCGGAGATGTGGCGCACGCGGCTCGCCAGGATGTCGGAGAAGCGGATCACCATCGGCGTGCGCAGGCCGCGTCCGCGCAGCTCCTCGACCACCGCGCGCAGGTTCACCGTGGAGGTGCCCGGTCCATTCGGGTGCACCAGGATGTCGCCTTCGGCACTGACGGAGAAGTAGTCGCCGCCCCAGTACGGAATGCCGTACAGCTCGGCGGCTTCGCGGACGGTCCAGGCACGCATCGATTCGATCACTCCAGTGAAAGAGCCGCGGCAGTCGCGTCGAACCCGGCGCGAGTCGCGGCGCATGTTATCCCCGCTCTCCCTACAGGTCGAGCAGTTCCGACAAAAACTTGCGTCACTCGAGTGCCAGCGGGAGCACTTCGGCGAGCTCCGCGATCACATGGTGAGGCTGACCCGCCTCGCCGACCCCGCTTCCCGGCGGTGCGGCGCCCGGCTCGCGCAGCAGCGCGGTGGTCATGCCCACCGCCCGCGCTCCGGCGATGTCCTGCTCCGGTGAGTCGCCGACGAACAGCACCTGTTCGGGCGCACACCCAGCCTTGGCGCAGGCGTAGCGGTAGATCGCCTGGTGCGGCTTGCACGAGCTGGCCTCCTCGGAGCTGGTCCAGTCGTGCAGGAGCTCGCCGAGGCCGGCGCGGACGATCATCGGGTCCAGATAGTCGTCGTCGATGTTCGACACCACGGCCACGTGGCGGCCGGCCGCCCGCAGCCGCTCCAGCGTGGCGACGCAGTCCGCGCGCAGCTCGAACGACTCCGTGACGATCTGTCGCTGGGTCGCGATCAGCCAGTCGAGCCAGTCCAGGGCGGGCTCGGCTCCCAGCCCCAGCGCGAAGCGCCGCCAGGTGTCGGCGAACAGGTCGCGGTGCAGGTAGTACGGCTGCTCCTGCAGCGCGAGGTAGGCGTCGCGCGAGGCGTCGCGGTAGGCGAGGCCCATGCGCAGCGGGTCGGTCGTGACGCCGAGCCGCGCCGCGGCGTCGCCGATCAGCCGCCCGGTGCCGCCTCCGACGCGGCGGTAGCTGAACAGCGTGCCGCCGAAGTCGAAGAACACGGCGGCGACTCGCCCACGGGGGGATGAGCGCGAGGCGCCAGTCACGGGCGCGGAGCGTATCAGCGCGGTGGGCGCTGTCAAAGTCTGCGCGGCGCCGCCGCATCCGGGTTCGATAGAATCGCCGCGATGTCCGACGAAGCGTTCGCAATCGCCGTGATCGGCGGCGCCACCGCCGGGGCCGAGGCCGCCGACATCTTCGCCAAGCAGGGGATCCTGACGGTGGTGTTCGAGCAGAACGCCCGCCCGTACGGGAAGGTGGAGGACGGGCTGCCCCGCTGGCACGTCGGGCTGCGCGCCAAGGAGTACGAGACCATCGACCAGAAGCTCGGACAGCCCCACGTCCACTTCGTGCCCGGCACCCGGGTCTCGCGCGACGTCTCGCTGCGCGAGCTCTGCGACGCCTGGGGCTTCCACTCGGTGGTCCTCGCCAACGGCGCGTGGCGCGACCGCGCGCTGCCCGTCCCGGACGCGGAGAAGTACGTCGGCAAGGGCCTCGTCTACCAGAACCCGTTCATCCAGTGGTTCAACCACCGGCACGAGGCGGGGTATCGCGGGCCGGTGTTCGAGGCGCTGGACGACACCATCGTGGTCGGCGGCGGGCTCGCCTCGATCGACGTGGTGAAGGCGGTGAACCTCGAGCTCGCCTCCAGCGCGCTGCTCGCGAAGGGAGTGGAGTTGGACCTCGAGGAGCTCGAGGTCGAGGGCATCCCCAAGGCGTTGGCCGCGCACGGCCTCTCCTGGGAAGGGCTCGGCTTCAAGGGCGCGACCCTGTTCTACCGCCGGCGAGTCGAGGACATGCCGCTGGTGACGCTGCCCGAGGGCGCGAACGAGAAGACGCGCGCGAAGATCGAGAAGACGCGGGCGCACATGCTCGAGAAGGCGCAGTCGAAGTACCTGTTCGGCATGCGCCCGCTGCGCGCGCCCGAGGCGCTGCTGGTGGAGAACGAGCGGGTGGTCGGCATGCGTTTCGCCGTCACCCGGATGGAGGGCGGCAAGCTCGTGCCCACC
>Ga0318516_10000932_pt1 | contig 10420 bp, 6 predicted proteins | sample GRESIP176b2f20_FD_202501 | JGI IMG/M metagenome (GOLD analysis project Ga0318516, IMG submission 202501) | Tropical soil microbial communities from Luquillo Experimental Forest, Puerto Rico - GRE.SIPMG.176b2f20 | ecosystem: Environmental > Terrestrial > Soil > Tropical forest > Bulk soil... | reverse complement strand
TCGTCGAACCACACGGTGCCCTTGCCGCCGGAGCCTGCGGTGATCGCGAACTCGAGCGCGGCCACGTGGTGCAGTTCGCCCCCGCCCTTGGGGCCCCAGGCGAACGAGATCTGGCGCTTGCGCACGCGGTCGGTGGTCCACTGCCGGGGGTACTCGAAGTTCACGCGGTTCAACCACCACACGTTCTCGCCGCTGTCGTCGATGAGCTTCAGCTCGAGGTTCTGCGGCGCCGTCTCGCCGCGGATCGAGTACTCGAAGCGATAGTTGTCCGGCAGGTCGAGGTCCAGCTTCCGGTGCAGCACCGCGTAGCCGCCGCCACCGTGGAAGTCGAAGTCCGCGCGCAGCGCGTTCCCATGCGGGCCGGGCGCCGCCGTCAGCTTCATCGTCACGCCGCTCGCGGGCACGGCGCTCCATGCGGACGAACTCTCGAAGTCGTCCAGCACGATCGGTCTCGTCGGCGGGGCCGCGACCGCCGGCATCGCGACGAGCAGCAGCCCCCAGCCGAACCTCACCCCTTCACACTCCCCGCCATCACGCCGCGGATGTACCAGCGCTGGAGCACCACGAACAGCGCCAGCACGGGCAGCACGGTCACGACCGCGCCCGCCATCATCAGCTCCGTGTCCTGCACGTGCTCGCCGACGAGGCTGGCCAGCGCCACCGGCAGCGTGTAGCGCCGGTCGTCCGACAGGATCACCAGCGGCCAGAGGAAGTCGTTCCACGACGACATGAACACGAACACCGCCAGCGTCGCGAGCACGGGCCCCAGGTTCGGGAGCACGATCGAGCGGTAGATGCGCCACTCCCCGGCGCCGTCCAGCCGGGCGGAGTTGAGGAGGTCCTCGGGGATCGCCTGCGCCACCTGCCTCACCAGGAAGATGCCGAACACGCTCGCGAGCCACGGGATCAGAACGCCGCCGTACGTGTTCACGAGCCCGAGCTTCTTGAGCATGAGGAACAGCGGCAGCATCCCGACCTGCGCCGGCACGAGCATGGCCGTGAGCAGGAGCCGGAACAGCGCCTCGCGCCCCGGGAACCGGAGCTTCGCGAACGCGTAGCCCGCCATGCTGCTCGTCACCAGCGTCGCGAGCGTGCCGACCACGGACACGAGCAGGCTGTTCGCGAACGACTGCGCCAGGTTCAGGTGCGTGAACAGCTCCACGTAGTGCTCGAACGTCACGCGGCTCGGGAGCAGCGGCGGCGGCGACGTGTTCGCCTGGCCCGTGGGCATGAGCGACGCCGACAGCATCCACAGGAGCGGCGCCACGGTGAGGAACGCCCCGCCGATCAGGACGGCGTTCAGGATCAGCGCGCCCGGCCTGAGCTTCATGCCGCACGCTCCCGGCGCTGCTGCAGCCACATCTGGGCCGCGGTGGCGACGAGGATGACCGCGAACAGGATGAACGCCAGCGCCGCGGCATAGCCGAGCCGCCACCAGCGGAAGCCCTGCTCGTACATGAGCAGCACGAGGCTGTTCGTGCTCTTGAGGGGCCCGCCCTGCGTCATCACGTACGGTTCGGCGAAGAGCTGGAAGTAGTTGATGACCGTGGTGACGCTCACGAACAGGAACACCGGCGCCAGCTCCGGCAGCGTGACGTTCCAGAACTTTTGCCACGCACGTGCACCATCGAGCTCCGCCGCCTCGTGCAACTCTCGCGGAACGTTTTGAAGTCCGGCGACAAAGATCAGCAGGTTGTAGCCGAAGTTCTTCCACACCGCGAGCACGAGGATCGCCGGCAGCGCCCAGTGGGGGTCGCCGAGCCAGTCCACGCGCGGGATGCCGAACTTCGCGAGGAACGCGTTCACGAGCCCGTACTGCGGCTGGTAGAGATAGCGCCACACGATCGCCACGGCGACGAGCGTGGTGACGACGGGCGCGAAGTAGACGGCGCGGAAGAACGGCTTCCAGCGCGTGGTCTTCGCATCCACGAGCAGCGCGGCCGCGAGCGACACCGCCACCGAGATCGGCGCGCCCACGAACGCATAGACGAGCGTGATCCGGAGCGCGTTCCAGAAATCCGTCTCGGCGAACGCGTGCGCGTAGTTGCCGAGGCCGATGAAGCGCACGCTGGAGGGATCCGCGAGCGCGTAGATGTCGAAGTCCGTGAGGCTCAACCAGGCGCCGTAGAGAACGGGCCCGAAGAAGAAGACCAGGATCAGCGCCACCGACGGCAGCGCGAGCGCGAGCCCGGCGCGCGCCTGCGGGCCGGCGAGCGGCGCGCGCTTGGCGCCGCCCGCATCGACGGCGGCCGCCGGCGCCACACCGACGCCCGCGCTCACGACTTCTTCGCTCCCGCGGCCCGCCGGCTCGCCAGCCAGCGGCGCTTCTCGAGCATCTTGTCGACCAGGCGGTCGAGCGTCGCCAGCGCGGAGTCCGCCGACGTCGCGCCACGGATCGCGCGGTCCGCCTGCTCGTAGACGCGGGTGGCGATCTCCTCCCACTCGGGCACCATCGGGCAGGGCACCGTGTGCGTGAGCTGGTCGCCGAACGCGCGCGTGCGCTCGTCAGCGGTGAGCACGGTGTCGGCCCATGCCTCGCGCCTTGCGGGCAGGTCGCCGGTCAGTCTCCAGAACCGCACCTGCTGTTCCGGCCGCGAGAGAAACTTCACCAGCTCCCACGCCTCGGCGGGATGGCGCGTGCCGTGGAACATCACCAGCGACGAGCCGCCCGCGAACGATGCGCCCGGGCCGTTCGGGCCGGGCATCACCGCCGTGGACCACTGCGTCTGCAACGAGTCCGGCAGCCGGCGTGTGAACTCGCCCAGCTCCCAGGGGCCGGTCACCATCATCGCGAACGTGCCCCGCGAGAGCTCCTGGTACTTGTTCGCGATCTCGTTGAAGCCGATCGCGGGCGCGAGCTTGTCGCGGAAGATGCCCAGGTAGAACTCGAACGCGCGCCGGAACTCGGGCTCCTGGAACGCGCCGCGCGTGCCGCCGTCGGCGAGGAGCGGCGAGCCCGCCTGGAGCCCCAGCACCACCGGCGTCATCCACTCGTTCGTGGGCAGGAAGATGCCGTAACGCCCCGGTCCGCCGTGCTCCTTGATCGCGCGCAGGCAGGCCTTCCAGCCTCTCCAATCCGTCGGCATCGACGAATAGCCGGCCCGCGCCAACATGTCTTTCCTGTAAAAGAGCAGGCGCGTGTCCACGTACCAGGGCACGCCGTACGTCACGCCGTCCAGCACGTTCGTGTCCCAGATGCCGCCGAAGTAGGCGTCGCGCCCGAGCGCGCCGTGTGCGAGCCAGGGATCGAGCGGCACGAGCGCCTTCAGCGTTCCGAACTCCGAGATCCAGCTGTTCCCGAGCTGGCCCACGTCGGGCAGCGAGCCGCCGACGTGCGCGGTGAGCAGCTTCTCGTGCGCCGCCGTCCACGGGATCTGCTGCACCTGGACGCGGATGCCGGGGTGCTCGCGCTCGAAGTCGCGCACCAGCGCGCCAGTCCGCGCCGGGTCATCGCATCGACCGGTTGCGCCACGACTCCAGCCAGCCGCCGGTGAAGCCGGCGTTCCTCAGGCCCCGGCGCAGGTGGATGTTGCTCCGCGTGTGCTTCCAGATCAGCCCGGTGCGCCAGTTCTCGAGCATGGCGAGGATCGGGCCCTGGTCGATCCCCAGGTAGTCGTCGTCGAACCACCCCACGCCGGGCACGATCGCGCCGCCCGCCGGCGTCTTCATCGCCTCGTTCAGCGTCGGGTTGAACGCGTCGATGAAGCCGTACTTCCTGAAGACGTGATCGCCATAACGCTCGCGCATGGCCATCAGCGCCGGCAGGCAGATCTCGGGCGCGAACGGCATCGAGCCGCCGGCGGCCGCGGGCGCGATCGTGCCGTCGTCCGTGATGCGCTCGTGGCTCGCCCCCCGCGCCTCGTACGAGTGGAACATGCGCTCGCGGCCGCCGAGCGTCGCTTTTCCATCCATGGGCCCGTCGCATGCCGTCAGGCCCCAGATGTCGGCGCCGTAGTCCCTGAAACCGGACGGATTCGCGATGGCGTACGCACGCTGGGCGAGCGTCGCGCGCCGCGAGTTCTCGAAGTAGTCGATGCGTTTCGCGCGCATGTAGTCGTCGGCGATGTTCCGGTAGTCCACCCACGCGGCCGTGTACTGGTGGCCGAAGAGCGGAGCGAAGCCCAGGTAGTCCTGGCCGTGGAAGCTCCCCCATTTGTAGCCGGCGGTGAAGCTCCTGTACGTGTCCATGCCGACGCCGTGTCGAGGCGAGTCGAGCGCCAGGAGGAACAGGATCATCGTCTCGTTGTAGCCGCCCCAGTCGTAGGGCAGGAAGCCCTCTTCAGGCGACCAGCCGAGCGAGAGCTTGGGCGGCCGGACCTTGAACCACGCCCAGTCCGCGCGCAGCACGAGCGAGTCGGTGAGCGCGCGGATGGCCCGCTCGGTCTTGCCGCCGCCGTCGAAGTACGACTGGCAGAAGAGCGCCCCCGCGAAGAGCAGCGCCGTGTCGATATTCGAGAGCTCGACGTCCCGGTACCTCGCGCCCGTCCCGAAGCTCACGAAGTGATAGAAGAAGCCCTTGTAACCCGTTGAGCCGACTCGGGCTGTGTCCTGCCGGGAGTTCCACAGGAAGTCCAGCGTCTTGAGCGTGCGCGCGGCGGCCTGCTCGCGCGTCACGTAGCGCCGCTCGGCGCCGATCGGGTACGCGGTGAGCGCGAACCCGGTGGCGCCGACGCTGATGAACGTCCGCGACGGCCAACGGTCGGGCATCAGCCCGGTGGCGCTGTCGGCGAGGTCCCAGAAGAACTGGAACGTGCGCCGCTCGAGCGTGTCCACGAACGCTCGCTGCTGGGGCGTGAGCTTCGCCTCGGTGAGGGCCGCGCTCACGCCGGCGGGTCCGCCGGGCGTCACCTCGGCCCGCGCGGAGTCCGCGCACACGATGATGACGAGCAGCGCGGCCGGCAGCACGAGCGCGGATCGCCCGCGAGCGGCTCCGGTCACGAGGTGGCCTTCCGCTTCTTCCGCATGTCCGCGCGGGTTCGGCGGGCGCCGGCCGCCGTCCGTCGTGCAGGAGCATCCGTTGCGCGCCGGCCATCGCTCGGCGAGCCACCGCACGAGGCGCGCACGACGAGCCACGTAGGTAGCACCTCGTGCGAGCGCCCGGGCGCGGGCTCGCCGGCGTCGCGGCGCAGCAGGCGCTGGAGCGCGCGCTCGCCCAGCTGGTAGGCGTCCACGTGCACGGTCGTGAGCGGCGGCGTGAGGTGCCGCGCGATCGCGATGTCGTCGAAGCCCGCCACGGCCATGTCGCGCGGCAGGCGCAGGCCGGCGTCGCGCAGCGCCCCCAGCGCCCCCACCGCCATGACGTCGTTCGCCACGAACACCGCCGTGGGCCGCGGCTTCATCTGCAGCACGGCCTGCGCGCCCTGGTAGCCCGAGGGCTCGGTGAAGTCGCCGCGCACCTCGTGCGCGCGCGTGTGCGTGACGCCGCCCTCGCGCATGGCGGCGCGATAGCCCTCGAGCCGCTGCTGGGCGTCGCGGTTCTCCACGGGGCCGGTGACGGTGGCGATGCGGCGATGGCCGAGCCGCTGCAGATGGCGCACCACCGCGTAGGCGCCCTCGAAGTTCGCCAGCGCCACCGTGTCGAAGTCGTGCGTCTCGCCGCCGGGTCCGAGCAGCACCACCGGGCAGTCCCAGGCGTTCGCGCGGATGGCGGGGATCGACTCGGGCTCGGGCGCCATGATGATGAGCCCGTCGATGCGCCCGCGCATGGCGCGGAGCGCCGCCACCAGCTCGCGCGTGTCCGAGTGCGAGCTGCTCACGAGCACGTGCAGGCCCTCGCGACGCGCCGCCAGGTCCACGCCGCGGATCACTTCGGAGAAGAACTCGCCGTGGAGGTCCGGGAGCAGCACGCCGATGGCGTGCGTGCGGTTCATGATCAGGCTCCGCGCCACGCCGTTCGGCCAGAACCGCAGCTTCTCGGCCACCGCGCGCACGCGCCGGCGCGTCTCCTCGCTCACGCGCCCGCTGTCGTTGAACACGCGCGACACGGTCGCAACGGACACGCCGGCCTCGCGGGCCACGTCCTTGATGTTCGCCATCGCCCTAGCGGGATCCTTCGCCGAGCGTGACCTCCAGCCGGTGGCGGCCGGGAGCCGCTGGGACGGCCAAGCGCGCGGCGCCGTCGCGGACGGGCACGCGCGTGCCGTCCAGCGTGGCGCTCACGACCGTCTCGCTGCAGGCGCCGGGATTGCGGACCACGATCTCCACGAGCGTCCCTTCCCTTCCCGGCGGCCGCCAGGTGAGCGAGAAGCCGGGCCACGCGTCGGGTATGCAGGGCTTGACGACCAGCGTGTCGCCGCGCTCGAGCGTCACCCCGAGCACGGATTCCAGCGCGACACGGTACATCCAACCCGACGAGCCCGTGTACCAGGTCCAGCCGCCGCGCCCGACGTGCGGCGCGACGCCGTAGACGTCCGCGGCCACGACGTATGGCTCGACTCTATAACGCCTCGCATGCTCGGCGGTCCCAGCGTGCGACACCGGGCTGAGCATCTCCAGAAGCCGCGCCGCGCGGTCGCGGCGCCCGAGCTCGGCGAACGCGCGCACCACCCACAGCGCGGCGTGCGTGTACTGGCCGCCGTTCTCGCGCACGCCGGCCACGTAGCCCTTGATGTAGCCCGGGTCGTGCGGCGTGTCCTGGAACGGCGGCGCGAGGAGCCGGATGAGCCGCTCCGGTTCGGAGACGAGGTGCTCCTCGAGCGAGCGCATGGCGCGCTCGGCGCGCTCTCGCGGCGCCACGCCGGAGATCACCGACCAGGCCTGCACGAGCGCGTCGATCCGGCACTCGTCGCTCGCGTGCGAGCCGAGTGGCGCGCCGTCGTCGTACCAGCCGCGGCGGTACCAGTCGCCGTCCCACGCCTCGCGCTCCAGCGCGCGCTGCAGCGCCTCGCGGTGGGCGCGCCAGCGCGTGGCGCGGTCCTGCTCCCCGCGCGCCTCGGCGAACGCCGCCCAGTCCGCGAGCAGCGTCACGAGGAACCAGCCCATCCACACGCTCTCGCCGCGGCCCTCGCGCCCGACCCGGTTCATGCCGTCGTTCCAATCGCCGCAGCCGAACAGCGGCAGCCCGTGCGCGCCGACCGCGAGCGAGCGGTCGATCGCGAGCGCCGCGTGCTCGTACACGGTGGCGGTCGCGTCCACCCGCTCGGGCACGAGATATGCCTCGTCCTCGCCCGGCTCGAGTGCACGCGCCTTCACGAACGCTTCCACCTCGTCCAGCACGGCCCGATCGCCGGTCGCACGCACGTACGTGGCGGCGAGCCAGGGCAGCCAGAGCAGGTCATCGGCGAAGCGCGTGCGCATCCCGTTCGAGAGCGGCGGATGCCACCAGTGGAGCACGTCGCCCTCCACGAACTGGTGGCGCGCATGCAGCCGGATCTGCTCGCGTGCGAGGTCCGGCGCGAGCATCAGCAGCGAGAGCGCGTCCTGGAGCTGGTCGCGGAACCCGAACGCGCCTCCCGACTGGTAGAACGCCGAGCGGCCCCAGAGCCGGCAGCTGAGGGTCTGGTACGGGAGCCAGGCGTTGAGCATCAGGTCCAGCGCCGGCGACGGCGACTCGACGCGCACGCGCGAGACGAGCGCGTCCCACCGCTCGCCCGCGGCGGCCGCGGACGCCTCGATCGCCTCCGGCGTGGCGAAGCGCTCGAGCAGCGCGTGGGCCTCGGCGGGATCAGCACCCTCGCCCAGCACGAACGTCACCTCGCGCGCCTCCCCGGGCTCGAGCGTGAACGAGGCGCGCCACGCGAAGCAGGGGTCGTGCATCGGCCCCGTGGCGCCGTCGAACACGCCGGGCGCGCCGAGCGCGCGCGGGTGCGCGATCTCGCCGCCGGCGCCCACGAACGCGGCACGGTCGCTCGTCCACGTGACGGTGGCGCCCGGTGGCGTGACCACGCGCGCGAATGCCACCGCGCCGCGCCACGCGCCCGACGCGGGATTGCGCGCCAGCAGCGCACCGGTGCGGGCGTCGTGCTCGGTCACGACGCGGCGGCCGTTGCGATCGCTCGCCCCAAGCACGAGCCGCGCGAACGACACGAGCGCCAGCGGCCGCGGCGCGCGGTCGTGGTTCGTGAGGCGCACCCGCACGAGCTTCAAAGGGGCTTCGGCGTCCACGGTGACCCGCGTCTCGTGCTCGAGCGATTCCGCGTCCAGCCGGAACGTCGTGTGGCCGAGCCCGTGACGCACCTCGTAGGCCGCCGGGTGCGGCATCGGCCCCGGCATCGGCGACCATGCGGCGCTGGTGGCGAGGTCCTGCACGAACAGCGCTTCGCCATGCGGATCGAGCAGCGGGTCGTTGGCCCAGGGCGTCAGGCGGTGCTCGCGGCTGTTCCCGCTCCAGGTGAAGCCGGCGCCCGACTCGCTCACGAGCGTGCCGAGGCGCGGGTTCGCGATCACATTCACCCAGGGCAGCGGTGGCACGCGGTGGCCCCCGCGCCGGAGCGGGTCCATGCGCACCACGTACTCGCGGCCGTCGGCCGCGAAGCCGCCGTAGCCGTTGTCGAACGCCAGCGCCGCGCGCTCGCGCCGCGGCCCGCGACGGCGCGACGGCGCCGTGCGCGCGACGGTCTCCCGCTCGTCGACCGAAGTGTCCGGGGCCGCCGGCGCGCGGAGCAGCGCCTGCGTCGCCTCGCGGGCGACGATCGTCGCTCCCGCCTCGAGCGCGAGCCGCGCCGCCGGATCGATCTGGACTTTGTCGCGTCTCGCAAGCTCAGCGTCTCCAAGGCTCGCCGCATGCTCGCCGTCCACCGCGACGAGCGCCGCCTCGATGCCGTGGTGCCGCCAGTGGTCATGCGCGCGTCGCAGCCGCTCCCAGGTTTCGGCCGCGCCAGGTTCGCCGAGGCGCACCACCACGACGGGCGCCGAGCGGCCGATCCCGAGCGCCGCGCGCACCGCGGCGTCGTCCCCGGCCGAACGCAGCGCCTCGTCGGTGGATCGGAGCCGCGGATCGCCGTAGAGGAGCGCCCCCGCCAGGAGCCCGGCCGTCTCCGCCTCGTCGCCGGTGAGACCCGAGCGTTCCAGCCGCTCGCGGGCCGACGCGCGCGCCTCCGCGAACGCGGCGTCGATCGCGGCCTCGCTCGCAAGCGCGTCCAGCGTCGCCAGTGCCTCCGCGCGTGTCGAGCCGGCGGCGAGGACGAACGTCCACCGCCGCGACTCGCCGGGCGCGAGCGTGAGCGCGCGCCGCATGGCGAACACCGGGTCCAGCACGTTGCCCACGCCGCCCTCGAGCGCTCGCCGTGTCGCGAGCGCCGCCGGCCGCGCCAGCGAGCGCCCGCGGCCCAGGAAGCGTGCGCGATCGGTCTCCCACTCGAGCGCGCCCTCGCCCACCAGCGCCTGGGCCGCGTACACATGGCGCTCGTCGGGCGAGCGCGGCCTGCGCGACGCCACGAGCGCTCCACTGCGCGCCTCCCATGCCGTCTGGACGAACAGCTTGGAGAACGCCGGATGCGAGGCATCGGCCTCCGGGTCGTGCAGCACCAGCTCCAGGCAGCCGGTCACGTCCAGCGAGCGCTCCCGGTCCGTGTGGTTGCGCACCGTGATCGACCGCAGATCGGCGTCTCGCGAGGCGGCCACGCACACCTCGAGCTGCGACTCGATCCCGTGGTCGCGCCGCGACCAGGAGAGCGTGCCGGGTGCGGCGACGAAGCCGCCCCGCGCGGGCGCTCGCACGGGCGCCAGCGCCCACGTGCGGCCGAGCTCCAGGTCACGCAGCCAGAACCGCCAGCCGTCGGCGTCGGTGACGCGGTCGGCGGCAAAGCGCGAGATCGCTTCGCCCTGCCAGCTCGAGCGGCCCGTGCCGGCCTCGGTGAGCCACACCGAGTATCGGCCGTTGCCGAGCAGGTGCAACGCCGGGCATGCCCCGCCGATCCGGGGAGCCGTCCGCCGCCCTGCGGCCTGGGCGATGACGACGCTCATGCGCGCGCGCTCACGGCAGCACGGCGAAGCGCGTGTGCCGCACCTCGCCCCCGCTCTCGAGCCGCAGCCAGTAGATGCCCGCGGCCAGGCCACCGCGCTCCACCGGGAGCGAGTGCTCGCCGGCGTCGAATGTCCCCGCAGCGAGCCGCCGCACCGTGCGACCCTGCAGGTCCACGAGCGCCAGCTCCATGCGTCCGGCCTTCGCCAGCGTGAAACTCACCCGCGAGCTGCCGCGCACCGGGTTCGGCGTGACGCGTCCGAGCGCGAGCGGGCCCGCCACGGGCGGCCCGACGGCGAGATCGAACGGCTGGAAGTCGGCGCGCGCGAGGCCGGTCTGGATCGCCGGCATCGCCATGAACCGCTGCCACGTCTTACCGGTCAGGTAGTTCTCGATCATGATCAGGATCGGGCCCTGGTCGATGCCGATGACGTCCGTCCCGATCCAGCCCCTCGTGGCATTGAATCCGTCCTTCCATCCGTACGGCCCCCACACGCTCGCCCGAAGGTGGTCCCACAT
>Ga0318516_10000926_pt1 | contig 10431 bp, 8 predicted proteins | sample GRESIP176b2f20_FD_202501 | JGI IMG/M metagenome (GOLD analysis project Ga0318516, IMG submission 202501) | Tropical soil microbial communities from Luquillo Experimental Forest, Puerto Rico - GRE.SIPMG.176b2f20 | ecosystem: Environmental > Terrestrial > Soil > Tropical forest > Bulk soil... | reverse complement strand
TATGCTGGCAGGTGCCAGCAGCGCACTGCTTGACCGTCTCGGGACGATGGTTGGACATGTCGCACTTCTTGAAGATCACGCCCGTGCGGTTGACGGCTAGCGCCATGCGAGGCTCCCTGACTTTGCCCTGACGTAGAGGAGCGTTGCGGGTAGCCTACCTGCGACAATAGATAGGTTAGGATACATGCCGGAGTTTATTTACAGCCTGCGCCATGTCCGCAAGGCGCATGGTGACAAGGTCGTCCTTGACGACGTCACGCTGAGCTTCCTGCCTGGAGCGAAAATCGGTGTCGTCGGCCCGAACGGCACCGGCAAGTCCACCCTGCTCAGGATCATGGCCGGGATCGAGCCGGTGTCGAACGGCGAGGCCCGGCTGATGCCCGGGTTCACGGTCGGCATCCTCCCCCAGGAGCCGCGGCTCAACGATGCGAAGACGGTGCTCGGCAACGTGGAGGAAGGCGTCGCCGAGACCAAGAAGCTCCTCGAGGAGTACAACGAGATCGCCGAGAAGCTGGCGACTGACTACTCCGAGGAGTTGCTCGAGCAGATGGGCCAGCTGCAGGAGCAGCTGGAGCACAGGGATGCCTGGGACCTGGACAGCCAGCTCGAGCAGGCGATGGACGCGCTGCGCTGCCCGCCGCCCGACACGCCCGTCACGAGCCTCTCTGGTGGCGAGAAGAGAAGGGTCGCGCTGTGCAAGCTCCTCTTGCAGCAGCCGGACCTGCTGCTGCTCGATGAGCCGACCAACCACCTGGACGCGGAGAGCGTCCTGTGGCTGGAGCAGCATCTGGAGAAGTACCCGGGTACGGTCGTCGCGGTTACCCACGACCGGTACTTCCTGGAGAACGTCGCGCAGTGGATCCTCGAGCTCGACCGCGGCCACGCCTACCCGTATGAGGGCAACTACTCCACGTACCTGGAGACGAAGGCGGCCCGGATCAAGGTCGAGGGCGCGAAGGACGCCAAGCGGCGCAAGCACCTGGACGACGAACTGGAGTGGGTGCGGTCCAGCCCCCGCGCCCGCCAGGCCAAGTCCCGTGCCCGTCTGCAGCGGTATGAGGAGATGGCCGCGGAGGCCGACAAGAACCGGAAGCTGGATTTCGAGGAGATCCAGATTCCGCCGGGTCCGCGGCTGGGCACCCTCGTCGTGGAGGTGGCCGACCTGTCCAAGGGGTTCGGCGACCGGATGCTGTTCGAGGACCTCAGCTTCAGCCTCCCGCCCAACGGCATCGTCGGTGTCCTGGGTCCGAACGGTGTGGGCAAGACCACGCTGTTCAAGATGATCGTCGGTGAGGAGCCGCCGGATTCCGGGACGATCCGCATCGGCGAGACCGTGAAGATCTCCTACGTGGACCAGGACCGCGAGCGCATCGACCCGAATAAGAACGTCTGGGAGGCCATCTCGGACGGGGAGACGTTCATCCACGTCGGCAACACGGAGATCCCTAGCCGGGCGTACGTGGCCGCGTTCGGCTTTAAGGGCGCGGATCAGCAGAAGCCCGCTGGCGTGATGTCCGGCGGCGAGCGGAACAGGATGAACCTCGCGCTCACCCTCAAGCAGGGCGGCAACCTGCTGCTGCTCGACGAGCCGACCAACGACCTGGACGTGGAGACCCTGGCGAGCCTGGAGAACGCGCTGCTTGAGTTCCCTGGCTGTGCCGTGATCACCAGCCACGACCGGTGGTTCCTCGACCGGGTGGCCACGCACATCCTGGCCTGGGAGGGCGGCGCGAACTGGTTCTGGTTCGAGGGCAACTTCGAGGCCTACGAGAAGAACAAGATCGAGCGCCTAGGCGCCGAGGCGGCCCGGCCGCACCGTGTCACCTACCGCAGGCTGACCCGCGGCTGAGCGCGGCTTCAGGCGGGCGTGAGGCCGATGTCCCCGCGCCCGCCCGTGGCCGGACCGCTTTCGGGCGCGACGTTGACGAGGCTGTGGGCCGCCATCACGAGGTAGTCCCACAGCTGCGCGTCGAGCGACTCGTCGAGGTCGAGTTCGTCGAGGGCGGTCCGCATGTGGCGCAGCCACGCGTCGCGTTCGGCCTCGCCGATGTGGAATCGGACGTGCCGCATCCGCAGCCGCGGGTGCCCGCGCAGCTCGTTGTAGGTCGTCGGCCCGCCCCAGTACTGGATCAGGAACAGCCGCAGGTGCTCTTCGGCGGGCCCTAGATCCTTCGCCGGGTAGACGGGCCGCAGCATCGGGTCGGCGGCGACTTCCTGGTAGAACCGGTGCACCAGCCGGGTGAATGTCTCCTCGCCGCCGACAGCCTCGTAAAAGGTCAGCGGCGGCCGCACGGTTTCCTCGCTCATGTCGGTGCCAGCCTAGCAAGCGCCCGCCGCCGCGCCGGACCGGTCGAGGTGGCGCGGCGGCATCATGCGGGACGTGCTCCGGTCGCTGCGTTAGCCGGCTGGCTGGCCGTGCCGGGCCGGGGTCCGCAGAAGAAGTCCGCGTACGGGACCGGGCGGCGGTTCGGGGGCTGAGGCACCCTGGTGCAGTGCGACTCGATCCACCGCACCCGCGGGTCCGGGCCGGGCGGTGACACGGGCAGCACGAATACCCGCACGTAACCGCGGCTGATGTCGGCCCGCAGCGTGGCCAGCGCCGGGGCTGGCACGTTGCCGAGGAAGCCGCCGATCGGCAGCACCTCCCTGCCGCTGTACAGGATGTAACTCTGCGCGAGGCCGGACGTGTCGGTGCCGAACAGGGCATCGCCGGGTGGCGTCTGGAGTTCTATCCGCTGGACGGCCCGGGTCAGGGCGGGTGCCGCGGCGGCCAGTGCCTGGTTATTGTGCGCGATCTGCGGCGGCTCGAACGGGATGTCAAAGGGCCCCAGCCCGCGGACTACCGAGCTCAGGTGCCCGGTCGTGCCTGACGCGGGCAGCAGCAGCTGGGCGACGGCGGCCGCCGCCGCGAGCAGCGCCACCGCGGTGAGCACGACCGGGCCGGATGCCGTCCCGGACATCAGGTAGGCGCCGTAGCCGGCGCAGCCGAGCACCGTGGCGGCGACGATCAGGCGCACCCTGGCCGGCCAGGGGCCGGGTCCGCACGCGGCGATGCCGGTGCCGCACAGCGCGGCCACGGCGGGGACGAGCGCCGCGACATAGTACGAGTTGATGAATGTGCCAGTGCTGAAGAAGACGGCGAGGACCAGCCACCAGCCGCCCCACAGCACGGCGGCGGCGCGCAGCGGGTCGCGCCTGTCCTCGCGGCGCCGGGAGATGAACACGCCCAGCGCGCCGGCGGCAGCCGCCGGCAGCAGCCAGCCGCCGTCGGCCGCGAACGGGCCGGCCAGCAGGCGGTGCCAGCCCGGCTTGATGCCTATGGTCTCGGCGGTGAGCAACTGCCCGTTCTCTCTGGCCGCGACCACGAGCGGTGAAGGCGGCCCGGCGACGGTCGCCCAGTTCCCGGTGAGCCGGCCCAGGCCGTTGTAGTCGAAGACCTGCGTGTACACCGAGTCGTCCCGGCTGCCGTCCACGTAGGGCCGGTCCTGGGACGGGACGAGTGAGACGGCGGTCATCCAGGCCAGCGAGACCACGGCGGTGACCAGCCCGGCCAGCGCGACGTGCGCGCACCTGGTGCGCAGCCGCGCCGCGGGCGCGGCGAGCAGGTAGGCGGCGGCCAGCGCGGGCAGGACCAGCCAGGCCTGGATCATCTTCGCCTGGAACGCCAGGCCGACCCAGACGCCGGCGAGCAGCAGCTGCCGCAACGACCCGGTGAGCAGCGCGGCGGACGTGGCGTCGGCGGCGAGCACGAGCAGCAGGATCAGCAGCGAGTCCGATACGTTGCCGCGGCCCAGCAGCACGGTGATGGGCGTGACGGCGAGCACGGCCGCGGCAGTCAGACCCGCCGCGGGCCCGGCCAGCCGGCGGACCGCCCGGTACAGCACAAGGATGGTGAGCACGCCCTCGGCCACTTGCGGCAGGACCAGGGCCCAGATGTGAAAGCCGAAGATCCGCAGCGAGAGGGCCTGGGCCCAGAGCGCGCCGGGCAGCTTGTCGACGGTGACGGTCCCGGCTGGATCGAACGCACCGAAGATGAAGTCGCGCCAGCTCTCCGACATGCTGCGGGCCGCCGCGCCGTAGAACGGCTCGACGCTGGCGGCGGCCATTCCCCAGCCGTACGCGACCGCCGCGACGGCGGCGATAGCGAGCAGCGCCGGCCGGGCCCAGGCGGGCTGATCGGGGGGCGAGCGCCATGGCGTCAGGAAGCGGCGCCAGTGAGGTGCTCCTGACGCGGGCGCTGGCGCCGTTTCCGACACGCCCTAGCCCGCCGCGGCGTCCGCCGCCGGGCCATCGCCCGCCGGGTGGATGCCCGCGGCGTCGAGGGCGGCCTTCACCCGGGCGCGGGTCTCCCGTTCGACCTCCCACTGGCGCAGCGGGGCGGTCTTGACCACGATCCGCATGGTGACCTTGGCGGGCGTCACTTCCTGCGCGCCCCATACCTCGGGCTTTTCCAGCATGACCGCGCGCCAGACCGGTTCGTTCCACATGCTCTCGGCGGCGTTCGCCAGGATCGTCCGGATCGTGCCCAGGTCCGCCGCGTAAGGCACGGGGAAGTCGATCACCGCTCGCGCCCAGCCCTGCGACTCGTTGCCCACCTTCTCGATCGCGCCGTTGCGGATGTGCCAGACGATGCCGTTCACATCGCGCATCCGGGTAATCCGCAGCGTCACCGTCTCGACGGTCCCGGTTGCGTCGCCGACGGTGATCACGTCCCCGACCCCGTACTGGTCCTCGACCAGCATGAAGACCCCAGCCAGGTAGTCGCGGACGAGGTTCTGCGCGCCGAACCCGATCGCGATGCCGACCACGCCGGCGCTGGCGAGCAGCGGCGCGAGGTTGATCCCGAGGTCGCCGAGTATCACCACCCCGGCGATGGAGAAGATGGTGACCGACGCGGCACTGCGCAGCACCGAGCCGAGCGCCCGGACGCGCTGCTGGCGGCGCTCGGCCACGATCGCGCGCTCCGCTCGCGCCGCGGCGGCCGCGATCGCCCCGGCCTCCTCCGTGCTCTTCACCTCCAGTGCGCGCTCCGCGGGCACCGAGTCCTCGGCCTCGGCGACGGCGGCCGCTTCCGGTGCCGATAGCCCCGCGACAGAACCCGCCTCGGCCGCACGGGCCTCACCGACCTCACCGGCCTCACCGAGAGCCTCGGCCTCACCGAGAGCCTCGGCCTCGCCGGCCTCGTAGGCGTCCGGTTCCGGCTCGCCCGATCGCCGCCGGGCCAGCCGGCTGGGCACCAGCCGGGCGCCGGCGACCCCGTTCTTAAGCAGGAAGTTCTGCGCCGCGTGCTCGGTGAGCCGGTTGATCACCCGGTGCACTATGGCGCGGATGACGAACGCGAGAACGATGACGAAGGCCACCCGCAGCAGCAGCTGGACGGGGCCGTTGAGGAAGTTGTTCGTTAGCTCGGCCGCCCGGCCGTTATGCGTTAGGTTCCAGACCAGGCGGCAGGTGATGCCGGGGTCACTGCCGCAGCTGCCGATCAGCGTCGTCGGCGTATGGTCCGCACTGGGGAACACCAGATGGACATGCCGCAACAAAAGGAGCCTCCCTGGGAATCGTGGCTGCTCCAGGTGAGGCTACCGGCGGATGGCGCCTGGCAAGGGCCGCACAGGAAACCACCCGTGCGGAAGACCGTCCTTGCGGGAATCGTGGTGGCTTCATGATCGTGGGTCATTTTCGGCGGATATCGCCAGTTTTGACCCACGATCATGGTCGATGCCCGTCCATATACCCCACCGGGTATGACGGAGAACGGAACCTTACCATTCGACCTGTGCGATTACACGATCAGCAGTGTCTTCCCGACCACCGAACGAGCCGCCATCGACGCGTGCGCCTCCGCCGCTCGCTCGAGAGGGAAGACCTGGCCGATGACCGGCGTCAGCTCCCCGGCAGCGGCGTACGCGAGCGCCTGCCCGATCAGCTCGGCCTGCCTGGCGGGCCCGTACTGGACCTGTTCGATGCCCCGCACTGCCACGTGGCGGTCCGCCGCCTCCTGCGGGTCAATCCAGGCAAAGCCCCCGGCGGGCGCGCCGTGCGCGGAGAAACGACCGCCCGCGGCCACCACGCCGAACGCCGCGCGCCCGAGCTCGCCGCCCGCCCCGTCGAACACTACGTCCGGGCCTGAGCCGCCGGTCGCCGCAACGACCTGCCGGGTCCAGCCGGAGTCGCCGTAGTCCACGACTGCCGTGGCGCCCGCGGCGGTGATCGCGTCGAGCTTCTCCTGGCGGCGGGCCGCGCCGGCCAGCCGCGCCGCGCCGATCACCCGGCCGCCGCTGGCCCGTACGAGCCGTATCAAGAGCAGCCCCAGGCCGCCAGCCGCGCCCAGCACGAGCACCCATTCGCCGGGCTTGACGCCAGTCCCCGCCAGCAGGCCGAGCGCGGTGGCCCCGTCATGCAGCAGGGCGGCCGCCGCGCGGCCGGATACCTGGCGCGGCACCGGCACTAGGCGCTCAGCTGGAACTACCACGATCGACGCGTACCCGCCCGACCCGCCGTGCGAGCCGGTATGCGCGACCACCAGCCGACCGGTCCAGCCGGGATCCACGCCCTCGCCGGTCGAGATCACCCGGCCGGCGACGCCGTTGCCCGGGATATACGGCGGCCGAACCGGGAACGCTTCCGCATAGCGCCCGGAGCGGATCATCGCGTCCAGGAAGAGCACGTCCGCCACCGAGACCGCGATAGCCGCCTCGCCCGGCCCCGGGACGGGCGCCGGGAGCGAGACCGATGTGAGCACCTCGGGACCGCCAAAGCTCGTCACCTGAATCGCCCGCATAGACGAGCGCCCCGCGTCCGTAAACGTCATGGCCCTGACCATAGAACCTCAAGTAACGTTGAGGTCAATGTCGGCGAACCCGAACGCACTTGCCAGCGAGCTCACCGTGGGCCAGTTGTCGGCCCGCAGCGGCGTCGCGGTCTCGGCGCTGCGGTTCTACGAGGAGCAGGGCCTGATCTCGTCCCGGCGTACCTCCGGGAACCAGCGGCGGTACCCGCGCGCGATGCTGCGCCGGGTCGCGTTCATCCGCGCGTCCCAGCGCGTCGGCATCCCGCTTACCCGCATCAAGGAGGCGCTCGACGGGCTGCCGGCGAACAGGACACCGACCCCCGCCGACTGGGCCCGGCTGTCCGCGCGCTGGCGCGCCGACCTCGACGACAGGATCAGCCAGCTGCAGCGGCTCCGGGACCGCCTCACCGGCTGCATCGGCTGCGGCTGCCTGTCGCTGGGCACCTGCCAGCTCGTCAACCCCGGTGACAAGCTCGCCCGCGAAGGACCCGGCGCTCGCAAGCTATGAGGCACCGTCCTCCGGCGCACGCGCCTCCGGCGCACGCGCGCGGAACAGCAGCGTGTGCCCCACAGTGACCGACATCTCGGCGAAGCCGAGCGTCTGCAGCCGGGTCAGCAGCGACGCGGGCTCGACGGGGTTGTATGTGTCACCCGAGTGAAAGTGGTGCAGCCGCTCGCTGGCCAGGCTGTCCGACCCGACCAGCGTCCCGCCGGGCCGCAGCACGCGCAGCGCCTCGGCCAGAAGCGCGTCTTGCAAACGACGCGTCGGCACGTGGTGCAGCATCGTGAACATCCCGACAGAATCGAAGGACGCGGACGGGTACTCAAGCGCGGTCGCGTCACCCGTCACCACCGAAACGTTAGTCCCCGCGAACCGCCCCCGCAGCGCTTCCGCCGCGGACGGGGACAACTCGACCGCGGCCAGCCGCTTAACGCGCTGGCTCAGCCAGGAAGTCGCCGCGCCCGGCCCGGGCCCGATCTCCAGCATGTCGTCGCCCAGATCGGCGTCGCGCACCGCCGCGGGCAGGACCTCGTCGTGCAGGTAAGCCGCCCATTCGGGCGAGCCGAGCAGCTGAGCGTGGTTCTCGTTCACGAGATCCACAGTGGCGGCCAGACCCGCAAAGCGCATAGCGCGTAGGCTGCCATGTTGTGTCGTCAGCCGGTCAGCGTCCGGCCTGCCTGCCGGACGGCATCGTCGTCGCCACCTTTCCCATGCCCGGCGGCACCCTGTTCCGCTGGCACACCCACGAGGACCATCAGCTGGCCTGGGCGGCCAGTGGCGTGCTCACCGTCCTTACCGAGGGCGCCACCTGGGTGCTGCCGCCGACCCGCGCGCTGTGGATCCCGGCTGGTCTTCAGCACGAGACGGGTGCGACCACGAGCGCCACCATGCGCAGTGTCTACATCCCGCCCGCCCTGTCGCCCGTGAACTGGACCGTCCCGACGCCAGTGAAAGCGAGCCAGCTGCTCGCCGAACTGATCGGCTACCTCAGCGGCCCGCTGACAGCGAAGCACCGTGAACACGGCGAAGTCCTCCTGGCCGACCTGCTCCAGCCGGTCCCCGTCACCACCCTGGACGTGCCCGTCCCGGCCGGGCCGCTTGTCGGGACAGTAGCCGCAAAGCTGCGCGAAAACCCCGCCGACCAGCGCACGCTGGCCGAATGGGGCCGCGAGGTCGGCGCCAGCGAACGGACGCTCGCCCGGGCGTTCACCGCGCAGACCCGCATGACGTTCGGCCGCTGGCGGACTCTGCTCCGTCTTCAGGCCGCGTTGCCGCTGCTAGCGGCGGGCGAACCCGTTGGCCGGGTGGCGCACCGGGTTGGCTACGAGACGCCGAGCGCTTTCGTCGCCGCGTTCCGGCGAGAGACTGGCCTGACCCCGGCCGCGTACTTTGCCGGGCCGCCCGCCACGACCCCGGCCACGATCGGCTAGCCCCGGGTCACCCCACCGCCAGCCCGGTCTCCCGCGCAACGAACGCGAGGCAGTCCGCGGCCAGCGCGGCCATCAGGCTGACCGCCCGCTGCCCGTGCCCCACCTGGCCTTCCGCGCGCAGCAGCACCGGCCGCCGCGACGCCGTGGCGTGCTGGAGCGCCGCGCACATCTTGTACGCGTGCAGCGGGTCCACTCGCGTGTCGTTCGTGAACACGGTGAACAGCACCGCCGGATACGCGATCCCGTCGGCGACCCGGTGGTACGGCGAGTAGCCGAGCAGCCAGGGAAGTTCGGTGGCCGACGCGGCCGTGCCGTACTCCGTGTTCCACGACTCGCCGAGCCCGAACCGTTCGTACCGCACCATGTCGAGCAGCGGCGCCGAACACACCGCGGCGCTGAACAGGGACGGCTGCTGGGTGACCGCCGCCCCGACGAGCAGGCCGCCGTTCGACCCGCCCCACACGGCGAGCCGCTCCGGTGACGTGATCCCCGTCGAGATCAGGTGCGCGGCCGCCGCGTGGAAGTCGTCGAACACGTTCTGCTTGCGGTCGAGCATGCCGGCGCGGTGCCACTCCTCGCCTTCCTCGCTGCCGCCCCGCAGTCCCGCGACCGCGTACACGCCGCCCGCCTCCACCCAGGCGAGAATGTTCGCCGAGTAGCCGGGGGTCATGCTGATGTCGAACCCGCCGTACCCATACAAGATCGTAGATTTTTTTTCCGAACGTACCGTTGCGCCTCCCGCCGGCTCCAGTATCACCATCCGCACGGGCGTACCGTCCGCCGAGTGGTACGTGACCTGGGAGGCCGTCACCGCCGGCGCGTCGGCGACCGAGCCCGGCGATGTCGCCCAGGTGTCCACGGCGCCGGCCGCCGCGTCGTAGCGCAGCACTACCGGTGGCGTCGTGTAGTCGGTATAGCCGAACCACGCCTCGTGCCCGCCCTCGGGCCGCTCGCCGATCCCGCCGACCGAGCCGAGCCCCGGCAGCTCGAGCGTGGCCAGCTGCTCGCCGGTGGCCAGGTCGTGCGTGGTGACTTCGCTGATAGCGTGCCTGGTCCGGGAGATGACGAGCACGGGCCGGGGGAGCTCATCCAGGATCGCGTATCCCCTCAGCACCGCCGAAGGATCCTCGGCGATCAGGTCCCGCCAGCCCTCGGGCCCCGGCACGGACGGGTCCGCGACGCAGATCCGCCCGCGGGGCGCGGCCAGGTCGGTGTAGACGTACAGCCGCCCGTCCCGGCCGGCCCTTACCGAGGTCTGCGCGTCCAGGCCGACGGTGACCGGCACCAGGGCCGGCGCGGCCGGGTCCGACGCGGTCAGGTCGGCGAGCCATATGTCGTTGCGGGGCGCGGTGCCGATAGCCGCGCCGATAACCAGCCAGCGCCCGTCCCTGCTGACGCTCACCGAGTAGTACGAGGTCTTGTCCCTGCCGTCGCCGAACACCATCGCGTCCGCCTCCGGGGGCGTCCCCACGACGTGCAGGTACACCCGCCGGTGAAACTGGCTTTCGCCCTCGGGGACGGCCTCGGGCGGCAGCCGCCGCACGTAGTAGAAGGCCTTGCCGCCGGGCAGCCACGCCACCCCGGAGTACCGGCACCGGTCGATCGGCCCGTCGATCACCTCTCCGGACGCCACGTCCAGCACCCGCAGCAGGGCTTCCTCGCTGCCCCCCGACGACAGCTGGTAGGCGAGCAGCCGCCCCTCCTTGTCC
>Ga0318516_10000922_pt1 | contig 10432 bp, 8 predicted proteins | sample GRESIP176b2f20_FD_202501 | JGI IMG/M metagenome (GOLD analysis project Ga0318516, IMG submission 202501) | Tropical soil microbial communities from Luquillo Experimental Forest, Puerto Rico - GRE.SIPMG.176b2f20 | ecosystem: Environmental > Terrestrial > Soil > Tropical forest > Bulk soil... | reverse complement strand
AAGCGGCTATCGACGAGGATTCGTATCGCACCGTCCTGCTGCAAACGGGTGATCACCGGATCGAGATTGGAGATCGCGTCGATCTCGCCCGCCTTCATCACATCGACGGCCCGCTGCCCACCACCCACGCCGATAAACGATGCATCGCCCGGCGCAAGGCCAGCCCTCGCCATCAGGTAGAGCACAAAGAAGTGGCTAGAGGAGTTCGGGGCGGTCACGCCGATCTTGAGGCCCTTGAGGTCGGCAAGCGACTTGAAAGTTCGGTCCTTGCCGACAGCGAGCACGATGCCGGGAAACCGGCCGAGCTCGATCGCGGCGCGGATGTCCTTTCCCATGGCCTGCGCGCGCAACGTATGCTCGTACGCGCCTACTGCGACATCGACCGAGCCGGCGAGCAGGGCGTCGAGCGATTCCCCGCCGCCTGCGAAATCGGTCATTGCGACGGCAAGTCCGTAGTCGCGGAAGTGGCCGCGCCTTTCCGCGATCGTCACCGGCAAATAATAGAGATGCGCCTTGTTGGCCACTCCGAGCTTTAGCGAGGAGCGTGCAAGTTGCTGCCCATGGCCGACAGAGATTGGGCTGAGCAGCAGGCTTGCCAAACTCGCGGTGAAAGCTCGACGGTTATAGTGCAGTTCTACCATCGCGCTACCAAAGAACTGCAGGTCTCGCGAGCATCGCACCGTTCAGGCCTTCTTGGCAATCGCAAATCCCTGCGATGTCAAAAGCGCCCGACATCGATCAACCGTATGCGCTTCACCCTGGGCTTGGCCGCGTGAGCGTGAGATACCCATCATGTGCCGGCGGCAACGTCTCTGATGGTCATTCATGACTGGGCGGTGAGCTCGCGCGTGGCACTTCCGCGGTCCCGAGCGGGGCAAACAACCTGAATGCAACCATTCCGCGATCGAATGACCGCTCCGGGTCATTCACCTCACTTCAATCATAGCGCATGTCCACTTTGCCGCCGAAGCGAGACGTCACAGAAAGAACAACGAACCAGTCTCATTCAACTTCGAACGAGTCTCTGGCACTAGAACACGGATATTGAAAATTGGCGACCAGAGACTCACGCGCGAAATTGGTCTATTGCGTCCCGAAATCCGGAAAATTACGCCTTAGAGACTCCGCGACGTCTCGCTAACCCCCGGGGATGTCGCGCGTATCCTTGCGATCCGGACATGGCCCACAGAGACTGCACTGGCTGGCTGTGTGCGCAGTGCTATGCGAACCGGTCTCGGCCAGCCTGCCCCCTGTTCGGCCCCTGTTATTTACATTTTTTCAGGGATGAAGATCTATGCCCAGGGCCGTAAGGCGGCTCCGCGCTTCGCGTTTATCGGCATTTTTGCGGATAACATTCAACGCAAATAGACTTGGCAGGCGCTAGCGAATCAGCGCATCTACAATCGTTACAGGGTAGATGTGAGTCGATAACAGGGGAAATTCTGCCCAGAGTGAGCTAGCGCTATGTCATCGAATAAAGAAAACCGCAGTGCGTCCAGCAATTATCGCAAGCCGCCAGTCGAGCACCAATTCAAGAAGGGCAGGTCCGGCAATCCAAAAGGACGACCCCCCAGGAAAAAGGCCGTGCAGCCAGGTTTTGGCGCGTTGGGCGGCGGAATTGCTGACCGCTTGGCCGCCATGGCCTTGGACGAAGCGGGGCGACCCGTCACGGTGCAAGAAGGCGACAAGGTCGCACAGATACCTGCGATGCAGGCCCTCCTTCGAACGATGTTCAGAGCTGCTGCGCGGGGAGACACCAAGGCCGGACGGCAACTTCTGGAGGTGATTGCGCGGGCCGAAAGCGCGCGGACTGAGAAAGCGCTTGGGCTTTTGCAATTTTCGGCCGAATACATAGAAAAGCACGCTCCGATTTTCGAAAAACACGAACGCGAGGGCCTTTCCCCTCCGGATATTTACCCCCACCCGGACGACTTCATCATCAATGAAGCTACAGGTGAGGTCACAATCGACGGGCCAACTACCAAGGACGAGGCTGGCGCGCGCAAAGCGGTTCGCCAGCGAGCACTTGAATCGATGGGGCGGTATTTCGAGGTAGAGGCCGCCCTGGCGAAGAAACCAACAGACCGGGCGCTCGGGCGAGAGTTCAAGGAACTGAAAAAATATCAAGACTTTCTCGAGAAAGACTCCGAGAGAAACTTCAGGCACGAGGCGCTGCGACAAGCCCGGCGTGCCCTTGAGCCAAAGCCACCCGAGCCAAATAAGAAGACGCCGCGGAGCAAAGAATGATGGACAAGGATGGCCTGCGACGCGACAGCTTGCGTGAAGGTTTGAAAACGAAGGGGCGTTCACGCCGGGAGGCGTCGGCAAGGTATGCGGAAGCGGAAAAAGGAGGCCGGCGGCCGCGGCGAAACGACATCCTTCCGTCGCTTCAGATCGTGCTTTGCCCTGTCGATGCCTTGAAATCGCACGTGCGCAAACTCCGCAAGTTCGATCCAGCGCACGTTCGTGAAATAGCGAATTCGATTAGCACGCTCGGGTTCAACGTCCCTCTCCTCGTCGGCAAAGACAATGTCGTGGTCGATGGGGATTCGAGGCTGGAAGCCGCCAAATTGCTTGGCCTAGCGTCCGTGCCGTGCATTCGCGTAGATCACCTGGACGAGACAGAGCAACGTTTGCTGCGATTGGCCGTCAATCGCTTAGGCGAAAAGAGTACCTGGGACATTGGCGAGCTGGAAGCTGAATTCAAGGAACTTATAATCGCCGACGCACCGATCGAAATTTCCGGGTTTGGGTCTGACGAGATCGATCAAGTCGTAATTGGCGAAGGCGAGGATGGATGCGAAACTGGCGATCTCGCGCCTTTGCCAGGCGCCTCTGCAATCGCTCAGGTAGGCGAGCTGTTCCTGCTCGGCCCCCATCGCCTGATCTGCGGAGACGCTACCGATCCTGCCGTCGTCAAACGGCTCATGCGGGTCGATGTGGCGCGCATGGTCTTCACCGATGAGCCCTTCAATGTCGCGATTGAGGGGCACGTGACCGGGGGCAATCATCGGGAATTCGTGATGGCGTCCGGAGAAATGACCGATGCACAGTTCCTCGAGTTTAACCAGAAGTGGATGGATGCCGTCCTTCCATACTTGGTAGACGGGGGAATTCTCGGCACGTTCATCGATTGGCGCGGCCTGCCTATCGCTCACGCCGCCGCAACGGCTCTGGGATTGACCCCTCTCAGTCTGATCGTATGGGCGAAAACGAACGCCGGCATGGGCAGTCTCTACCGAAGCCAGCATGAGTTGCTGCCGCTTTTCAAGAAAGGCACCGCCTCACACGTCAACAACATTTCTCTTGGCAAGCGAGGACGCCATCGCACGAACTTGTGGACCTATCCCGGTGCCTCCTCGCTCGGATCAGACGCCCGGCAAGGTCTACAGCATCATCCGACTGTGAAACCAACCGCAATGCTGCAGGACGCGCTGATCGACCTGACAAACCGCGGCGAGATTGTTCTGGACCCCTTCCTCGGCTCTGGGTCGACCCTGATCGCCGCCGAAAATACCGGGCGGGTGTGCTACGGCGTCGAACTCGATCCGCTCTACGCTGACGTCATCATCCGGCGCTATGAGGCGGAAACGGGCGCAGCCGTTATTCTTGCCGACACGGGCGAGGCGTTCGAAAAGGTAGCGGACCGGAGGCGGAACGGCGAGGCGACGAACGCAACCCGATTGGGTGATCAAGCCTGAGGAGTGGGTGCCCGGACCAAGGCCTGGTGGGAGACGCGGCTGGCTCGTGTTGCTGGCCGGCGCAGTGCGACACAAGAAGCCCGACAAGATCGTCTTCGTGGGCAAGCTGCCGTCGATGCGCCGGAATTAGCCGTGGAACGGCGCCGAAGATCCTACTCTCTGCTCCTGCTCAGCCCAGCAATAGGGCAGCCCGCGGGCGAGCTTTGTGAGGGTAAGATCGGCCGGCGCGGTACCATCGAGCAATGCCGAGACGATCCGGGGTGAGACAAAGGCGAGGGGTGCCAACAGCCGGATGTGCCGCTCGGCCCTTCCTTCCCGCCGGGCGATCACGGTGAAGCTGGCGGCGCGACCATCCGCCAAATCGTCGATCCATTGGCGGGCTTTGGCGATCGCGATCAGGAGGGCCTCGCGGCGGCTAGCTTTGATCGGCGTATTGTGCGCGGGCACATGGATGATCCCGTTGACGGCCGCGGGGATACGGCTGGTCCAAGGGACCTCCATCGTCGTGGCCCTCGCAGTCGGACGCCCTGCTAAGGTGTTTGCAGGGTCCTGGGATTGCGCGGGCTCGAAGCTCTGGCGCAGGCGAAGCTCGAGATGGTTCGGAGTCAATGTCACACGCTCGAGATGGCGCTCGAGGAGGTCGCGATCATTGTCGGGCAACTGCTCCCTGGCGCTGCTCGCGCTCAGATGCCTGCGCAGCGCCGCCACGACGAGCGCCTCGATCTCGGCGGCGGGTACGCGGCTGACCAATCCGGGCGGCGGGGGCTTTCCCTGCAGCACCGCCTGGGAGACGTAATAGCGGTAGCGCGCGCCGCCCTTGTTGGCGTGGGTTGGGCTCATGCGGTTGCCGCGATGGTCAAACAGGCGCCCGCTCAGGATGGCGGGTAATCCCCGCAGCCGGCAGCGCCGCTCCACCGCTTGGGCCGCAAGCTTAGCCTGCACCGCCTGGAACATGGCACGATCCACTATCGCCGCCTGTTCGCCGCCATGGACCTCGCCACGATAGACCACCTCGCCGATATAGAAGCGGTTCTTGAGCAGATACGCGAGCGCGCCCACGCCAAAGCGCCCCCCGCCGATGGTCCGGCCGTTCGACAGCCGCCGCGGCTTGCTGCAAATTCCCCGTCGATCGAGGTCCTCTGCGAGGGCGCGGATCGAGCCGAGCTCCAGATATCGGGCAAAGATCGTGCGCACCGCCTCAGCTTCAGCCGGCACCACAAGGATCTTCTTGTCCACGGTGGCGTAGCCGAGCGGCACCGGCCCACCCACCCAAATGCCTTTGCGTTTAGAAGCAGCGATCTTGTCGCGCACCCGCTCCCCGATCAGCTCGCGTTCGAACTGGGCAAATGACAGCAGCACATTGAGCGTGAGCCGCCCCATGCTGGAGCTGGTGTTGAAGGATTGGGTCACCGACACAAACGAGACGCCGTGGGTATCGAACAGCTCGATGAGCTTGGCGAAATCAGCCAGCGAACGGGTCAGCCGGTCGACCTTATAAACCAGCACGATGTCGATCTTGCTGGCGCGGACATCGGCCAAGAGCTGCTGCAGCGCCGGGCGGTCGAGCGAAGCGCCGGAGAATGCGCCATCGTCGTAGCGGCCGGAAATCAGCCGCCAACCTTCGTGCGCTTGGCTCTTGATATATGCCTCGCAGGCCTCGCGTTGGGCATCGAGCGAGTTGAAGGCAAGCTCGAGATTGTACTCGGTCGACTTGCGCGTATAGATGGCGCAGCGCGCGAGCTTGCTGATGGGTCCGTTCATGCGACCGACATCCCATGACGCACGAGGGACGGCTCATCGCCGGGACGGGCGTGTGGACGAGCGGTGCCTTTCAGACGTCGCGCCGCCTGAGTTGTCGCCGAGATGCCGCGGTACGACAGCTTCGCCATTGGCGTGGGCTCGCTGTCGGCAAGCCGCAGCATTGCGGCGCGATGGGCTAAGGCACTCACGCCCGTTTGCGCGCCGGGGTTGCCGAGGCTCCCTTGCGCGGTGCGGCGCCTTTAGTGTCCTCGGCGACGCTGCGGCGCAATGCCTCCATGAGATTGACCACCCGCTGCGGCGGGGCAAAGGTCTTCCTGCGCTCTGGAACGGCACCGGCCTGCTTGGCCTTCAGATGCGCCAGCAGTGCCTCCTCGTAGCGGTCCCGGAAGGTCGCGGGGTCAAACTCGCTGGCCTTGCTGTCGAGGATATGCTCGGCCAGCGTGAGCATGTCCGGCGCAATGGTGAGGTCGGGCAGGTCGCAGAAGTAATCCTCAACCTTGCGCACCTCATAGGGGTAGCGCAGCGTGGTGCCGAGAAGCCCCTTGCCGTATGGCTCAAGCGCGATCCCCCGCTCGCGCTTCGAGAGCACAAGCCGCCCGAGCGCCACCACCCCCTTGCCGCGCATGGCCTCGCGAATCACCGCAAAGGCTTCCTGCCCGGCCGGCTCGCTGGGCATGACGTAATAAGGGCTGTCGAAGAAGCGCTGATCGATTTGCGAGTGCGGCACAAATCTGTCGATCTCGATGGTGTGCGTGCTCTCGATCTCGATCGCTTCGAGCTCCGCATCCTCAATGATGAGGTACTGACCCTTGGCCACCTCGTAGCCGCGGCCTTTGTGCTCGGGGGCGACCGGCTCGCGGGTCTCTTCGTCGATGAGCTGCTGGCGCAGGCGATTGCCGGTGGCCTTGTTGATCTGCCGCAAGGCGATGCGCTCGGCACTCGAGCAAGCCGCGTGGAGCGCAATTGGACAGGAGACCAGAGCCAGTTTGAGATAGCCTTTCCAGTAGGGACGCATAACCAACTCCTATGTTTTAGGTTTACGCCCGCGCGGCGGTTTGCAGGGGCAAAGATGCGGTGTTCATTTCCGAGCCGTTCATTCCGCGGGCGGGTTGCAAGCCATCGCGGCCCTCCCGCGCACGTGCATTTTTATTGCGGCTGGTAGGGGCGCCGTTTGCTGGTGCGAGGGCAAAGAACCGAGGACCACTCCAGGCGGTGCCGGTGATGGCGCGGGCGATGGCGGACAGGCTCGGATAAGTCGCGCCCTGCCACTCGAAGCCATCGGTGACGACTGTGACGGTGTGGCGCTGGTCGTGATAGTCGCGAATGAGCACCGTGCCGGGCTTGAGGCGGCGCCGTGGCGACCCGCCGTGCCGAGCCAGCCCGTGCAAGAACCTCAGGCTTTCCCGATCAAGCCCGCCAAACGCCCGCTCCTGCAGGCGATAAGCGATCATTCGCCCCAACAGGTCCTTGCTTAGATCTACTGGCGGGGTCCGTCCGAAGGTCACGCGCCAGTGTCGCCGAAGCGCGTCAAGCGCAAGCGAGTGCAAATGAGCAATCTCGGCCTCGATTGCGGCCGGGTTTGTCGACTGCCCCCGCATGGCTACGCACTCGGCACACTCGTGGCATCGGTGTAAGCCTCGCGGGCAACAATCCGATACACGCGCTCGCCGTCCGTCTTCTGCGACTCCAGCCTGAGCCCGAGCTTCTTGCGCACCACGGCGGCCAGGAAGGCGCGCACCGTGTGCGGCTGCCAGCCGGTGGAGCGCGTGACGGTGGCGATCGTGGCGCCGCTCGGTCCGCAGAGCAGTGCCAGCACCCACGCCTGCTTCGAGTCCGCTCGCCCCGTGGGCTGAACGCTGCCGGCTGCCTTCGATGCAGACCGCGTCTCAATGCTGCGCGCAGGTTTGCGCTTGGACATGCAAAACTCCTCTCAAGGGGTCGGCGCAACAGCGCGCCGGAGGGCTGGCGCAACAGCGCGCCGCCACCACCCAAACCCCGCGGAGGCCCATCGGCGCTGGCGGGGCGAGAGGAGCAAGCCGGTCAGGCTCGGCGTCCGTGATCACCACACACGCTCTCTTTGCGCGGAAAGTCCAGCGCAAACTGAGCAATGGTGTTGCTGGCTTTGCTCGGCCTCCTGGGCAGTGGCGCCGGCCATACTCGATGCTAGCCCTCGACCTCGAGAATTGGCCCCGCTCGCATCTATCGTCCTGTGGATTGGAACGGAACAGATCCGGTCGTGTTCGAATTTCGAGTAAGAAAAAGAAAGGATGGCCCGTGGCGGCGTCGTCACTCCAATGCGGCGGAGGGCTGGTTGATGTCTCGCAAGCGACAGCCTACCGACGTTCGGACAGCCGCCAACAAATGGCAAACCCACCCGTTCGCGACCCGCGAGGACTGGCGCCCGGGTGAGAAGGACGCCATCACCGGTACCCTCATGGTGCTCGACAAGAATCGCCTGCGGGTGCGCGAGGCTGACTTCGAGCGGCTCCTCGATCTGCTGATGAAAGATTTCAAGATCGACGATCGCGCGACTCTCAAAAGCCACGTCGAGGTCGCGACGCGTATCTACAACCACAACCCCGATAAATTATCAGACCGCGACCGCGAACGGCTCGTAAAGTTCGCACCTAAACTAGCGGGCCTACTTCGCAAGAACGCCATCCCGATCGTGAACATCATCACGGCCTTTGACCAGCAGCACGTTCGCGGCTTCGAGCCGGAGTTTTGCAAGAGCATCTACGATCAAGGCGAGGCCGACGCCTTCATGACGCGCATATGGCAAGCCTCTCACACGCTCCTGGAGTTGGCGGATGTTCTCTCACGGCACCATCCGCGGGGGAGGCCACCGGACGCGGGACTGCACGGCGCAATGACATTGTTACGAGACTATTGGGAGCGCGAACTCGGCAGAAATTTAAAGTCTGATCCTTGGAAGCGCGGATTTGCCAGCTTCTTGCGCGTCGTTTTTGGGTTCGTCGACCCTAGCGCCATCGACAAGTTGCCGAGCGCGGCCAAACGGCGCGTGCGGGCATTGGACAAAACACCCCGCTAAATCGAGCCAATTCTGTCCGCTTACCTAGATTTTTTCGGGGGCGCATATCCGTGTCCGAAGATAGACGGACAGGGATTTCCACCTTCACCCAGCAAAGATGAGAGGTTCACGCCATGCCACCTGCCCCCTCCCTAAGATCCGCGCAAGCCCTTTCGAGCGACGTCGCACGCGCCTGCCGCGAGATCAACGCGCTGACCGACAAGATCAAGAACGTCGATTACGAGATCAACGGGCTGACCGACCAGCTCAAGCACGCTAAACGTAAAGCTGAGGAATATCAGATTGCCATCGGTCGGCATCTCAAGGCCATCAAGGCCGCTCGGCCGGACGACTGGGGGGACATCGTCAAGGCCGAGTGCAATCTCGGTCGCACCCGCGCCTATGAGTTGATGGCCATCAGCGGCGGCACCAAGACGGTCGAGCAGACCCGCGCTCAAACCAATATCCGCAAAATCAAGCATCGAAAGTCCGTCCGTTCCGGAACGGACGGCGGCACTCTCATGGCCGATATCGACGCGGGGACGGCGGACAGCGATGCAGCCGGCGTGACGCGGCCGAGAAGGACCAAGCACGAGAGCTACCTAGAGGGCATCAGGACTCTTGCCCGAACCTTGGAGATGATGTGCGGGATACCGGTTCCGCGCTTTGACCTCGAAACGTTTGGCGGCGTGATTGAGGCAATTCACGAAGTCGAGGCCGCTCTTTCCCAGTTTAAGGAGAAAGTCACCCGCGAAGGTGAGCCTGCACAGGAGGGGGATGCGGCCGCGCTCGCGGAACAGCCCGCCGATGTGATCGAGCCCGACTGCGACGGCGAGTTAGTGTGGCGTTCCAGCGAAAGCTAATCTCGGTCAGCCGGTCCTCCACCTCCCAGGCGCAGATTTCGGAGCGCGCCGAAGTCGGCGAGAGCACGAAAACTACCTTATCGGCCGCCCTTGATCAGGTCGCCGAGGCCTCGCCTCCAGTCCTCGCCACGCCGGACATGCCATGGCGCGGTCGATGATGGCACTCAAACCGCAACCATTGAGCGCTGCATCCCCAGCTTATAGGCACTGTCCGTGGTCACCACACACGCTCTCTTTGCGCTGGCAAAAATCGTGGCAATTCGCGCGTCATCTCAACGATTCAGATCGATGAGCACCGTCTGCGCGAGGACGCCGCGGGATGTTGGCACTGAGCCTGAGCTGCGTACCCCCGGCGCGGCAGCTCAAACGCGAATGGTCTCTGTGCCGGGAATTCGGCTGGACCCCAACAGATCTATACGGTGTTTCAAAGGGATAGTTTATGTCGACATTTCTGAGTTCGAGTCCTACATGCCCAGCCACGCAGTCGGGTCGCTACCAGCCAACGTGCCGGCTCGACGTGAAAGTGGGACGTGGAGGTTTTAACGTCGGGTTACCGATGTTTGCGCTGTGGCAGTATCGGGGCCTGTTCGCCGGGGCAGTAGTGGCTAAATACTCCGTCGAGTCCTCGTTGTGCCTTTTCTCTCTGCTGGTCGGTCGGTTTACCATTTGTGAATTGTCTAGAAATGCGACTCGGCCAGCCGGTCGTTGCGCTGAGAACGAGATCAGTAATATCCGGATTACCTTTGGCTAGCTCGTCGTCGCTAATCCCATCAAGTACTTCTGTCCATTTTGGCCATTGCGCGTGTTTTCCGACTGCGGCCCCAAGGGCGCCGTAGTATGTAATCTGGCCCGCGAGCGCGAGCCTCATGAGCTCGGCGTGAACGCATTTTTTGTCGGCCAAGAGCGTTGAACTATTTGGCATCGCACGCATGCGGCTTTGGCCTGGCCGACAGCGCTGGACATCGCCCTTGAATGTCGAGAGTAGCAGGTTCAGCTCAGCCCGATCGTCAGCCTTACTCATTGCGGGTCCCTTCGCACGAACGCCAGATAGGGCGGCTTCAGGCTGAGAACCGCAC
>Ga0318516_10000918_pt1 | contig 10443 bp, 10 predicted proteins | sample GRESIP176b2f20_FD_202501 | JGI IMG/M metagenome (GOLD analysis project Ga0318516, IMG submission 202501) | Tropical soil microbial communities from Luquillo Experimental Forest, Puerto Rico - GRE.SIPMG.176b2f20 | ecosystem: Environmental > Terrestrial > Soil > Tropical forest > Bulk soil... | reverse complement strand
CGCTGAGAACCGAGCCTCAGGAATTGCCTCCCCTGCCGCTGTGACGAGCGCTGAAAACCACCCCGGCCCGACATAACCGCCCGCGTCCGGCGCGCTCGCTAGCACGACCGGCCGACTGGCGCGGGCCGCTGCCGTCAGCGCAGCAGTCGCGTGAGCCAGCGAATGGACGATGATGACCGGCTGGCGTTGCAGGCCGGATTCAGTTGAGCCCGCCGAAATAGGCCGCGACCTCGACCATGCGGTTGGAGAACCCCCATTCATTGTCGTACCACGCCAGCACGCGCACAAAACGCTTGTCGAGCACCTGAGTCTGTGTGACGTCGAAGGTCGAGCTGTGCGGGTCGTGGTTGAAATCGACCGAGACCGTCGGCGCCTTGTTGATGCCGAGAATACCGCGCAGCCGGTTCGACTTCGCTGCCTCTTCCATCAGCGAGTTGATCTCATCGCCCGAGGTTTCGCGCGCCGCATCTAATGTGAGGTCGATGAGCGACACATTGGCGGTCGGAACGCGGATGGCAGTGCCGTCGAGCTTGCCCTTGAGAGCCGGCAAGACGAGGCCGATCGCACGCGCCGCGCCGGTCGAGGTCGGGATCATCGACTGCGCCGCGGCGCGGGCGCGCCGCAGATCGTTGTGCAACGTGTCCTGCAGGCTCTGATCGCCGGTGTAGGCGTGGATCGTCGTCATAAAGCCGCGCTCTATGCCGATGCCCTCGTGCAGCACATAGGCGACCGGTGCGAGGCAGTTGGTCGTGCACGAACCGTTCGAAATGACCTGGTGCTCGGGTTTCAGCGCCTCCTGGTTGACGCCCATGACCACCGTAACATCCGCCCCATCGGCCGGGGCTGAAATGATGACGCGCTTGGCGCCGGCTTCGAGGTGCTTCGCCGCCGCATCGCGCTTGGTAAAGATCCCGGTGCATTCGAGCGCCACGTCGACGCCGAGTTCGCGCCAGGGGAGCTTCGCCGGATCGCGCTCGGCGGTGACGCGGATCTTGCCCCGACCGATATCCATCCAGTTTTCGCCGCTCGTGACCTCGCCCGGGAAGCGGCCGTGTACGCTGTCGTATCTGAGCAGGTGTGCGTTGGTCTCGACCGGCCCCAAATCGTTGACGCCGACAACCTCGATCTCGGTGTGCTTGTGCTCGCAGGCCGCCCGCAAGACCAGCCGGCCGATGCGGCCAAAGCCGTTGATGCCTACCCGTACCGCCATCTTTAGATCCTCCCGAAGCTCTCTCGCCGATCTATAGAAGCGCCCGGGCCGCCTCCGCAACCTTTTCGGGGGTGATGCCGAAATGCGGGAACAGCGCCTCTCCGGGCGCCGAGGCGCCGAACCCCGTCATGCCGATAAACGCACCGCGCGGTCCGAGCCAGCGCTCCCAGCCGAATTCAACGGCGGCCTCGACGGCAACGCGTGGCGCCGAGCCCAGCACCGCCTCCTGGTCGTCTTTGGATAACTTGTCGAACAGCTCCCAACAGGGCATCGACACAACAGCTGCGCGGATTCCCTCTTGGCCAGCATCTCCCGCGCCGCGATAGCCACCGAAACCTCGGAGCCGGTCGCGAGCAACGTGACCTGGCGCATGCCTTCGGCCTCGGCCAATACATAGGCGCCGAGCGCCGAGCGGTTTTCCCTGCCGCTCTCAGGCCGCAGCAGCGGCAGCGACTGGCGGGTCAGTGCGAGCAAGGAGGGGCCGTCGCGCCGTTGCAAGGCGAGCGCCCAGCACTCGGCGGTCTCGACCGGGTCGGCCGGACGGTAGACATTGAGCCCGGGCATTGCCCGCAATGCCGCGAGATGCTCGACCGGTTGATGGGTCGGACCATCCTCGCCGAGGCCGATCGAATCGTGGGTCATCACATAGACGACGCGGACCCCCATGAACGCCGCGAGCCGGATCGACGGCCGCGCGTAATCGGAAAAGGTCAGGAACGTCCCGCCGTAAGGAACCAGGCCGCCATGCAGGGCAATGCCGTTCATCGCCGCCGCCATGCCGTGCTCGCGCACCCCGTAGCGGATGTAATGGCCGGAATAGTCGCCGGGGCGTACGTCCTTCTGGTCCTTGGCCTTCGTGTTGTTCGAGGGCGTCAGATCGGCGGAGCCGCCGACGAGCTCGGGGACGACATGCGTCAAGCTGTCGAGCACAATTCCTGAGGCTTGCCGTGTCGCGATCTTCGCATTCTTCTCCCGGAATTCGGCGCAAACTTTGGCGATTGCCTGGTCGAGACCAGTCGGCAAGTCGCCGCGCTGGCGGCGCAGGAACTCGCCGCGGCGCTCCGGGACAAGCGATTGCAGGCGGCCCTCCCAGGCGCGGCGCAGCGGCTCGCCGCGAGCCCCGGCCTGCCGCCACTCCGCTCGGATGTCCTCTGGAATGAAGAAGGGCGGCTCGTGCCAGGCGAGTCGGTCGCGCGCGCCGGCGATCTCGGCCGCGCCGAGCGGAGCGCCGTGCGCGGCGGCGGTGCCAGCCTTGGTCGGCGCGCCGAAAGCGATCGTCGTGCGGCAGGCGATGAGGCTCGGGCGGTCGCTCTGCTGCGCGCGGCGGATCGCGTCGGCGACCGCCTCGTGGTCGTGCCCGTCGATCCGTTCGGCGGCCCAGCCATAGCCGCGAAAGCGTAGCAGCGGATCGTCGGAAAACGCCAGCTCGGTCGGGCCGTCTATCGAAATCGAATTATCGTCGTAGAGCACGATGAGCTTGTTGAGCCCGAGATGGCCGGCCAGCGACGCCGCCTCGTGCGAGACGCCCTCCATCAGGTCACCGTCGCTGGCAAGGACAAAGGTGTGGTGATCGACGATCTCGCCGCCGAACTCGGCCGCTAGGTGGCGCTCGGCGAGGGCCATCCCGACCGAGTTGCCGAGCCCCTGGCCGAGCGGTCCGGTGGTTGTCTCGATGCCGGCGGCATGGCCGCGCTCGGGGTGTCCGGCAGTTCGGCTGCCGAGTTGCCGGAAGCGCTTCAGCTCGTCGAGCGTCATATCGGCATAGCCGGTCAGGTACAGCAGCGCGTAGAGCAGCATCGACCCGTGCCCGGCCGACAGCACGAAACGGTCGCGATCGGGCCAGTCCGGCGCTTTGGGATCGAAGCGCAGGAATTGCGTGAAGAGGACCGTGGCGGCATCGGCCATGCCCATCGGCATGCCTGGATGGCCCGATTTCGCCTGCTCGACCGCATCCATCGCCAACGCCCGGATCGCATTGGCCATGCGGCGCAGTTTCGGGTCCCGCGGGGAGGAGAGGGGAGATACCTTGGCGGGGGCGCTGGTGTCGTTGCTCATCCCGGCCAAAATGGTTCACCCGGGCTACGAGGACAAGCCGCCCGATGGCCACGTCCGCAATCAAAAATTGTATAAAAAATTGCCGTTTGTGCTATCTATAGCGAATCTGCAGCAAATTCCCGTTAAGGTTGTCATCCCTCGTCTATCGTCGTGGCCACCCACCACCCCTGTCCGACTATCTATCTATCACCCGATTACGGCTTTTCTGCGGGCATCGTACACTTCCTAGACTTTACCCCGGCAGCCGATCTACCTATCCGAATATTATCCTTGTAATAAGCAATACCAAAAGCTGGCCAGGAACCATCATGCCAATCTTCCCAACCGGGCTTTCCACAAAGTTCTGCCGCCCTGGTGTACTGCGTGGTCGGCTGCCCATCGTCTGCGCTAGACTAACATTTCCACTACCCGTATTGAATATAGAGCCGAACCCGATTGATTGAGAGCTGGACCTTCCCGTAAATCTTTCCACTCGCTCTTGTTCCTTCGCCTTTGCCATTGCTACCCATAGATTCCTCAATTGGTACTTAAGCCAAATTCCGGAAGCGAGGACGACGTACGCAAATATTGCTAGTGGGCTAATGAATACCGCGAAAGGAAGTGTCGGATCATCATGAACATTAGGCAGACACGACCACATCCAATATAAAACTGGCACGTTGTACAGGATATGTAAATCAATAAAGGATTGCGCCGAATCCGGAAGCGTGGTGTAGAGTAGTTTGGTCCAGGACGCTAGAAATAACAATATTTCCAGCATCGATGCTATCGCGAGCACTGCGATATCTACGGAATCTTTGATGTATTCATCTTTGTGCATCATCTTTTGATCCGTCCTACTGGTTCGTCCCGCCGCCCAGACGCCGCTTGTGGCAGACGGCTGGGTAGATATATCCTCACCATAAGGAACCGGATCGATGCTTGTCAAGACGGACGTATGGATTTATCTAACGAACAATGAAAGGAACAAAATGAGCATCGGCGCTCGGATCAAGAAACTGCGAATAAGGAACGGCGATTCGCTGCAGCAAGTGGCCGATGCCGTCGGGGCCTCGAAACCGCACATTTGGGAGCTGGAGTCTAATAGAACGGCCAACCCCTCGCTCGACCTCCTAAAGCGGCTTGCTCAGCATTTTAACGTGCCGATCTCCTACTTGCTGGAAGAGCGTGCCGACGTCGACGCACTGATTTTCGGTCGCGAGTTCGCCGGCCTCACCGAAGCCGACAAGAAACTACTCTGGCAAATGGCCGAGCGCATCTCAGGCCAAAAATCTGATGGATAACGAGCTAAGGATGAAGTTGGCCGACCTCGGTTCGCCCGAGGAGCTCGCCGCATGTATTATTGCCCATTACCCCGATATCGAAATTCCGGTCGCCGTTAATCGCGTCGCACATGCGGTAGGCATCATCGATCTGATCCCACAAACGACCAGCGCATTCGAGGGTGTGCTCGTCACCGACGATGCGAAGAGCACTGGTTCGATCGCCGATAACGAAGCCAGCCGGCTCGAACGCCGGTGCTTCACGGTAGCCCACGAAATCGGCCATTTCCTGATCCCTTGGCACGATGCAAGTGCCCAATGTGCTATTGCGGACATGGGTGTACTCAGGAGCCGGGATACCCGAAAAAGTAAAGAGGCGGAGGCTAACCGCTTCGCCGCCGCGCTCTTGACCCCAACAGCGTTATTCACCCGTGATGTCCGACGTTTTGGCGCGCCAGAGACGGGACACGTCCTGGCGCTGGCCACAAAATACCGGGTCAGCAAGGAAATGGCTGCCCGCCGATACACTGAGCTTTGCGACCACGTCTGCGCAGTCATCTTCTCGCATCGGGGTGCCGTCAGGTATTTCGTAAAATCCAAAAGCTGTCCGTTTCTTGATGTCGTTAGAGGCAATCCACTGCCGCCGGGATCAGTCTCGGCGCGCGCGCGGAGCGAAGTAGGTCATTTATCCGAATGGACGGAAACCTCTCCGGCGATCTGGTTTCGGGCGTCGCGCCGGATCACTGGCAGAGTACTTTACGAGCAATTTTTTGAACAGCGGGACGGCTACCGCCTCACTATGCTGACCATAGACAACTTGCCGGACGAGGACGAACCCGACGAGGACCAAGTGCTCGAAGAGAGCTGGAGCTTTCGGTTCAAACGGTAGGGCTTGACGCTTCTATTACGCCTGTCGACTGGCGGGGTTGATTTTCCATAAGCGATCTTAAGCGTCTCTCAGTTGTAGGCGCCCGATCAAAATGTCACCCCTCTGCCAATTAGAGATGACACTTTCCGGGGATTTCCGAGGGGTGCTGGGAGTGACGGTACGGTCGAGGAGCGGTAAACAGCATCGCGTCTCAAGCACGTGGACGCCGGATTACTTGTCGGGGCCGCGGTAGTGGGTGTGGCGCTGGCCCCAGTCGTATAGTGCCCGCAGCACCGGGCGGAGCTCCTCGCCCTTTTTGGTCAGCAAATATTCGGCGCGCGGCGGGTGCTGGTCGTAGAAGCGCCGCTCGACGATCCCGGCTTCCTCCAGCCGCTTCAATCGCGCCGACAAGGTGTTGGGGCTGATCGCCGCCAATGAGCGCTCGAAATCCTGAAACTTGCGCGGCCCGTCGACGACGAGATCGCGCAGGATCAGGATCGTCCACCGTTCGCCGATGATGTCGAGCGTGCGCGCAATCGGGCAACGCATGTCGTAAGGCGCGGAATTGGCAGGCAAATCGGCCATCGGGATCACGGTAACCTAGATGTGATCGCGGGCATAGTGACTCCTAATTATACAGTTAGTATTATAGAAGGAGTTAACTTGAAAGGGTCGTGCCCATGACCGTTGCAACTGACATCGCTATCGCCTCTCCTGCCCACAGAAACCCCTGGCGGGTGCTGCTATGGTTGGCGCCGCTGACGGCGTTCTGGATTGGCCTCAATTACTGGCTGCCAGCGCTGCAGGCGAGCGGCGTACCGAGCACGGCGACCCGCTTGGCGATCCATATCGCGATCGTCCTCGGGCTATGGCTGGCGCTCGAACGCACCGGGCTCACCCAGCGCCAGCGCCTCGGCTTATGGCTGGCGGTCGTCGTGCCGTATACGCTGTGGCTCGCGGTGATTTGGAGCGTCGCGGTCAACGGAGTGTTCCGTCCCGGCAACAACACCCCGCCGCTGGTGCCGTTGGCAATCTTCCTGCCGGTTATCGTCGGCGCGCCGATCCTGTTGCGGTCGAAGCGGATCGGCGAGGTGCTCGACGCGATGCCGGCGAGCTGGCTGGTCGGTCTGCAGGTCTATCGGGTATTGGGAGGCATCTTTCTGGTCGGCTGGGCGCGCGGCGTCATACCGGGAATTTTCGCCTTGCCGGCGGGTATCGGCGATGTGACCACCGGGCTGCTCGCCTTACCGGTCGCCTATTTGCTGGTGTCGCGGAACGGAGATGGAGTGCGCCCAGCAATCGCCTGGAATATCTTTGGCTTGCTTGATTTTACGATCGCCATCGGGATCGGGCTGGCGACCGCTCCCGGTCCGCTGCAAGTGATCGTGCCGAGCATCCCCAACACAGGGGTAGGGCTCTATCCGGCCGTCCTGATCCCGGCCTTTGCGGTGCCGAGCTCGATCCTTCTGCACGTGCTGTCGCTGCGCCAGCTGAGGCGCCGCCGGGCGGCGTAATCGGACGCACGGGCAGGGCGGAGGAGGATTGTTTCGGGCAGGGGGCTTCGATACGCTGGGCCTCAGCGCATCAAGGAGGGCCCGGCATGGCGATCATCGTTGGCACCGGCGACTTCAAATATCGCATCGTCGAGGATTGGGCGAAGCTGCCGGACGGCTGGTCGTTCAAGGAAGTCGGCGCCGTCGGAGTCGACGACCGCGACAACGTCTATGTCTTCAATCGCGGCGAGCACCCGGTCATGGTGTTCGATCGCGGCGGCAATTTCCTGCGCTCGTGGGGCGAGGGCCAGTATCCGCGGGCGCACGGCGTCCATATGGGGCCGGACGATTCGATCTATCTGACGGATGACGGCGGGCATTTCGTCCGCAAATGCTCGCTCGACGGCAAGGTGCTGCTCGAACTCGGCGTGCCCGGCAAACCCACCCCCTATATGAGCGGCGAGCCGTTCCATCGCTGTACCCACACGGCGCTGTCGCCCAAAGGCGAGATCTATGTTTCCGACGGCTACGGCAACGCCCGCGTCCACAAATACTCGCCGGACGGCAAATTGCTGATGTCATGGGGCGGCCCCGGCACCAACCCCGGCGAGTTCAATATCGTGCACAACATCTGCACCGATGCCGATGGCTGGGTCTATGTCGCCGACCGCGAGAACCATCGGGTCCAGGTGTTCGACGGCAACGGCAAATACGAGACGCAGTGGAACAACCTGCACCGGCCTTGCGGCCTCTATATGGACTATACCCGCCACCCGGTCTGCTATATCGGCGAGCTTGGCCCGGTGCAGCCGGTCAACCGCAACAGTCCAAATCTCGGTCCGCGGGTCAGCATTGTCGACAACCAGGGTAAGCTGCTGAGCCGCTTTGGCGACTTGCATGCCGGCACGGCGCCGACCGCGTTCCTCGGGCCCCACGGGCTCACCGTCGATTCGCGCGGCGATCTCTATGTCGGTGAGGTCTCGTGGACGCAGTGGCCGCAATTCTACCCCGACACGCCGCGGCCGGCTTACATTCGTTCGCTGCAGAAATACGAGCGTGTGCGCTGAGGAGAACGCAAATGGCAGAGATCGTCGGCACCGGCGACTTTAAGTATCGCATCATCGAGAACTGGGCGAAGCTCCCGGACGGCTGGTCGTTCAAGGAGGTCGCCGCGGTCGGGATCGACAGCAAAGACAACGTCTATACATTCACGCGCGGCGAGCACCCGATCATCATGTTCGACCGCGACGGCAATTTCCTGCGCTCCTGGGGCGAAGGCCAATACCCGCGGGCGCATGGCGTCCATATGGGGCCCGACGATTCGCTCTATTTGACCGATGACGGCGGCCACTTCGTGCGCAAGTGCTCGGTCGACGGCAAATTGCTGCTGGAGATTGGAGTGCCCGGCAAACCGGCGGAGTACATGAGCGGCGATCCGTTCCACCGCTGCACCCACACCGCGCTGTCGCCGAAGGGCGAGATCTATGTTTCAGACGGCTACGGCAACGCGCGGGTGCACAAATATTCGCCCGACGGCAAGCTCTTGATGTCATGGGGCGAGCCCGGCACCGGCCCCGGCGAGTTCAACATCGTGCACAACATCTGCACCGATGCCGAGGGCTGGGTCTATGTCGCCGACCGCGAGAACCATCGGGTCCAGGTGTTCGATGGGAATGGGAAATACGAGACGCAGTGGAACAACCTGCACCGGCCGTGCGGGCTCTACATGGACTATACTCGCCGTCCGGTCTGCTACATCGGTGAGCTCGGGCCATCGATGGCTGTCAACCTCAAAAGCCCCAACCTCGGGCCGCGGGTCAGCATCGTCGACTACCAGGGCAAGCTCTTGAGCCGGTTCGGTGATCCGCACGCGAGCCTCGGTCCGACCGGGTTCATCGGCCCGCACGGCATGTGCGCGGATTCGCGCGGCGACCTCTATGTCGGAGAGGTCGCCTGGACATTGTGGCCGGGGGCTTTCCCGGACCAGCCGAGGCCGGAGAATATCCGCTGCCTACGTAAGTTCGAAAGGGTTCGCTGATGGGCCAGGTCAGCGTGCTGGTCAACGGCCGCAACTTCACGATCACCTGCGACGACGGGCAAGAGGCCCGCACCCGGCGCCTTGCGCAATATGTCGACACCAAGGTCGGTCAATTTGCCGCCAGCGTCGGTCAGGTTGGCGAGGCGAAGCTGCTGCTGCTCGCCGCGCTCGCCATCGCCGACGAACTGGCCGACGCGAACGAGGCGCGCGAGCAGGAGCGAAACCGGGCAGGCCCCGCACCTGAGGCGCGCGAGCAGGAGCGAAACCGGGCAGGCCCCGCACCTGAGGCGGTCCATGGCGCGTCAAAGCCGGACGAGGCTATTGCAGCCCGCCTGATTGCATCCTAGCTTTCGGTTGCGGGGTGAGGCTGGGCGGTGCGTTAGGCCGCATGTTGCCCCGGGGCCGATTCCTACCTCTTGGGGGCCGTCCCTGTCGAAGTCGTGGCTTCGATATATGGTCACCCACCTGCTACGGCGGGCCACGGAGGAGTTGCACGCCGACGGCCGATCCGGCTTCACCCCGCAGCTTTGCTCCTCCCTCCGGAACCGCTCGGTCTGACTCGTGAACATCCTCTTTTGCGGAGACGTTGTGGGCCGCCCGGGACGGGAGGCGGTCAAAAGACACGTGCCGGCGCTGCGCGAGCAGCTCGCGCTCGATCTCGTCGTCGTCAATGCTGAAAACGCGGCGGCCGGGCGTGGTCTGACCGAACGCCTTTGCGGTGAGCTTTACGATAGCGGGGTCGATGTTCTGACCACCGGCAATCATGTGTGGGACCAGCGCGAAATCATCCCCTATCTCGACCGCGATCCCTGCGTGCTGCGCCCGGCAAACTTCCCGAAAGGAACAACGCCGGGCGCCGGATGGCGCTTACACCCCGTCGGTAGCGAAAACATCCTCGTCATCAATCTGATGGGCCGGCTCTTCATGGAGGCGCTCGACGACCCGTTTGCGCGGCTCGAAGAGCTTCTCCAGAAATTCCGGCTAGGGATCGATGCGGCGGCGATAATCGTCGATTTTCACGCCGAGGCGTCGAGCGAGAAGATGGCGCTCGCCCATTTCGCCGATGGGCGTGTCTCGGGCGTTCTCGGCTCGCATTGCCACGTGCCGACCGCAGACAACCAGATCCTGCCCGGCGGCACCGCCTACCAGACCGACGCCGGCATGTGCGGCGATTACGATTCGGTCATCGGAATGCAAAAAGGACCGGCAGTACTGCGCTTTGTCACGAAGATGCCCGGTGAGCGTCCGCAAGTGGCAGAGGGCGAGGCCACGTTATGCGGCATTTTTCTCGAAACCGATGATGATAACGGCCTCGCGCGAGCAATCGAACCCGTGCGGATCGGCGGCCGCCTCGCCCAATACTTGCCGCGGCATTGACTGCGCAGCGCCTCATCTTCACGTATTTGCAAATGCTCTGCTCGTCACCCCCGCGGAAGCGGGGGTCCAGGGTGCCTGTTTATGCCCGAGCGCCTTGATTCCCGCTTTCGCGGGAATGACGCAAAATCTCGTCGGATTTC
>Ga0318516_10000902_pt1 | contig 10474 bp, 11 predicted proteins | sample GRESIP176b2f20_FD_202501 | JGI IMG/M metagenome (GOLD analysis project Ga0318516, IMG submission 202501) | Tropical soil microbial communities from Luquillo Experimental Forest, Puerto Rico - GRE.SIPMG.176b2f20 | ecosystem: Environmental > Terrestrial > Soil > Tropical forest > Bulk soil... | reverse complement strand
GGTACTGCACCATCGGGTCGGATTCGAGGGCGGTGACGGCGACGCGGACGCGGCCGGGGACCTTGCGGACCCGGACCCGGGCGTGCACCGGCGCCTCGGGGGCGCCGTGGAGGGCGGCGACCTCGGTGCGCAGCGCGGTGAGCTCGGCCATCAGGTCGGCGGTCGTCGGCGCGGTCACGGCCGCGGGCACCCGGTGAGGGCGAGATGCTGGAGGGCGGCGAGGTGGCACACTTGCCCGCGGACCCCCTTGATGGCGTCGAGCAGCTGGAAGATGGTGACGGCCTGCAGGGCGCAGGCGGCGCACAGGACGGCGAACAGGATCACCAGGGCGGCCCAGGCGGGGCCGGGGATCAGTGGTAGGCGCGCAGGTGCAGGAACATGACGAGGGAGGTGACCACGATCGGGAAGATGATCCCGGTGGCCAGGGCCAGTCCCGCCATCCATGTCCGGTCTCTCCGTTCCCGTTCGCTTTCGCCGCGCTGCTCGGCGTCCCGGGCGGCGTCCTCTTCGAGGAGGGCGACGCGGCTGGTGAGGGCGCGGTGCTCGGCGTCCCAGACGCCCCACGCGACGTAGTGCCCGTTGGTCATGCCGGCGGCGCGGGGGCTGCGGGCGGCGCTGGGACTGGCGCGGGCGCTGGCGCTGGCGGTGTGCGCGGAGTGTGGGGGGCGAGGTACCCGGCGATGGCGGCGGCGAGCGCGGGGGTGGCGGCGTCCACGAGGGACACCAGGCCGCCGGGGACCGCGTTCCCTTTGAAAACATACGTTTGCAGGACCCACAGGATCACCCCGGCCGCCGCCGCGGCCAGCGTGGACGCCTGGACCTTCGCCTCGATGCCGGCCGGTTTCACGGGTGGATGCTCTGCCAGGTGCGACCCGCCGGGGGCACGCAGTCCTTGAGCAGCTGGTCGGCGAGGTCGGCGCCGAGCTTGCGCTGCAGGACGATCCAGCCGGAGGGGGTCATGCCCCGCGCGGCGGCGAGGTCCCCGATGGTGGCCTTCCCGTCGGTCTTGTGCTGGGTCAGCCCGGCGGCGGAAACGTCGTCCAGCCAGCCCTTCGAGAAGACGTCGGAGTCGAAGAACGGCCCGCTCGCGTACTGGACGGCGACGACGGGGAACGGCCCGGCACCGTGCTGCACGTCGGCGACGGCCTGCGCGTCGGACAGGTTCCAGTTCGCTATCCACAGGCTCACGCCGGACTTGATGCCGTGGCCGATGAGCGTGTTCACCAGCGGTGTCACGTTCGACGCGCTGGTGTAGACGGCGGGGTGGCGCTGCCCGGGCCGCGCGGCGGCCTTGAACGCCGCAGCGGCGCGGGGCACCCACATGGCGGCGTCCACGTTAGTGGCGGCGCCCCGCTCGACGTCGATGACGTCGGCTGAGTGGTCGGAGCCGGAGTCCTGGCAGATGCGCACGGCGCCCTTGTGCGCGGCCCAGTCAGCGGCCACCCACCGGATGTCGCTCGAGCCGGTGGTATACCCGGCGGCCTGCGCGCCCCTGGGGAGGTGGCCGATGTTGGCGTGGATGGCGTCGAAACCTGCAATTACTGCCATGCGGTCTCCTTAACCGATGCGTGCGCCGGTGACGTAGGAGTACTGGTACAGGGTGGTGTTGAACGCGCCGGTGGTGTTCTGCGCCCATTGGAAGATCAGGTTCCCGGCGGTGCCGGCGGTGAACGCCACCCCGAACAGCATCATCGTCCGGGCGTTCGACGACCCGGTGCCGGCGCCGAACGCGGTGGTGACGGAAGTGTCGTCGAAGTCGCCGTCGCCGGCGTACGCCTCGGTGGTCAGCAGCCCGCGGGCGCAGTGGTACCGGCATTTGGCGCCGGCGGGGACGCTGAACGACACTTTGAAGTCCTGCCCGGTGCCGGAGGAGTACCGGACGTAGCAGTGGAACTCGTAGATCGCGGACGCGGCCATGGCGAACCGCATGTCGGCGTCGTTGATGAACGTGTTGTTGGTGGTGGTCTGGTCACCGGATTTGATGCCGGCGGTGGGGACCGCCCACGCGTTCATGTCGCTGGCGGTGAGGACGTCTCCGACGTTCCATTGTTTGACGGCGATGGTGCACGCTCCTTAGAAGAAGAGCTTGTTCCCGGCGCTGACCTTCCCGAGGGCCGCGTCGTCGAGGACGAGGAACCCGGCGTATTTCGTGGCGTCCTGCAGGTCCCACACGGTTTGCCAGGTGCCGGCGGTGACGTCGACGGTGTGGGTGATGCCGCGGATGAAACACGGTTTGCTGATGGTCGTGGCGGAGTTCTGCGGGCGCCGGTACACCATGATCCGGTCGCCGATCTCCCGGCCCAGCACCTGCGGGAACAGCCCGGCCTGGTCGGCGACCGGGTCCACGGTGAGGGTGTCGAACCGGTTTTCCCCGTCCAATGACACGTACAGCACCCACTGCGCGTACAGTTTCGCCTCGTTATCGGACTCCAGCAGCACGTCGGACCGGGCGTAGGAGCGCGGGAACAGGTACTTGTTAATGGACGCGGTGTTCTTCGCCTCTTGCATGTTCGGGGACCCGGCGGCGGTGATCTGGCAGTCGTTGCACAAGGTGGTGTCGTCGAGGGCGCGGCCGATCGCCGCGCACGCCAGTTCGGTTCCCTCGGCGTCGGCGGTGCCGGGAGTGTCGCCGAACACCGCCTGCACCGTCGTGGACCGCGTGTCGTGGACGTCGGCGGTGCGGCGCCGGAACACCACGTTGCCCCACCCGTCGATGTAAAGGGACCCGGCTTCGGTGTCGGCGGCGAGTTGCATCAGGTTGAGGGCGGTGTCGCCGTAGCCGGTGCCCTGAAGTTCGCTGTCGCCGGTGTCGGCGCGCCGGTGGTCGGTGAACCACCCGGCGTCGTTGAGGATACGCAGGATCCGGTTCCCGGAGTTCTCCCCGGCACCCGCGGCGGGGACGGCGGGGAGGGTGATGCCGGACAGGACCTTGAACCCGTCCGTGGCACTGACGGTGACCTCGGACCAGCCGGCGTCGTAGTCGACGGCGGTTTCCGTCCACGCGTCGGCGAACCCGGAGAACAGGTGGTATTCCACGCTGCCCCAGATGGCGCGCACCCGCAAAGGGACCATGATCTGGATACCAGACCTGCCGCCGGTCACGAACGCGCCGGCGCTGTTATTGGGGTCGAAGTTGCCGGAGGCATTGTCGAGCACGGCGGATGCGGTGCCGGCCTGGTAGGTGATCAGCGGGCCCTGCACCCGGGTGGACGCGCGGGTGACGGTGCCGGACCGCACGTACTGGGTGATGTCGGTCCACGCGGTGGCGTCACCGAGGATGCCGGTGTTGAACACGGCGTACGTGGGGTCATCGAGGATCAGCGTCCCCGGCTGGGCGACGGGGGCGGCGGAGTAGAACCCGGCTTCGACGATCAGCTGCGGGAACCCCGGCTGCGGGTACGCGGGGGCACCCCCGCCGGTGCTGCCCGCGGACACGGTGAGGGTCAGCGCCGCCGACGCCGTGTTGGACAGGGAGTCGGTGACCGTGACGGTGATGGGGTACGCGGTGGGCACGTCGCTGGTGGTGCCGGACAGGACGCCCCCGGCCGAGAGGGTGATGCCGGCGGGGAGGGTGCCTGCGGTGAGCGCCCAGGTGAACGGCCCGGTGCCACCGGATTCGGTGAGCGTCTGCGAGTACGCGACGCCGATCGACGCCGCGGGCAGCGACGTGGTCGTGACGGACATGGCCGGGACGAGGATCTGCAGGGTGCCGGAGTTGCCGATGGTGGCGCCGGCGTCGGTGGCCTTGCACGTGAACGTGTACGTCCCCGCGACCGTCGGCGTCCCGGAGATCACCCCGGCCGCCGACAGGGACAGCCCGGTCGGCAGGGCGCCGGTGAGCAGCGCCCACGTGTACGGCGCGGCACCGCCGGTCGCGGTCAGCGCCTGAGAGTAGAACACGCCCAGGGCCGCGTTCGGCAAGCTGGTGGTGGTGACGGTGACCGTGGTCCCGGCGGCCTGCGGCGCCAGGTTGTCCACGCAGGCGGCGAGTTCGGCGAGGATGCCGGTCTGGTCTTCGCCGTTGACCCCGGGGACGTGCAGCCAGTTCGGGCCGCCCGGGTTGAGCTCGAACCAGATGATGGGCGCGTTGGCCTTGTTCGCGGTCAGCCGGGCGGCGAAGAAGTCCCGGACATGCCCGGTGCCACCGGACGACGACCACGCCACCACCGACGACCACGCGGGGAAGGAGTTGCCGCCGGCGCGGCCCCACTCCCCGATGCCCAGCGGTATCGGCGTGTTCGCCGCCGTGGTGTTGTCCGGGTTGCGGATGCCGTCGCACACGTCCTGCAACGCGGGCGCGACGTTGCCGGTGCCGGGGTCGTTGCCCGGCGACTGGTCCAGGTAAACCTGTTTCCCGTTGGAGTCCGAATAGTAGAAGTCCGCCATCACCCCCGACACGGTCCCCGCCGGCGGATGCCACGACGAGCACGACGGCGCCGACGCGTACGACGGCTTGGTGTAGATGGGGATGCCGTGCGCGGCGTAGGTGGGCTGGTAGTTCGCCCAGTATTGCAGCCAGTTCGTCTGCGCCGCCCGCGCCGCCGCCGCGCCCGTGCCTACGTTGCCGTACGGGTCTGGCCCCGGCTTGGTGGTGTCGTTGCCGAAAGGCCCGTTGCCGCCGCCCAGGTTGTGCTCGTTATACGACGTGCAGATGAACCCGTTGATCGTCCCGGACTGTTTGACGAATGTCAGGTCGGAGTCAACGGCGGCCTGCTCGGCGGCGACGGTGGTGAACCCGGACAGGCCGGTGCGCCGCGGTTTCATCGCCCAGCAGATCTGCGCGCCCATCGTGGTCAGTTCCACCAGGTCGCCGCCGGTACCGTTGAGGACGGGCGTACCGGTCAGGTGGTCGCCCTCCTTCTGGTAGGACACCTGGACGGCCTGGAAGCAGGTGCGGCCGATGAAACCGTCGGCTTCTTTCGCCGACCCGGTTTTCGTCGCGGGGAACCCGAAACTGCCCTGGTCGGTGTATGACGACGCGCCACACGAGCCGCCCACCCGGCCCCGGATCGCCGTGGCCTCCCGGAACACCAGCACCGTCGCTTCCCAGGACACCTGGTTCGTCGCGGTGGACACCACACCGGTCACGCTGACCTGCCCCGCTGCGGCGGTCGCCTGCCAGTAGCTGGCCCAGTGCATGCCGATGGTCTGCCCGGACGTGTTGCGCCCCGCCGTCCACCCGGTAGGCGTCGTCCAGGTGACGTTCGTGCCGACACCGGCGCAGTTGTTCCCGAACAACGCCACCGCCAGCTCCGCGGAGGACACCGCGTTGCCCATGGTGACAGGGAACGACGTGGCACCCGCGGCCAGGGAAATGGTGATCCCCGGGAACAGTTCCAGCACCTGCCACGCCGAGGTGGTGGAGAACTCCATCAGGTGCCCGCGCGCCCCGTCCGTCGTGGGGATCGACCACGTCGTGGAGGTGATGCCGCCCGGGTTTTTCCGGTAACACCAGATCTCGGTTTGCTGGCCCTGGCCGCCGCCGACGTTCGACGGCGCGGTGCAGCACCACTCCCACCCCGGGGATGTGTTCAGCGACGTCGCGGTGCCGGAGGTGACCGTGGTGATTTTCAGCGGCACCCCGGCCTGCCCGGACACCATGCACGCGATCAGCAGGTTCCCCGCCGTGCTGGCGGCCGGCAGCGGGAGGGTGAGGGTGGTGATGCCGCCGGACACGTTCCCGGTGATCGCCGACCCGTTCTGCACCTGCGTGAAGGTCATCAGCCGGGCCCGAGGATGGAGGTGCGCAGCTTCACCCCGGATTTGGCGCCGAGGTTGAGGAGCTTGATGATTTCCTGCGCGGCGGCGACCGGGTGGGTGCCGTGCCCCACCTGGACGGTGATGTTGATCACCGTGCCGCCGCCGCCGACGGCCTCGGGGCGCCCGGTGCCGTTGTAGGCGAGGGACAGCCCCGGGGGCAGCCAGCCGCCGCGGTCATACCAGTTGAACGCGGCCTCATGCTGCGCCGCGCGGACCGGGTCGCCGTAGGTGGAGGCGATGTACCCGATCATCCACCCGATCTGCGCCCGCGGGTTCGCCGAACCGCCCTGCCACGGCAGCCACGCCGCCCGGGGCATCTTCGTGTATGGCAGCGCCTGCGGGATGCCGGTCGCGCCGGAGGGGTTGTACGCGTACTGGTTCCACCCCGACTCGCGCATGGCGACGTAGTTCCACGCCGCCCACTCCGCGCCGCTGCCCCACGCCGGGTACATGGACCGGGCCAGGGCGGCGTTCGCGGACGCGCTGCCGCCGCCGGGGCCGGCGGCGGCGGAGATCACGGCGCGGAACCCGGCCGCCATGGCCTGCCCGATGCCGGTGCCGATGGCGACGAGGGTGGCCTGCTGGTTGCGGGACGTCCACGGTGCCAGCCCCGCCACCGGGCCCCCGTAGGACGGGACGATGCCGCCGGCGGCGAACCCGGGGACACCGTGGGCTTTCAGGAACGGCGCCAGGGCGGTGGTCAGGTGTTTCGGCACCACCGCCTCCCCGCCCTCGAGCAGCGCGGGCACCCGGTCGCCGCCGCCGTACCCGGGGACACGCCACCCGGCGGCGCGGCCGACGCCCATGCCCTGCGGGCCGGTGGTGGTGATGTTCGCCAGCCGCCACGACCCCTGCCCGGTGACAACCACGCGTTCGTCGATCTTCCGTTCCGCGCGGAGCTTGTCCAGGATGCCTTTCAGGAGGTCCAGTTCCCGCTTGTAATCCGCGGTTTTCCCCCGGACGCGCTCCAGTTCCGGGAGGGCGTTGCGGATGGAGGTGATCTGCGCGTCGATGCCCTTGTGCGCGGCCAGCGCGGCGTCGCCTGTCGCGACGGTCTGCCGGATGTAGGTTTCCGCCGCATTGAATGAGTTCTGTTCCGCGACGGTTTTCAGCCCGATCCGGTCGTGGGACAGTTTCAGCGCGTCATTGAGCGCCTTCAGATCCTGCCGTTGGGTGATCTGCGCGCCGATGTAGTTTTCCAGCGGGGTGAGGGCGTTGGTGTAGGCGCCGGCGAGAATGTTGAGCTGCTTGGCTTCCTGCTGGTACACCTGCGTGGCGTGCCACGCGGCGGCGGCGGCCTTGTCCGCAGGGTCGAGGGTGAGTTTTGTCGCGGCGGCGAGGCTGTGCTGCGCCGTGGCGGCGTTCGCCGACTGTTTGCCGTATTCCTGCAGCAGGTTCCGGATGTGCCCCAGCTGGGAGATCCCCGGGTCGAACGCGTTGAACGCGTCTTTGACCTTCCCGGCGAGGTAGCCGAGGATGCCGCCGGTGTGCTGCGCCTGCTGCCCGGCGGCATTGGTTTTCTGCCCCCAGTGCTCGACCGTGGTGGTCGCGGAAGCGAGTTTGCTGATGAGTGCCGCCACGCCGGAGGTGTCGTGGACGAGTTCGTCGGCGAGCGGCTGCAGCGCCCTCACCAGCGGCGGCAGCGCCATGGTGAGGTTGACGAACAGGCCGGTGAGGTTGTGAATGTCCGGGCCAGCCTCCCGTGCCAGGAACTGGAAGAACGACTGCCATTGCCCGTTCTGGAATTCCCGGTCGAGGGCGGACAGCATGCCGGCGAGGGCTTTGCCGGTGGCCTGGGTGAGCGGCGTGATGTCGTGCAGGAGGTGCCCGGCGAGGCGCACGGCACCGGCGAAATCGTTCACCAGTGTCGGTTGCAGTTCCCGGTTGAACTGGGCGAATTGCGCTTTCAGCGGTACCAGTTCGGCTTTCAGCTGGGCGCTGTTCTTCCCAGCGCCGAGGGCGGCGAGGGCGATGCCGCCGAGGCCGCCGCCGACGGCGATCAGGTACGGGGACAGCGCGATCCCGGCCGCGATCAGCCCGGCCATGCCGCCGCCCGCCGCGCCGCCGGTGCCGATCAGGCTGGCGATGCCGCCGGTCCCGGCGGCTTTCGCGGCCTGCTCGCCCAGTTTGCCGACGGATTCGGCGTTCTTGTCGAGTTTCTTCGTGTTGTCGTCAACGGAATGGGTGGTCTGGTCGACCTTCTGCCGGAACCGGTCGAACGCCGCAGACGCGTTCCGGTCGGTGGCGATGATCTCGAAGACGAGCTGTTCGAAACTGGTTGCCATCAGCTGGTGATTTTCTGCGCCACGTCGTGCATCGCCTGGTCCACCTGGTCACGGATCCCCGGGATGTGCTCCCGGACGGCGTCGGTGAAAAACCCCGACCGCATCCCCTTCATCTGCGACACCCACGTCCAGTCCCGGCGCGGCCCGCGGGCGAACACCGGGTGGCGGAGGATGCCGACGTTCAGCCGGGTCACCTGCCGGTCCCGGGTCCGGCCACGGAGCCGCAACGCGACACTGGCCCGCTGGCCGCCGCGTTTCAGCACCGTCACCCGCAGATCCGGGGCCAGTTCCCCGGCGTACCGGTTAGGCATGAACGATTCCAGCCACGCCGAGTCCACCACTTGGTCGGCGACCGGATTCCCCGCGTCATTGATCGCCCGGTACAGCTCCCGGCGCAGCCCCTTCCCTTCGGAGCCCATTTCCCTCAGCCGCAGTGACAGGTCCCGCAACTGCTGGGCGCCGCGGACCTGTTCCGCCACCATCAGCCTCCGGGGGTATTGTTGCGGGCATGCGACGGGGAATGACGACCGCGGAAGTCGAGGCGTATTACGCCGCGAACCCGGGCGCCCGGGTGCCGGGGAACCGGCCGCTGACCACCGGGCAGCACATCCTGCACCTGCTCATTACGGTGTTCACCGCGGGGCTGTGGGCGCCGGCATGGTTTTACCTGGCGATGCGCGGCAACCGCGCGCCGCGTTAACCGGCCTGCCCGGCGGCGGCTTTCAGCTGCTCATCGACGTACGCTTTGCACGCGCAGAAGTCCGCCCAGGTGAGCCGGTCCCATTCCCACGGGCGGATGCCGAGCCGTTCGGCGAAGAGGGGCTTGTACCAGTCGTAACCGCCGGGGCGGCGGCGGGGGCCACGGGCGCGGCCGTGGCGCTGGTAGGGGGGCCGGACGTTTTCTCCCGCTGCGCTTCTTCGACGCGCCGTTTCAGGTCGGCGGCGACCTCCTCCGGGGTGAACTCGCGGCCGTCGTCGTGCAACGGGATCACGTCCAGGTCCGCCACGTTGAACTCCAGCGACCCGAAATCCGACGGTATCCCTTCCCTTTTTCGCAGGACGTGCAGCAGCGCCGCGACCGCGGTGATCCGGTACTGCCCGACCTGGTCCAGCCACTCCGGGTACGCCAGGCCGGTGACCTTCTCAATCTCTGCGACCTCGGTGAACATCAGCCGCGACCGGTCGAACACGTGCGACTCGTCCGCGCCGAGCTTCACCACCACGCGCGGGTACAGGTTGAAAATCAAATTGCGCTGCTCTCTTTGCTCACAAGCTTGACTTGAATCACGGGGTTAGTGCCGGAACCGTCGTCATACGCCTGGAAGCCGATCGACTGGGGCAAAACATCCGGACTGTTGATGTTAACGGCCGCCGTCTTGAAGCGAACGCTGGGGAAGATGAAGCTGAGCCTGTACGGGTTCGGGCCGGACGCGACGCCGTTGGCGTCATTCCCCGCCGGGTCGAACTTGGTGAAGTCAATCTGCATCGGAGTGGTACCAAAACCCTTAAAAACGTCGTACAATTCAGTACGGGAATAAAACTCCGTCGTAAGCGTTCCCGTTATTGTTGGAATGGCATTTTCAATGGGCTCGCCTTTCAACCCGGCATTACCCAAACCATATCTGTCCACTTTCATCGGCGTGGAGCTGATGATGTCCACCCCGTTGACCAGCGACCCGAGAGTAGAGCCGCCTGCGATGGTCGTCTCACCCGCCGAGGTGGACGCGGTGCCGCCGATCGTCATGATCGACGCGTTCGCGAAGGAGAACAGCCCGTTCGGCGTGGGGTACGACGCAGCGGCCAGGCCCACCGCCGTGGATTCGTTGCGCCCGTCGCAGGTGACCTTCAGCTGGGCGATCTGGTTGTCGTTGCAGGAGAACTCCCAGTCGGTGACCTTCACCCCGGTGTAGGTGAACGGCTGCACCGTGACACCGGAAATCTGCGGGCGCCCCACCTGCACGGTCATGAACTGCCCGGCCTTCGACCCGTTGGTGTGCACCTGCTTGTACGCGGTGCCGAGAACCAGCGTCGGGGTGGTCAGCGTGGACCCGAGGGCGTACTTCCACCAGAACCCCATGCTGTCAGCGACCGCGTTCGCGGCCTCGCCGGAGGTGTGTTCCATGGTGAGGTCGCCGTTGACGTCGAACTGCGACACCACCGTCCTGCTGGCGCGGTTGTACGCCTGCCCGGCTTTGAGGCCCATTCCGTCGAGCCACGCGGGGACGAACTGGAAGTTCTCCGACAGGAACTCGTAGAAGTGGGTGACGGTGACCGCGGTGCCGTAGGTGGACTCCGCTACGGCGCCGACCTGGCCCGAGAGACCGGATGCGTACGTGGGCACTGGTCAGCTCCCGTCCTTCGCTGCTTTCTCGGCTTTGGGCTGCTGGGTCACCGGCTGCCACTTGTCCGGCGGCCACACGATCGGTGAC
>Ga0318516_10000889_pt1 | contig 10503 bp, 9 predicted proteins | sample GRESIP176b2f20_FD_202501 | JGI IMG/M metagenome (GOLD analysis project Ga0318516, IMG submission 202501) | Tropical soil microbial communities from Luquillo Experimental Forest, Puerto Rico - GRE.SIPMG.176b2f20 | ecosystem: Environmental > Terrestrial > Soil > Tropical forest > Bulk soil... | reverse complement strand
CAGCCGCACTCGCTCGCCGGCGAACGGAGTGGTCAGCCGGGCGATGTCGGTGATGCCGGGGAAGGCATCGAGAAAGCCACGGAAACCGGGCAGCAGAAGACGAACGTCTACACCCTCTGCGATCAGCGCCGGCGGCAATGCCGCGGCGACATCACCGAGCCCGCCCGACTTGACCCAAGGGTAGAGCTCGGCCGTGATGTAGAGGACGCGCATCTAGGAAAAATGTGGATGGATCTGCTCGCCCGCATCCGCCAAGAGATGCTGCCCTTTGCCGAGCTGCTTGGCATCGAGTTCATCAGCGCCGCGCCGGACAAGATCGTTGCCGAGATGACCGTGCGCGACGACCTGTGCACTCGCCCTGCGGTGCTTCACGGCGGAGCCGTTATGGCGTTCGCCGATACCCTCGGAGCCACCGGCACCATCGTCAACCTGCCGGAGGGTACAGGGACGACGACGATCGAGAGTAAAACCAACTTCGTCGCACCGGCGCCGGTGGGAACGCGGGTGATCGGTGAGGCGACCCCCGTCCACCGCGGCCGGCGAACCATGATCTGGCAGACCCGCGTATCGACCCCCGAGGGGCGGCTGGTCGCACTCGTCACCCAGACCCAGCTCGTCCTTTGACGCGGGTCCTATAGGAAGTCGCGGGCACGTTCGATCTCCTCGAGCGAGTTGGTTTGCGAGACGAGGAGTATCTCGTCGAAGCCCAGCTCTGCGACCCGCTTCAACCGCCGCCTGGCTTCATCCGGCGGACAGATCAGAGAGACGTGGGCTAGTTGTGCGACGCTCGCGGATTCCGGCCGCTCGGCGAGATCGATCGTGACATTGGCGAGGACCGCGTTGTCGCCGCCGGCCTCGCGATAGATACGCATTCCCGCCTCGAGATCCTCCCAGCTGCTGAACCGGCCGGAGGGGGTCCAGCCCTGGCAATCTTTTGCGGCGTAGGTGATCCACCGGGGACTGCGCCAGGCGCCGAGCAGTATCGGCGGCCCGTCCTCGCATCCGGGCCACGGGGACAACGCCCCGCCATTGACCGTCCGTCCGGCCCAGGCGTCACGCATCGTGTCGAGCGAGGTCATGAAGGTGCGAAAACGCCGGTCATAATCGCCGCCCAATAGCTCGAAATCCGCTCGCGTCGAGCCGCTGCCGACGCCGAGGCGCAGCCGGTTCCCGGAGAGCATTTGGACCGACTGCACGCGATGCGCCAGCTCGACCGGATGGCGTAGCGGCACCTGCAGCACGGCAATGCCCAGCTCGACCCGCTCGGTCACCGAGCACAACGTTGCCAGCGTAACGAGCGGATCGAGGGTCGGCCGACCGCGACCGAGGGAATCTCCGACCCAGATCCCCGGGAACTCGGCGGTTTCTATCCGGCCGGCGTAATCGACGATGCGGTTTACCGGCGGATCCTTGGATGCGGCACTGGGGCTCACACGAATCTGGACGCTTACCTTCATGATCACCTGCAAATCTTTAGTCGGTCAGAGAAAGTCACGTACCCGCTCGATCTCGTCGAGCACGCCGCCGAGCGAGACGACGAGCACCTCGTCGAAGCCCAGCTGATCGATCCGTTTCAACCGCACTCGCGCCTCGTCCGCCGGGCAGACCAGCGAGATCGTTGCCCGCTCGGCGAGGCTCCCCGGTTCCGGTGTGTTGCTGAGATCGACGAGGACGTTGGCGAGGACGGCGTTTTTGCCGCCGGCCTCGCGGTAGAGCCGCATCCCCGCCTCGAGATCTTCCCAGCTGCTGTAGAGGCCGGAAGCGATCCAGCCGGCGCATTGCTTGGCGGCGTAGGCGATCCAGCGCGGGTTGCGCCAGGCGCCCAGCAATACCGGCGGACCGCCCTCGCATCCGGGCCACGGCGACAACGTCCCGCCATTGAGCGGTTCGCCGCTCCAGGCGCGGCGCATGATCTCGAGCGAGCGCAGCAAGGTGCGGAAGCGCTGGTCGTAGTCGGCGCCGAGGAGATCGAAATCGGCGCGCGTCGAGCCGCTGCCGACGCCGAGGCGCAGGCGCCCCCCCGACAAGGCCTGAACCGACTGCACACGATGGGCGAGCTCGATCGGGTGGCGCAGCGGCACCTGGAGCACCGGTATGCCGAGCTCGACCCGCTGGGTGGCGACGCTGAGCGCGCCGAGGACGATGAGCGGGTCCAAGGTGGGCCGGCCGCGCCCGAGCGAGTCGGTCACCCAGACCCCCGGAAAGCCGCGTTTTTCGATCTGCCGGGCATAGTCGACGATGCGACCGAGCGGCCGGCCGCGGGGCTCGTTGCCGGGGCGCATGAAGGTCACCACGCTCAATCTCATGAGCGCCTGCCGAATAAAAGTGTCGTCGTCACCCGTCCTCCTCTCTCGGCTAGCGGGTTCTCGGGCGAGAATGCAACACATCGGCCGCGGCGGCCAACAGCCGATTGATCCGCCGAGTTCTACCGAGGCCCCGTTCTCCCTCTTACACGGGAAGATATTGGCAAAACTCGGTTCCGGACCGCCCAGAAGGCCGCCCAGCTCCCGATAAGCCATTGAAATGGCATCTGGCCAGGGAAGATTTCCCTAGCCGACCGAACAGGGAAATAAATCGGCTGATCAGGGAATTAATTCGGTCGAACAGAGAGGCACCGGGAAAGCGCCCTTTAGAACGAATCAGAAACTTGCAAGATGTTCGTCGAGGGCCGTTGCGGCAGGTTCACAGAGCAGTCGGGCCGGAATAAAGCGGCGGCAGGCTGGTCCAACATCGCGGACGGCAATTCCCGGCGCACACCAAGGGAGTCTCCGAAATTGCGGCGGACACCGCGGAGAGACACTTATTTGGAAACGCTTCGAATGGGAGGCTCCGCCAATGACCCGCAAGCCAGCAAAGCCGATCGACACCGTGCCGCTGATGTCTTCCAGCGAGTATGAAGCGGCGGTGGACGCGTTTATCCGTAACAAAGGCGTCACGCGCTGCCCGACCGCCTGCTTGGTTCGCACCCAAGCCTCGGTTCCTGCCGCCGACCGCGCGGCGCTCGAGCATTACGAGGCCGGACGCGAGCAGTCGCGCCGAACGCACATCGCGGCGACGGCACGCCTGCTCGGGGTGCCCATGCCGCCGGCTAGTGTTTGCTGAAGGCCGAGCTGAGCTAAGCGCGGCCGACGATCGCGGGGACCAGCGGGAACAGGTCGGTGTCGTCGGTCTGTTGGCCGGCGGCGGTCAGCATCGCATGGACCTGCCCGCGGTGATGGGTCTGGTGGTTGAAGAAATGGGTGACCAGAAGCCGCAGCGGAGCACGCACCTCGCGATTGGCCGCACCGCTGAACCAGGTGAGGTCCTCGGCGAGCCATGAATCGTCGACCTTATTGGCCCAACGCGAAATGTCCTTGTCGGCCTTTTCACGCTCGGCGCTGAGCACGGAAAAATCTTCGATCATGCCGGCACTTTGCTTGATCGGGGTGGCTGGCCTTTCCCAACCGTCAAATCGCGACATCCACTGCCGGTCGCCCCACAGAATGTGGGTCAAGGTACCGTGGATCGAGCCCCAGAACGCGCCGTGCGGCTCTCGCCGCTCGTCATCCGAAAGCCGTCCCGCCGCACCGTAGAGCCGGCGGTTCATTTCGGCGTTGTATGCGGCCATTGTGCGGATATAAGCGGTGGTGATCATCGCAGCTCCTCTGACACTGGTTCAAGGCTCGCGGATTTCGAGGATATGGATTTTGCCGTCGGCGGAACCGGCAACGATTAGATCGTCACGAGCAAAGGCGGCGCAACCGATCGCCGCATTGGCGTAATATTCGGCCAGGCAGCGGCCGCTCGCCAGATCCCACAGCCGCAGCGTGTGGTCATCCGAGCCAGAGAGGGCGCGGCGGCCTTCCCCCAGCACCGCCAGCGCGCGGACCCCAGAGGTGTGCCCTTCGAGGGTGCGCAAGGTCTCGCCGGTTTTGAGATCCCATAGCCGCAGCGTGTTGTCGAATGAGCCGGAGAGGGCGCGACAGCCATCCGCCAGCACCGCCACCGCGTTGACCAGAGCGGTGTGCCCTTCGAAGATGCGCAGGGTGTCGCCGGTCGTCAGATCCCACAGACGAAAGGTGTTGTCCCAAGAGCCGGACAGGGCACGGGTGCCGTGAGCCAGCACCGCCACCGCGCTGACTGAACTTGTGTGTCCTTCGAGGGTACGCAAGTGTGCGCCGGTCGCCAGATCCCACACCCTTAACGTGTCGTCCCAAGAGCCGGAGAGGGCACGGCGGCCGTCGGTTAGCACTGCTACCACGGTTTCCCCATAGGCGTGCCCTTTCAGGGTGCGCAAGGTCTCGCCGGTTTCGAGATCCCACAGCCGGAGCATGCCGTCATCGGAGCCGGAGAGAGCGCGGCAACCGTCGGCCAGTACCTCCATCGCGATGAGCCCACCAGTGTGCCCTGCGGAGAAGCGAGGGCTCGTGCCGGTTTCGAGGTCCCATAGCCGCAGCGTGCCGTCATCGGAGCCGGAGAGAGCGCGGTGTCCGTCGGCCGATAACGCCGCAGCGTTGACCATGTTCGGGTGGCCCTCGAGGGTGTGCAGGGTCTCGTCGGTGACCAGATCCCGCAGCCGCAGCGTGGTGTCATTAGAGCCGAAGAGGGCGCGGCTGCCGCCGCCCAGCACCGCCACCGCTCTGACTGAATCGGTGTGCCTTTCGAGGGTGCACAGGGTCTCGCCGCTCGCCAGATCCCACAGCCGCAAGGTGTTATCCTCTGAGCCGAAGAGGGCGTGGCGGCCGTCGCCCAACACCGCCACGGCGCTGACCCAATGGGTGTGCCCTTCGAGAGTGCTAGGGTCTCGCCGCTCTGCAGATCCCACAGCCGCAAAGTATTGTCCCAGGAGCCGGAGAGGGCACGGCTGCCGTCGCCCAGCACCGCCACCGCTCTGACCGAATCGGTGTGCCCTTCGAGGGTGCGCAGGGTCTCGCCGGTGGCGAGATCCCACAGCCTCAGCGTGTTGTCATCAGAGCCGGAGAGGGCGCGGCTGCCGTCGCCCAGAACCGCCCCCGCTCTGACCGAATCGGTGTGTCCTTTGAGCGTGCAGGGTCTCGCCGCTCGCCAGATCCCACAGCCGCAAGGTGTTATCCTCTGAGCCGGAGAGGGCGCGGCTGCCGTCGGGAAGAAACGCCACTGCTGTGACCCGACCCTCGTGTCCGACCAGGATCTGGCGGAGCGGTCCACCGGGCGGCGTCAGCGAAGAAAATCGGGGACGCATCCACGCCCGGCCGGGTCCGTTCTCCGCCCCCGCCACCAAAGTTTTGACCGCCGGCCCATCGGCTCGACGCAGTCGCCCGAGCAACTGACCGGGAAGATGCAAGCGGTCGCGGACGAGCGCCGGGATCGACAGCCGCAGAGCTTGTTGGATCAGGGCGAGATCGGGGTCCTGCCCGACGAGATCGTAATCAGCGAGAAGCGCAGCGACGTTGGTGGCGCGCAGTTTTGCGACCAGCCAATCGTAATCGCACAGCAGCTCCAGGAGCTCGTCGATCCGATCGGCGGCGACTAAGTGCTGCGGCAGATGCTGAAAGAAGTAACCGTCATCCGGGCCGTTTGCCCAACCGGTTTCGGCAGCGGCGCGGTAAGCCTCGATCAGGGCACTATGCGCTTCGACCAGCGAGGCGACGTTCAGCCGCAGAAAATCATGCTGCAAATCGTGAAACGAGATGCGTCTTCTGTCGTCGCTACGGATCAACAAGGCCTGGCGGTGTAGACGTCGCAGAAGTTCCCGAGAATCCGGGAGTTCCATCCCTCCGGAATGGCGCCACAGAGTACAAATCGTCTCCACCGGGACGTTGGCGTCTTCAGGAAACACTGCGAGTTCGAGATAGCGATCGCGATCCGAACTGGCCAATGCATCGGTGCTGACCTGCAGCGCGTTGAAGATGCTGCCATATCCGGGAAATTCGAGGCGCCCTCGTTCGAGTGCTGACAGCACATCCTCCCAGGCGGCTCCGCCGCGGACCTGAGCGCCAGCCACCGCCAACGCCAGAGGCAAATGACCGCAGTTCTCGACAACTTTTCGAGCCGCGGCACGCAGGGTGTCGCGCGCCTGCCCGCTGAATGTGGCGAGGAGTTCGAGGGCCGAAGCTTCATCGGGTATACCCAGAGATACTTCGCCCGCGCCGAGACGGACGAGCAGGTCGGCATCGCGGGTGGTCACGAGCAGACGCGACCGCGGTCCCAACACATCAAATGACTCCGCATCCCAAAAACGCCACAAATCGTCGAGAACCAGTAGGCATGATTTACCTTCGAACAACTGTCGCAATCGATCGCGTGCCTCGTGCTGGGTCGCGAATGCGTTGGTTTCGCCGGTCAAATAACCGACGAGCCGAGATTGCAGCTGCAACGGATCGAGTGATTGGCCTGCGTTAACCAGAAGATGCCGTCGGCAAAGGCACGGCGGACCTCGTCATCATTGACCAAATCGATCGCGAGAACGGTCTTGCCAATGCCGCCCATGCCGTGCAGCCCCATGCGAGTTCCGGCGATGCCGACTGCCTGGTCGGTGGCGCGAAGCAGGGCTTCTTTCAGTGCGGTGAAATACTCGGGCCGGCGAAGATGATGTGGTCGCTGGTTGGGAGCGCCGTGCAATACCGAAATCCGGCCCGTTTGGGTTACTGGAGCGAGAGGCGCCACCGCAGCTCGATCCGAGCGGACTGGCGGTCGTGGGCTAGCCGCCACCTTCTGGGCCGCCGTAGCGATTTGCTCGGCGAGGTGCGCGAACGCGGCATTGCGCTTTGGCACCCTCATTCCGTCGAGCGGCTCATCCGGGGAGTGGGCAAACTGCAGTTGTGAAAGCGGCGTCGCCTTGTAGCCGCTCGCGCTCACAGCGATGGCAAAAAGGGTCATATCTCCGGCATCGGCGGCGTTGAGCAGTTGCGGCAACTCTTCATTGCGGATGAAATCCGAAGCGAGAAAATGGTCGCTGACCAACAACACGCCCACGCTGCTACGCGACAGTGCCGTCGCAATGTCGCGCCGCCACTGACCGCCAGCCTCGATGTACTTGTCCGCCCAGACGTCGAGGCTGGCGTAGACCTTTAAAGAAGTCAGCAACCGGGACAGCCAGTCCCCGTCGCGGTGGCTGTAGCTGATGAAGACAACGTCACGCGCCTCCCCAGCCATCCGCGTTTCTCTCTGTCAGGGCCCTCAGCGGCCTTTGAAAGGTCCGGGCTTGCGTTTTTCGGCGAAGGCGCGGGCGGCTTCGTGAAAGTCCTCGCTGAGATAGAGCTTTAACGGCGCCGTCTGCATGATGACCTCGCGCTCGAGCTGCTCCATGTACCAGCGGCGGGTGCGGACTGTGGCGCGCACCGAAAGCGGCGGGTTCTTCGCGACCTGGGCAGCGAGGTCTCGGGCGATTTCGAGATGCTGGCCTTCGGGTGCCACGCGGTTGATCAGCCCGGCGGCAAACGCCTCCTCGGCAGTGAAGAAGCGGCCGGTCAGCGCCACTTCATTGGCAAAGGCGGCACCGCCGCGAAAGTTCAGCAACGCCCAATATTTCGAGCCGCCAAGGCCGCGCGAGGTCTCGGTCACCTGGAACTTGGTGCCGGCCGCGGCGACGATCAGGTCGCATTCGAAGACGATGCCGAGCGCCAGCCCCATCGCGTAGCCATGCGGTGCCGCGATGACCGGCTTCCAGTTCACGGCGCGTGTGAACAAATCGGCCGAGTTGGCGCCCCAACCTTGCGGGCCGCCATGCTCCTCGAATTCCTCGCGCCTGCGCAATTGGCGCTGATGGACGTCGGCACCGCTCGAAAAGGCGCGACCCTTGCCGCAGATGATCGCGACCTGCGCCTCCGGGTCGAGATCGAAACGCCGCAGCGTATCCATCAGGTGCCGGACCAGGTCGTCGCTGAACGCATTGAGCCGGTCGGGCCGGTTCAAGGTCAGGGTCGCGATCTGACCACTGCACTCGTATTCGACGAGAGTCTCGGTCATCTTCCTTCCCTCCGAAGCCCCTCACCCCACCCTTCTCCCCGCAAGCGGGGTGAGGGAGCTACTTCTCCTGCATGATCCAGACCCCATCCCACCCCTCCTCGGGTGGGTTGGCCTGGTAGTAGCGGCAGCGGTCGAAGAAGATGCGGGAGGGCCGATCCCGGGGAGCCAGTTCGAGCGCACTAGCGAAGTGACCGAGGCCACTCTGCCAGTCGCGCCGCTGATAGCAATCGACACCGGTCTCGTAGGCCTTGATCACGGAGGCTAGCTTGGGAAAGGTCCCCCGAGTGTGATGCCCGAGCGACTCATAAACCCAGGTCGGCTGCGAAATGCCTTTGGCCTGGATCAGGTCGAGGCGCCGCAGAACAGCGGATGATTTCAATTCGTCGACGGTGGTCGCCGCTAGCAGTACCGGCGTACCGTAATATTTGGTGGCGCCCTCGAGCCGGGCGGCGAGGTTAACGTTGTTGCCGATGGCCGTGTATTCCATCCGCTTTGACGCCCCGACCGAGCCGGCGAGCACCTCGCCGGTGGCCAGCCCGATGCCGATCTCGATCGGCTCAGACCCGCGCCGGGCTCGCCTCGAGTTGAAGACGGCGAGGGCACGGATCATGTCGTTTGCGACATAGAGCGCATTGTCGGCGTCGGCCGAGCCGGCGACCGGCGCGCCGAAGATCGCCATCAGGCCGTCGCCGATGTATTTGTCGAGCATACCACCGCGGGTGAAGATGACCTCGACCATCTCGGTGAAGAATTCGTTGAGCATCGACACGGTATTGCGCGGCGTCATACCTTCCGACATCAGCGAGAAGCGCCGGATATCCGCGAATAGCACAGTGGCGACCAGGGCGCTCCCTTCCAGGACGTCTTCGCCGCTGGCGAGTAGCTGATCCACCACCTCCTTGGCCACATAGCGCGCCATCGTGTTGCGCACGCGTTTTTCCCGCGTGATGTCCTCGAACACCAGCATGTAGCCGATGGATTTTCCTTCGGTGTCGAGAAACGGAGCCGCCGTCAGATTGACCGAAGAGACCCCGCCATCCGGCTGCTTCAGGTCGGTGTCGGCGTGGTAATCGGTGGCCCCCATCCGCTCGACAAATTCGAGGCTTCTGGAGATCCAGGCGTTGAGATTGCCGAAAACCTGCCGGGCCGGACGATTGACCAGCGCCTCCGACGACAGTCCCAGAATCCGCTGCGCGGCCTCGTTGACCTTGACGATCACGCACCGCCGATCGAGCGTCACCACCCCGTTCGAGAGCGACTTCAGGATGCTCTCATTGTAATTCTTCAGCGCGAGCACATCCGAAAATAGACGTGCATTTTCGAGCGCGACCGCGATGCCCGAGGAAAATGCCTTCAGCCGGCGGATGTCGATCTGGGTGAACCGGCCGCCTCGTTTGTTAAGCACCTGGAGCACGCCGAGGCGCTCGCCGGTCCGGTCGATGACCGGCACATTGACCATATTGCGGGTGCGAAACCCTGAGCGCCGGTCAATTTCCCGATTGAAGCGAGGGTCGGCATAAGCGTCGGGTATGTTCAGCACCTCGCCGCTCGCGAAGACCGCGCCAGCGATCCCGGCGTTTGCCGGAATGCGGATCTGCCGTTGCTCGGTGCCTTCGGCAACTCTAGACCAAAGCTCGTCTGTGCTCGGGTCGTAGACGAAGAGCGTCGAGCGCTCGGCATCGAGAAGCTGAGTGGCCGCCGCCACGATGCGGACCAGCAATGTGTCGAGGTGCAGCTCCGTCGAGATCGCCTCGGTGATCGCCAGCAGTTCCAGTTCTTCGCGCCGAGCCTGCTCTAGGCGCTCCACCATTTGCGCCTGCTCGAGCGCGCTCGCGGCGTGGCGGCTGATCGCCTCCAGAACGGCCATGTCGCTCGCAGCGAATCTGCCCGAACGCTTGTTCAGCACCTGGGTTACGCCGATGACCTGGTCGGCGCGGTTGCGCAACGGCACGCACAGAATGCTGCGGGTGCGATATCCGGTCTGCCGGTCTATCTCGGGGTTGAACCGCGGGTCCCGGTTGGCGTCGTCGATGATTTCCCCGACACCGGAGCCGAACACCGAGCCGGCGATCCCGACGCCCTGCGGGATCCGAATCTCGGATACACCCTCGCCGCCGGCCACTCGCGAAAACAGCTCTCCGGTATCGGCGTCATGCAGGAACAACGTTGCACGGTCGGCGTTGAGCACCTCGACGATCAACTCGATCAGGCGAGGTAGTTGGTGATCGAGCGAAAGCCGCTGGGTGACCGTGTCGGCGACCTCGAGGAGCACCAAGAGCCGACGGATCGCGTCACTTGCCGCGGCCGCCGGCACCGAGTCGTTGCCGAGCAGCGCATCCAGCATGCGCGAGGTTGCGGGATCGAGCCCCGATTGCTGAACGGGTTCCGGACTCTTCGCCAACAAGCACCGCCCTCGGTTCGGGCAAGATGCACGGACGGCAATTGTTACCATTCGTTACCGGACACGACAAGCCAGAGTGCCTCTTGGTGCTATTGCGCACGACACGGCACCCCTGCACCAGCTAACATTGCCGGGGATTGTCGGCGTGAGGGGGACCCATGCGGCTCGAAGCGCTC
>Ga0318516_10000888_pt1 | contig 10508 bp, 9 predicted proteins | sample GRESIP176b2f20_FD_202501 | JGI IMG/M metagenome (GOLD analysis project Ga0318516, IMG submission 202501) | Tropical soil microbial communities from Luquillo Experimental Forest, Puerto Rico - GRE.SIPMG.176b2f20 | ecosystem: Environmental > Terrestrial > Soil > Tropical forest > Bulk soil... | reverse complement strand
GTGTGGCGGAAGGGCGCTCCCAGGAGGCACGCATGTTCGCCGTGACCCATAAGAGTGTCGCAAGGATGCTGGAACGCTCGCTCGTCGCGGCCTCGCTCGCGATCGGGCTCGCGCTCGTCATGGCGCCGGCCGCGAAGGCCGGCGAGATCATCCCGTCGCTGGGCTGGACCAAGGCGCCCGACGGGAACGGCGACGCCGCGATCCAGTACGGCATCGCGCTGCGCGGTGGCCTCGTGCCGATGGTCGCCGGCGAGATCGGGCTCGGCTATCGCAAGTCGGAGGTGTTCAACGGCCAGGTGGAGTCGACGCAGTGGCCGGTGACGGCATCGGTGTGGCTGAAGCCGACGCCCATGTTCTACCTGGGCGGCGGTGTCGGCTGGTACAACACGACGCTCCACTACCCGAACACGCCCGCGCTGGCGAGCTACACGTCGCAGAAGACGGGGATGCACCTGGGTGGTGGCATGAGCCTGCCGCTGGTGCCGGGCATCGCGTCCGCGGACCTGAACCTCCGCTACGTCTACCTGGGCACCGAGAAGAGCCAGCTGCCGCCGCAGAACTTCAAGGCGGATTACTTCACCGCGGCGCTCGGCTGCGCGATCCACTTCTAGAGAACACACAACCAGGCGTTCGAGCGGCGGTCCCGGGGAAGCCCGGGGCCGCCGCGGTCGTTTGGAGCCCGGCGTCAGCTCGTGCGCGCTGTCCCGCCGTCGCGCACGTAGACGTCCGCGCACCACACGAACGTCGTCCGCCGGCTCACGCGCCGGAACCCGTGCGTGGCGAGCACGGCGCTCATCGCCGGCTCCGGGTGGACGAACGCGCGGAACGCCCTGCGCATCACCGACTGGAAGAAGTTCTCGCCGGCGATGACCCAGCGGATGTACCAGCGATCACGCGGGTAGGCATACGCGAAGATCCGCTGGCCATGGGACGCCGCGGACTCGAGCAACGGCCGGTACTCCGGGTAGCAGCAGACCACCCGGTCCAGCGCGACGGCATCCGCGGCCCCCAGCTGCGGCGCATGCTCCACGAAATCGCCCTCACGGAACTCCATGCGCGACTCGAGCCCGCTCTCGGCCGACGCCCGGCGAGCCACCTCCTGGTACGCGGGGGAGGCGTCGACGATCGTGCTGCGCTCGAACCCGCGGGCGAGCAGCTCCTGGCTCAACGCCCCGACGCCGCCGCCGATGTCGAGCAGCGTCCGCCCGCCGCCCGCGGCCACGATGCCGTCTCGTAGCAGCCGCGTCGTCTTGTTCGGTCCGTTACGCCGGTACTTGCGGAGATCGCCCTCCGCCACCTTCGCGGTGAACACCTCGCGCGCTCCCGCGCAGCAGCTCGAGCAGCAGGGCACGCGCTACCTCCACCCCTCGCGCACCGCGCGATCGTACGCCGCCCACCACGGGTCCGGCTGCGGCGCGTCGAACGTGCTCACGGCGCCGTCGGGCTCGGCCACCCAGAGCTTGCCGCGTCCGGCGAGGACCTCGCCGACGACCCCGCACGGGATGCCGTCGGCCTCGAGCTCGTGCACCACGAGCGGCACGCGCTCGGCCGCGGCGCACACGAGGAGCGTGCCCTCGGACATTGTCCAGTACGGGTCAACGCCGAGCATCGCGCACGTGGCGGCGACCGGCGCGCCGAGCGGCAGCTTCGCCCGCTCCACGCGCACGTCGTGGCCGCACGCCTTCGCCAGCTCGACCAGGCCCCCCAGCACACCGCCCTCGGTGGCGTCGTGCATCGCCGTGACGCCACGCTCGCGCACGCCGGCTCGCATCGCGGCGCGGCAGTCGGCGACGACGCTCACTTTGTCAGCGAGCGCCAGCAACGCGGCGAACCCCTCCTCGTCCACGTGCTGTTTCAGCCGCTCTGGCCAGGCGAGCGCCGCGATCGCGGCCGTTTCGATGGCACAACCTTTCGTCACGATCACCTGGTCGCCCGGCTTCGCCATGCCGGGCGTGATGTAGCGGCCCTCGTCACCGACGCCGATCAAGGTCGCCCCGCCGATGATGTTCTCGCTCGAGCCCTCGTTGCGGCCGGTGTGGCCGGTGACCACCGCGACACCCAGCTTCGACCACTCGTCGCTCATCGCGCGCCAGTAGGTGCCGAACGCGTCGTCGCTGAACGCCGGCGGCAGGTTGAAGTCCACGCTCACGTACGCCGGCGGGATGCCCGTGGTCCAGAGGTCCGACGCCACCAAGTGGCACGCGAGCCGCGCCGAGCGCTCGAGGCCGAGCGCCGGGATCACCGAGAGCGGGTCGGTCGTCACCGCCATCACGCGCCCGGCGCCGATGCGCACGATCGCCGCGTCGTGGCCCGCGCGCGGGCCCACCACCACCTCGGCGCGCGCGGCGCCGAGATGCGGCGCGACGAGCCGCGCGAACGCCTCGGGTGAGAGCTTGCCGAGCGGCGGGACCAGCGGCGCGCTTCCGTCCGCCATCGATCAGTCCAGCGCCGGCCCGTAGAGCAGCGCGTTCGTGAGCAGGCGTTCGGTGTTGCGCCAGTAGCCGCGGAACAGGATCGGCCCCGAGATCATCACCACGTGGCCGTCGCCGTTCGGCTCATCCACCGCGAACGCCGTGTTCGCCAGCCGCCGCTCGGTCTCGGGCCACGTCCAGCCGGTGGCCGTGAGCGGCACGCGATCGAAGCGGAGCGCGTTCGCGCCCTCTCTGGTCGTCGTGAGCATCGTGCTCCCCTGGAGCATCACCGGGATCCTGCCCGGGCCGAAGCCCCACGTGAGCCACTGGCGCGGGTCGGGATCCGCCCAGAACACCGAGCCGGGGATGAACTGCGGCCGGCGCGAGGCCTCGGCCGCGGAGCTGTCGGGATCGGGGATCTCCTCGTCCTCCTTCTTGGCCTTGGCCGGCACGCCCACCACCTTGCTGCTCGAGAGGCCGACGCTCGCGAGCGTGGGGAGCTCGGCCGCGTCGTCCAGGCACACGAGCGTGCCGCCGCGCGACACCCAGTCCTTTACGGCCGCAACTCCTCCCCCGAGCGCCGTCGCGATGCCGGGACCTCCGTCGGGGATCACCAGGACGTTGTAGCGGTCCAGCTCCATGCTGCCGATGCGGTCGGCGCGCACGGCGGTGAAGCGCACGCCCAGCCGCCGCTCGAACAGGAACCACATCCAGCCATACGACTCCGCCGACACCGGGCCGTCCACGACCACCGCGATGTTCGGCTTCTTCAAGCTCACGACGTTCTCCGAGCCGATCCCCGTGTCGCCGTGCTCCGTGTAGGCGGAGTTCACGGCCACGACGTAGACGCCGCTCGTCTTCGCGAGCTGGGCGATGCGCGCGTGCAGGCTCCGATCGTTCCGCTCGACGCGGGCCACGAACGAGCCGCGCGGGAAGTCGCGGCCGCCGGCGTTCATGGGCCGCGTCGCGGTGGCCACCTTGTAGCCCTCCTGGAGCAGCCGCAGCGCCAGCCGCGCGGCGCCGTCGGTGGCACACGACCACACGTACGCGGTGTTCGCCTCGCCGCCCGCCACGCGACCACGCGTGTCGAACGCGATCGCACCCTTCGTGTCACGCATCACCAGCGGCCCGACGCGCGAGACGCGCGCCGTGAACGGCACGCCCACCGCCATGGAATCCGCGAGCGTGTCGGCGGACTCGTCGGGCGCGTTCGGGTCGGGATCCGCGAGCTTCACGGCGCCGCCGGGCACCGAGCCCAGCGCGTACGCCTTCACGCCGTACGAGAGCGGGAGCGCCCATGACGTGATGTCGTAGAAACCATACTCCTCGTTCGGCGCATGCTTGCCGCGGTGCACGTTGCGCTCGTATTTGCCCAGCTCCTGGCGCGCGAACGCCGAATCCACCGAACGATCCTCCTCGATCAGCGCGCGCGCGATGCGGCTGCCGGGCTGCGCCAGGTCAACGACGAACGCGCCGTTCGGGAACTTCGCTTCGCCGGGCGGCGCCTTGGGCGCCGCCGGCGTGCCCGTGCGGTCGAGTCCCTTGCCTTCCTTGGGTGCGGGCTTCGTGACGCCGTCCGACCAGATCGCGCGCGCGCCCTTGGCGCTGAACGACTGCTTCACCCACTGCACCTCGACGCCGGCGTACTGGAGGTTCTCGGCGAGCGCGGCGGCGCGCACCGGGTCGTCGCCCACGTCCAGCGCGTAGGCGCGCGGCGCGTTCGCGCCCGGCGTGCACGAGGCGCGCGCGAACGCCGCCATGTCCTTCAGCCGCTCCTCGCGGAACTTGACCGCCGTCTCGATCGTGGCGAGCGACGCGGTGAAGTGCCGCGACATGCCGTCCAGCATGGTGACGATCGTCTCGTCGTCTCGCCGGAAGGCCAGGTTGCCGCCGCCGTCGGTCTCGTACGTCATGCCGATCGCGCCCTGGAGCGTGGGCCAGATGTCCCAGTACTCGATGGCGTGGAAGTCGAACACGTCGCGGACGTAGTACTCCCAGCCGTAGCGGTCGAACGCCGCCGCGTTGCCTCGGCCGAAGCGGTCCACCCACTTCTTGTAGTCGGTGAGGCCGAGCGTGTGGTTCGTCGGGTCGGCCGTGGGCGGGAAGAAGAACGACGCCACCTGGCCGTGGTGGTCCACGAACACCTGCGGCCGCCAGCGGCGGATCTCGCGCGACATCTGCCGCGACTCCGGCTGGCTCATGGCGAGCGCGTCGCGGTTGGGATCGAACTGGTAGTGCGTGCGCCGGCCGCCGATGCCCCAGGGCTGCGAGCGCTGCTGCTCGAGCGCCCAGTGCTCGGGGTTCCCCTGGCCGTGCGCGTTGATCCAGGTGACGAAGCGCTCGTGGCCGTCGGGGTTGTGCGCCGGGTCGATCAGCACGACCGCGTGCTTCAAGAGCGCGTTCGTGAGCGAGTCGTCGCCCGCCACGAGCTGGTAGGCCACCTGCATCATGGCCTCGAACGACGCCGACTCGTCGCCGTGGATGCTGTAGTTGAGCCACACCGTGACCGGCAGCTCGCGCGTCAGCTTGTCGATCTCGCCCTGCGAGACGCCGCGCGGGTCGGCGAGCTTCTCGTTGCCGGCGCGGATCGCGTCCAGCTTCGCCAGGTTCTCGGGCGCGGAGACGATGAACAGCGAGCGCTCGCGCGACTCCACCGTGCGGCCGAACGGCTCGCGCTTCACGCGCTCGGGCCGCGCGCGCTGGATGGCGTCCAGCACGCGTTCCATGTTGCCCCACGTGGTGTGGAACGTGCCCGGCTCGTAGCCCAGAATGTCCGACGGCTTCGGCACGCCCGCGTGGTACGGCCCGCCCGAGTAGAAATCGAACTTCTGCGGCGCGGGCGTGGCGGTGGTGGCGGCGAGGGCCACGAGCCCGGCGCAGGCGAGCGCGCCGAGGAGAACCGACAGCAGACGTGTGCGGCGCACGCAGATGCCTCCGGGCGTGGGGACGGAAAGGCGTTCAGGGAAGGCCGGGGAGTCTACGCGAGCGCGGCGGGGCGTGCAGCCGGGGGCTGATCTACGATGCCGTGCGCAACCCGAGGAGGATGAGAATGCTCTACATGATCCTCGAGCATTACAAAGCCGGCCCGGAGCCCGTCTATCGCCGCTTCCGTGAGCGGGGCCGCATGGCGCCCGACGGGCTCCGGTACGTCGACAGCTGGGTGACGACCGATCACCGGCGCTGCTACCAGGTGATGGAGTGCGATGACCGCGCGTTGCTCCAGCAGTGGATGGCTGGCTGGAGCGACATCGTGGAGTTCGACGTCATCCCGGTCGTCACATCGGCGGAGGCCGCCGCGGCGGTCACGCCGCGGCTCTGAGCGCACGGGGCCAAAAAGTCCGCGCCCGGCCGCCGACAACTCGACCGGGCGCGTTGGCCTGGACTGGGGGATGTCCAGAACCGCTATCGGTGCGTCATTTCGTGAACGTGATCACCGCGAACGCGGCTCCCAGCGGATCGGCGAATACGGCGAACCGGCCGGTGCCAGGGATGTCCGTCGGCGGCACGAACGTCTGGGCGCCGAGCGACGCGGCCTGCTTGGCGGTGGCGTCCACGTTCGAAACCGAGAAGTACGGCAGCCAGTGGGACGGCGCGGGGCCGCCCGCAGGCATCGCCATCATACCACCGGCGGGGCCATCGGCCTTGAGCCAAGTGGTGTAATCGCCGCCGCCGCCCGGCATGGCGTCGTGCTGTGTCTTCCACCCGATCAGCGCCGTGTAGAACTTCTTCGCCGCGTTGGTGTCCCTGGCGTTCAGTTGCGTCCAGCCGAGCGAGTTTGGCTCGCCGAAAACCTGGATGCCGATGTTCTTCTTTGCCTGCCAGACACAGAACGTGGCGCCCTGCGGGTCGGTGATGACCGCCATGCGGCCGTAGTCCATCACGTCGAACGGCTCCTTCAGCACCTTGCCGCCCAGCGCCTTGGCCTTCGCCGCCGTGGCGTCGGCGTTCTCCACGGTGATGTACGAGGCCCACGAGGGCGGCATGCCGGAGCTGGCCATGTCGGCATCCATCCTGAAGCAGGCTGAGACGTCCTTCCCATCGCGCCTGAAGATGGTATAGACACCCATAGGGCCCATGTCGTTGTCGTTGATCTGCCAGCCAAAGAGCGTGCTGTAGAACTTCTTCGCCGCGATCGGATCCGTGGTCGCCAGTTCGGGCCAGCTGAACGTGCCGGGCGCGTGCGTCGTGACGGTGGGCATGTGACGGACTCCTGGGATGCCGGTGGACCGCGTGGCCGCCGGTGCGTGAGGGGCCTCCAAGGCCCCGGACCGTCCATGGTGGGAAGGGCGATGTCGCCACGGCCCGTTCGCGCGGGGGGACGAACCGGGGCACCCCGGGGCGAGATCGATTGACTCGAATCTAGTGGGCCGCCCGGACGCCCGCCCGCACCCGAAGGGCGAGCGCTGGCCGCCGCGCGACCAGCGCGGGTCGGGCCGACACCCGATGTTCGTTCGTTGTGGGTAACTTCTGGTCATGCGCGTCGCCGCTCTCTACGACATCCACGGCAACCTGCGGGCGCTCGAGGCGGTCCTCGCCGAGGTCGAGCGCTGGGCGCCGGATCGCATCCTCGTCGGCGGCGACGTGGCGCTGGACCCGATGCCGCGCGAGACATTGGAACTCCTCGCTTCGCTCGGAGAGCGTGTGAGCTACATCCGAGGGAACTGCGATCGCGAGATGGTGTCAGCACTCGCCGGGTCGGCGCCCGCCTCGCCGTGGGGCGCGCGCACGCGCTGGGCGGCGGAGCGCTGCACGGCCGCCCAGATGCAGCTGCTCGCGGGCCTTCCGACAACGGCCACGCTCGAGATCGACGGCCTGGGCGACGTCCTCTTCTGCCATGGCTCGCCTCGGCGCGACGACGAGATCCTCACACGCGTCTCGCCCGGCACGCGGCTTCGCGCTTCGCTGGGGGGCACGGCACACCCGCGCGTCGTCCACGGCCACACACACGTCCAGTACGAGCGCACGGTGGACGACACGCGCTGGACGTGCCCCGGCAGCGTCGTCATCCCCTACGAGGACGAGCCGGGCGCCCGCTGGGCGACGTTCGGACCCGGCGTGACGCTGCGGCGCATGCCGTACGACATGGAGCGAACGATCGCCGACGTGCGCGCGGCGGGGCTCCCCGATGCCGAGGAGTTCATCGGCAAGTACCTGCTCGAGCCCTGGGGCGCCGACCAGGCGAGCACGTTCTTCGAGTCCCTGGCCGAGGGCGCTAAGCGCTAGTCGCTCCGGAACCCGATCCGCTTGTGCGTGCCGTCGCAGAACGGCTTCTCCCCCGACTGACCGCAGCGGCAGAGCTTCGTCCGTGTTCCGGCAAGCATGGTCTTCCGGTCCGCGCTGCTGATCGCGAACGACCCCAGGATCTCGTTCGGCCCGTTCGTGCGGGCGATCACGCGCAGCTTCGCGTCCGCCGCTCCCGGATCCTCGACGCGCGCCTCGCCTGCCAGCTGGCCGGGCTCGCGAAAGCCGGCGTCGCGGTGCGCGTTGTCGCAGAGCGGCTTGTTCTGCGAGAGCCCGCAGCGGCAGAGGGCGAGGCGCGTGTCGCGCAGCTTCACGTCGCCCGACTCGTCCACCACCTCGATGTCACCGCGCAGCACGGTGGGGCCGTTGCGCATCACCAGGATCGTGTTCGCGGCGGGGATCGGCTCCGCCGCGCCGCCGTCGCCGCGCTCGAAATGGAGCGCGCCCGTGGGGCAGCGCATGACCACGCGCGCCACGGAATCGGGCGAGGCCTGCGTCGCGTCAACCCACGGCCGGCGGCCGGGGTCGAACACGGTCGGAAGGTTCATCACGCAGTCGGCGGCATGGATGCAACGCCGGTGCGACCAGGTCACGGTGATCCCGGGCGCGTGGAACGCGTGCACGCGGTCACCGCGGTCGAGGCCGGGCGGCGGCGCGCTCGAGGGGGCGACCTGGGTCTCGGTGTCGCCGGGGTCGCGGTTGTCGTTCGCCATGGCGGGACGATACGACAGAAAGACGAAACGGCCCCGGGGGAGGATCCGGAGCCGTTCGCCCAGCACTCCGGCAGCGGGGGAGAACGCTGCCGGGGCCAACTTCCTGACGGACGCTCGCCGAGGATCCCTGGTCTGCCGGACCGCGATCCTCACCCGTCGCTCATTGGGATCCGTCCCCGGGCTCGAGCGTCTTTGCATCGCCCGCAATGCATTTGTGCACGATGCGTGCCCCGGTCGATCGACTCTCGACACCCGCGCAGCCCCGTTGTGCCGCAACGGATTGGGCCCGCCGGCCGGAGCGGGCCGGAGGCCCGAATCACGTGAAGCTGCGCGCGTTCGCGCCGGTGCTGCGCCATCCGCCCCAGTCGCTGAACAGACGAAAGCCCCGCCCGGTCGCCGCCGCGCGGGGCGCATCGGGCTGGTCGGTCTATTTGGCCGGCCGCTTCCGCGCGTGCGGGCCGCGCGGGCGCTCGTCGTACTTGTGGAAGAGTCGGGTCTGGCGCGACTCCATGGGCATCAGCTTCCCGTTCACCACCACCTGCTCGCAGTGCGTGGCGACGAGCAGCGGGTCGCCATCGGTGACCTGGAGGTCGGCGAGCTTGCCCACCTCGATCGAGCCGACCTTGTCGCCGGCGCCGAGGATCTGCGCCGGGTAGAGCGTCACCGACTTCAGCGCCTCGTCGTGGTCCAGGCCGAACGCCTCCGCCATGGCGGCCTGGTAGGGCACGTTGCGGCAGTTGGCCGCGGCGAAGCCGCCACCCTCGTCGGCGATGCAGTAGCGCACGCCGGCCCTGGCGAGCTTCGCCGGCACGGTGAAGGCGTCGTCGTACGACTCGTAGCCGCGGTTCGGCGTCGCCAGCACGCCGGCCACGATCACGGCGACGTTCCGGCGCTTGAGCTCGTCGGCCACCCGCCAGCTGTCGTAGCCGCCGAGCAGGATGACGTTCGTGAGCTTCTGCTGGTCGCAGAACTTGAGGACGGCGCGGATCTGGTTCAGCGCGTCGCAGTGGAACGCCACCGGGATCTCGCCGTTTAGAGCCTTGCGCATGGCGTCCCACTTCACGTCCTCATCGTGCCTGGGGACGCCCTTTCCCTTCTCCGCATCGCGCGCCTTCCAGTACGCGCGTGCGTCGTCGAACGCGTCGCTGATCGCCTTGATCGCCTCGTCGCGGGCCTTCGCCTGCTCCTCGTCGCTCCGGAGCTCGAAGAACGCATGGACCGGCGTCATGTTCGGCCACTGGACGTGCAGCGCCACTGGCGCGCGCACGGTGATGTCCTCCGCCGTCCAGCCGTCCAGGTGCATGAGCGCCGAGGTGCCGCGAAGGCTGCCACCCCCCGGGATGCTCAGGACGCTCGTGACGCCGTTCAGGCGCGTCACCGGCAGGAAGTCGGAATCGGGGTTGTACATCACTTCGGCGCGCTGGTTCGGGTTCACGTTCCCGCTCTCGCGGGTGTCGTCGGAGCCTTCGATCGTCTGGATCTCCAGGAGCCCGAGCACGGTGTTCGCGTGCACGAACCCGGGATAGACGTGCTTGCCCGTGCAGTCGACGACCTTGGCGCCGCTCGGCACGGAGACGCCCGCGCCCACGGCGGTGATCTTCCCGCCGTCGCAGAGCACGGTGCCGTTCGCGATCTCGGGGCCGCTCACCGGGTGCACGGTGCCGCCGGTGAGTGCCAGAACCTCGGCGCGGGCAGGCAGGAAAGATGCGCTCACGAGCATGACTGCGAGACTGGAAATCAGCAGCGCGGCCAGCAGCGCCGGACGGGTGTTCGAGGACGCGCGGATCATCGCGAGCCCTCCTCTCCCGCCTGCAGTGCCTTGCGGTCGGCTTCGCCCAGGAACGGCATCGTGTGGCCGTCGCCGCAGTCGTTGCCACTCTCGTCGGTCTCGAGGAGATAGCGCGGCGGCCAGTTGCCCCTGTTGCCGGTGCCGACCGGCGCCTGCTTGGCGGCGCGCGCGGCGGCGATCAGCGCGACACGCTCGGCCGCCAGCTCCGAGCGGCCGGCCAGGTCCGCGACGCGGTCGAAGTATTTTCGGCCCTCGATCCACGTCTGCTCGCACACCGAGTAGGGCGACAGCGGCTCGCCGCTCCAGATCGCGAAGTCGGCGTCCTTCCCCACCTCGATCGAGCCCACGTACTTG
>Ga0318516_10000886_pt1 | contig 10512 bp, 9 predicted proteins | sample GRESIP176b2f20_FD_202501 | JGI IMG/M metagenome (GOLD analysis project Ga0318516, IMG submission 202501) | Tropical soil microbial communities from Luquillo Experimental Forest, Puerto Rico - GRE.SIPMG.176b2f20 | ecosystem: Environmental > Terrestrial > Soil > Tropical forest > Bulk soil... | reverse complement strand
AGTCCGTAGAGGGCCTCACCGCTCGCGCCCGAGGCCCTCTACGGACTGGGGCTCTCCGAGCTCGAGCTGAAGCGGCCGGAGCCGGCGATCAAGGCCTTCCGCGATCTGCTCGCGTCCTGGCCGGAGCACGCGAACGCGGCCCCCGCGACCTTCTATCAGGCGCAAGCCCTCGTCGACCTCAAGCGCTACGCCGAGGCGGTGCCGTTGCTCAAGGAGTTCGCGGCGAAGTATCCCAAGAGCAAGCTCGTCCCGGACGCGCAATATCTGCTCGGGTCGACCCGCCTGGCCATGGGCGAGCGCGACGCGGGCGTCGCCGATCTCAAGGAGTTCATCGCGGCGTATCCGGGCCATCCGAACGTGGCCAGCGCTCGACGGAAAATGACCGGCACGATTGCCAAGAGCGGCACGCCCAGCCAGCAGCAGGCGGCGATCTCGCAGCTGACGGAGAAGTCGGCGACCGCCGAGAACCTGTACGACGCCGGCGTGATCGCCGGCAAGGCGGGCAAGGTCAAAGAGCAGCAGACGGCGTGGGCCCGTCTTCGCAAGGAGTTTCCCAACCACCCGCTCGCGCACCAGGCCGCGTACGACCTGGCCGAAGCCGCGTTCAAGCGCAAGGAGTGGGGACAGGCGGCGACGCAGGCCAAGGCGGCCGCCGCGAGCGACGATGAGGGCCTCCGCGGGCGCGCGCTCCTGCTCGAGGGTGAGTCCGAGCTCAAGCTCAGCCGCTACAAGGAGGCCGCGAAGTCGTTCGAGGCCGTCGGCGGTGTGAAGAATCTCGAGGCGGGCGACCGGTATCGCGCGCTGGCCGGCCTCGGCCTGGCGCGAGAGCAGCTCGGCGAGATTCGCGCCGCCCTCGCGGCCTACGACGCCGTCGCCAGCAAGAGCCCCGACGCCACGTTGCGGACGTGGGCGCGTGACCGCGCCGCGGCGGTTCGGGCCCAGCCGACCCAGCCCAGCAAGCCGGCGGGGAGCGGGGAGAAGAAGTCGTGACGCGCCGGCTGTCGGCGCTCCTCGTGCTCGCGGCGCTCCTCGCGCTGCCGGCGACGGCGCGGGCCGCGACGGCGCAGCCGACCACGCCGCCGCCGCCGGATCTCTCGACCCTCGTACCCTTCGCCGAGGCGCCGATCGAGAAGCCGTCGGTGACGGTGGCCGACCTGCCGCTGCCGCCGTCCCCGTCGGAGCTTCCGGCGCTGCCGCTGGCGGCGATCGTCGTGCCGGCCGCTCCGAAACCGACGGCGGCGATCAACTCCACGGGCACGCTCGCGTGCGTCGGCGCGGCCTTCGGGATCGCGTCGAAAGCGCTCGAATGTGGCCGCTCGCACTTCGCCAAGGGCGAGTTCGACGACGCCGTGCAGGACCTCGAGGCGGCCGTCCGCCGCGGCAAGGAGCGCGACCTCCTGACCGAGGCGCGTTACTGGCTCGCCGAGAGCTATTACCGGCTCGACAGGGTCCAGCAGGCCGACGGGCTCTTCCGTCAGCTCGCTCGCGGCCCGAAGACGGCGGACTTCACGGTGTGGGCACTGCACTCGAGCGGCTGGACGGCCCTCCGGCTCAACGACATGGCCCGCGCGCGCGACACGTTCACGCAATTCCAGTCGGCCACGCCGGCCGAACTCGAGGCATGGGCGCGGCACGGCCTCGGGCTGGCCAACTACGCGCTTGGCCGCCACGACGACGCGGTCGCCGCCTGGACGGCGCTCGTCCCTCGCGCCCCGGCCTCGCTGACCCGGGACGTCCAGTTCTGGCTCGGAGAAGCGCTGGGGCGCGTCCGGCAGTACGACCGCGCGATCACCATGCTGAACCAGTTCGTGCACGGGGGTCCGCATCCGCTGCTCGAATCGGGCCGGGCGCGCCTGGGGTGGTGGAGCCTGGTCGCCGAGCGCTATCCCGAGAGCATCGCGGCGTTTCGCTCGTACCTCACGTCGCCCAAGGGCAACGGTCCGGAGCGGGCGTGGGTCGAAGCGGGCCTCGCGGTGGCGCTCTTTCCGTCCGACCCCGACGCGGCGCGGGGCATGATGCGTGGGCTCGAGGGCAAGAAGTCACCGCTGCTGGTGCCGCTCCAGATCAGGTTGGCGCGCGCGATGATCGAGGCCAAGAAACCTGCCGAGGTGCCGGCGCTCACACAGGAGCTCCTGGGCGCCTCGCTCACGAACGCGATCCGCGCGCACGTGCTCCTGCTCAAGGGCGAGGGCTACCGCCTCGCCGGCAATCGCGACGAGGCGCGAACGCAGTACGAGCTCTCGCAGCGCATCGAGCCGACCAGCCCGACTGGCTGGTATGCGGCGTATCGGCTGGCCCAGGCGAACTTCGAGCTGCGTGAGTACACCCAGGCCGCTCGCGACCTCTCGGCGATCGTGTCGGCGGCGCCGACGCCCGACGCACGGGTCGGCGCGCTCCTCTTGCGCGGGGAGGCCGCGTACTACGCCGGCGATCACGTGACGGCGGCGGCCGCGTTCCGGCGCGTGCTCACCGACGTGCCCGGCCACCCGCAGGCGCCGGCCGCGCGGCTCGGGCTCGCGTGGTCGCTGATGCGTCACGACAAGCTGGAAGACGCGCGCCGCGAGTTCCTGGAGTTCGCGCAGGCGCTCCCGGGCGACCCGCGCGCTCCCGACGCGCTCGAGCTCGCCTCCGAGCTGGCGCTCCGCAAGGACGCCGATCGTGAGGAGGCCCGCCAGCTGCTCGACCGGGTCATCAACACGTTCCCGAGCGCGCCCCGCACGGACTTCGCGCGCCTCAATCGCGCGATCCTCATGCTGCGCATGGGCGATGCCGCGGGCGCCGAGGCGCCGCTGCGCGACTGGATCCGCCGCGCTCCGTTCCCGCCGTTGCTCGGCCGGGCGTACGCCGCGCTCGGCGTGGCGATGCTCGGCGCCGGACGCCCGACCGAGGCGGGCACGGCCTTCAAGCGGGCGCAGGCCGAGGGCGTGGGCCCGCTGGCGCTGCTCGGGCTCGGCGCCACGGCGATCGCCCAGGGGCAGTGGGCGCAGGCCTCGAGCCTGCTCACCGAGGCGCGTGACGGCGGGACGGCCGAAGTCGGAGCGGCGGCCGGCTACGGGCTCGCGGTGGTCGCCTTCCAGCGCGGCGACACGAAGGATTTCAAGCAGCCGGCCCAGGCAGCGCTGGCGCAGGCGCCGAAGGCGCGCACGGCGCCGCGGCTGCTGTACGTCTTGACCGCCATCGCCGTCGAGGAGAAGGATTGGCCCGGCGCGCTCGCGACGGCCAAGCGGCTCACCTCCGAGTTCCCGTCCGACGAGGCCGGCGACGACGCACTCGAGCGCGTGGGCGCCGGTGCGGCGTCGGGTGGCGCCTGGCCCACCGTGCTCGAGGCCTACGCGCTGATGGAGAAGCTCTACCCGAAGAGCCCGTTCCTCGAGCCCGCCCGCGTGACGATCGCCGAGGCGCAAGTGGAGACGGGCAAGCCGGACGTCGCGCGGCCCGTGCTCGAACAGTTCGTGACGGGCTCGCCGACGGATCCGCGTGCGCCGCGCGCCTGGGGTGCCCTGGCGCGCGCCCGCGACGCGGCCGGTGATCGCGCCGGCGCGCTCGAGGCGTACACGCGCGCCGTGAAGGACACGAAGGCCTCCGACCTGCGTCCCGAGATGGCGCTCGGCTACGCGCGCGCGCTCACGCAGGAAAAGCGCGGGCCGGAGGCGCGCAAGCTACTCGACGGCCTGCTGCGGAGCGACGACAAGGGCATGGTGGCGTCGGCCGCCGCCGGGATCGGGGAGGCCTATCAGGCCGAGGGCGAGAACCTGGCCGCCGCCGAGTACTTCATGACGGCAGCGTACGTCGCGCCCGACTCGCCGGCCGGACGCAACGGGCTTCTCGGCGCCGGAGCGTGCTTCACCGCGCTCAGGCAGAACGATTCGGCCGAGATCGTGTACAAGAAGCTGATCGCGCAGAAGGATGCTCCCCCCGACCTGGTCGAGAAGGCCCGCAAGGGGCTGAAAGACATCGGGCGGTGAAGGGCTACGGCGGCCGCCTGCTGTTCGTCGATCTGACGACAGGGGCCGCGCGCGTCGAGCCGCTCGACGAAGCGACCGCCCGCGCCCTCCTCGGCGGCAACGGCCTGGCGGCGCGCATTCTCTACGATCACGTGCCGGCCGGCGTCGACGCGTTCGACGCGCGCAACGGGGTCGTCTTCGGCGTGGGCCCCATCACCGACACGACCGTCCCCGGCAACAGCCGCGCGTGCGTCGCGACCAAATCGCCGCTGACCGGCCTGTTCTTCGACTCGACCTTCGGCGGCCGCTTCCCGGCGACGCTCAAGCGCACGGGGTTCGACGCGGTGGCGATCACCGGCCGCGCGGCGGCGCCGTCCTATCTGCTGGTGACCGAGACCGGCGCGACGGTGAAGCCGGCGCAAGCCCTCTGGGGCAAGACGACGCGCGAGGCCGTGAACGCGCTCGGCGACGCCGAGGGCGCCGACGCCGACGCGATCGCGATCGGGCCAGCCGGCGAACATCGCGTGCGCTTCGCGGCGATGGCCCACTACTGGAAGAACCGCGAAGGCGTGTCGGGACGCGGCGGCATCGGCGCCGTGCTCGGATCGAAGAACCTCAAGGCGGTCGTCGTCAGGGGGACGCGCAAGACCGAGGTCGCTGACGCCGCGGCGCTCAAGGCGCTCATCGACTCGACGCGCGAGCCGCTCAAGACCGGGACGAAGGCCCTCACGACCTTCGGCACGCCCTTCCTCGTCGGCCCCATCAACGCCCTCGGCGGCCTCGGCGCCTACAACCTGCGGCAGGAGACGTTCGCCGACGCGCGGGCGGTGTCCGGCGAGGAGATGAAGCTCCACTACCACGACCGCGACACCACCTGCCTCAAGTGTCCCGTCGCGTGCGGCAAGCAGTACGCGATCGCCGAGGGCGAGTTCGCCGGCACGAAGGCGAAGATGCCCGAGTACGAGACGATCTTCGCGCTCGGCCCGATGCTCGGCATCGCGAACCCCGAGGCGCTCACGTTGGCCAACGACCTCTGCGACCTGCAGGGGATGGACACGATCTCGATCGGCGTCACCCTGGCGTTCGTCGCCGAGGCCCTCGAGCGCGGCTGGCTCGACCGCGGCGAGGTCGGCGTGCCGTTCGGCTGGGGCGACTGGCGCGGAATGCTGAAGCTCGTGGAGATGACGGCGCGTCGCGAGGGGTTCGGCGCCCGGCTGGCGGAGGGCGCGTGGCGGCTCGCCGCCTCGGTCCATCCGGAGGGGACGAAGCTCGTCTACGCCGTGAAAGGGCTCGAGCTGCCCGCGCACTCGGCGCGCGCGCTCAAGGGGCTCTCGATCGGCTACGCGACCGCGACGCGCGGCGGCAGCCACCACGATACGCGCCCGACGCCGCAGTACGCGCAGGGGTTCGATCGGCGGTCCACGAAGGACAAGCCCGCCTTCGCCGTGCGCAGCCAGCACTTCACCGCGCTCGGCGATTCGCTCGTCATGTGCCGCTTCACGTCGGAGCGCGGCTACGGGCTCTTCATCGGCGACCCGTACGCCGCGATGGTGCGCGCGGTCACCGGCTGGGACGTCACGGTCGACGAGCTCGAGAGGATCGGCGAGCGCGTCATCAATCTCGAGCGGCTCTTCAACGTGCGCGAGGGCGTGCGCCGGGCGCAGGACGTCTTGCCGTGGAAGGTGATGCACGAGCCGATTCCCGACGGGCCCTCCGTCGGGATGCACTGCCCGCCCGACGAGCTCGCGGCGATGCTCGACGACTACTACGATCTCCGCGGCTGGGACGCCGACGGCGTGCCGACAGCCAGCCGACTCGCGACACTCGGTCTCCGGGGCTGAGCGGCGGTCTCGCCGTGACCGCACCGCGGTTGCCGGCGCGTGCGCTCCCACGTCTCATGGCCGCGGTCGCCGTGCTGGTGCTGATCGCGGCGGCCGCCCGCGGCGACCCCGTGACCGTACGCTTTCCCGAGGGGACGACGCACGGTTTCCTGATCCTCCGCTCGCTCCAGGGCCAGACGCTCGCGCACGGCGAGCTCACCGCGTTCCCGAAGGGCGATCGGATGGAGAGCCGGCTCTCGTGGCGATTCCGCGATGGCTCGCTGCAGGACGAGTGGGTGACCTATCTGCAGAAACCCGTGCTCAAGCTGCTCGGCTACAAGCAGATCCAGCGTGGCCCGTCGTTTCCGGCGGACGTGGAGGTCGCGTTCACGCGCGAGCCGAGCCGCTACGGGGTCAAGCAGCGCGAGAGAGGCAAGAAGGAGACGGAAGAGCTCTCCGGCACGATCGAGCTGCCCGACGACGTGTACAACGGCATGACCGCGACGATCCTCAACAATCTAGCGAAGGACGAGGTCGCGACGGGCCACGTGCTCGCGTTCACGCCGAAGCCGCGCCTGGTGAAGAGCACGATGCGCGCGGTCGGCGAGGATCCGATCATCATCGGCGACGCGCACCGCCACGCGCTATCTCGTCGAGCTCAAGATCGGCGGCGTCGCGGGCGTGTTCGCGAAGGTCGCCGGGAAGGAGCCGCCGGATCTGAAGTTCTGGGTGCTCGGCGGCGGCGCGCCGGCGTTCGTCAGGTTCGAGGGCCCGTTCTTCGTCGACGGCCCGGTGTGGCAGATCGAGCTGTCAGCGCCCCGCTGGCCGAAGTGACCGCGTAGCCGACACGAGCGCGCGTCGATATTTGTCACCCCCGTGCCAGCCTGCTCCGACTCGGTCGGCGCCGGCGGCCCCGATGGCGCGTATGCCTCGATGATTTAAGGCCGTATCCGGCTGGCACCCTTCCTGCTCATTTCTGCGTCCCGATGCGTCCAGCATGGCTCGCGGCGATCGCGCTCGGGGTGGTCGCGCTGGGTGGATGCTCGGTCTCGCCGTTCGTGAGCTACCGCAACGGCCCGGTGACCCTCCATATCGGTGACGTGCGCCACGTCTGCGCCGCCGGTGGGAGCGAGCGGGTTCGTTCTTTGCTAGGGCGGCCATCTTTGGGTGGTTTAGGGTTGGAGAACAGGCCAGGAGCCGGGAGGAAAGGGCGGCGATGTACGATCGCACGATCGATCGAGTGTCGGACGGCGCGAGCGAGTTCCTCGTCCAGTTCTACCTGCACTCCCCGAAGCTCTCCGTCTCGGTCCTGCTCACCGCGTGGCTCATCGTGTTCTTCGTCGCGCTCTGGTACTTCGTGCTGCTGCCGGCGACGTCGAACAATCTCGTGAACGGGTCCTTCGAGGCGCGCCTGGTGGGCTGGGGCACGGGCTGGCTGGAGGACTTTCCCGCCTATCGCGGCGCCGCGCGCCTGCACCAGTATCTCGCCACGCGGAACTCACAGTCGGGCCAGCTCGCGGTCGCCGACTGGCGCTCCGATCCGGGCGAGCACCGCCCCGGCGGCCGCTTCGCGCTGCTCGTCGAGCATCGCAGCGACAAGCAGACCGAGGTCTACTCGACGCTCTCGCAGCGGATCCTCGTCAAGCCGCGCACCGGCTACAACGTGCGGTTCTGGGCGAAGGTCGAGCGCATGGATCACGACGGCGACCTGTGGCTGAGCCCGAACGGCAGCTCGGTCGCGTGGGACGAGCCGCGCATCGAGATCTCCGGCGCCGGCAAGGGCTGGCAGTTCTACCGGCTCGACTTCAACTCCGGCGATCGCACCGATCTCGACATCCGCTTCGTGGCCGAGGGCCCCCTGAAGGTGTGGATCGACGACGTCGCCGTGAGCCGCGTGCCAGCGGGCGAGACGTGGGTCGAGAAGGTCGGCAGCTGGCTCGGCTCGCTCTGGGCGATCCTGAGATAGCACGTGCGGCCGAGCATGCGTGCGCCCGGGAGTGTTACGATGACGAGCGTCCCGCGTCGGCGCTCGCTTCCCCGTCCCGGGCGGATAGCTCAGTTGGAAGAGCGCGGCCCTTACAAGGCCGAGGTCCCAGGTTCGATCCCTGGTCCGCCTACCAGCCAAAACAGCCAGTTAGAGTCGCCCGGCCTAAGCAAGTGGCTAACCCATTCATCACTTGCCCTTCGGCCCCCTCGGGTCCAACCTCGCCACCAGCCACTCGGCGACCTTACGGAGTTGGTCGTTGAGTTTCAAAGCGTCGGCGGGAAGGCGCTTCTCTAGAATCCGTCCCTGATTGTTGATCTGCTCCAGAATGCGTTGTCTGTCCCTTTCCGTTTGTGAAACCATGACTCATCTCTTCGCGTGGTCTACGGTGTCAGTCATCATCCCGTTCACCTTCGGCGTTCTCGGCAAGATGTTCGGCGATCCGCTCTAGTGTCCTGTTAATCTTCCAGAGTTCCTGACCGAACCAACACCCCATGATGAACATCGTGAGGCCCAGGCCGGAGACCGCCCATATGATATCTGTCATGCTTCACTTCCCCTTCCCACGCGGGTCCACGGAGTCGGGCCAGCACTGAAAGTCCACAAAGAAGGAGTTCGGGTTGCCAACTTTGGTGAAATTTACTCTGTTCGCGTCACCGCGCGTCACGGTCCAACCGTAGTTTCGCGCCTGAAGCGTTCGGCGCTGGATGGCGACCTCAGCACGTTGCTTGCACGCTTCATTGGTCGCCTCCGCGTCAAGCTTGTCGTAGGTCGCATCGGGATGCTTCGGGGTTGGCGAACTGATCTCCCACAGCACCCACCCGCACGCGGCGCAGGCCGTCATGGCCAACGGGAGCAAGCACAACGCAAGGGTCTCTGAAGCTCGTCGCAGTCGCATCATCGCTTGCCCTCCGCCCGCTGCACGCTGATCTTCTCGTACGACCCCCACATCCTCGTCTCCGTGACGCCTGGCTGGTTCAGCCGCTGGACCCGCACATGGGCATTCTTTCCGCCCGCCGTGGTGTATGGGCGACCCACGACTTCCCACTCATCGGTTGCGTCGGTCAGGCGATCTCCAATCTGGAGCTGCGTGGGGAAGATGCGGATGGTGCCCGGCGGGAGCGGTGGCGGCATGCCGGGGAGTTGCGGCTGGACGGGCTTGGTCTTTGCCCTTTTCCCGCCCCGTGATCTAGCCATCCAGCGTCACGCGCCGAGTCTAGCGCAGGGCGCGAGTGATGCCGAGCCAGGGGTGCCAGAGGCGGGTTGCTCGCCAGCCGCGCTCGTCGTACCGGGTGACGGAGCGGATCGCGCTAGTTCTTTGATCTCATACGTCGGGCCGATTCGCGGAACGCTGCCGCGTTTGCCTGGATCGTCGCTAGTGTGCGCCGCATCGCGGCGACCTCATCCCGCAGGCGACTGAGTGACTCACGATGACGGCGCATTAACTCCGCCATCGCCTCTCCCACGTCCCGGCCCGCCGGACCTGCCGGCCCGCGCTGTCCGGTAGCACCTCTGAGACCACGCTGACCTCGTAGGCCTCGTGGGCCTCGTTCTCCGCGTCTCTCTTTCATGTTGGCCCTGTCGAACAACGGTATGTGCTTTCGATTGTATTATCGCTTCCGAGCATCTGCACGGCGACTTGTCCGACCGCGTTGGTCGAGCACGCGGCGAAGCTACCGCGGGGCACCGATACGTCAACCGGACGCTGGATTCTTGTCGGCGAGTGATGCTCGATGTCACCGCCAGCCGGAGATCGCAACGCCTCCGGCGCCGACCCGTGGTACTATCCGCATCGCCTCTCTCCATTGAGCGCCCGGATGGACGCAGCGGGCGTTCTCGCCCAATGGTGTCGGGCTCCTCACGCCTGGTCGGGATGTGATGCGGCTGGGACCACCGCTCGGTACCGGAGAGCGAGGCGTCCCATGCAGGTGCAGTGCTCGAAGTGTTCCGAACTGCTCGCGCTCTCCGACGCCATCGAGTCGCCCGGCGGCCGTTTGTCCCACATGGACTGCAAGCGCCCCGGCATGGTGACCATGGAAGAGAGCGCCCTGCTCTTCGCCTACTGCTACGGTCACGCTGTCGCCTATTGCTTGGGCTGCGACCTGCATTTCCGGCTGGCGGAACTGATCGCCGATGTCGGAGGCGGCCGCACGAATCTACTATGCCCTCGCTGTCGTCGCGACCTGACCCCGAGCGCCCGCGCGCATGTGTACGGCTGCGCGATGCTTCCCTCCGAAGTTCGACTCAAGGCGCAGGCAGTGCGCGAGGCGGCGCAGCACCTCGTGAAAGAGGCCCAGCAGCTCCGCGACAGATCCGACGTCCTGATCCGAGAGGCTGAGGCCGCACTGTTCGAGAGCCAGCGTGCGCTCCGAGAAGCCATGTCGCGAAGAATAGCCTAGCCTGCCCAATCCGCCCCCTTGAGGGCCCCCCACGCCGCCCGCTGCGTCGCGTGCCACGGCTTTACAAGCCTCAATGAACAAGAGTTCTTGTTCGTTCCCTCAGGAGGCGCTCGGCGCCGTCGCAAATCTGGTCAACGACTTCAGCAACTGACTTCACCCCGTGGACCGAACCCGCAGATTGCCCCATCCAGATTGGATGCACCCCGGGATCGCGCTCAAGAACCGGCCGCATTGGATTCCGCGTCGCCAGTTCTTCGCGTCGCTGACGTACCTCGTCTTCACGCCCGTGCCATTCGCGCGTGACCGAATTAACGCGGGCGCGACCGGCAATCTCATCAGGGAATCTGAGGTTGTACATGATGTCG
>Ga0318516_10000869_pt1 | contig 10569 bp, 9 predicted proteins | sample GRESIP176b2f20_FD_202501 | JGI IMG/M metagenome (GOLD analysis project Ga0318516, IMG submission 202501) | Tropical soil microbial communities from Luquillo Experimental Forest, Puerto Rico - GRE.SIPMG.176b2f20 | ecosystem: Environmental > Terrestrial > Soil > Tropical forest > Bulk soil... | reverse complement strand
TCGCGACGAGGCGGAGCGCCAGCTCCTGTGGAAGGGGCGCAAGAGCGCGTTCGGCGCCTACGGTCGCATCTCGCCCGCCTACATGGTCATGGACGGCGTCATCCCGCGCACGCGGCTCCCGCAGGTGCTGACGCGGGTGAACGAGATCGCCGCGGCGCACGGTCTCCGCGTGGGCAACGTCTTCCACGCGGGCGACGGCAACCTGCATCCGAACATCCTCTACGATCCGCGCATTCCCGGCGAGGAAGCGCGTGTGGTCGAGGCGGGCGGCGAGATCCTCAAGGTCTGCGCCGAGGTCGGCGGCTCCATCTCGGGCGAGCACGGCATCGGGCTCGAGAAGATGGACTACATGCCGCTCATCTTCAGCGAGGCCGATCTCGCCTTCATGCGCGAGCTGCGCGAGGCTTTCAACCCGCGCGGCCTCTGCAATCCGGGCAAGATCTTCCCCTCGCGCAAGGCCTGCGGCGAGGGCGGTGTCGCCTACCGCCCACATCCGCTCGAAGAGAAGGGCCTCGCCCAGCGCTTCTAGCGGGGGCTGGGACGACTCAGGTGCCCGCCCCTCTCGTCGACGCGCTCCGCGGCATCGTCGGTCCCGCCCATCTCCTCACGGGGGCGGACTGCGCGCCCTACGTCCTCGACGGCCGCACTCCCGAGGCGGTGGCGGTGCCCGGAAGCAAGGAGGAAGTGGCAGCGGTGCTGCTTGCCGCGGCCGAGGCGGGCATCTCGGTGGTGCCGTGGGGTGGCGGCACGCGCATGGGCATCGGGGCTCCCCCCGCGCGGCTCGGCGTGGTACTGGTGCTGAAGCGCCTCAACCGTCTCCTCGAGCACGAGCCAGGTGATCTCACGGCCACGGTGGAGGCGGGCATCACGCTCGACGCGCTACAGAGCGAGTTGGGCAAGCGCGGACAGTGGCTCTCGCTCGATCCCGCTCAGGCGGACAAAGCCACGCTGGGCGGCGTGCTCTCGAGCAACGACGCGGGGCCGCGGCGACATCTCTACGGATCGTGCCGTGACCTCCTCATCGGGCTCACCGTGATCACCGCGTCGGGCGCCACCGTCAAGGGCGGCGGCAAGGTGGTGAAGAATGTGGCGGGCTACGACCTGCCCAAGCTCTTCATCGGCGCCTTCGGCACGCTGGGCGTGATCGTCGAGGCCACTGTGAAGCTTCGCCCGCGCCCCGATGCCGATCGGCTCGTTATTGTCCGCTTCGGCCATCTCAAGGAGGCGGGCGAGGCGGCGCTCCTCATCGGCGTCGACGGTATCCCCGAGCAGGTCGAGTGGCAGTGCGCGGAGGTGGAGCGCCTGCTCCGCCCGCAGGGGCTCGTTGACGCACGGGTGCTCGACGGCGAGGCACGTGACGCCACGTGGCGCGCACGCGGGGGACTCGGCCACGGCGCCTTCCCGGAGACTGCCGCGGTGATGCGGTGGAGCGTGCTCCCCGCCCAGGTCGCCGACGTGATGGAACAGGGCGCGGGAGTCGCCCAGCGCGCCGGTCTCGGCGCCGCGCTCGCCGCCCACGCGGGCGTCGGGGTGGTGGAGGCGGTGCTTGCTGGCGGCGGGCGTGCCGACGCGGCAGCGATTGGCGGCGTGCTGAGCGAGTGGCGAGCTCTCGTGCACGCCACGGGCGGACAGGCCCTCGTCGAGTCCGCGCCGCTCGCCGTGAAGGAGGAGGTGGCCGTGTGGGATGACCCCGGCCCGTCGCTGCGCATCATGCGGCGGATCAAGTCCCAGCTCGACCCCAACGGCCTGCTCAACCCCGGCCGCTTCGTGGGAGGCATCTAGTGGGCGATCGAACCGGATCTCCCCCTAACTGTCCCACCCTCGCCTCATCGCTCGCGGCGAGCGATTCAGCTCGAACGGTCCCAGCCCTCGCCTCATCGCTCGCGGCGAGCGATTCAGCTCGAACGGCGCCCGCTGCTCTTCGAGGGCGAGTGATGCGCGGCCGGGTAAGGGTGCGCCGGCGAGGGCCGAGATGATGAGGGAGTAAGGCTGAGACCATGGTTCACGAGACTCTGACCGCTAGGCCAACCGGCCCGCTCACCCTCCATGGCCACGACGTGGAGGGCGTAAACCGCTGCGTGCACTGCGGCCTCTGCCTCGCCTACTGCCCCACATTCTCGATCCTCGGCACCGAGATGGACTCGCCGCGCGGCCGCATCTTCATCGTGAAGTCGCTCGCGGAAGGCCGGCTCAAGCTGGGCGACGCCACCGTCTCGCACCTCGATCTCTGCCTCGGCTGTCGCGCCTGCGAGACGGTGTGCCCCTCGGGCGTCCCCTACGGGCAGCTTATCGAGGCCGCCCGTGCCGAGGTGGAGCAGCAGCGCCCCGGCGGCCCGCTCCGCCGGCTCTTCCGCTGGATGAACTTCGCGCTTCTCCTGCCCCGCCCGCGCATGCTCGGCCTCGCCGCGGCGGGGCTCCGCTTCTACCAGGTGAGCGGGCTCCAACGCCTCGCGCGCGCCACGGGCCTGCTCAAGCTGCTGCCCTCGCCGCTCGGCGAGTGGGAGCCGCTTCTGCCCACGTTACCGCCCGCCGCCGAGCGTGCGCCGCTGCCGGAGCTCACACCCGCCCAAGGGGAGAAGCGCGCGCGGGTGGGCATGCTCACGGGCTGCATCCAGCAGATCGCCTTCGGCTCGCAGAATCGCGCCACCGCGCGCGTGCTCGCGCGGAACGGCGCCGAGGTGGTCGCCCCGCGCGAGCAGACCTGCTGCGGCGCGCTCCACGCCCACTCGGGCGAGCACGCGCTGGCCGTGGACCTGGCCAAACGCACCATCGAGGTCTTCGAGGCGGCAAAGGTGGACGTGATCATCGTCAACACCTCGGGCTGCGGGGCGCACATGAAGGCCTACGGCATGCTGCTCGCGGACGATCCCGCCTGGCGAGACCGCGCGGCGCGTTTCGCGGCCAGCGTGCGCGACCTCGCCGAGTTCCTCGCCGCCGAGCCGCTGCGGGGGCCACTCGGCCTTGTCAATCGCACGGTGACGTATCACGACCCGTGTCATATCGTGCACGGGCAGAAGATCTCGAAGCAGCCGCGCGCGCTCCTCGCCCAGATCCCCGGCCTTGAGCTCGTCGCGCTCAAGGAAGCCGACTGGTGCTGCGGCTCCGCGGGCACCTACAACCTGACCCAGCCCGAAATGGCGCAGCAGCTCCAGGCGCGCAAGGTTGCCCACATCCGCGAGACGGGGGCCGACGCGGTAGTGACGGCGAATCCGGGCTGCATCATCCAGATCGCGCAGGGGCTGGAGGCCGCGGGGGCGCACGTGCAGGTTCTGCATCTCGCGGAGGTGCTGGACGAGGCGTACCGAAACGCCCCTTCGGCTTCAGGGAGAAGGGTCTCTCACCCGGGCCCTCTTCCCGGAGAGGAGAGGGAGCACGCCAATCCCTCGCCCCCGACGAGGGAGAGGGCAGGGTGAGGGGGGCGGATGGACGCATGCCCCGCGTGAAGGTCCTCGACCTGGCAGCGCTCCCCGACGGCGGCGTAGAGCTGGCGGTAGTGAACGGCCTCGATGTGGCGCTCTTCCGGCGCGGCGACGAGATCTTCGCCATCGGCAACGAGTGCGCTCACACTGGCGGCAATCTGTGTGACGGGCCCGTCGAGGGCGACATCGTCACGTGCCCGCTTCACGGCTGGGAGTTCGACCTTCGCTCCGGTGCGTGCATGACGGTTCCCGGCGAGTCGGTGCCGCGCTACGTCGTCACCGTGGAGGACGGCGCCATCTACGTCGAGGAGAGCGCATGAAGGACTCCGTCCCGCAGGAGCACAAGGCCAACGCGCCCACCTCCGTCGGCTGCTTCGTCCTGACCATGTCGGACACGAAGACGCCCGAGACCGATACCAGCGGCAACCTCATCCGCGAGCTCTTGACCCGGGCGGGGCACAAGGTCGCTGGCCACGCCATCGTGAAGGACGATCCCGCGCAGGTCACCGCGGTGATCCGCTCAGGCTGCGCCGCGCCTTCGGTGGAGGCCTTCATTCTCACGGGGGGTACCGGGATCACGAGCCGCGACTCCACCTTCGAGGCGGTGGAGGCCCTCCTCGACAAGCGGCTCACCGGCTTCGGTGAGCTGTTCCGCATGTTGTCCTACCAGGAGATCGGCGCCGCGGCCATGCTCTCCCGAGCCCAGGGAGGGGTGGTCCAGGGTCGCGTGCTCTTCTCCCTGCCCGGCTCCCCGAACGCTTGCCGACTCGCCCTGGAAAAGCTCATAATCCCGGAGCTTCCCCACCTGATCCGCGAGGTGAGGCGCTAGGAGGCTCCAGGGTATACTCGAATGTAGTCGTCTCATTCGATCCAGCCCGGTCGATCCTGGCTACACGGAGGAGCGGCAATGCCGAGGCACCTAATCCGAATCGCGATCGTCTCTCTGCTCTTCGTCACCCTGGCCGTCCCCGTGGGAGCGCAGACCTCACCGCCATCGGGCGCACTCTGGACGGAGAGCAGCAACAGCAAGGTGCCCGCCGACATCGCTCGCCTCAACGACCACATGAACAGCCTCGCGGAGAAGCTCAAGCCCACGCTGGTGCAGGTGCGCGTGCGCCGCACGGAGACGCAGAACGACCCTGAGCAGCCGGGCACGCCTGAAGAGCGTCGCACCTCCGGCTCCGGCGTGATCATCCGCTCCGATGGCTATCTGGTGACGAACGAGCACGTAGTGAACGAGGCGGAGAAGATTCAGGTCAAGCTCGCCGACGGCCGCCGATTCGACGGCCGCCTCGTGGGCAAGGACGAGCGCGTGGACCTGGCCCTGGTGAAGATCGAGGCCACGGGGCTTCCTGTGGCCGCCCTCGGCGACTCCAACAAGCTCCGCATCGGCGAGTTCGTCCTCGCTCTCGGCCAGCCCTTCGGCCTCGAGCAGTCCGTCTCCTTCGGCATCGTGAGCCGCAAGGGCGCGCCGCTCCTCGTGGCCGCGCCCGGGTTCGACTTCATCCAGACCGACGCCACCGTGAACCCGGGCAACTCGGGCGGCCCGCTCGTCAACATGGCGGGCGAGGTGATCGGCATCAATAGCATGGCCGCGCGCAACGGTACCATCGGCTTTGCCATCCCCATCAACCTCGTGAAGGGCCTCCTGCCGCAGCTCGCCTCCAAGGGCAAGGTGGAGTGGGGGTGGCTCGGCGTGGGCATCGCGGACGTGGGCGATGAGGACTTCGCCAAGTACCAGCTCAAGGAGCCGAAGGGCGTGCTCATCCGCCACGTGGTCGCCGGGCAACCCGCCGACAAGGGCGGTCTCAAGGCCGACGACGTGGTGCTGGCCGTGGACGGCACGCAGATCGACGGCATGCGTGATCTCCAGCGCATCATCGCGAGCACGCCCGTGGGCCGCTCCGTGAAGCTCGCCGTCATGCGCGGCGGCAAGGAGCAGGACATCGAAGTGGTCGTGGGCCCATACCAGGCCTCGACGGCGGCGACACGGCCCGCGCAGCCGCCGCGCCGCCCTGAGGCGCCCGCGCCCAAGGGCCCGCCGACGCCCGCGCCCAAGTGATCGGTCGGCGAGCGCGTCTCGCCACCGCCCTCGCATTCCTCCTCACCTCGGCAGCGGCCGCGGAGGCCACCGAGGTGAGGATGCTTTTGCCCACTGATCGCCTCACCCAGGCCGATCCCGCCCAGCTCACCGGCCGTCGTATCCATCTCTCGCTGGTGAGCTGCCGCGAGACGCCGTCCACCTGCGACGAGATCAACCTGCTCAACGGCCTCGACGGCTGGAGCGTGAATCCGCGCATCACGCTCGGCTTCTCGGGGCCCGTGAAGCTCGACAGCATCACGCGCTCGAGTGTCTTCGTCCTCCCCTTGGGCGACGACCGGGCGGAGCCCATCGGCCTCTCCCGCCTGGTCTGGGACGCCGAAGGCCGAACGCTCTACGCGCGGCCGGAGCGCGTCCTTCGCCAGGGGCGCGCGCACGCGCTCGTGATTACCTCGCGAGTGCTGGACGACACAGGGCAGCCGCTGCGCCGCGCTCGTGGCGCGACGCCTGACGAGCGGCTTGTGAAGCGGCTCGGAGCCCTCGGCCTCACCCGCGACCAGGTGGTCGCATCGGTCCTCTTCACCACGCTCTCGGTGACGGCCGGCCTCGAGCAGATGCGGGCGGTGATCGAGGCGCGACCCGCGCCTCCGGTGGACTTCATCCAGTCTCCCGGCGGGACCCGCAGCGTGTTTTCGCGCGCCGCCCTCGAGAGCATTGTGTTCAGCCGCCAGATCGCCACCGGCGGGCCCGAACGCTTCGCCAAGCCCATACCGCTCGAGCTCGACTTGGTGCCGCCCGCCGATGTCGGCACGATCGCCCTGGGCTCCTTCGAGAGCGCGTCGTTCCTCACGGGTTCGCGCCACATCCCGCGCGCGCCCAGCTCGCGGACTCCCGCGATCCTCGGTCACGAGCGCGTCCAAGCGGTGTTCTTCCTGCCCCCGGGCGCGATGCCCGCGGCGGGCTGGCCCGTCGTCGTCTTCGGCCACGGCTTCGGTAACGACAAGAACCTGATCGCCCCGCTCGTCGCGGGCACCTTCGCCCGGCGGGGCTTCGCCACCGTGGCCATCAACGTGGTCGGTCACGGCGGCGGCCCCGACAGCACGCTCACCATCAAGCAGCGCAACAAGGAGCCGCTGGTGCTCCCCGCGGGGGGCCGCGGGCTCGACCTGGACGGCGACGGCCGCATCGGCAGCACGGAGGGCGTGTCCACGGCGATGCGCGGGCCCCTGGCCCTCATCGCCAGTCGCGACGGCCTGCGCCAGACCGTGGCCGACCTGATGCAGCTCATCCGCGCCCTCCGCCGCGGCGTGGACGTGGACGGCGACGGCAAGCCCGATCTCGACGCCACGCGCATCTACTACGCGGGCCAGTCCTTCGGCGGCATCTACGGCACCCTGCTCATGGCGGTGGACCCGCTGCCGCGAGCCGGTGCGCTCAGCGTGCCCGGCGCGCCCATCGTGGAGATTGCCCGCCAGGCAGAGATGTTCCGCCCCCTCATCATCCAGCAGATGCGCGCGCGTCGGCCCTCGCTCATGAACGGTGAGAAGGACTTCACCGAGTCGCTGCCGCTCTGGGGCGAGCCGCCCGTGACTGCGCCCGCGCCCGGGGCGCTCGCCATCCAGGCCTACTTCGACCGCGCGGAGTGGATGCAGGAGGCCGCGGATCCGTCCGCCTTCGCGCCGTATCTACGCGAGGCGCCGCTGCTGGCCGCGGGGCCGCGGCCCGTGCTGATCCAAATGGCAGTGGGCGACCGCACCGTGCCCAATCCCACCACGGAACAGATCATCCGCGCGGGCGCGCTCCAGCCATTCGTCTCCCTCTACCGCCACGATCTCGTGGTCTCGACGCTGCCGCCGCGCTTCGCCAACCCGCACGGCTTCCTCACCATGCAGGCCCCGGAGGTAGCGGCCACGGCCCGTGTGGCCCAGGAGCAGATCGTTCGCTTCTTCCTCTCCGACGGCCGAGCGATCGAGCGCACCGACCCGCACTTCGACGTGCCGTAGGTCCTCTCGCCCCCGGGTCACGGAGCTCATTCATGAGCGGGCGGCAGCCACACATCCCTCATCACCCGGGGCGAGGGGATCGGTCTTCCGAGCCTTTACCGCACGCGCCCCGGCTGGTACTCTGCGCACATCATGCGCGCCATCCTCCTCGGCACCGGCTCGCCCCCGCCCAATCCGAAGCGTCGCGGTCCCGCCACGCTCCTCAGCCACGGCGACGAGAAATTCCTCGTCGACGCGGGCTCGGGCGTGGGCGTGCAGCTCGTGCAGACCGGCGTGCGCCCGTACGACTGGCCGCGGGTGCTGATCACGCATCACCACTCCGACCACGTCATCGACCTTGGGCACCTCCTGATCACGCGCTGGATCTCGGGACAGAACGCACCTTTCGAGGTCTGGGGACCGCCGGGGACGAAGCGGCAGATGGACAAGCTCCTCGACTACCTCGACTGGGACATCGAGGTTCGCCGCCACCACATGGTCAAGCGCGACCGGCCCCGTGTTGCCGTTACTGAGTTCGAGGAGGGAAAGATCCTCGAGGTGGGCGGAGTCACCGTGAGCGCCTTCAACGTGGACCACGACCCGGTGAAGCCCGCCGTGGGCTTTCTGTTCGAGGGCGGCGGCCGCCGGGTGGTCGTGTCCGGCGACACGCGCCCCTCGGAAAACCTCATCCGCTGGAGTCAGGGCGTGGACTGCCTCATCCACGAGTGCTGCGAAATGGCCAAGACCTCGTGGTATCCCGACTGCGGCTGGCCGAGCCTCGAGGCGAAAATGAAGGACCTCGCGTCCTACCACACCCAGCCCGACGACATCGGCCGCGTTGCCGCCGCTGTCAAGCCAGGCAAGCTCGTCATGACGCACATGATGCCCGGCTCCGTCCCCGCCGAGCTCCACGCCGCGGCTACTCGCCACTTCCACGGCCCCATCACAATCGGCGAAGACCTTACCGAGGTCTAATCCCGCTCCCTGTCGACGGGGAGAGGACAGGGACCCGTTATCCAAGCAGCAGCTTGATCGACCCCGCGATAGCGATCCCGATCAGCACCAGCGCAAAGAGTCTCCGCGGTAAGAAAGCATTCACTCGCCACCCGAGCCATGACCCGAGGTAGAGCAGCGGCAAGGCGAGCAGCGCCATCCAGATCATTCGCCAGGTGAGAAACCCGATGCTCCAGTAGGACAGTACCTTGAGGCAGTTCGCGGTGACGAGGGCGGCGCCGCCCGTGGCCACCACTGCAGCATTGGACAGCCCGAGCCCCGCCAGATAGGGCCCGAGCATCACGCCGGCCGAGTTCGCAATGGATGAGGCCATGCCCGCTAGCACGCCAAGACCAGCGCTCACGCTGCCGTGGTGGCCCACCCGGATCCGCGTGGTGAGGAACACGAGCTGGAGCAGGGCCAGGCCTAGGGCGACGCTGCCGATCAAACGGCGCAGCTGATGGTCCGGCATCCCGGAGATGAGCCACACGCCGATCAGGATGCCCACGATGGTCGTGGGCAGGAGCAGACGGAGCTGCCGCCTGTCCCACTGGCGCCAGTAGTAGCGGAGGATGATGGGGTCAGCGAGGATGAGCACGAAGCCCGTCAGACCGAGCGCAGACTGCGCGGGGAGCGCGAGAGTCAGGACGGGCGTGAGGGCGAGCCCGATGCCGCCGCCCAAGCTCCCCCGGAGGAAGCCCGCGACGAAGGCCGCGAGCGCCGTGGCGGCGGCCAGCACCTCCAGCGAGGGCTCGGGCACTAGGCCGGCCTCGTCATGAAGGCGGTCGACACGTTCTGCACGCCCCTCACCCTGACCCTCTCCCCCTATTGGGGCGAGGGGACCCGCCTCCTTGAAAGAGAATTGGGGCGAGAACGCGCTTTTTCTTCACGTACAGTCACGCGTAACAACGCGGCGGACGGGCGTTTCCGGCAAGGGCACTAGGCGTGCTCGAGACGGAGCACGGAGAGCGTGGCCCGCGCCCACTCGCTGTCAAGCGCGGGCACCGGCGCGTAGGTGAGCCCGCTCGTGATGCGCGCACCTTGCTCGTAGTCCTGCGCCGCGTCCTCCAGCACATCCTCTACGGCCAGCTCGAACCGCGCCAGCTCAGCGGCCACGAACGGTGGCGCGCTCGCACGGCACTTCACGTACAGGGTGACGTCGGGCTCGGCCATGATCAGCGTGGCCGCCCCGCGCGCCTCCAGATTGCGCCGCGCGCTGCTCCGGGCGGAGATGGCGAGCCGGATCACGTCCGGCCCCACCGCCAGCAGCTCCAGATAGGAGCAGAGCATGGGATGCGGCCGCCCCTGATCGTCCACGGTGAGCAGCGGCAGCGCGCGCCCCAACAGGCTCGGCAGGTCCTGCTGCGAGAGCCGCCGCACGAGCGCCGGCGGCAGGGCCGCTCCCAGGCTCCGGCTCATGGCGTGACCACGAGCCCGTCGTGTGCGCACTCGAACTGCGCCTCGCCCGAGCGCGCGAGCATCTCCCGCCCCATGTGCGTGAGGATGATCCGCTTCGCTCCGAGCAGCTCCGCCTGTGCCTCCACCGTGCGGTAGTCGAGATGGAACTTCACCGGCCGGTCGATCGTGTATGCCTCGCACACGAAGAGATCCGTCCCGCGTGCTACCTCGACCAGGCTCTCCGTCCACTCCGTGTCGCCGGAGTAGGCGATGATCCTGTCGCCGTACTCGACGCGGAGCGCATGCGGAGGCGCCCCACTCGGGTGCACCACGGGGAACGCCGTCACCGACGCTGGCCCCACACGCGTCAATGCACGCGGCGCCAGCTCCACGAACTCCACGCTGAACTTTCGTTGCACGGCCAGGGACCCCGGGAAGAACAGCTCCATGGCCGCCTCTACGCGGTCGCGCACGCCGGGCGGCCCCGCGATCAGGAGCGGCCGCGTGCGCCGGGAGAACTGCGCGTCCAGGATCAGGAACGGCACGCCCCCGAAGTGATCCACGTGGAGGTGGCTCAACAGCACCGCGCTCACCTCATCCGGATCCACCCGGTCGCGCTTCATGCCGATGAGCGATGAGGTGCCGCAGTCGATCAGCACGGCGCCGTCGCCACCCGAGAGGTGCATGCAGGTCTGCAGGCGCCCGCCGCTGCCGAACGCATCGCCTGAGCCCACGA
>Ga0318516_10000865_pt1 | contig 10583 bp, 8 predicted proteins | sample GRESIP176b2f20_FD_202501 | JGI IMG/M metagenome (GOLD analysis project Ga0318516, IMG submission 202501) | Tropical soil microbial communities from Luquillo Experimental Forest, Puerto Rico - GRE.SIPMG.176b2f20 | ecosystem: Environmental > Terrestrial > Soil > Tropical forest > Bulk soil... | reverse complement strand
GGATGCGGTTGAAGAGCGCCTGGTCGGCGGAGTCCTCCCGGCTCAGGTCGAGCCGGGCCGAGAGCCGCGCGACCTTCGTGCTGTCGCGATTGACCTCGTCCCTCGGCACCGACGGGATGAGCGCCGTGTAGGGCCGCGTGTCCGGCGTGGCGGCGAATCCCTCGACGAGCGGCCGGCCGAATCGATCGAAGTTGGACATCGCCCCGAGACCGAGGATGCGATCGATGGTGGCCAGCACGTCGGTGGTGTTGGCGAAGCGGTGCACCACGCCGGGCCGTCCGTACGCCGAGACCACCAGCAGCGGCGAGCGGTGCGAATCGACGTGATCGGGTCCGTCCTGCGCGTCGTCCTCGAGCACGAACACCACTGTGGTCGCCCAGACTCGTGAGCGGCTCAGTGTCTCGATCACGCGGCCCAGCGCGAGATCGTTGTCCGCGACGCAGGCCCGTGGCGTCGGCGAGCCCGGCTTCGCGCCGGCGGTGTGGTCGTTGGGCAGCCGCAGGATGGTGAGCGCCGGAACCGAGTCGCCCGCGACCTGCATGCGGAACGCCTCGATCCAACGCACCGCCCGCAGGGTGTCGGGCACCGACAGATCCCAGCCGGGATAGCGCGGCTCGGTGCGGCCGCTGAGCCACGCCTTGGTGGCAACCCAGCGACCATCGTTGAGCTGGGTGGTGAACTCGCCGAAGTTGCGCAGCGAGACGCCGGCCCGGCGCGTCAGGTCCCACAGGTAGCCGTTGGCCGGCTCGTCGACGTCGTCGGCCGGCATCTCATCGCGGTTCAGCCCCTCGTAGTCGTAACTCCGTCCGCGGCCCGCGTAGGTGCTGGGGATGGTCTTCTCGACGTAGTCGGAGGCGTAGGCGGCCGTCGACCAGTTGTGCCCGTCGCCGCTGACCTCGGCGTTGACGTGGAACCGATCGTACACGCCGAAGCGCTCGGCCAGCGCGTGCGCGTTGGGCGTCACGGCGCGCGGGAAAAAGGTGAGCGACGAGTCGCAGTCACCGATCGGGAGATCGCCGAACACCTGGTCGAAGGTGCGGTTCTCGCGGATCACATAGACCACGTGCCGGAAGGGCGGCAGAGCGGCGACCGGCGCCGGCCGATCCCAGCCCGCCGCGCCCGCCACTCGCCGCGAGAACGCCTGGAGCGCGGCCGCATCCGGCGCGGCGATCCAGCCCAGCGACCCGCTGGTCTGTCCCAGCGTGTACACGCGCGGATCGCCGGGGCTGGCGCGACCGGGCTGGGTGCGACGCGGATTGGGCCCGGCGCCCCGTCCCTTGCCGTTCGCCACCAGCAGCGAGTCGCCGTGCACCAGCACCGCGGTGGGGTACCAGCCCACCGGGATCCGTCCGAGCAGGGAGTCCGACGCGCCGGCCACCGCGCGCCCGGAGCTGCGCGCGCTCAGCTCGAACACCGCGATCGCGTCGTTGTCGGCTTCGGCGACCAGCAGCCGGTGTCCGTCGGGCGAGAGCCGCAGCGCATCCGGCGTGCTGCCCTCGCCCGGCCCGCCGGGCGCGGCATCCGCGAGCATCGTGAGCAGCGAGTCCCCGCCGGTGTCGATCACCGCGATGCGGTCGCCCGACGCACAGGCCGCAAACAGACGGTGGCCGGTGGGATCGAGCGCCAGCGCCGAAGGATGCCGGCCCGCCGGGATGCGGGCGCCGGCGATCAGCCCGTGCCCTCCCGGCGAGAAGCTCGCGACCCATGAGCCACCCCACGCCGAGACGTAGACGCGGCCCTCGGGCCCGACCACGACGTCGTAGGGATATCGTCCGGTCGCCAGCAAGTTCTCCGCCACGTAGAGGCGGCGCCCGTCGGGAGCGCACGCCAGCCCGGCGGGGTAGGCGCGACCTCCGTGGGGACCGGGTGGAGGAGCGAGCGCGAGGCTGTCGGCGAGCGCCGCCGAATCCGCGCGCCAGGCGAACTCGTAGACCACGTCGCGATTCCCGCCCGACACGAACAGGGACCGCCCGTCGGGTGAGAACGCAGCGCCCACGAATGCCGCCGGAGTGGTCAGGGTCTGCACCACGCGCTGCGAGGCGCGGTCCACCACCTGGATGCCCTGCTCGCGATATCCGCACAGCACGACCACGATGCGGGTGGAATCGGGCGACCACGTCATGGCGAGCGGCATCGAGCCGAGCACGATCGAGACCCCGGCCGGATCGAGGGCGACCCCGGTCGGACAGCGGGCCGGATCGGAAAGGCGCTGCTGGCAGCCGCACGCCGCGATCGACGTGAGCGCCAGCGCGGCCAGGTGGCGGAGACGGCGATGAGCGATCACCGGGCAGAGCAGGGACATGCGGCCTCCGATCGAAGGGCGTGCTGACGTTCGACCAATCTGGCGTTGACAACACCCCGGGTCAAGCCCCGGCCGACTCCGGAACGGTCCCCTCGCTCCAGCGCTCGGCGTCGGGAGCGGTCCGCCCCTCGAGCAGCGCGACCAGGGTGGCGAGCGATCGGCGCGCGTCGCCCACCAGCGCCCCGAGCCGCCAGTGGTCGCTGTCCTCGCCGTCGTGATTCACGATCACGCGGTCGAAACGATGCGCGTGGCCCAGCTCCGCCAGCGCGCTCGCCGCGCGACGCTCGATGGTGGCGCGGTCCTCGGCGCCGATCGCGCCCTTCTGGAGCATGGTCCGCCGCTCGAGCTTGCCCCGCATCAGCCGCGTCACGAATGACGCCAGGTCGAAACGGCGCACCTCCGAGATCTCCGCGGCCGAGAGGGGTGAGACGAAGATCGCGAGCCTGGGAATCGCGGCGAATCCCTGCGCGTCGATCAGCCGGCCGGCCACGAACGGATTGCCTTCGAACAGGGCATCCCCGTGCCGCAAGCGCTCCGTGAGCGCGGTCAGGTCCACGGCCTGAAGATCCCCCCGCGCCTCGACGAGCGCGTAGCGGGCATCGGCCGATAGCGCCTCCACCACCGGGCGTGGGCGGAAGTGATAGTCGACGCCGTCCCGCTCGCCCGGTCGTGCGGGCCGGGTGTTGAACAGCACCAGTTTCTCGAGGCCCGCGGCGAGATCGGGCCGCAGGCGAACCAGCGCCGCGTGCAGGGGAGTCTTTCCGACCCCGGAGGGACCACTGATGATGACGAGACGCGCCATCGCTCACCTCGTTAGAGCCGGCCCTCGATCGAACCGGCCGTTTACATCCCGGCAACGCGCCGCCACCGCCGTCGCCAGTGTGAACGGCGCTTCCCATCCCAATGCACCGCTTGAATATCGGGAGATGCAAGGTTGCCGAAAACAGCTGCCGATAATAGGTGCGGCGGCAGCACCCGACCCGAGGACGTTCACACCGAACCTCAGGGATGGCACTGGCGACGCATCCGGGCACATGCTAGCCTTGCCGTAAGTTGGTGGTCGATAGTCCGGGTATGGATGCCCTGCGCTACGAGGTCGCATGGTCCCCCAGTATGCAGTGGCCGATCGGCCCAACCAGCGTCGGACCCGCGAGATCCTCGCGCGCTGGCGGTGGCTCGCCTACCTCGTCCTGCTGACCTTCGTCCTGGTGCTGGTCGAATCCACTCGGGCGACGAGGGCCACCGGGCCGCAGGCGCCGGCCCAGCACGCGGCGACAAATCCGAGGTAGGTGAATGATGATGGGTCCGGCCTCGACGGTGCAGCCCGCCCACCCCCGGTGGAAGGAGCTGCTGACGAAACTCGAGGCGGTGCAGCGGTGTCAAAGGACGACCGAGCACACGCGCGCCATCCTCGCCACGATGGACGGGGTCGACGTCGACGCGTCGTTGCTCGCACTCCGCGGGTTGGGCGGGTATTGCGACTGCGCCATCCTCTACGACATCGAAGAGGAAGCGCGGCAGCGCGCTGGCTGAGGTCCGCGACCTCATCGCCATCGTCCGCGCGCCCGCCGCCGCGCCGGATCCTATTCCCCGGGATGGTACGCGCGTTCGGTGTGCCCCCGCAGTTGCGCGCGGTAGAAGTACACTGGGCGCAAGTCGCCGCCGACGAAGCGCTCGGCCTGGTCCGCGAAATGGGGTGAGTCGGCGTGGCCGCTGGCGCCACCCGCGGTGACCGCGATGGCGCGCACGCTGTCGCCGAACTCGACCGCGGCGAGGAAACTGTTGCCGTAGGTTCCGTAGCGCCTGCGGGTGCCCGGGTAGGCTCGTGAGTTGAAGGCCGCCAGCGAGCCCCAGATCCCCGACGCGAACGGTACCGCGATTCCGGGGCGCGCATCGTCGAAGCGCGGCTCGATCCCGTCGTCGATGCGCTGGAACCGGTTGACCTCCCCCCACGGCATCTCCCAGGTCCCGAACGCGGCGGTGAGGGTGTCCGACACGTCGGCCAGCGCCCGCAGCAGATCCTCGGGGTCGGCGCGGGTCACCACGTAGTTCTGCGCCGACAGATGCGCGGCCTGGGCGGAGGCGGTGACGCGGCGCAGCATGCTCTCACCCCAGCCGACCGCCAGCGTGGTCGCCACCGAGGACGCGCTCCAGCGCAGGTCCCAGGCGCGCAGTGCCGCGATCTGCTTGGCGAGCCGCACCTTGAGCGTGTCGGACGGCGGCGCCAGGTCGTAGGCCGCGAGCAGCGGGGGCAGCAGGCGCCCGAACGCCGGAAGCCAGCTGTCGAACGCCGCGGCGGCGAGCGAGCGCATGGTCCAGTCCCTGGCGCCGGTGAGCACGCGCAGCGCGTGCTGGCCGCGCGGGGTCTCCTCGACGCCGGTGTCGACGTAGGGCGGGAAGTCCTCACGACGGAGGCTGCCCGGCCCGGCCACGGTCCACGGCCAGTTGTTGGCGTTGTAGAGCCAGCCGCTGGCGGGATTGAGCAGATGCGGGGTCTCCTGGAGCGACAGCAGGCCGCGGTACGACGTGGCCGGGTCGCTGCCGTCCACGGGAGCGGCCCAGTCGAAGCGTCCGTCCCGCCGCGGAATGTAATCGGAGTGGAAGTACGCGATGTTTCCTCGCGCGTCGGCGAACACCGTGTTGTTGGACGAGTTGCTGTGCAGCTCCAGGATGTGAAGGAACGCGGCGTAGTCGGCGGCCTTGGTGCGCCGGTAGGACTGGATCAGCGCCGCGATCGGGCGCTGCATCAGGCTCACGCTCACCCAGCGGTCCTCGAGCTTCCGCACCACCGGTCCGTGCTGCGTGTAGTAGGCGGTGAAGGTCCTGCGGCCCATGCCCGCCGCGGTCCGGAACGGCACCGTGATGGTGCGCGTCCGCACCGGCAGCTCCCGGGCGCCGAAGCGATAGTGGTAGCGGCCGTTCGACTTTCCGACCGTCTCGAGGAACTCGTCGATGTTGTCGACACCGCTCGAAGTGTGCATCCACCCGGCGGTGCGGTTGAACCCCTGGTAGACGAAGAACTGTCCCCACGTCACCGCCCCGTAGGCATCGAGCCCCTCGTTGCTGACCATCTGCAGCTCGGAGCGGAAGTAGAACGAGGTGTGAGGGTTGATCCACAGCAGGGCGTGATGGTCGCGGGTGAGGGCCGGCGCGATGGCGATGCCGTTCGAGCCGTCGGGCTCGTCGGGCGGGCCGTCGCCGCGCCGCGGGGGGGAGCGTCTGGCGCTGTCGCCATAGAAGGCGGCGAGGGCCGGCACGCTCACGCGCTCGATGTCGCCGCCGATGCTGCCCTCGGTGAACGTGAGCGCCATCCAGGGCTCGAAGCGCGTGATGACGCGCGGCCTCACCTCGGGATGCCTGTAGAGGTAGAAGTTGAGGCCGTCGGCGAAGGCGTTCATGAGCTTCTTCAGCCACACCGGGCTGCCGCGGTAGAGCACCTTCATGGAGTCGGGATCGATGAACAGCTTCATGCGCAGATCCCGATAGATCGCCGAGTCCCCCTCGGCCTCCGCCGCCCGCCCCAGCGCGGCGATGTAGTTGCCCTCGACGCGCTTGAAGTCGTCTTCGGCCTGGGCGTACTCCATGCCGAACACGGCGTCGGCGTCGCTCTGGCCGTAGACGTGGGCAATGCCCCAGTCGTCGCGGATGATGGTGACGCGGCGGGCCTGCCGCTCCCAGCGCGCACTATCCGCCGCGGGAACCTTGGACGCGGCCGGGATCCCCAGCGCCGCGGCCAGCACCAGAGCGCACGTCAGCATGGGCCGAGGCTACCGCGCCGCGGTCCGGGCTCCAACTCGGGGGCGCGCCGCGCCCCGCGGCAGCGGGGTGTAGAGTCGCGGCCGGGCCGACCTGAGGCGACCGTTCCCACGGAGGGCATCACGATGGATGCGAAGCCAGATCCCGACGCCGGATCCAAGCAGCGGGGGAACGAGGCCCGGAGGTCGGCAACCCGCGAGAAGGTCGTGTCGGAGAGCGTCCTGACCGGCCCCTACCTGGCGATGAACGCGGCCGCCACGCTCATCGCCGCCTTCGGCCTGCTGGAGAACTCGGGCGGCGTCGTGATCGGGGCCATGCTGATCGCGATGCTCTTCGGCCCGATCGTCGGGATCGCGCTCGGGCTAGCCGAGGGGAACCTGCGCCTCCTCGGGCGCTCTCTGGTGGCGGAGATCGCGGGCGCCCTGTCGGTGCTGGCGATCGGCTACGGAGTGGGGGCGGTGGGCTCCCACCTCTCGATCGGAAGCGAGATCCTGGCCCGCAGCTCGCCCAACCTGCTCGACCTACTGGTCGGTCTGGTGGGCGGGATCGCCGGGGGGTTCACGTACGTATCGCAGGGTCTGTCGGGGGTCATCGTGGGCGTGGCGATCGCCACGGCGCTGGTTCCTCCCCTGGCCTCGTGCGGCATCCTGCTCGCTCACCACCTTCCAGTGCTGGCGGTGGGGGCGTTCCTGCTGTTCCTCGCCAACTTCAGCGCCATCTCCATCGGCGCGATGAGCGTTTTCTGGCTCGCCGGACATCGGCCGCGCGCCGCGGGCCCCGCCCACCGGGTCCTGTTGCCGCGGCTGATTTCGCTGCTGTTGCTCGTGGTGCTCGGCGTTCACTTCACCCTGACGTTCCGCCGGACGATGTCACAATCGATGCTGGAGAACGGCATCCGCAGCACGGTCTCACGCGAGGTGGCGCAGATCCCGGGGGCGCGCCTGGTCGAGGTGACGCTCTCGCCTCGCGACGCCGCATCGACGGCCTGGGTGGTGGTGCGGACGCCGCAGCCGCTGTCCCCCGCACAGGTCGGCCGCCTCAACGACGTGGTCAATGCCGCCACCGGGGCCCACGTCTCGCTGCGCGTACGATCGGTGCTCACCGCCGAGACCACTCGTGAGGGCGAGGTCTACCAGCCTCTGCCGTTCCCATCCGAGGACCCCACCAGCCCGTGATCGACGGCGCGAGCTCAGGGCGGGAGCCGGCGGCGCGCGCGCGTCGAGAAGCGGAGGCGATAGGCGGTCGGTGAGGTGCGCAGGAACCGCCGGAAGTGCAGGCGCAGGGTCTGCGCCGAGCCGAAGCCCACCGCGGCCGCCACGTCCTCGATCGGCTCCCGCGAGCCCTCCAGCCGACGCTGCGCGGCCAGGACGCGCTGGTGATTGAGCCAGCGATGCGGCGTCGCCCCCAGCTCGGCGCGGAAGCGGCGCGCCAGCGTGCGGGGCGACAACGCCGAGGCGCGCGCCATGTCCGCGACCCTGAGCGGGCGATCGAGATGAGCGAGCGCCCAGTCGATGGCGGGCGCGAGACCATCGCCGGGCCGCGGCGCCACCGGCCGGGCGATGAACTGCGCCTGCCCGCCGTCGCGATGTGGGGGCACCACCAGGCGGCGCGCCACCTGATTCGCGATCTCCGCGCCGTGATCGAGGCGCACGAGGTGGAGACACAGGTCGATCCCCGCGGCGCTGCCGGCCGAGCTGAACACGTTGCCGTCGTCCACGTACAGCGCGTCGGGCTCGACGCGGATGCCCGGGTACTGGCGGCGCAGCCGCTCGACGTAACGCCAGTGGGTGGTGGCCCGCCGGCCGTCCAGCAGCCCGGCCGCGGCGAGGACGAACACCCCCGAGCAGATCGACACCACGCGTGCCCCGCGCCGATGGGCGCGGCGCAGCGCACGCAGCAGCCGCGCCGGCGGGGCTTCGGCGGGATCGCGCCAGCCCGGAATGATCACCGTGTCGGCCCGCGCGATGGCCCGCAGGCCGCCGGGGGCCGCGAGGCGGATCGCGCCGGTCGCGCGCAGCGACCCGCGGTCGAGCGAGCACACCGCGAATTCGTACCAGGGGATCTCGAGCTCGGGACGCGGCAGGCCAAAGACCTCGACCGCGATCGCGAGCTCGAACAGCGCGAGGCGATCGTAGATCACCGCGACGACGCGATGGCGCCGGTGATGCCCGCTCGCGCGTCGGCCTCCGGGGTCGAAGCCCGCCATGGCGTAATCATAGCGAACAATGTCATTTCTGCCTAGCGCGGAACGGGGGGTCGCTGGCCGATGATCCGGGTCAGCCGGCGACGCATGGGGCGTCGCCCCGGAACCACTCGCGGAGGGCCCCGACGATGCAACCGCAGGCTCAGACCACTGGATCTCAGGCGTTCCCCACGCGGCGCGCCCTCGCCCAGCAACCGGTCGCGGATCCCGCCGAAGCCGCCGCCCACTTCCAGCGCCTGCTGTCGTTCGAGACCGACTGCTGGGACGTGCACGACGCCCTGCAGCGGGGCGAGCGCGGGTTCGTGGTGCTCGACGTGCGAGCGCCGGATCCCTTCGCCGCCGGTCACGTCCCCGGGGCGATCCATCTTCCTCACGGACGCATCACCGAGCGGGCGCTCGAGACCTTCCCCGCCGACACCCTGTTCGTGGTCTACTGCGACGGTCCACACTGCAACGGGGCCGACCGGGCGGCCGCCCGGGTGGCGGGATTCGGTCGCCGGGTCAAGAAGATGATCGGTGGGGTCGAGGGTTGGAAGGACGAGGGGTTCAGCCTCAGCGCCCCGGAATAGTGTTCGAGCACGACCCCGCTTGAAGCGGCTTCCCCGGTCTGCAATGCTGGCGCGCGATTCGCCATGATGGCGGGCGGCACGGGGTCGCGAACTCGTGCCCGTTCAGGTCCGGGCCGCGTGAAGGCACCCCATGAATCGCAGCGCCCTCCTCAAGTCCGCGCTGCTCGCTCTGCTGCGCAACAAGACCCGCAGTCTGCTGACGGTGCTGGGCATCACGATCGGAATCGCGGCCGTGATCTGCGTCGTCGCGGTCGGCGAGGCGGGTCAGGCGCAGGTCGAGCAGCAGCTCAACAACCTGGGCGACAACTTCGTCTGGATCGAGGCCGGCGGGCGGGCGGTCAACGGCGTGCGCACCGGATCGCATGGCACCCCGACGCTGACCCTCGAGGACGCGGTCGCCATCCGGCGCCAGATCCCGCTCATCAAGGCGGTGTCGCCCAACGTCGACGGCTCCATCCAGGTCATCTACGGCAACCAGAATTGGTTTACCGGCTATCGCGGCGTGTCGCCCGAATACCTCGACATCAAGCGCTGGGTGGTCGACCAGGGCGCGGCGTTCACGCCGGACGACGTGGACAACGCGGCCGACGTGTGCGCCATCGGACGAACGGTGCGCGAGCAGCTGTTCGGCGTCGAGGACCCGATCGGGAAGGTGATCCGCCTCAACGGCCTGCCGTGCAAGGTGGTCGCCACGCTGGTGCCCAAGGGCCTGTCGATGTCGGGGCAGGATCAGGACGACACCATCCTGATGCCCTATACGATGGTGCAGAAGAAGATCAAGGGCGTCACCTGGCTGGACGACATCCTGTGCTCGGCGGTGTCGCAGGACGCGGTCAAGCTCGCGGGGCAGGAGGCCGCCGCGCTGCTGCGCGACCGCCATCACCTGCGCCCCGAGATGCCGGATGACTTCAACATCCGCAATCCCGAGGACATCATCCAGGCCCAGCTGGCGGCCAGCCGTACGCTCACCATCCTGCTGGTGACGATCGCCTCGATCTCGCTGCTGGTCGGCGGGATCGGGATCATGAACGTCATGCTGGTATCGGTGACCGAGCGCACCCGCGAGATCGGGGTGCGGGTGGCGGTCGGCGCCACCGAGGCCGCGATCCGACTCCAGTTTCTGGGCGAGTCCGTGATGCTGAGCCTGGTGGGCGGCACGGCCGGCGTGCTGCTCGGCATCGCCGGCACCGTCGTGGCCGGCAGGACCCTGGAGTGGCCCATGAAGCTCTCGCTTCAGGCGGTGCTCGTCGCCGCACTGTTCTCGGTGGCGGTGGGGGTGTTCTTCGGCTACTACCCCGCCCGCAAGGCCTCGCTGCTCGATCCCATCGAAGCGCTGCGAGCCGAGTAGCTCAGGGCTCCGGGCATGCCGACCACGAGGATCCCGCGGCGGTGGCTCGGGATCGGCGCGCTCGTCATCGCGCTGGCCCTGGTCGTGGTCGGCCTCGTGAATCGCAGGCCGCGAACCGAGTACGTCACGGCCGCAGTGGAGCGCGGCGAGATCCGCGACGTGGTGGAAGCCACGGGCTCGGTGAACGCCGTCACCACGGTGCAGGTGGGCTCGCAGGTCTCCGGCACCATCTCGACGCTCAACGCCGACTTCAACTCGCACGTGCAGCGGGGCGAGGTTATCGCGCTGATCGAGCCGGCGCTGTTCCGCGGCACCCTCCAGCAGGCGGTGGCCGACTCGGAGAACGCGCAGGCCAACCTCATCGCCTCGCGCGCCAACCTGCAGAAGGCCAGGGCGGCGCTGGCG
>Ga0318516_10000863_pt1 | contig 10593 bp, 6 predicted proteins | sample GRESIP176b2f20_FD_202501 | JGI IMG/M metagenome (GOLD analysis project Ga0318516, IMG submission 202501) | Tropical soil microbial communities from Luquillo Experimental Forest, Puerto Rico - GRE.SIPMG.176b2f20 | ecosystem: Environmental > Terrestrial > Soil > Tropical forest > Bulk soil... | reverse complement strand
TTACAGCTTCGAGTGCGTCGGCAACGTCGATCTGATGCGCCAGGCGCTGGAGTGCTGTCATCGCGGCTGGGGAGTGTCGGTCATCATCGGGGTCGCCGGTGCGGGTCAGGAGATCAGGACCCGGCCGTTCCAGCTCGTCACCGGACGGGTGTGGAAGGGTACGGCTTTCGGCGGGGCGCGCGGGCGCACCGATGTGCCTAAGATCGTCGACTGGTACATGGACAGCAAGATCAACATCGACGATCTGATCACGCACGTCATGCCGCTCGAGAAGATCAACGACGCTTTCGACCTCATGCACAGCGGCGAAAGCATCCGCTCGGTGGTCACCTTCTGACGGTCACTGCGCGGCTGGAGCGCATACCGCTGTTGCAAGTCACAAAGCGAACGAGGAGAACATCATGGCTATCTCGATTCATCCGGCCGTCGACGCTGGCGTGGAGTCCGGCAAGACCGACTTCGCCGGCGGCACGCTCACCTGCAAGTGCGGCTCCTCGCCGGTGACGGTGACGCTGAAGGGCAATACGGCCTTCAACCACGTGTGCGGTTGTACGAAGTGCTGGAAGCCCAAGGGGGCTCTGTTCTCAATGGTGGCGGTGATCGGGCGCGACAAGCTCGGCGTGACGGCGAACGGCCACAAGCTGAAGGTGGTCGATGACAAGGCGCCGATTCAGCGCCACGCCTGCGCGGAATGCGGTGTGCATATGTACGGGCGCATCGAGAACAAGGACCATCCGTTCCACGGCTTCGATTTCGTGCACACCGAGCTGTCGAAGGACAGCGGCTGGTCGGCGCCGGAATTCGCAGCCTTCGTCTCCTCCATCATCGAGTCCGGCTTTCCGCCGGCGCGCATGGGCGAGGTACGGGCACGGCTCAAGGAACTGAAGCTCGAGCCGCATGACTGTCTCTCGCCAGGGTTGATGGACCTGATCGCGACGCACGCTGCCAAAAAGAAAGGCACGCTCGCCGCGTGAGGCTTCCGGCCGCGCGTCTCCGGCGCGCGGCCTTCCCGGCGTCTCCGGTTCACCCGGTGCACTCGCTCCGCGCCCGCGGGTGGCGCGGCGTCGCTGAAGTGCCCGACTGCTGCGCAGAAGGAGCCCCCGTGATCGATCGCCGCCAGTTCCTCGCCGCCACCAGCAGCACGCTGGTGAGTGCCTTTGTCGCCGCCTCGCTGCAGCGGGCGGCGTTCGCGACCGCCCCGGCCGCCAGCGACGCCACCGCGCGCCTCGATGCGCTCTTTGATGCCTTCATGGACGAGCGCTTCGCGAAGAACCCCGAGCTGTTGACTGTCCTCGGGCTCGACAAGGGCAAGTACGTCTGGGCGCGGTCGCGCCTCACCGAGAACTCGCTCGAGCGGGCCCGCGATTTCAAGCAGGAGAACGCCTCGCGGCTGAAGCGGCTGAGGGCTTTCGGGCGCAGACAGTTGAGCGGCGCGGATCTTGCGAACTTCGACACGGTCGAGTTCCAGATGGAGACCATCGCGCGCACCGAGCCCTTCGACTACGGGGATCTCGGGCGCCCGTACGTGGTGAGCCAGCTCACCGGTGCCTACCAGAGCGTGCCCACCTTCCTCGACCGCCAGCACCAGGTTGCCAACAAGGACGACGCCGATGCCTACCTGGCACGGCTGCGCGGCTTTGCCGTGGTGCTCGATCAGGAGAGCGAGCGGCTGCAGCACGACGCGGGCCTGAAGGTCGTGCCGCCTGACTTCCTGATCGATCGCACGCTCGAGCAGATGCGGACCCTGCGCAGCGCCGCGCCGGCGGACTCTATCCTGAGCACCTCGCTCGCGCGGCGCACGCAGCAGCTCGGGATCGCCGGCAGTTACGGCGCGGATGCCGCGCATATCGTCGCCACCGAGGTGTATCCGGCGCTCGATCGGCAGGCGACGGCGCTCGGCAAGCTGCGGCCGGCCGCGGTGCACGACGCGAGTGTGAGCCGCCTTCCCGACGGCACGGCGTTCTACGAGGTTGCGCTGCGCAACTCGACCACTACGGACATGAGTGCGGAGGAGGTACACCGGCTCGGGCTCGACCAGGTGACGGCGCTCTCTGCTCAAATGGAGGCGCTGCTGCGCTCGCAGGGCAAGACGAGCGGCACCCTCGCCGAGCGGACGCAGGAGCTGGCGAAGGATCCGCAGTCCCTGTTCCCGAACACCGATGCCGGGCGGCAACAGATACTCGATTACTGCAACGGGCTCATCAAGGCCCTGCAGCCTCACCTGCCGCAGTACTTCCGCATTCTGCCAAAGGCACCGGTGGAGATCCGCCGCGTCCCCGCGTATACGGAAGCCGGCGCCCCGGGGGGCTACTACATGATCCCGGCACTCGATGGCTCGCGCCCCGGCGCCTTCTACATCAACCTGCGCGATACCAGCGAGTGGCCGCGCTGGAAGCTGCCGACGCTCGTGTATCACGAGTCCGAGCCGGGTCATCACTTCCAGCTGGCGCTGGTGCTGGAGATGCCCTCGCTGCCGCTCATCCGCAAGGCGGGTGGCATCTTCTCCGCAAACACCGAAGGCTGGGCGCTCTATGCCGAGCAGTTGTGCGATGAGATGGGGCTGTACGCGGATGACCCCCTCGGGCGTCTCGGGATGCTGCAGTCGCTGCTGTTCCGCGCCGCCCGCTGCGTCGTGGACACCGGACTCCATACCAAGAGCTGGAGCCGTGAGCGTGCGATCGACTACATGGTCGAGACCACCGGCGAGAAACGCAGTGCCATGACCACCGAGGTCGAGCGCTACTGCACCTGGCCCGGGCAGGCGACGAGCTACAAGGTGGGGCAAACGCGCTGGCTCAAGCTTCGCGCCGACGCCCAGCGGCGGCTCGGCACGAAGTTCGACATCCGCGATTTTCACGACGTCGGGCTGACGGCGGCACCCATGCCGCTGGCGGTACTCGAGCAGGTTTACGATGGGTGGCTGAAAGGTCGTGGCGTATGAATACACTCGCGGATCACGGGCGCGTGGGATCACGCAGCGGGACATTCACCCGCGGAGCACAACGCGCCGGCGCGCTCCTGGCACTGCTGTCAGCGTGCGCCGCTGCGCTCGCCGCGAACTATCCCGCGCCCGCCGAAGGTGACTTCGTCATCCGCGACTTCCATTTCACCTCCGGCGAGTCGCTGCCACAGCTGCGTATCCACTACCGGACCTTCGGCCAGCCGCGCGCGGACGCGCACGGGGTGGTGCGGAACGCGGTGCTCATCATGCACGGCACCGGCGGGAGCGGTGGCAGCCTGGTGCGCGATGAGTTCGCCGGGGAGCTGTTCGGCCCGGGTCAGCCGCTCGATTCGACACGTTATTTCATCGTGCTGCCCGATGGCATCGGCCACGGCAAGTCGAGCAAGCCGAGCGATGGCCTGCACGGGCACTTCCCGCACTACGCTTACAACGACATGGTGCAGGCGCAGTACCTGCTGCTCACGCAGGGGCTGAAGGTAAACCATGCGCGGCTGGTCATGGGTACCTCGATGGGCGGCATGCACACCTGGCTGTGGGGCGAGCAGCATCCGCAGTTCATGGACGCTCTCATGCCGCTCGCGAGCCTGCCGACGCAGATCTCCGGCCGCAACCGCGTCTGGCGCAAGACCATCATCGACGCGATCACCCACGATCCCGACTGGCAGGGCGGGGAGTACACGGCTGAGCCGCCCTCGCTGCGCACGGCGCTGCAGATGATCTGGCTCGTCGGGAGCAATCCCGTGCTGCGCTACGAGGAGGCCCCGACGCTCGCCAAGGCCGATGAGGTGATCGACGCCGTCGTCGCGCGCGGCATGAAGAGCGAAGACGCCAATGACATCCTGTACGCGGTCTCCGCCTCGCGCGACTACGATCCCGGTCCGGGCCTCGAGAAGATCCAGGCACCGCTCACCGCCGTCAACTCGGCGGACGATCTCATCAACCCTCCCGAGCTCGGCATCCTCGAGCGCGAGATCAAGCGCGTGCCGCACGGACGCGCCATCGTGATCCCCTTCAGTGAGAGCACGCACGGCCACGGCTCGCACACCTACGCGCTGCTGTGGAAGCAGTACCTGGAGGAGTTGCTGAAGTCGCCCGAGCGCTGACGGGACGGACGCGCCATTTACGGGCGCCGCACGAAGTGCGGCGCGAGCTCCGCGACGCTGTTGCAGCCGAGCTGTCCGAGCACCCGATCGATCTCGGTGGTGAGGATCGTGAGCGCACGCTCGACACCGGCCGTCCCACCCGCCATCAGCCCATATAGCGTCGCGCGGCCGAGCAGCACCGCGTCGGCGCCGAGCGCCAGCGCCTTGACGATGTCCGTGCCGCGGCGAAAGCCGCCATCGACGAGCACGGCGAGGCGCGTACCGACCGCCGCCCGGATCTCTGCCAGCACCTCGATCGGCGCTACGCAGTAATCGAGCTGCCGGCCGCCGTGGTTGCTCACCACGATGCCATCGGCGCCGAGCGCCGCGGCACGCTCGGCGTCGGCGACGCTCAGCACTCCCTTGAGCAGCAGTTTCCCGCGCCAGTGCTCACGGATCCAGGCGATGTCGTCCCATGAGATCGTGGCATCGAACAGGCGCGGAATGACGGTGCTCGCGCCCATCGGCGTGAGGTTCGGCGGCAGGAAAGGCTCGAGATTGCGAAAGCGCGGCATGCCATGCCGCAGCAGCACCTGCCACAGCCAGCGTGGGTGGCGCAGCGCATCGAGCGAGGCGTGCAGCGTCGGCTTGCCGGGGCTGCGATAGCCGCGTTGGTCCCATTCACGGTTGCCGAACACGTTGGCATCGGTGGTGAACAGCAGCGCCTCGTAGCCGGCCGCCGCCGCGCGCTGCATGATGTCGCGCCCGAGCGTGCGTTCCTTCACGACGTACAGCTGCATCCACAGCCGCCCACCGCCGCGCGTCGCGACTTCCTCGAGACGCGTGGTGGAGACGGTGCTGAGGGTGTAGGGCACGCCGAGCTTCGCCGCGGCGCGCGCCAGCGCGACATCTCCATCGTGGTGCAGCAGGCCGTTGAGGCCGGTGGGCGCGATGACGAGGGGAGCGTTGGCCGCGCCGCCGAGAATCGTGGTGCGCAGGTGACGCTGCGAGGTGTCTACCAGCGTCCGCGGGATGAGCCGCAGCCGCTCGAGCGCCTCGCGGTTGCCGTGCAGCGTGACTTCGTCTTCGGCGCCACTTTCGACGTACTCGAACGCGAAGCCCGGTGTGCGGCGGCGGGCGATGTCGCGCAGGTCCGCGATATTGAGCGCGCGGCCGACATCGTAACCCGAGAACGGACGGCGTTTCCAGGGCATGGCCGCGAGGAGAGCGCGCCGCGCGCGGCGGCGCTACTCGTGCAACGCCACGCTGATGCGCGCGGCGACGAAGGTATTGTTGACGCTGTCGTACTGTCCGTAGGCCACGAGACGGGAGATCTTGTTGGTGCCGGCCGCGAAGTCCGAGTTTACCGCGCTCGCAAACGCGCTGGCACTGTTGAAGACCGAGATACCCGAGGTGAGGGTGGTGCTGCCGATGGCGAGCTGCAGGTTGCTCTGGTCGGCGCCGGTGGTGGTGATGAGAGGGCTCGCCGCCAGGCTCTTGAGGTCGAGGGGCGCCGGGCCGGTGCGGATCTCGTGGGTGGCGCCCAGATCGGCGTCGGCGAGGTTGACGACGAGACCCGCATCCGAGGCGCTGGTGAAGGGATGGGCGGAACCCCCGTTGCTCCAGTTGACGACCAGTGTCTGCAGCGTGCTCGGCCCCGGCGTCAGCGAGCGGGCAGTGAAGTCCGGTGGTGCCGTGCCAAAGGGTGTGACGCCACCCTGGACCTGCAGCAGCTGGCCGGTCGTGGGGGTGGGTCCCGGTGGCACCGCGCTCGTGTCCACCACGTAGGCGGTCGGGGTGGCGGGCCCCGAGGTGCCGGTGCCGGTGAAGGTCATCGCGGCGGGTGCGAAGCGCCCGAGCGACAGCAGATCCTGCGTGCTATCGGCGTTGAGCGTGCTCCAGAGCGTGGTGGGCCGCAGTCGCACGAATCCCGTGGTGGCGTCCAGGCCGACGACCACCGTGCCCGTCGTGTCGAAGGTCGGCTGCCCGGCGACCGTGATCTGCTGACCCACCGAGACGTTCGCGATCGTCAGGCCGGGAGTTGCGATGCCGTCCTCGAATACGGCCGTGCCACTGCCGAGCGTTACGGGCACGCTGTCGATGTAGGCCGTGGAGCCGAGCGGTGTCAAGGCGTCCACGGCGCGCAGCGTGATCGTATCGCCGCTGCGCGCGGTGACCGTGCCGGTGAGATAGTAGGCGAGCTGGCTCTCCTGGATCTGGCCGAAGTAGACCTGGGTGGCGTTGAACGTCGGGCTGATACCCGAGAGATTGCCGAGCGTCCCATACACGACGAGCGGCATGTTCTGCTGCTGGGTAGCGATCGCGCTGAGGCCCGCGGCCCCCGTGTAAACGCTGCCGTTGATATTGAAGTACGTCTGCGCGTTGGTGTTGACGACTACGGCGCCGAGTGACGACACCAGGTCGTAAAAGGGACGCGTGTTCATGTAGAAGCCGCTCGACACGCCCGTGGTCGTGACGAACAGCCCGCGCAGTCGCATCACCGTGGCATCGACCGGTGCCGCCGACATCGTCACGAACGGCTGTACCGTCACCACCGCGGGCGCGGCGGGGGTGGTGAGCTCGTTGGACGCGGTCAGGTCCACGGCAATCTGCAGCCGCACGGACTGGTTCTGCGTGACGACGAGCGGATGGGCGGGATCGAAGGTCACGGTGACCGCAGCCGTCGTCATGCCCGTGCCGGACGGATTGGCGGCTGATGCGGATTGGGTCTGTCCGTTGAGGTTGAGCCACACGAGTTGCGTCGAGGTCCAGTCGAGCGTGACCGACCCGGAGGTATACGTCCCCTCGGGCACCGCGGGCGCCTCCACCAGTTCCGTGATGCTGTTGAGACGGGCGAGATCGACGCTCTCGGGCGTGACCAGCGGGGTGACGAGCGTGCCGTCGCTGCGCGTGAGCGTGATGGCGTCGATGTTGATGATGTAGCTCATGAAGTCGCCGCTGTTGGTGAGATCGCCCATGGTGACGACGGGCGTTCCGGGCGGCGGGGGATGGCTGGTGTGGCAGGCGGCAAGGAGTGCCGCGGCGGCGCACACCGTGGCAGGCAACACCCGCGCAAGGCGGGTCCGCGGCGGAGGAACGACTGTCATTCGGGACATCCCCTTCGATGCTCACTTGTTTGGGGCGCAGCGGTGGCGCCGTCGGTTAGAGGCGGCCGCCGGCAATACGTTCCCTGAAGAATCAAGGGACTGAGCGCCGGTCGGCCCGCGCGAAGCGGGCTAGTGTACCGGTTCCGGGCGGGCCTAGTTGACGGTCAGCGCGATCGTCGCGCTCGTGCTGGTGCGCAGGTCGATGACCTGGGGGTACCACTGGCGTTGCACGCTGCCCGGGTCGGTCGACTTCCAGGCGCGAACCGTCGCGTAGTAGACGGCATCCGGAGTCCCGGTCGGGAGCCCTGGCACCGTGACGATACCTCCCGTTCCCTGCGTGAGAACAGCATCCAGGGAGGCCGTCGCCACGAGCGCACCGTCATGGCTCAGCAGCAGCTGCCCCTGGTCGTATTTGCCGGGGGTGGTGGCAACGACTGCGGCGGCGAGCGATCCCGCAGTGGCCCCGGACTCGAGTGTCAGCGCCGGCACGACGACCGTCGCCGTGCCCGATTTCGGGGGTGAGACCGAAACCTTGAGACTGAGCGGGCCGTCGCTAAACCCGGGCGATGATGCTGCGACGAGGTAAGTCCCGGCGCCCTCCTTGGGCGCGGCGCTCACCATCGTGACCGTCCCGTTGGTCGACCAGGTGCCGGAGTCGACAGTGCCCAATGACAGCGCCTGGGGGTAGAACAGCACCTGGTTGAAGGGATCGATCGGGCTCGACTCGATCACATAAGGCACCTCGGTCTGCCCGCCGAGGGTCTGGTAGAAGCTCACCACCGCACCCGCGGGCAGCAGCGCGCCCGGAGCCGTGGCTATGTTGGCGGTGTAACTCGTCGGCGGCGAGCCCGCCGCAGCGCGGGGCGTCAGCGTCCCGATCGACACCGCGTTGACGTTCGTGTTGGCGCTGCTCGTGATCCCGCTCGTCGTCACGCTCGGGGTGGTGGTCGTGCTGGTCGTGGTCGGGACGGTGTAGGTCCTCGAAGATGTCGCCAGCGTCGTCGTCGTCGACGAGGTGCTCGTCACACTGTTCGAGCTGGCGGGCCGCGGGACCTGCACGCCCTTCACGATGATGGTGGCGATGTCCGGACCGTGGATCACCACGTCGTAGTAGAGCGGGATCGTGGAGGAGGTGGTCGCGAGCGGATAGAGCAGGAAGCTGCCGTCCGAGAGAACCGCAGTGCTGCTCACGACGACCCAGCGGCTGCCGTCTGCGCTCAAGGTCTCGGCGTTCACCCGGATGTTGGGCAGCCCGCTGGTGCTGGTCGTGATGTTGGTGAGGCTGAGCTGCCCGGAGATGCCGCCGGCGATCGAGAGGTCATAGGCGGCGGTCGCGTGCGCGCTCCAGAGGATTCCGCTGCTGTTGGTCGCGAAGGTAAAGGGCACCAGATTGACGGTGCCATCGAGGGCGGCCGCCAGGGCATTGTTCGGTGTCGTGCTCGTGGTGGAGCCGGTCGTGGTGGAAGTGAGCGGGGGGCTGGTCGTGCCCGTCGTCGTGCCGAAGGGGTTGGCCGTCGTACCCGAGGTCGAGCCAAACGGGACACCGGTGGTGGTGCCCGTGCCCCCGAGCCCGACGCCGACGTTCCCGATCGGAATCTTGATTGAGGTCGGGATACCGATCCCCTTATCGGGATTCAGGAGCTCGAGTGGCAGCTGCTGCGTCACGCCCGAGCTGTCGACGTAATCGGCCTCGAAATTATAGATGGCTCCGGCGTTCTGCGCGGAGGAGGCGAGGGGCGCGGTCGCATCGACCGGGATGAGACGCACCTGCGAATAGGTACCGGCCCGAACGCGCAGACCACTCGCAATGCTGCCGAGATTGCCGCCGTTCTCCGCGACGAGGTCCACGGTGCTGGGCGTCGACAGCGAGAACTGCTCCCAGCCGCCATCGTCGGGTCCGGCGGTGCCGCTGGTGTTGACCCACACCGCCTGCACCGTGACCCACACATGCGAGTACTGCGCCGGGGTGTTGCCAGTGAGCGACACATCCGATTTGGTGCCGCATCCCACGAGCAGGCCGCCGAGTCCTGAAGTGGCGGCGATGAGCGCGACGTGCAGGCGGTGGTTCATGCCAGTCCCTGTGCCGTGGGTACTTGGAATGATGCAACGAAGATCGCTCGCGCCGCAACGCGGCCGCCGGCGGGAAGTGTGTCCAATTGTCGCTTCGGGCCGGGTTTCTCGAGGTGCGGAACGCCGTCCGATTGGACGTGGCCCGGTAAAGCCGGTACAGTGCGCGCCGCGCGAAACGCCACTTGCCGGTCAGCGCTCGTTTCGCCGCTTCGATTTACCATTAACTTCGAGCCTCGCAGCTGACCGCCGCGGCGCCTTTGCGTGCTGCCGGGCGAGCCTTCAGAGAGGTTTTCTTTCCATATGTCATTTTCTGATCTCGGGCTCGAGCCCGGGCTGGTGCGTGCTGTTGCCGAAAAAGGCTATGCCACGCCGACGCCGATTCAACGCGCCGCCATTCCGGCGGTGCTCGCCGGACGCGACGTGCTCGCGGGCGCGCAGACCGGCACCGGCAAGACGGCGGCGTTCGTGCTGCCGATCCTGCAGAGGCTTCGCGAGCCGCAAGGGAGCGCACCGCGCGCGTTGGTGCTCACTCCGACGCGTGAGCTGGCCGCGCAGGTGGCCGAGAGCGCCGGCAGCTACGGCCGCCACAGCGCGCTGCGCACGGCGGTGATCTTCGGCGGCGTGAGCGAGAAGCCGCAGATCGAGGCCCTGCGCGCCGGCTGTGATCTGCTTATCGCCACTCCGGGTCGGCTGCTCGATCTCGCCGGCCAGCGCGCGCTCGATCTCGGCGCGATACGCTGCTGCGTGCTCGATGAGGCCGATCGCATGCTCGACATGGGCTTCATCCACGACATCCGCCGGATCCTGAAGCTGCTGCCGCGGGAGCGTCAGAACCTGATGTTCTCGGCCACCTACTCGCACGATATCCGCGGGCTCGCCGCGGGACTCCTGCGCGAGCCGCTCACCATCGAGGTCGCCCCGCGCAACGCCACCGCCGAGCGCATCGCGCAGCAGGTGTACCGCGTGCCGCAGGCGCACAAGCGGCACCTGTTGACGCATCTCATCGAGCGCGGCCAGTGGCAGCAGGTGCTGGTGTTTACCCGTACCAAGCACGCCGCCAATCGTCTGACGCAGCAGTTGCAGGCCGCAGGGATTGCCGCCGCCGCGATCCACGGCAACAAGAGCCAGAACGCGCGCACGCGGGCGCTGAGCGAGTTCAGGGAGAACCGCATCACTGCGCTCATTGCCACGGAAGTCGCCGCGCGTGGGCTGGACATCCGCGAGTTGCCACACGTGGTCAACTTCGAGCTGCCGCACGTTCCCGAGGATTACGTGCATCGCATCGGGCGCACCGCGCGCGCCGGCAACTCGGGCGCGGCAATCTCGCTCGTGTCCCCGGATGAGGCGCCGCTGCTGCGGGACATCGAGAAGC
>Ga0318516_10000856_pt1 | contig 10618 bp, 18 predicted proteins | sample GRESIP176b2f20_FD_202501 | JGI IMG/M metagenome (GOLD analysis project Ga0318516, IMG submission 202501) | Tropical soil microbial communities from Luquillo Experimental Forest, Puerto Rico - GRE.SIPMG.176b2f20 | ecosystem: Environmental > Terrestrial > Soil > Tropical forest > Bulk soil... | reverse complement strand
GCCAGGCCGGCACCACGATTGGCCTCGGCCTGCTGTTCGACACGCTAGTCGTGCGCTCCCTGATGACGCCGTCGATCGCCGCGCTGCTCGGACGCTGGTTCTGGTGGCCGCAAACAGTGCGGCCACGCCCCGCCAGCTACATGCTCCGGCCGTTCGGACCGCGACGACTCGTTCGTTCTCTTCTCCTAGGCGAGGAGGCGGATGCCCCAACCACCAAGTTCCATGCCGCGGGAATATTCAGGACTTGAACGGCCAGTCGAAAGCCGAGAACCGATCCCGAACTCACAAAATGAGGTCTGCGTCGACGTGGTCATCAATCCCCGCGTGCGCGGCGTCCGAGAGAACCTGGCCACCGCCAAACACGCCTCGGCGGCGAGCCCGTCCCAGGCTGCCGCAGCGACCAGCATCGGCCCCGGCCCGGGACCGGCATACCTCCGCGCTGAGTTCATCAATCCTGTTCCGCTAGACCGGCCGCTCATGTCGCTGCGCACACATAATCTTCTGCCAGCACGGTATGCAACGCCGGTAGCATTTCTGTCATGGCCGGGCCTTGGAGTCGGGACAAATTGGCCGAGGCGGCCGGTACAAACGAGGAATGCCTTCGTCGCTACATCGATCACGGGCTAATTCACCTGCAAACCGACGGCGATTTGGAGCCGGATTCTCTGCACCGTGTGCGGCTGATTCAATTCGCCCGCAGCCGCGGTATCAGCGAGAAGCATTTGGCGGCGGCAATTGCTGGGCAAGGTGATCTCCTGGGCATGTTCGAAGAACTCGACCAACCAGCTGATCCTCATGCAAACCTGCGCGAGTCGGCGAGCAACTTGGGTCTTGACGGTGCGCTGCTCGGTGGATTGGCCCAGATTCTGGATTGGCGGGACCTCAACGCCGGCACCGAGTATGACATCGCCACGCTGCGGGTCGTGGCTAAAGCGCTCGAACTAGGAATGCCGCGTGACGCGCTGATGCAGATCGTCCGAGTACTTGCCGATGCAATGGATCACCTGGCCGATGCCGAAGTGCGCACCTTTCACGACTATGTCCATGAGCGTTTCCGGGCTCAAGGGCTCGTCGGCACGGAACTGCTAGAGGCCAGTCGGCGGGTCGGCAAACCGCTGAAGGAACTGGTCGAACCGGCGTCGTCTGCTTTCACCGCCGGGCGTATCAACGAGCTGTCCGAGAGGATCTGCTCCGCCATCTCACCGAACACGCCACTCCTCCAGCATCGACACCCGGCATGGAGCAGACGACCGTGCTCTTTATCGATCTGGCCAGCTTCACGCCGCTGACCGCAACGATGGGTGATCAAACGGCTGCCGATGTGCTGCGCCGGTTCAGCAATTCCGTACGGAGTTGTGCGACTCGACATGCAGGCCGAACTTCGAAGCAGATCGGCGATGCGTTCATGCTGACGTTCTCGGAACCGACGGACGCGATCGAATTCGGCCTTGCGATGGAACGTGTCGTCGACACAGAGCCTCAATTCCCGGCACTGCACATCGGTGCGCATTACGGCAGCGTCCTGTACCGCGAAGGCGACTATGTCGGCGCCACAGTCAATTTGGCGGCGAGGGTGGCTGTGGCCAGCGCCTCGGGGCAATTTCTGATCACCGAAGATCTCCACGACGCGGTCGGCGATCGCGCTGATGTCCGGTTCACGCTGTTGCCGCCGCGGCGTCTAAAGGGTCTTCGTGATCCGATCCGTCTCGTCGAGGTGGGCTGGCGCGGGCCCGAAGTCGACCGCGAAACCGACCCCGTGTGCGGACTGCTACTGCACGCCGACGACGTCGTCACTCGGACGACCTGGCGGGGCACTACCTATGCCTTCTGCTGCGATCTGTGCCAGGAAGCTTTCATGGAGAACCCTGATCGGTTCGTTGCTGCGTCAGACGGCTGAACTTGTTCTCTGGTTCGGCGGCTAGCCGACCTCGTTTCTGGTATGCACCGAATGGCCACCGCTGAGAACCAGTCCGGCAAGGATGAATAGCCCGACTAGCCACGCGAATCCCATTAGTGATGGCGCAGTTTCGTCGAAATGCGCCGTGAGCCCCGGTGTCGAAAAGCACCTTCGTTACACCGTACGCCGGCAGGAACCGAGCCCACTCCTGGGGCTCAGGACGCAGCATCGGGCTTTGGATGATGCCCAGATCGAGAAATGGGATCAAGAATGCCACGAACACCCCGGCGACCTTGCCCAACAGAGGTCCGATGACGACACCGATGAGCGCATAGGTCACTGCGACGAGCAGAAAATCGTCGGGCCGCCGATGATTCCACTGCTGGGTCTGTCCACCGCTCGCGGTGGCGTTCATACGTCTCGCACCGCCATGGGCGACTCGCAGAAATGTCAACTATGTCGCAGGACAACCGTCAACGATGTCGTGGAATCACATAAATGCCACGGCACCAACGTTTTGGATGCCCTCAGCTGATGCTCGACGTTTCGGTTTCGCTTGATGCCTAACGCTCTAGCCTGCCGGGGTGATCAATCCGTAATGCCCGTCGTAGCGGTGATACAAAACGCTGACGCGGCCTGGGGCGGCATCGATGAAGAACAGGAACGGCAGGTCGAGCAGTCCGAGCCGCTCGATTGCTTCCTCCTCGGTAAGACATGGCACCGGCTGGGGGCTGATGGTCAGGGGCAGCTCAAACGGGCTCAGTTGATCCGCTAAAGCAGGTGCTACAAGCGCAAGGCGATAGCCCGTCGGGCCACCACGATAGAGGACACTGACGGCGCCGGTGCCTTTTTCGGTGAACAGGTGAAAGTCGTAGTCGAGCAAGTCCATTTCGAGGGCGGCCTCGTCGACCGTGCAGGGCGCCATTGCGAACGACTTGCGTCGGATGACGCGGCGTTCATCCACCGGTCGGGGAAAGTAGCTGTGTCGGCGCGTGGGTTCGGATTCGTGTCGCCACTCGTGCGGTCCGGTTGCAGGAATCGAGCCTCGTCGCGCTTCCCGGTGTTTGGCGGCGCGTTCCAGCCGGTGCCGAAGCCTCGCCTCGAGCCGATCGACCGCTTCGCGCGCGGTCACGCCCTGGACTTGAGCGCGGATAAGCCGACCATCGACGTCGAGATTGGCCTGCGCGACCACGGCTCGCTCCACCGCCGGATCGCGATGCTTGGTTAGTTTGACGCGGGCGTGCCGCACCGGTCGGTGGGTGAGCCGCCCGAGCCCGCCGATCTTGCTGCGCGCATAATGGGCCGCGCCGGGAAGCTCACCGCGCGTTGTCACCTCGACATCGATGACGGGTGGCAAATCTGCTCGGGAGCGCATGTGTCCTTGCTACACCGCGGATTTTAATGCTGGCCAGGGCCAAAGGTCACCGCCCGTCAGAACTCGCAGACGCGGCCGGCGCAGCCGCCGCTGAATTCTGTGTCCGCCTGGGCCAGCACTGGTTCCGGCGCGGCGTAGGTCAACACCTGTCATTCGCGGCTGTCGTAGCGATACACCTTGATGCCCTTGACCTTCGCCTTCCACGCGGCCAAATAGATAGCGCGGACATCATCGACCGTCGCGGCGGCGGGCAAGTTGACCGTCTTGGACACGGCAGCGTCGACGTGCCGCTGGACGGCCGCCTGCATCCGCAGGTGCCACTCCGGTGCGATCTCGGCTGCGGTCGGGAACGCTGCCCGCACCTCGGGATAGCTGCGGATACCCACGTACTCCACCTCGCTGCGCGATCTCGGCCATTAGTTCGTCGCGGTAGAAACCCCGATCACGGGCCAGCCGGTCAAAGCACGGGTTGACCTCCAGCAGGCGCCGGCTGACGATCGCGCGCGAAGGCGATGGCGAACATCGGCTCGATCCCGGCGGTGGTGCCGGCGATCAGTGAGATGGTGCCAGTCGGGGCGACTGAGGTGACCTGTGCGTTGCGGCGCGGGCCCGAACGCGCGAACCTGCTCTCGACAATTACGGAGAATGAGCCGCGGTCTTGGGCCAGCCGCCTCGACGCCGTGTGCGCCGCTTGCTGTATGCGACGCATCACCTGACCGGCCAGCTGCACGGCTTCCTCGCTGTCATACGGAACGCCGAGTGCTCCTTCGGGTGCCTTTCGTCACTTGTGAAAAGTCATCGAATGCGGCGAACATCTCTGGGTGCGACACGCACTTTGGTGCTCAGACCTATGTCGCATCGCCACCGCCATGGCCGATGATTGCCGTGTGGATCCGCGGTAGCTCCGCGCGACAACTCAGAGAGGCTTCACCTATGCGAACCGCCTATCACAAGCAGCTAGCCGATTTGACCGCACAACTGGGCGACATGTGCGGCCTGGCCGGGGTGGCAATGAAGCGCGCAACCCAGGCTCTGTTAGAGGCCGACATCGACGCCGCTGAGGAGGTGGTCCGCGACCATGAGCGGATCGTGGCGATGCGAGCGCAGGTCGAAAAAGAAGCGCTCGCGCTGCTGGCCTTACAGCAACCGGTAGCCGGCGAGCTGCGGGCAATCTTCAGCGCCATACAGATCATCGCCGACACGGAACGAATGGGCGCGCTGGCTGTCCATGTAGCCAAGATCGCCCGGCGGGAGTATCCCAAGAAGGCACTTCCCGAGGAAGTCCACGGGTGCTTCGCTGACATGGCCCAGGTGGCAATCGCGATGGGCGACAGCGCAAAACAGGTGCTGGTAACTCGCGACCCACAGCAAGCTGCTCGGCTTCACGAACAAGACGATGCGATGGACGCTCTATATAGGCATCTGTTTGATCTGCTGATAGATGGAGAAAAATGGAAGCACGGCGTCTCCGTCGGTGTCGAAACGGCGTTGCTGGGCCGCTTCTACGAGCGTTTCGCCGACCACGCCGTGGAAATCGGCCGCCGCGTCATCTTCATGGGCACCGGTGTTCTACCTTCTGAGGATGAGATATCCACCTACTGAGAGCGGCGTCTGTCCAGCAGGTTGAAGGTAGCCAAACAACTGGTTTTTGCCGCGCGAGCGGGCCGGCAGATCGGGATCGGGACGGCGGTGGCGTTTTTTCAGGTGGTAGCCGTCGATTTCGACGGCACGTTGACATCGCGGGGCGAGGTGTCTGCCAAGGCGCTGGCCGCGATCGACCAGGCTCGGCGCAGCGGTCTGGTGGTGGTGCTGGTCACCGGCCGCATCGAATTGGAGTTGGCGGCCGAGTTCCCGCAGATCGCCAAGCATGTCGATGCGTTTGGTGCTCGAAAACGGGGCGGTAACCGTGATCGGCGGAAGGGCTCATGCGCTGTCGGCGCCGGTGGAAAGCGGGCTCGACGACGCCCTCACTGATCGGGGGATGCCGCATCGGCGCGGCGAGGTGTTGTTGGCCGTTGACGGTAGGGCCCCAGCATGTTGACCATCGTGGTGGATCTGTCGGCGCTGGCCGAGCCGGCTCAACGAAGTGGAACATGTTGCGCCCCGGCAGCTCAACGTATTTCGCGCCCGATATGTGATCAGCGACGTACTTGCCCAACTCGGGCGGGGTGATCGGGTTGTCGGTGTGGTGGACCACGAGGGTCGGCACGCGGACTGTGGGAACCAGCGCACGCACGTCCAGCTGGGACACGAGCGGCAGCATCAGGGCGACGGTCCCTGTGCTGGCCGTCAGGCGTTCCATTCGAGCCCACGCTGCCCGGATCTCCTCGTTCCACGGCATGTCCGGATTGATCACATGCACGAACTCCCCCGTGCCCCACATCGCCGCTACTGCAGCGAGGACTTCCTCAGTAGCGGGGCTATCGGTGCGTTCAGCCATCGGATCCGCGTAGCCATCGAGTACGACAAGCGCCGTGGTGCGGGACGGATGGGTTGCCGCGAACAGCGCTGCTGGCGCGAATGCGCCGGCGATGGCGAGGAGCACTGCTTTGCTACTTCCGAGATCGTCAAGCACCGCGGGGAGGCTGTCGGCCCATTGCTCCAGGGTCGGCAGCGCGCCTGGCGTGATGGGATCGGAGATTCCCGTACCCGGCTGGTCGAACAAAATCAATCGACCAAGCGATGTCATCGCCTCGACCCAGCCTTGAATGGACGGGTTTTCTGGAATGACCTCACAGCAGGTGAACCAGTTCGGGACGAACACGAGGTCGCGAGGACCTTCGCGGGACGTGCGATACGCGACGTGCAACTCCCCGTTCATCGCGTACCGCGTCTCCGAGAACATTGCGGAATTCTTAAGCCGAGGAGCGGCGCGCGATCGCAACCAAGCTCGACAACAGGTACAGGACCGCCATCGCGGTAATGACCAAGAATCCCAACCAGTCGAAGCCGTCCATCAGTTCTCGCTGGGGATGTAGTTAGGGGAGCCGGCGTCGCGTTGGCGCTCTAGGCAGATCGCGCAGATGCCGCGGTGGTGGGGGCCGGTTCGGGCCACCGCGAGGGTGGGGATGGCGTGCCAGCAGTTCGTGCAGATGCGGGCGTTGGCCCATGGTGTGAGGGATCCGACCTGCTGGTGGAGTATGTCGAGCATCCCCTCGACGTCGGCGAGGTGGCCGGCGTCGGAGGCCCGCAGTAGGGACCGCATGACGACCTCGAGGCCGCGGAGGAAGGCCTGCACCGGTGATTCGGTGGGATGGGGGATATTCGTTCGGTACAGGGTCATTGGTGACCAGTTCCTCTCTGACTTGCTGGTGGGTTGGTTATTGCGCGTCCGGGCAGTACGCCCCTACCGCCGCCGTGATGATCCAAGAGACGTCGCTGTCGCTGGCTTCGCCGTGCGACACCATCACGTCGTGCGTCTGCTAGCGGGAATATCCCTGCCGCAGGTGGTAGCGGTCGGTTTTCGTGACCGTTCCCGAAAATCGCCATGAATGGGTTTTCTTCCTTCTGGCTCACGGCCGGGCCGCCATCTACTTCATCAAGGTTCGGCCCCCCGGCGAGTTCCTGACAAGGGCCTTTCGGCCCGACGTAGGGAATCCCGATTTGATGGTGCTAGCGCCCCATGGTGGATTACGGGGCGGTTTCCGACGACGCTGGCTAGGACGGCCTGTCTGCGGCCAAAGGGACTTAGGGCCGCAACCCGAGGACAAACGGCTCTCGCGCATGCGCGGCCGCGCTGGTTAGCGTCGACGTAGTCGCTTGCGACCGCCCCGAAGTGTGTTTAGAAATGGGTCGACCTGTGTCTGACCAGCCTCCAGCCGCCCTGAGGCAGCCGGCCGCGACGCCAACCCGGATGAGTCAAGTCAGAACCCACCGGAGTCACTCGAACAACGGTGGCGGCCAGGAGAATTTGGCCATCGTGGTCGATCCCGAGGAGGCGGCCGATCGGCTGCGGCGCGACCTGCGGAGCGCGCCCGAGGGGTTATCGACGCGCGAGGCGCAGCGCGCGCGAAACGGCAGCGCCCTCACAACCGCGAACACCGCCGAATCTCGCTGTTCCCGATTAGGTGACAGCCCTATACAGCTAAATTGAACCCCAGATGAGTGCGAACATCGTATCGCCTTGTCCCTCAGGGCTTTTGAAGAGCGAATCTTATGAAAACCTTCGCCGAAGGGGACATCACAGCGTTGGCTTTGTTTCGGGTTGCCGCAGGTGTGAGTGGCACCCCGGCAGGTAGGGCAGCCGTGCTATTCACCCTCCGATTGAGACGTGACCGTGCGAAGCGGCGCCCCGCAGCGTCTCGGGCGGCAAAGTCGGCCCTGGGCTCACACCGCGGTCACGGTCGCGGTTAAGGCGACGCCGAACACTACGGCCGGCACGGCCATGCCGGCAAGAAACCCGAGCCCGAAGCGACGACCGCCGGCGGTGAAGGCCAGCACTGTCTTGACGAGCAGGTTGGAGCCGAGCGCGGCAGCGAGGGCGACCAGCGCGGTGTTTACGGTGACGTCGCCCTTGGCGGCGAGGCTGGCGGCGGCAACCGCGCCGGCGTGGGCGTCGGCGAGACCCGCGGCGGACGTGGCAAGCACCACCCCTTTGGGGCCGAGCACGTCAGAGCCCCACCGGCCGACGAGCAGGGCGAAGGTCAGCACCGCCGCCAAGACGAGGGCCGGCCGCAAGGCGAAAGGCCGGCTTGCCTTCGTCGCCTCGACGTCTTCGCCCTCCGCAACATTCTGCTGATGAGTCCGAGTGGCACCCCGGTAGACGAAGGCGGCGACACAAACAAGCACGACCGCTGCCGCGACCACCGAAGGCCACAGGCGGCGCAGCACCTCGACGTCGACGAGCCCGATCACGACGAGCAGCTGCACGAAGGTGGCGAGGCTCGCGAGCAGTGCGCTGGCCAGCGGCGCACGCAAGCTCCTAGCCGTCCGGCTGAGCCGGCCCATCGACGCCGTCGTCGCAGTTGCCGAGACGAACCCGCCAGCCAAACCAGTGACGAGCACGCCGCGTTCGGGCCCGAGGGCACGAACACCGATGTAGCCGACCCAGCCGATACCGGTGAGCAGCACCACGAGGAGCCACACCTTCGCTGGGTTGAGCACGCCGTACGGTCCGAGCCGCTGATCCGGTAGCAGCGGCAGGATCACCAGCGCCACCACAAAGAACTTGATGGCGTCCTCTACTTCGACGTCGCTGACGATCTCGCGGGCGAAGCGATGGATGCGGGTCTTCGACACCAGCAGGCCTGCGACGACCACGGCGACGGCCACGGCTACCGCCGGGCGTGTGTAAGCGAGCGCACCGAGCAGGTAGGCGACGAGCGCGGCGATCGCTGTGGTAGTTCCCGGATCTTGTTCGCTGGTGCGAAAGTAGGCGAGCGCCAACAGTGCCCCGACTCCGATAAGGCCGACCAGTACAGCCCATTCGTTGAAGCTCGCGGCGACGGCCCCAACCAGCGACAGCAGCGCGAACGAGCGCGACCCAGCAGGAAGCTTGCGACTGTGACTGCGTTCCCGCTCCAGGCCGAGCAGCAACCCTATGGCCAGCGCCACTAGGAATGGCTGGATCTGCTGCCAGCTCACTATGACTCCTATTCAGCAGACCAACAGCAGCACAACGGTTGGGGGCTATGTCGTGGAAGTCGATGGGGACGTAGCCCCCGGCTCGCGATGGCTGGCCTGATCGGAGCCCGTAGCGATCAGCAGCCATGTCACCAGTGCCCAAAACACCAATCCTGCTATGGCCTTGGCGAGCTTGGAGAACGCCGAGTCGGTCTCAAGCAGGTCGTTCATGGGTCTCCTTGTGACGGTGACTGCGCGGGTGGGGGATAGGACCCGCCCAGGATGCCCAGCGTTCGCGGCGGAGTGGCCGCGAGCAGCGGTTGGCGCTTTCCGTGTAGTTCTGCGGCGAGGTCGTGCTCGAGTGTGGGCACGGTCACCCCGCGCCGTTTCAGTTCTCGGTCCAGCGCCTCGATGAACAGGCCCTCCCCGGGACGGCGGCAGGCCAACACGGCCTGCTCGTTCATCACGTCACGGGTCAGCGCCGCGGCGGGGCAGGCGGCCACCACCTCCAGCGAGGCGCGCAGGTCCAGCGTCGTGGTCACCCGCACGACGGAGAGGCACCGATCCCGACGATGCCGGCCACCTCGATGCCCGAGCGCTGGTAGTCGGTCACATCACGGGCGACTTGCCGCGCCAGGCGCCGGTAGACGACCCGGGTCCACCAGACGAACGCGTGCAGCAGCACACCCCGCAGCGCATACCGCGGTCGGCCCTTGGAGTGGTAGAGCCGCAGGCTGTGGCGTTTGAGGACACCGCCCCAGGCTAGCCGCTCGGGGCACGGCAGTTGATGGATGCCGTAGCCCGCAGCGATCAGTTCATCGACGATCTCGGCCACAGCCCCGGGCCGGGTAGCTCCACCTGCATAACGGGTGTTTTCGTTTAGTAGGCAGTGCGAGACGAGAACAACGCGGCGGCTGCGTTCGTCGTGTAGCTGGTCGAGCAGCAACCGGGCTGGCCCGAAATTGTTCGACATTAATCAGCGGGATACGGGCTGAGGTTGTCCATCTGCCCCTAGAGGTTGCTTGCTTTGCCCATTCGTCGGATACGTTGTCGACTTCTCTAGCTGCTCTTGAGGTTTGGAGATCCAGCCGACGTACCCTAGTGCCAGACTTACCGCAGAGTAAACAGCGGCCTCCGTCCACATGTATCCGACACCCCACCTTCTGCCGAGAAAGACAGGCTCGTTGATGATGCCGCGAGATGTAGCCACGGCATAGGCGGCGTGCGCGTAGGCCAGCGCGGCAAACGATCCGGCGAAAAATTTGCAGACTTCGGGCTTCATGTTGTGTTCCTTTCGCTACCTCAGGTCACTGACGACCGTGTGGGATCGATGTTGCTTGAGCTTTCGGGCACAGCCGGAGTGGTACTGCATTGGTCCTTTTCTCGTTCCTGCTCGCTGCCCGTGCCGGATAGGCTGAGCATGCTGAGAATGGATCTGTCGCAGGCACGCATGCTGGTATTTATCGCGTTCTCCTTCAGCCCTCAACGGCCCTAAAAACCAACTCAGTCTCGACGTCCGTGCGCACGGTTGCTAGGGACCGAAGGCCCTAGCGCTAGGGAGTTCGGTCATCAGCGGGTCTCGGCATAGAACTCCAGAGTGGCGTTCGTGCGCCTTTTACACGCACTACCGCCCGGGTGCCAAGGCATCGGCAGAGGTCAAAGCTTCGAAGCGTATAACTTAACAAAATTCTTTGTGGCCCTTGATCTTCCATATATTCAACCTCGGCAGGGCGTCGCCAGAACTGGCAGCCGAACTGCGACGGCGGCCAACACACCGCCTACAC
>Ga0318516_10000848_pt1 | contig 10637 bp, 7 predicted proteins | sample GRESIP176b2f20_FD_202501 | JGI IMG/M metagenome (GOLD analysis project Ga0318516, IMG submission 202501) | Tropical soil microbial communities from Luquillo Experimental Forest, Puerto Rico - GRE.SIPMG.176b2f20 | ecosystem: Environmental > Terrestrial > Soil > Tropical forest > Bulk soil... | reverse complement strand
TCTTGAAACGACGGACGAAGAAGCCGCCGCGCCCCGCGGCCGCCTCGATCGCGGCCGATCCCGTCCTGCTCGAATCCGACCTTCGGGAGTGGGCGGGCGAGCGGGTGGCGCACGCCGGCCACGAGTCCGCCCTCCTGGGAAAGGTGGAATCGCTCCGGCTCGCCGACGACGGGCGATCGGTCGAGGCGAGGGTCCGCGACCAGGGCCCGACCCCGTACCGGGTCGCGGTCTCGGTCGAGGAGGGGTCGCTCGGCAGCCAGTGCGAGTGCCCGTTCGAGGGGGGACCGGTGTGCAAGCACGCCGTCGCCGCCATCGAGGCGCTCCGGTTCCCGCGCCCGCCGGTCGTCCACGTCGCCGGCTCGCAGAGGCGCGCCCGCAGGGCGGGGCGTCTGGCCCGGGGGCAGGGGCGCATCGTCACCCACGCGCCGATGCAGGCCGGGACGCTGCTCGCCGGACCCGGGGAGTGGGCGCTCACGCGGGAGGAGCGGGTCGAGCTGGCGCGCGAGGACGAGCTCAAGGCGCGCAAGCAGCGGGCGCGCAAGGAGCGGCCTCACGTCACGCGGGTCAAGCGCGCCGGCGGCCCCCCGCGCTTCCGCGTCCCCGGGCACGGCCGCCTCGGCCCGTACACGGTCACGCTCCGCGGCCTCGACCCCGCCGGCGCGTCGTGCACCTGCCCCGACTACGAGAAGAGCGAGCTGGCCAGCTGCAAGCACGTCGAGCGGGTGCGGGCCTGGTACCTGCGGCAGCCGAAGAAGCCGACCGGCGGGTACGTCTCCGTGTGGTGGCGCCCCACCGAGTGGCCCGTCACGGTTCCGGAGCCGCTCCGGGAGATCCGTGTCGACGTGGTCGACGCTCCCGTGCCCGAGGCGATCCCCGAGCACTTCGACGGAGGAGGGTGGCTCAAGCCCCCGCAGGACGGCGAGAGCCCGGTGGCGCGCGCCGGGGCCGCGATCGAGGCGGCGCGCCAGGCCGCCGCCGCCGGCGGGCTCGCGTTCGACCTCGACCCGGCCGTGACCGAGAGGATCGCCGAGGCGCAGCGCGCGGCCGAGATCGCCGCCACGCTCGGCGTCGTCTCAGAAGGCGACGCGATCTGGGAGGAGACGATCCGCGACCTCGGCTTCGAGCTCCATCCCTACCAGCGGGACGGCGCCCTGTTCCTCGCACGGCGCGGGCGCGCCTTCCTCGCGGACGACATGGGGCTTGGCAAGACGCTGCAAGCCATCGTCGCGACCCTGCTCCTGCGCCGCACCGCCGGCCTGAGGAAGGCTCTCGTCGTCTGTCCCGCCTCGCTCAAGCTCCAGTGGGCCCGCGAGATCGCCAAGGCCTGCGGGGAGCAGGCGCGCATCGTCGAAGGTTCCCGGACGATGCGCCAGAGCGCCTACCGCCGGTGGACGGACGGATTCCTGATCCTCAACTACGAGCTCGCGCTGCGCGACCTCGAGCTGGTGCGCAAGGCCTCCGCCGATCTCGTCATCCTCGACGAGGCGCAGCGAATCAAGAACTGGGATACCAAGACCGCGAAGGCGATCAAGGAGCTGCACAGCCCGCACGCGTTCGTCCTCACCGGAACCCCGCTCGAGAACCGCCTGTCGGAGCTGCACTCGCTGGTGGAGTTCCTGAACCCGAGGGCGCTCGGCCCGAGATGGCGGCTCCTCCCGTTCCACGCGGTGACCGAGCCCGGCGGCAAGATCGTCGCGTACGAGGCGCTCGATCTCCTCCGCTCGCGCCTCGCCGGGTTCTTCCTGCGCCGCGAGCGGCGCGAGGTGCTCGACCAGCTGCCGCCGCGCACCGACAACACCTTCTGGACCGAGATGACCCCGACCCAGTGGCGTCCCTACCGGCGGCATGCCCGGAAGGTCGCGACGCTCCTCGCGCAGAACCGGCCGCTCAAGACCGCGGAGGTGCGGCTCCTCCTCCAGGCGCTGACCTCGATGCGGATCCTGTGCAACGCCTGGGCCCAGTACGAGTGGGACGCGGTCGAGCGGCGGCTGCGCGACGCCCGCTCGGGCGAGGGCGACCTCAGGTGGATCCACTCGCCCAAGCTCGAGGAGTTCTCGCACGTCCTCGAGGACCTGCTCGAGCGCCCGGGGGCGAAGGTGCTCGTGTTCAGCCAGTGGGAGCGGCTGTTGCGCCTCGCGCATCTGGTCGTCCGGCCGCTGCTCGACCGGCGCGGCGAGCGTGCGGCGGTCTTTCACGGCGGAATGGACACGAGGACGCGCCAGCAGACCATCGACGCGTTCCGGTCCGAAGAGGCGCTGCGCGTGCTCTTCTCGACCGACGCCGGCGGGCTCGGGCTCAACCTTCAGGACGCGGCGTCGGTCGTCGTCAACCTCGAGGTCCCGTGGAACCCCGCGATCCTCGAGCAGCGGATCGGGCGCGTCCACCGGATGGGCCAGCGGCAGAGCGTGCAGGTCCTGCACTTCGTCACCAAGGGCGCCATCGAGGAGCGCGTCCGCCAGGTCGTCGAGAACAAGAAGGCTCTGTTCGACGGCCTGCTCGTCGACGAGGTCGACCGGGTGGTGCTCGACGAGGCCGTGCAGGCCTCTTTCGTCGAGCGCGTGCGCAGTCTAATGACGGCCTGATTGGTGATCGGGGACATTCTGCTTTTCCCCTCCTAGGACAATCCCCATTCTTTGCAGCGAGGCGGTATCCGGGGAGCCGAGCAAGAAGAAAGGGATTGTCCTAGGAGGGGAAAAGCAGAATGTCCCCGATCACCACAGCTCGAACTCGCGGACGAGCTTGACTCCCGAGGTCCGCGCGACCTCCGCCTCGACCAGCTCGACGAGCGCCAAGACGTCCTTGGCGCTGGCCCTGCCGAGGTTGACGAAGAAGTTCGCGTGCTTCGGCGAGACCTGGACGTCCCCGATCCGGTGTCCCTTGAGACCCGCGGCCTCGATGAGGCGTCCGGCGAAGTCCCCCTCGGGCTTCAGGAAGACCGAGCCGCACGAGGGGAGTTCGGTCGGCTGCGATTCCTTCCGCTTCGCGGCGAAGCCCTCCAGGCGCGCCGCGACGGCGAGCGGCTCGTCCGGCTCCAGGACGAACCCGGCGCGCAGTACGACGCCCCGCCGCGTCCGGAACGCGCTCGTGCGGTATCCGAACCGGCAGGCGCGCGCCGGGTAGGAGACGACGAGCCCGTCCGGTTCGAGGAACTCGACCTCGGCGACACGCGACCCGGTCTCGAACTCGTGCCACCCGGCGTTCATCACGATCGCGCCGCCGACCGTCCCCGGGATGCCCGCTCCGAACTCGAGCCCCGCCAGGCCGTGCTCCGCCGCCGCCCGCGCGACCGACGGGAAGGACGCGCCGGCCCCCGCGACGATCACGCCCCCGTCGACCGCGACGCCGTCGAGCGCCTTGCGCACGCGCAGCACGAGGCCGCGAACCCCCTCGTCGCGGACGAGGAGGTTCGAGCCGTTGCCGAGGACCCGCCACGGGATCGCGCGATCGACGGCGAACCGGACGGCCAGCTCGACGTCCTCCGGAGCGGCCGCCGTGGCGAGGACCTCGGCCGGGCCGCCGATACGCCACGTCGTGAAGGGAGCCAGGGGCGCTTCGGCCAGGATTTCGCCGCGGAATCCGCGGCCCCGCAGGTCGTCGAGAAGCGGGATCGGCATTCGGCGCCACTATAGCAATCGAAATGGCGAGGACCCTTCCCGGGAACCGGACCGCCCGGCGCCTGTCCCAACGGTTGGAGGAGACCCCTGCGATGACGGGGCCGGTCCATGGCATTCTTCGATCGATGCGAGATCCGGACGACGCCTCCGGGAAAGTTCCGCCCGACGACGCCGAGCTGGTCCGTCGGGCGCAGTCGGGGGACCGCGCCGCGTTCGATCGTCTCGTGGAGAGGCACGCGCCGCGGGTCTGGAAAGTGGCCTGGAGGATCGTCCGCAACCGGGACGATGCCGACGACGTCGCGCAAGAGGTCTTCCTGACCGCGTTCCGGACGCTGTCGAGCTTCCGCGGCGAGTCGCGCTTGTCGACGTGGCTCCACCGGATCGCGGTCACGCGCGCGCTCAACCACCAGACGCGGGCCGCCGAGAGGATGCGCCGCGCGTCGGACTCGCTCGAGTCGGAGCGGGCCGACGGTCCGGACGGCATCCGGCCGGAGGTCGAGCGGGCGGCCGGATTGGCGAGCGCGCGCCAGACACCGCTCCACGCGCTCGAGACCAAGGAGCTGATGAGGCGGCTGGCCGATTGTCTCCAGCGGCTCCCGGCGCCGTGGCGCGCGATCGTGGCTCTGCGCGATGCGGAGTCGCTTGCCTACGACGAGATCGCGTCCGTGCTCCGGATCGAGCTGGGCACCGTCCGCTCGCGGCTCGCGCGGGCCCGCGCGGCGCTTCGCGAGTGCGTCGAAGGGAGGGGAGCGTGAACGGCATGGAGTCCGGACACCCGAGCGAGCTCTTGGCCGCCTACCTCGACGACGAGCTTCCGATCGAGGACCGCCACCGCGTCGACCACCACCTGGCCGAGTGCGCCTCCTGCCGCGCCGAGCTGGAGGCGCTCCACCTGCTCGCCGCCGCGGTCGCCGCGGAGCCGGTTCCCGAGCCCACCGCGGATCTCGCGGCGCGCATCGGCGCCCACGTCGACCGTGCAATCGTCACGCCGATGCCGGCGCGGAGGCGCTGGTTCCTTCCGGTCTCCATCGCCGCGACGATCGGCGCCGTGGGGCTGCTGGTCGCGTTCCAATGGAGGCAGGGGACGTTCACGCCTTCTGCGGTCCCGTCGCCGGTCCCGTACGCGCCGGCGCCCGTTCCCGCCGAGAAGAGCTCCTCCGCGGACCACGAGAATCGCACGGAGGCACGGCTGCAGTCACAGCCGCCGGCCGAGAGGCACGCGTACGCGGGCGGCGCGCCGCTCGCCGGAAACCGGCCGCAGGAGCAACCGTCGGGCGGTGAGGCGATCGGGCAAGAGGAGGCAAAGCTCAAGAAGAATGTCGCGCTCGCCCCTCCGCCCGCTCCCGCCGCCCAGGCCGCAGCACCCGCGGACGAGCTGGCGCGCGCGAAGGACGAGGCGCTTCGACTCGCGGCGAGGGACCTCGACCGCAAGGCGGCCAGCACCGCCGTCTCGTCGATGCCGGTTTCCTCCGGAAGTCGCGAGGCGGGTCAGGAGCCTCCCGCCTCCGCGCAGGAAACGACGAGCTTCGGGCGGCTGTATCAGAAGACGATCTTGCTGCCCCAGGGAGGCGTCGGAGTCGTGTGCGGCGACAGCTGGGTCGATGCCGGACGGCTCGCGGAGTGGGCAGTTCCGAACGCCGGCGCGGCAGCGCGCGATCTCGAGGTCCTCGCGCGCGGCCTCGGCGGTCGCGGCAGCGAGCAGCCCAGAGCCGACGGCGTGTACGAGATCGACGTCCCCTCCGGCCGCTACGACGAGCTGGCGCGCGATCTGCGCCGGATAGGGGTCACCGGCCTCGACACGGCCTCCGCGCCCGCTTCGACCGCGCCGTGCGTCCGGCAGCGGATCCGGCTCGTCGAGACGCGCTAGCGCTCGAGCGCGTCGGTCGCCTCGACGATCCACTCCGCGGCATCGGGATCGCCGGCCGCGGCTCGCTCGCGCGCGAGCGTCAGCGCCTTGCGGTAGGTCGCGGTCCCGCGCTCCCTCTGCTTGTTCGCGACGAGCGCCTCCGCTTGCACGAGGACGTTTTGCGGCTCGTCGCGAACAAGCAGAGGGAGCGCGACGGCCTTCGCGGCATGCGCCAAGGCCTGCTCCGGATCCCCGGGACCGAGCGGCCAGCCGGGGGCGCGCAGCAGCAGGAGGGCCATCACCCGGTCGGGGCCCCCCGCTTCGTACGTGGGGATCTTCTCGATCGCCCGCTTGAGCGCCGCGATCATCGTCTTGAGGCCGTCCTCGGCCGTCTGGCGCACCTCGCGCGCCTGCACGCCCACCGCGATCGCGAGCCAGTAGTCGCACATGGGCTCGTCGGGGGCGCGGCGGCCGCACCACTGCGCGGCGTGGACCGCGGAGGTCGCCAGCTCCTCCCGCACGCGCACGTCCGTCTCCCGGTCGACGCGCCAGACCTTCACGCGGACGGCACCGATCAGCCCGGCGATCTGGCGGTCGTCGGCGTCGGCCGCGGCGAGGTAGAGCGATTCGGCCTGACGCACCGCGTCCGCATCCGGCCGCCTCGCCCACAACGCGTCGGCCTCGCGCAGCAGGGAGTCGGCGTCGCGCGCGCCTGGGCGGACCGCCGGAGCCTTCTGGGCGGCAAGGACCGCGACCGTCGGCGGCTCCCGGAGCGCCGGCGCGCAGCCGGCCGCCGCCGCCGCGAGGCATGCGGCTGCGAGGCGCCTCACCGCGAGCCGGTCGACCGGCCGGCGTCGTACGCCGCGACCGCCGCCGAGAGGCTCTTCGTGTCGAGGGGGGTAAACCGCGCGAGGCGCACCGCGTCCAGGGCGGCGGCGCCGTCTTGGGACTCGTGCATCTTGAGCAATCCCGAAACGACCGTCTTGATCTCGGGAGCGGGCAGCGACGATCCGACGCTGCACAGGAGAACCGCCGGGACGGCGGGCGACTTCGCCACCGGCTCGAGGTCGGACGCGAAGGGGAGCGTGCCCAGCGAGGCGGTCTGGGTCGCATCGAGTAGCACGGCCACGTCGTCCCCGGCCGCCGCCTTCCGCAACGCGGAAAGGACCTGCCCGCTCGGGACGAACGTCACGCTCTTCGGCAGCTCTCCCCACGAGGCGAGCGCGACGCTGCGGATGAAGCCGGGCGCGTACCCGGCGAGCGAGACGACCTGCCAGCCCGACAGCGACGCCGGCGAGGTCACGCGCCCCTTCTTCGCGAAGAGCGTCCACGTGTCGGCGGGAGATCCGCCCTTCTCCGTGGTCTGAGCCCGCGCGACCAGCTTGAGGTCCTTCGCGTGCACGAGGAAGTAGGGCAGGGGAACGAGCGCCATCGCCGCGTGCCCCGCGCGGAGCGCCTCGGTTCCCCCTTCGTCGGTTTCGTAGTACGACACGGTCACGCGGGAGGCGGGCCACCCGGCGGCCTGCGCGACCGAAGCGGCCAGCGCGTCCATGCTAGGCTGCGCTTCTTTCGTGTTCGACGGGTAGCCGGGCGCGCAGATCACGAGCGCGACCGGGGCGGGGGCGGCCGCCGTCCGGAGCCCCGCGGCGAGACAGATCGCCACGACGATCGAGGATCTCAGTCGCATGGTCGGCAGCGATTATAGGATGCCCCCCAAGCGGCGACGCGGACCGGTCGCCTCCGCGGCTGCGGCGATCGTCGATCATCCGTGGCTCGTCCTTCTCGTCTGGCTCCTGCTCGTGCCGCCGGCCGTCTTCTTCGCGCTGCGCGTGCAAAGCGACAACTCCGTCGACCGCCTGATCGTCTCGGGGGACGCCGACGAGCGCGCGACACGGCAGTTCCGGACGCTCTTTCCGGAAGGGGACTACGTCGTCTTCCTCGCCGAGGCGGACGACCCGTTCGCCCCGGCCGTCCTGCGCCGCGTGGACGCGCTCGAGGCCGCGCTCCGCGCGGTCCCGCACGTCAAGCCGCTGTCCGCCCTGACGATCTACCGGGAGGCCCACGCCGGGTTCACGCCGGACGAGGCGGGGGCGCGCTCGTTCCGGGCCTTCGCGACCGGCACGAGGCTCTTCGCGAAGCAGGGGCTCGTGGGCGACGGGGTGCTCGGCATCCCGGTCGAGATCGACGTCGCGCGGCGCGAGGACCTCACCGCGACGCTCGACGCGCTCGACGCCGCGATCGCCCCTTTTACCGACGCCCCGGCGCCTCTGTCGGCGGTGCGGAAGATCGGCGGTCCCTACGTCGATCTGTACCTGTCCCGGGAGACGCAGCGGTCGACGCTCCTCTACATGCCGCTTTTCGCGGCGTTCATCGTGCTGCTGAACCTGTTCCTGTACCGGTCGGTCCGCACGCTCCTCGCGTTTCTCGTCACCATCGCGGTCACAGTGCTCGCGACGGAGGCGTTCGCGGGGGCCGTCGGGTTCGTCTCGACGATCGTCTCCTCGCTCGTGCCGCTGACCGTCCTGATCACCTGCACCGCGACGCTCGTCTACATCCACTCGCTCTACGTCGCGTGCCCCGAGGGGACCGATCGCCGCGAGCACCAGGTCTTCACGCTCCGGAACAAGTTCCTCCCGTGCACGGCGTCGATCTTCGCCGCCGGCGTCGGGTTCGCGGCACTTCGCGTCTCGGGAATCCGGCCGATCCGGGACATGGGGACCTGGGTCGCGGCGGGGATGGGGATCACCTGGCTCGCGTCGTTCACCCTGTTCCCCGCACTCGAGCGGGTTCTCAAGACGCCGGTCCAGTCGGAGCGCAAGACCGCCGGCGACTGGTGGCCGCGGATCGTCGACCGCCTCCCGGGGGCGTCGTACCGGCTCCGGTTCGTTCTGGTCCCCGGCTCGATCCTGCTGATGCTCTGCGGGCTCGGCGCGCTCGTCGGGATCCCGGGAACGATCGAGCCGATGCGCCTCGAGACCGACTCGCTGGACTACATCGACCACCACCTGCCGCTCTACCGCGACACGCGCCGCTTCGAGGCGACGATGGGCGGGCTGTCGGTTAGCGAGGCGTGGGTGAGGATCCCCGGCGGCAAGGCGCTCGACCCGGCGGTCCTCCACGGGCTCCACGAGTTCACGCGCACGCTCGAGCGGGATCCGCGGGTCGGATCGGCGATGGGCCCGACGACGCTCCTCCAGTGGATCCGGTACGTCGGCGGGCAGGGAGATGCCCTGCCGGAGGATCCGGGAGCCTGGCCGAAGCTCGCGGCCGACCTCGAGCAGCTTCTCCTCGAGCGGCCCGAGCTGCGCGGGTACGTCGATCTGAAGACCCTCGGGAGCGCCCGCGTGCGCGTGATCACGCGTGCGGGCCTCGACGGGTACGTCGGGCTGAAGGCGTTCCTCGAGGGGGCCTGGCAGGACACGGTGCGGCGTGAGCCCGCGCTGTCCGGGTGCACGCTGTCGGTCGTCGGCGTCGGGATCCTCCAGGCGAAGATCGCGCACTACCTCGTGCCGACGCTCACGCAGAGCTTCGCGCTGACCGCCGGCGTGATCTTCGTCGCATTCCTGCTCGTCTTCCGTAGCGGCGTCGCGCGGCTGATGGCGATGATCCCGTCCGTCTTCGCCATCCTCGTCATGTTCCTCGTGATGCGCACCACGGGCATCGCGCTCAACGTCGCGACGATCCTGATCGCCTCGACCGTGCTCGGCGCCTCCGAGAACGACCAGATCCACTTCTTCTACCACTTCCAGGAGAAGCGCCGGGACGGCACCACCGAGCAGGCGCTCCGCCACGCGCTCCTGGTCTCCGGCCGCGCGATCGTGTTCGCGACGTTCATCAACGCCGGCGGGTTCCTGGCGCTGGCGCTCTCTCCGCTCCCGCCGATGCGCCAGTTCGGGATCGTCTCCGCCTGCGCGTTCCTGCTGTCGATGATCGCGGATTTCTCCGCGCTCCCGGCCGCGCTCTGGATCTTCTTCCGCGAAAGACCGGACTCCTAGAACGGGGACATTCTGCTTTCTCGCAGCGCGACGGGCCGCGTCACTTCTTGGGTGGCGGCGGGCCGGCCGGCGGGAGCACCGCCTCGATGTCGATCGTGATCGCCACGTCGTTGCTGACGACCAAACCGCCGTCGGCCAGTTTCGCGTCGAAACTCATCCCGTAGTCCATCCGGTTGAGAATCGCGGTGGCCGAGGCGGCGACGCGCGTCTCGCCGCGCATGCCCTTGATCGCTTGCGAGGGGCCCTTGACGTCGAGCGTGACCTCCTTGGTCACGCCGTGCATCGTCAGGTCGCCGACCAGCTTGAAGCTCCCCGCCGGTCCGGGGACGACCTTCTTCGACTTGAAAGTCAGGGTTGGGAACTTCTTCACGTCAAAGAAGTGGTCGCTGCGGAGGTCGGTGTCGCGCGAGTCGTTTCGCGTCGTGACGCTCGCGGCGTCGATCGTCGCGTCGACCTTGATCGAGGAGACGTCCTTGCCGTCGTAGACGATCGTGCCGGTCATCGCGCCGAACTCTCCGCGGACCGTCGAGATCATCAGGTGAGTGACCGAAAACCCCGCGCTCGAGTGCGCCGGATCGATCTGCCACGTGTCGGCCGCGAGCGCCGGGAGGAGGCCGAGGACCGGGATCGCGGCTGCGAGAGCCTTCCGGATGGAGAGTTTCATGACGTGTGCTCCTTTGCGCGGATCGTAGACCGGTCCTCAGGAGAGGTCGAGGACGATCTTGCCGAAGCTCTCGTTCCGCTCCATCGCGGCGTGCGCCGCGGCCGCCTCGTCGAGCGGCACCACGCGGTCGACGACCGGCCGGAGCCGGCCGGTCGCGAGCAGCGGCAGCAGGGTCCTCGAGAACTCCTGGACCAGCGCGATCTTCTCCTCGAGCGGACGCGAGCGGAGCACGGTGCCGACGACGGTCAGGCGCTTGCGCATCAGGGCGCCGAGGTCCGCCTCCGCCGTCCGTCCGCCCAGGGTGCCGACGAGGACCAGGCGGCCCAGCGGCGCCAGCACCGCGACGTTCAGCGGCCAGGACGACGCCCCGAGGAAGTCGACGACCAGATCGACGCCGCCGCCCGACGCCGCCGCGATCGACTCCGCCAGCCCGGGCGCGGCCGGGTCGAGCACGTGGTGCGCACCGAGCGCCTCGAGGCGCCGCCTCGTGTCCGCGGAGCGCGAGAGCGCGAGGACGC
>Ga0318516_10000845_pt1 | contig 10649 bp, 9 predicted proteins | sample GRESIP176b2f20_FD_202501 | JGI IMG/M metagenome (GOLD analysis project Ga0318516, IMG submission 202501) | Tropical soil microbial communities from Luquillo Experimental Forest, Puerto Rico - GRE.SIPMG.176b2f20 | ecosystem: Environmental > Terrestrial > Soil > Tropical forest > Bulk soil... | reverse complement strand
CAGGGACACCGGCCACCGGGTGTGCATCGTGGACCTGGACCTGGCGTTCGGCGACGTCGCGATCAGCGTGCAGCTCGACCCGGCGCGCACCACGGTGGACGCACTGCCCATGGCCGGTCACCTGGACACTGCCGGTGCCGCCTCGCTGCTCACGCGTTACGCCCCGGAGCTAGAGATGCTGCTGGCGCCCGTAACCCCCGGCGACGCGGAGAAGGTGCCGCCGACCCTCGTGGGCGAATTGCTCACGGTGCTGCGCGGAATGTTCGACTTCGTGGTCGTGGACACGCCCGCCCAGTTCAGCGAGCACGTACTCACCGCGATGGACGCCTCCGGCCACCATGTGCTGCTCACCACCCCCGACGTGCCGGCGCTGAAGAATCTCCGCGTCACGCTTGACATGCTGGACCTGCTGTCCTACCCGAGAAACATCCGTTCGGTGATCGTCAACCGAGCGGACTCGAAGGTGGGCCTGAGCCTTGAAGACGTGGAGCGCGTCGTGCGCTGCCCGATCGCCGCGCACGTCCCGTCCAGTCGCGCGGTCCCGATCTCAATTAACAAGGGAACGCCGATCACCGTGGCCAATCCCACCCATCCGGTGAGCCAGGCCATCACGGACTTCGCGCGGAAGCGGCTGGCTGCCAGTGCCACGCCCGCGGCCAGAGAACCCGTGTCCCGGGGCCTGGGCAGGAGGCGGCGCGGATGAGCCTCGCCGACCGGCTTGCGCAGCGGGGAGCGCCGCGGGGCGCACACGCAGGTCTCGCGCGCGAACCGCAGGGCGTCCCCCGCCGCGCCGCCCGGCACGCCGACCCGTTCGCGGCGGTCAAGCGGAGCGTCCACGAGGCGTTGCTCGACGAGCTCGGGCCGAAGCTGTACGACGCGCACCTCGATCAGCGGGAACTCGAGGCCCGGGTCACGGACACGCTGCAAGCGGTACTGCAGCGCGACGAGACCCCCATGACCGCCGCCGACCGCGCGCGGGTCGCCCAGGACGTCGCGGACGACATTCTCGGCCACGGGCCACTGGAGCCTTACCTGCGCGACCCGGAGGTATCCGAGATCATGGTCAACGGCCACGACCAGATCTACGTCGAGCGCAACGGCCGCCTGTACCCGGTGGCGACGGCGTTCACCGACGAGGGCCACCTGCGCCGCACGATCGACAAGGTAGTGGCCAGGGTCGGCAGGCGGGTCGACGAAGCCAGCCCCATGGTGGACGCCCGGTTGCCGGACGGCAGCCGGGTCAACGCGGTGGTCCCCCCGATTGCCCTGGATGGTTCGCTGCTGACGATCCGGAAGTTCGCGACCGACCCGTTTACGGTGGACGACCTCGTGTCATTCGGCACGATGAGCCGTGCCGTCGCCGAGCTGCTCGACGCGTGCGTGCGCGGCCGCCTCAACATCGTGATCGGCGGTGGCACCGGCGGAGGCAAGACCACCACGCTGAATGTGCTGTCATCCTTCATCCCGGCCGACGAGCGGATCGTCACGATCGAGGATGCGGCTGAACTGCAACTGCGCCAGGAACATGTTCTCCGGATGGAGTCGCGCCCGCCCAACGTGGAGAGCCGCGGTGAGGTCGCGATCCGTGACCTGGTTCGCAACTCCCTCCGCATGCGGCCAGACCGGATCATCATTGGCGAGGTCCGCGATGCCGCGGCGCTGGACATGCTGCAGGCCATGAACACCGGCCACGACGGGTCCATCACGACCGTGCACTGCAACTCGCCGCGGGACTCGCTGGCCCGGCTGGAGACGATGGTGCTGATGGCGGGAATCGAACTGCCTGAGCGGGCGATCCGGGAACAAATGGCGTCGGCCCTCGACCTGATCATCCATCAGGCCCGGCTCAAGGATGGCACCCGGCGGATCACCCATATCACCGAGGTCGAAGGCATGGAGGGCCCGGTCATCACGCTGCAGGACATCTTCCGTTTCGACTTTCACGCGGGGGTCGATGAGCACGGCCGGCACCGGGGCGAGCTGCGCAGCACCGGCCTGCGGCCTCGGTTCATCGACACGCTGGCAGATCGCGGGATTTCCGTGCCGCATGGCATATTCGCGTTCGAGGAGCGTGGCCGGTGACCGGCCGGGCAGCCTCTCGCCGGGGCAAGGCCGTGGCAGCGCTGGCCCTTTTGTTGTCGCTGGCACTGCCTGCAACCGTGGCGGCTGCGCAGAGCGCACCGTCAGCGCAGGCGCCCGCCCAGAGTCCGCCCGTCGTGCTGGTCTTGCTGGATAGTCACCAGTCCCACCCCGGGCAGGGCATCCCGGTAAAGCGCAAGGTAGCCACGCTGCACTACGTGTCCGCTCTGCCGGCCGATGTCCGCGTCGGGCTCATCACCTTCGCCGCCAAATGGCAGCTCCTGGTGTCCCCGACCGCCGATCGCTCCCAGCTGGCTCAGGCCCTGCGGTCGGCTCAGTACGGCGCGGGAACCTCAACCGGGATCTACGCGGCGATCACCGGTGCCGAGTCGCTGCTACGGCGCCTTGGTGTCACGGGCAGGCTGGTCATCCTGTCCAATGCGGAGGCGGTCACCAGCCGTCCTTCCTTCACCCCGACGGTTCCCATCGACATCGTCCCGTGGCGCTACGACGGCGACGACAACATCGTCGAACTCCAGGCCCTCGCCGCGGCCAGCCGCGGCCGCATCGCACAGCCCACGGCTGTCCCCTCGCTGGCCGGCGTGTTCCCGCACGAGACAGCTCCCGCCCCGGCCCCAAGCCACAGCGCCGCTGCCCCCGTTCGCCGGGACACCCGGCCTTCGTGGCTGCTGATCGCGGGGCTGGCCTGCCTGTTCCTGGCGCTGTTGCTGATCACGATGCGGATGATGCGGCCGCTGACACGCGACTCGCGGCGGCTGACGGGCCAGATCGACCGGTATGGGCCGCAGCACGTACCCAGCCAGCCGGAGGCCGAGGGCAGGGCAGCGCGCACCGCGCTCGGCTGGGCATCCAGCCTGCTGCGGTCCACCAACACCGAGCGCGGGCTCGCCGAGCGGCTGGACTGGGCCGGGATCAGCCGCAGCCCCGCCGAATGGGTGCTCCTCACCGCGTGCGGCTGCGTGGTGCTCGCCGGCGCGCTCATAGCGCTCACCCGCAACCCCCTGCTGAGTATCCCGGTCGGGGTGCTGGCCGGGTGGCTCGCCATGCACCTGTTCGTGAGCTTCAAGATCGGGCGGCGCCGAGCCGCCTTCAGCGACCAGCTGCCCGACGTACTGCAATTGGTCGCAGGCTCCCTGCAATCGGGATTCTCGCTGCCGCAGGCGCTGGATGCCGTGGTGCGCGAGGATAGCCAGCCGGCTGCGGGCGAGTTCTCTCGCGCACTGGCCGAGGCGCGGATCGGCGCTGACCTCGAGGATGCGCTGAATCGGGTCGCCGACCGGATGGACTCCCTCGACCTCCGCTTGACCGTCATGGCCATCCGCATCCAGCGAGAGGTCGGCGGTAACCTCGCCGAGGTTCTCCAGACCACTGTGGGCACGATGCGCGAGCGCTCCTTCCTGCGCCGCCAGGTGAAGGCGCTCAGCGCGGAAGGCCGCTTGTCCGCCTACATCCTCATCGCTCTGCCGATCGTGGTGGGCGCTTGGTTTTTCTTCATCGATCCCCACTACATGAGGCCGATGTACACCACTGTCCCCGGCCTGCTGATGTTTGGCGGCTGCGCCGTGCTCATGGTGATCGGTGCGCTCTGGATGCGCGCGCTCATAGACATCGAGGTGTGACGTGTCAGGTACGGTGCTGCTCGTCTGTGGTGTCGCTGCACTCGGGCTGGCGATCGCTCTGCTGGTACTTGTGTTGCTGCCCGCGCGTCCTACGGAGCGGGGCGTCGCGCGCGCCTTGGCGGCGATCGAGCACGGCTATTCCCAAAGCTCCTCGGCGTCTGCGGGGTCCGACGAGTTTCTTCTGCCGGGGTGGTTGCGAAGCCTCGCGCTCCGGCTCTCGCCCGCCGGTATCTCGGCCAAACTGCAGCGCCGGCTGGACTACGCCGGCAACCCGGGCCGCTGGACTCCCGACCGGATGCTCGCTGCCAAAGGGCTGGGGCTCCTCGTGCTCGCGATGTTTGGCGCCCTTCTCGGACTGCGCAGCCCCGTGTGGCTGATCGTCTTCGTGCCCGTCGGCGGCTTGATCGGGTTCTTCCTGCCCGACGTGTTCCTGCACAACGCGGGCGAGAAACGTCAGAAGAAGCTCCAGCAGGCGCTGCCGGATGCTCTGGATATGCTCACCGTTTCCGTGGAGGCGGGCCTCGGCTTCGACGCAGCGATCGCCCAGGTCGCCCGCAATACCGAGGGGCCACTGGCCGCTGAGTTCGCGCGGGCCCTTCAGGAGATGCAGATCGGCAAGAGCCGCGCTCAGGCGCTTCGTGGGGTGGTCGACCGCACCTCCGTTCCCGAACTGCGGGCCTTCATTTCCGCCATAACTCAGGCAAGCGAACTGGGCATCCCCGTCGCCAGAGTCCTGCGGGAGCAGTCCAAGGAGATGCGGATACGCCGGCGCCAGCGGGCCGAATACAAGGCGCAGCAGATCGGTGTGAAGATCACATTCCCGCTGATCCTCTGCATGTTCCCGGCCCTGATCGTCATCGTGATGGGCCCGGGCATCCTCGAACTTGCGCACAGCCTTTTCCATGGCCTGACGTTTGCCCATTTCTAGGCCGTCATGATCGGCAGCTCCGCCCTGGCCCGCCGCCGGGACTACGGCCGGCTCGTCATGATCCCCGTGGCGTTCCTCTTGCTGCTGTTCGACGCGATCGCGGTCACTCAACGCGCTGGTGGCAACGCGGCGCCGTGGCCGGTCGCGATCCTGACCTTCGCCTTTTACGGGCTGCTGATCTGGTGCTACCTGCGGCGGGGGCCGGCCGTGGCCACCAGCGGCTCGATCACCGGCTACGCCGCCGCGGCGGTCGCGATACCCCTGTCTTTCGCGGTTCCGCTGTTTCGCGGCGCTGCGCCCACGGCCGGCCCGGGCTACGTCGCCGATGCGCTGATCTTGGCCGGAGGCGCGTGGGGGGTGTGGTCCCTGCGGTCCCTCGGCCGGAGCATGTCGATCATTGCGCAGGCCCGCCAGGTGGTGGACCGGGGGCCCTACCGGTGGATCCGGCACCCGTTGTACGTGGGGGAGATCGTGTCCTCACTGGGGCTCGCGATCACCGCGGGCACGGCCGTGGCGTATGGCGGCTGGCTGGCGTTCTGCGGGCTCCAGGCGTACCGGGCGGTGCGGGAAGAGCAGGTCCTGCTGTCGGCCCTGTCCGGGTACCGGTCGTACCGGGCCCGCACGGCGGCGCTGTTGCCGGGTTTCCTTTAGCCCGCATCCGCACGACCGGGGCGACCGGCCCGCGCGTTACGCCGGCCGGTCCGGGTCGGCAGCGAGCTGGCGCAGACGGTAACGCTGGATCTTGCCGGTCGCGGTCCGGGGCAGCACCTCCACGAACTCGATCTCGCGGGGGTACTTGTACGGCGCGATCGTCTGCTTGGCGAAGTCCTGGAGCTCGGCGGCCTTGGCCGGGCCGGCCTTCGCGCCGTCGCGGAGCACGACGTACGCCTTCACGATCGTGCCGCGCTCGGGGTCGGGGGCGGCGACCACGCCCGTTTCCAGCACGTCGGGGTGCCCGAGCAGCGCCTGCTCGACCTCCGGGCCGGCGATGTTATACCCGGAGGTGATGATCATGTCGTCGCTGCGGGCCTGGTACCAGTAGTAGCCGTCGGCGTCCCGGATGTAGGTGTCGCCGGTGAGGTTCCACCCGTCCCGGACGTAGGCGCGCTGCCGCTCGTCGGCCAGGTACCGGCAGCCGGTCGGCCCCTTCACGGCCAGGCTGCCGCGCTCGCCGTCCGGCACCGGCTTCCCGTCCTCGCCGAGCACCGCCGCCTCATAACCCGGCACGGCCAGCCCGGTCGCCCCCGGCCGGATCTGGTCCCCGGTGGCGGAGATGAAGATGTGCAGCATCTCCGTGGCGCCGATCCCGTCGATGATCCGCACACCGGTGGCGCGGTGGAAGTCCGCCCACACCGCACGCGGCAGGTGCTCCCCGGCCGAGACGCACCGGCGCAGGCCGCGCAGCCGCTCGCCGTGGCCGGCGAGCAGCAGCGCCCGGTACATCGTCGGCGCCGTGAACAGCGCCGTCACGCCATGTCCGGCGATCGCCTCGGCCAGCTGGTCCGGCGTCGCCCGCTCCAGCAGCAGCGTGCTGGCGCCGATGCTAAACGGAAACACCACCAGGCCGCCGAGCCCGTAGGTGAAGCCGAGCGGCGGGGTACCCAGGAACACGTCGTCGGGGCTGGCCTTGAGCACATGGTGGCCGAAGGTGTCCTGGATCGCGAGCACGTCGCGGTGGAAGTGCATGGTGGCCTTGGGCTTGCCGGTGGTGCCCGAGGTCGGGGCCAGCAGGGCCACGTCGTCGGCGGCGGTGGCGACCGCCGGGAAACGGGCGTTCCGGCCCGCGCAGCGGCTGGCCAGGTCGTCACCGGCGTCGCCGCCGTACCGGATGGCAGGAATGCCGAGGTCCGCCGCGTCCAGCTCGCCGGCGAAACGATGGTCGCAGATGGCCAGGCTGGGCCGGGTGATGTCGGCCAGCGCGGCGATCTCCCCGGCCCGCAGCAGGGCCATGGTGGTCACCGCGACGCCGCCCGCCTTGACCACCGCGAACCAGGACGCGATCAGCCACGGGTTGTTCGGCCCGCGCAACAGCACCCGGTTGCCGGGCACCAGGCCGAAGTCCTCGACGAGCACCCCGGCGGCCTGGTTGGCGCGGCGCAGCAGGTCGCCGTAGGTCCACGTCTCCGTGGGGGTGTGCAGGCACGGGCGGTCCGCGCCAAACCTGGCGACCACGGCATCCAGCAGCGCGTCGGCGCAGTTCAACCGGCCGGGATAACTCAGGCCGCCGAGGTCGAAGCGCAGGTCCGGCCACTGGCTGGCGGGCGGGAGGTTATCCCGGCAGAAGGTATCCACGTGCGCGGAGGGCGACAGCTCCATTGCGGCCCCTCTTCGTTCGGCACCCGCCCCAGCGGGGTAGCACCAGTATTCACCGTCCCAAGAGGCAGTCAATGGACCGAGATATCGTGTGGCCGGAGGTGCGCCGATGAGCCCGTTTCGCGGATCGGTCCCGCTGACCGAGGAGTGGCGGCATTTCCGGTTCGAGCGCGCGGACGGGATCGCCACGGTCACGCTCGACCGGCCCGACAAGCTGAACGCGCTGACGTTCGACTCGTACGCGGACCTGCGGGACCTGCTGGCCGAGTTGCCGCACCGGGGTGACGTCCGGGTGCTGGTGCTGCGCGGTTCGGGCCGGGCGTTCTGCTCCGGCGGGGACGTGCACGAGATCATCGGCGCCACGCTGGCCATGGGCCAGGACGAACTGCTCGCGTTCACCCGGATGACCGGCGAGGTGATCCGGGGCATGCGGGAGTGCCCGGTGCCGATCATCGCCGGGCTGCAGGGCATGGCCGCCGGGGCGGGTGCGGTGATCGCGCTGGCGGCGGACTTCCGGGTGGCCACCCCGGCGGCGCGGTTCGCGTTCTTGTTCACCAAGGTGGGCCTGTCCGGCGGGGACATGGGGGCCGCCTACCTGCTGCCCCGGCTGGTGGGCCTGGGCCGGGCGACCCAGCTGCTGATGCTCGGCGACACCGTCGACGCCGCCGACGCGGAGCGGATCGGGCTGATCAGCGAACTGGTGGCCGAGGACGACCTGGACGGCGCGGTGGACCGGCTGGCCCGGCGCCTGGCCACCGGGCCGGCGCACGCCTACGCGCAGACCAAGGCGCTGCTCACCCGGGAGCAGGACATGAGCCTGTCCGCCGCGGTCGAGCTGGAGGCGATGACCCAGGCCCTCCTGATGACCGGCAAGGATTACGCCGAGTTCCACGCCGCCTTCACCGAGGGCCGCGACCCCCATTGGCAGGGCCGCTAACCTCGATTCCTGTCCCGTAAACCAGTTCGGGCGGGGGCTGATCCGGAGGGCCCGGTCATGGTTATACCGGGTTATACTGGCGGTATGAAGACGGCGATCTCGGTGCCTGATGAAACTTTCGCGCAGGCCACCAGGCAAGCAGCAGAGCTGGGGATCAGCCGGTCAGAGTTCTTTTCCCGCGCCGCCCGCCGCTACCTGGACGAACTCGCTTCGCGCTCGCTCACGCAAGAGGTCAACGAGGCGCTGCAGGCGGCGGGCAGCGACGACTCCGCGGTCGCCGCAGCCCGGGCCGGACGCCGGTGGCTGGCCGCTGGAGATGAGTGGTGATCCGCCGGGGCAGTATCTGCTGGGCCGATCTAGGGGAAGCGCGCGGCGGCAGGCCCGCCAAGCGGCGTCCCGTCTTAATCATCCAGACCGACCCGTTCAACGCCAGTCGACTCAAGACCACCCTGGCCGCCGTGATCACCTCGAACACCGGCCTGGCGGCAATGCCCGGCAACGTGTTCCTGCCCGCAACCTCATCGGGCCTGCCCAAGGATTCTGTGGTGAATGTGATGGCCCTGGTCACCCTGGACAAGACTGACCTGAGCGCTGAGGAGGGCCTTCTTCTGCCAGCCCTCATGAGCGAGGTCGACCGGGGGCTCCGTCGCGTCCTGGGGCTGTAGCCCCGACCCGCCCACCAGCTGCGTTACTTGAAGAGCTGCCTGGCGATGATAGTCCGCTGGATCTCCGAGGCGCCCTCGTAGATACGCGGGGCCCGGACCTCCCGGTACAGGTGTTCCAGCAGGTGGCCCCGCTGCAGCGCCCGGGCGCCGTGGATCTGCACCGCCGCGTCCACGACGAACTGGGCCGCCTCGGTGGCGAACAGCTTCGCCATGGCGCTGCGCCCGGCGATCCCGGCCGCGCCGGAGTCGATGGCCGCCGCGGCCGAGTAAACCAGCAGCCGGGCCGCCTCGGTCCGGGTGGCCATGTCGGCCAGCAGGTGCGCCACCGCCTGCTGGTCCTTGAGCGGCCCGCCGAACGCGGTCCGGGACGCCGCGTGCGAGCATGCCGCCTCCAGCGCCGCCTGCGCCATGCCCACCGCGAACGCGCCGACGCTGGGCCGGAACTTGTCCAGGGTGCGCATCGCCACGGCGAAGCCGCGGTTGGCCTCGCCGAGCAGTTCGTCGCCGTAGACCGGCACGCCGTCGAAGGTGAGCGTGCCGATCGGGTGCGGGCTGACCATGTCCAGGTGCTCGCCGGACAAGCCGGGGCGCTCGGCCGGCACCAGGAACGCGCTCACCCCGCGCGCCCCGGCGCCCGGCGTGGTCCGGGCGAACAGCGTGTAGAAGTCGGCCTCGGGCGCGTTGGAGATCCACGTCTTGGTGCCGGTCAGCCGCCACCCGTTCCCGTCCGGTTCGGCGGTGAGCTCCAGCGCGGCGGCGTCGGACCCGGCGTCGGGCTCCGACAGCGCGAACGCGGCCACCGCGGCTCCGGCGGCCACCGCGGGCAGCCACCGGCGCACCTGCTCGTCGGACCCGGACTGCAGCACCGGGTAGCTGCCCAGCCCCTGCAGCGCCAGCGCGGTCTCCGCCTCGGTGCACTCGGTGGCCAGCGACTCGCGGAGCAGGCACAGGTCCAGGGCCGGGGCCTCCCGCGAGGGCTGCCCGGCCGCCGCGCCGGGGAACAACCGGGCCAGCAGGCCGAGATGTCCCATGGCAAGCAGCAGTTCCCGGTTGACCCGGCCCGGCTGTCCGACGTCAGCCACCGGCCGCAGTTCCACCGCGTGCGCGCGCACCTGCGCCGCGAACTGCTGCTCCGCAGTGGTCAGCCCGAACGGGGTCGGCCCGACGGAGGTCATGGCCCGGCCCCGGAGCCCGGGCCGGGGCGCCAGCGGGCGTGCGCGGTGCCGGGCACGCCGGTCCTGATCAGTTCCAGCCGGGGGCGCGGGCCGTCGGTGCGGCCGGTCTGCGGCTTGCGGCTGCCCGCGGCGAACTGGTCCGGCCAGGCCGCGCCCGGGCCGGAGTAACCCTGGTCCGCCGCGGCGTGCAGGGTCCACTGGGGGTCGTACAGGTGGGCCCGGCCGAGCGCGCAGAAGTCGGCGCGCCCGGCCAGCAGGATCGAGTTGACGTCGTCGTAGGAGGAGATGACGCCGACCGCGATCACCGCCACGCCGTACTTGCGGCCGATCTCGTTGCGGATCCGGTCCGCGTAGGGGGTCTGGTAGCTGCGGCCGAAGGCCGGGCGCTCGTCACTGACGACCTGGCCGGTGGACACGTCGATGCCGTTCACCCCGTGCTCGGCGAACGCCCGGGCGATCTCCACCGCCTCGTCCCCGTCGACGCCTCCCTCGCGCCAGTCGGTGGCCGAGATCCGCACGGTGACCGGGCGCCCGGACGGCCACACCGCCCGGATCGCGTCCAGCACCTCCAGCGGGTAGCGCAGCCGGTTCTCCAGCGGCCCGCCGTACCGGTCGGTGCGCCGGTTGCTGAGCGGGGACAGGAACGACGACAGCAGGTAGCCGTGCGCGCAGTGCAGCTCCAGCAGGTCGAAACAGGCCCGCCCGGCCCGTTCCGCAGCCGCGGCGAACTGCGCGGTGATCTCGGCGAGATCCGGCTCGGTCAGCTCCCGCGGTACCTGGTTGGCCGGCGCGTAGGGGATCGCGGACGGGCCGCACACCGCCCAGTTGCCCTCGGGCAGGGGCTGGTCGATGCCTTCCCACATCAGCCGGGTGGAGCCCTTCCGCCCGGAGTGGCCGAGCTGGATCCCGATC
>Ga0318516_10000834_pt1 | contig 10687 bp, 8 predicted proteins | sample GRESIP176b2f20_FD_202501 | JGI IMG/M metagenome (GOLD analysis project Ga0318516, IMG submission 202501) | Tropical soil microbial communities from Luquillo Experimental Forest, Puerto Rico - GRE.SIPMG.176b2f20 | ecosystem: Environmental > Terrestrial > Soil > Tropical forest > Bulk soil... | reverse complement strand
TGATGTTCGAAAAGACGGTCTGGTCGCGCAGCGGTGCCAGATGCGTGTCGGTCGGGATATAGCGGTAGGGATTGATCCCGGCCGCCTGGACACGGCCATCCCAGATGTAGCGGTAGATGTCGTCCGAGAGATAGACCGGCGCCGCCAGCGCGATCAGACGCAGCAGGACCGCAGTCGCCAGGATCACCACCAAGGACCGGCGGCCGGCGCCGCGCGCGACGAGAGCCGCAGCGACCGCCCAGATCCCGCCCTGCAGCAGCGCGGCGATGATAAAGTGGCCGACGTCGTGGTCGAGCTGCGCGAGAAGCCCGAAGACCCCACCCGCGAGCAGCAGCAGGGCGAGCAGCAGAAACCGCAATGCTTCAGTTCTTGTCTTGCGGCGGAAGGCGGTGCCCTAGGGCGCGATGTGTCCAGGCGAGCCTTCCGAGGAACGCGGCCGTCTTTGGCGCCGCGTAACCGCCGCGATAGCAACCCGTCGCGTTCCGGCCGCAAAGCAACTCGCGCGCGAGCAACCTCAAGGAGGCCTCATCATCGACATCGTACCACTCGGCAAGCGCCGCAACCGGCAACTCGATCTCGCCGGCGCGCACGATCGTCTGACCGTAGACCCGCTCGGTGCTCCAGTCGATCTCCTCGAACAGCCGCGGGTGAACGCGCTTCATCCCGATCAAGTAGTACCCGCCATCCGCCGCCGGGCCGAGCACGACGCGATCTCCCGGCGCCTGCAGATGCCGCGCCGCCTCGACCAGCCGGTCGGTCGGCAGGGTCGGGCTGTCGCCATTGACCAGGCAAACCGACCCGAACCCGGCGGCAAACAGATCGCGCGCAGCGTGAAACAGGCTGCGCCCAAGGGTCGGCTCCCTGGGCGGCAGCAGCTCGAAGCCGTCGGGCAGCAGGTTTTCGAAAAACTCCTCGGAGCCCCACGGATGATAGGCGGCGAAGCCGCGGATCGGTGCGCTTTCCGCCGCCGCAACGATATTCGCGGCGATGTCGGCGAGGCAGCAGGTGTTCAGCTCGGCGGCTTCTTCGGGGGTCAACGGCGGCACGAGCCGCGTCTTGACGGTGCCGACGATCGATGCCTTGGCCATGATCGCGACCGCACACAGCTCTTGCGCCATAACGCCCCCTCGCGGCCTCACATCGCGCGATTAGCGCACTTGTCGATCGGATGGCATCGGTCCGATCGGCCCCCCCTCACCCTTCCCTCTCCCCCCATTGGGGGGAGGGGGTTTTTCTTGAGCGGTGGCTTCTTCCGCGGCAAAAAGCGGCAATGGCGGCTCGCCGAGCGCCTTCAACACCCATAGCGCGCGGCGGCGGTCGAGCCCGGTCGAGCGAAAAGCGTCGGCTTCGGCGAGGCGCTCGAGCGCGCCACGGCCGAGCCCGCTGCGCCGCCACAGCGCCCGCGGATCCGCATAGCCGTGCTCCGGTCGGGCCGCAACGAGCCGTTCCGCATCATCCTTGGCGACCCCCTTTATTTGGCGTAACCCGAGTCGCAACGCCCACCCGCCAACACTCCCTCTCCCCCCATTGGGGGGAGAGGGTCGGGGTGAGGGGAGTACGCTTGGCTCGAGCGTGCAATCCCAGAAGCTGTGGTTGACATCGACGGGGCGGACCTCGACGCCGTGCTCGCGCGCGTCGCGGACGATCTGCGCCGGGGCGTAGAATCCCATCGGCTGGCTGTTCAGCAATGCGCAGGCGAAGACCTCGGGGTAGAAGCATTTGATCCAGGCCGAGACATAGACGAGCAGCGCAAAGCTCGCCGCGTGACTCTCGGGGAAGCCATAGGTGCCGAACCCTTCGATCTGGCTGAAGCAGCGGATTGCGAAGTCGCGGTCGTAGCCGTTCTCGACCATGCCGGCGACGAACTTGTCGCGGAACAGATGGATGTCGCCATTGCGTTTGAAGGTCGCCATCGCGCGGCGCAGCCGGTCGGCCTCTTCCGGCGCAAAACCGGCGCCGACGATGGCGATCTTCATCGCCTGCTCCTGGAAGAGCGGCACACCCATGGTCTTGGCCAGGACTTGGCGCAACGCCTCGGAAGGATAATCGACCGGCTCGCGCCCAGAGCGCCGGCGCAAGTAGGGGTGCACCATGTCGCCCTGGATCGGCCCCGGCCGCACGATCGCGACCTCGATGACGAGATCGTAGAACTCGCTCGGCTTCAGCCGAGGCAGCATCGTCATCTGGGCGCGGCTCTCGACCTGGAAGACGCCGAGAGAGTCGGCGCGGGAGAGCATCTCGTAGACCGCCGGGTCCTCGGCCGGGACCGTGGCGAGCTCGAGCCGGCGGCCGTAATGTTCGTCGATCAGCGCAAAGGCCTTGCGGATGCAGGTCAGCATGCCGAGCGCCAGCACATCGATCTTCAGAATGCCGAGCCGGTCGAGGTCGTCCTTGTCCCATTCGATCACGGTTCGGTCCTCCATCGCCGCATTCTCGATCGGCACCAGCTCGGACAAAGGGCCGCGGGTGATCACGAAACCGCCGACATGCTGCGACAGGTGCCGCGGAAAGCCGACCAGCTCGGCGGCGAGATCGAGCGCCAGGCGCAGGGTGCGGTCAGTCGGATCGAGCCCAGCCTCGCGCACCCTCAGATCAGCGATCGGATCGTTGCTCCAACCCCAGACAATCCCGGCGAGGGCGGCAACGACATCGACGCTGAGCCCCAAGACCTTGCCGACCTCGTGGATCGCCGAGCGCGAGCGATAGCAGATCACGGTGGTGGCAAGCCCGGCCCGGTCGCGACCGTATTTTTCATAGACGTATTGGATGACTTCCTCGCGCCTCTCGTGCTCGAAATCGACATCGATGTCGGGCGGCTCGTTGCGCGCGGCGCTGATGAAGCGCTCGAACAACACGTCGATGCGTGCCGGATCGACCGCGGTGATGCCGAGGCAATAGCACACAACGGAATTGGCCGCAGACCCGCGTCCCTGACACAGAATGCCGCGCGCCCTCGCAAACCGCACGATGTCGTGAACGGTCAGAAAATAGCGGGCGTAATCGAGCCGCTCGATCAGCTGCAGCTCGTGCTCGATCAAACCGCGGACCTTGTCCGGGACGCCGCTTCGTTCGTCATTCCCGCGAAAGCGGGAATCCAGGGGTCCAGGGTCCGAACGGTAGCCCTGGACCCCCGCTTCCGCGGGGGTGACGGAACAAAATCGTTCCCGAGCCCCCTGCCAGGCGAGCTCGGCGAGGCGCTGCTGTGGCGTCTGCCCTTCGGGGACCGGCTCTTCGGGGTATTCGTAGCGCAGCTCGTCGAGATTGAACCGGCAGCGCTCTGCAACTTCGAGGCTGCGCTCGACCGCGTCCTCATGGCCGCGAAACAGCCGCGCCATCTCCTGCGGCAGTTTCAGATGACGCTCGGCATTGGCGGCGAGACGATAGCCGGCTTCTGCGATCGTGCAGCATTCGCGGATGCAGGTCAGCACATCCTGTAGAGGCCGCCGTTCCGGCAAGTGATAAAGCACGTCGTTGCTCGCGACCAGCGGCAGTCCGGTCGCGCGGCAGAGAGCTTCCAGGCGCGCGAGGCGTTTCATATCGTCGCCACGATAGAGGTGATGGATGGCGAGATAGGCACGGCCGCGAAAATCTGCCGCGACCCGGGCCGCCAAATCCACCGACGCCTTCGACGCCTCGGGGGGTAACACGATAACGATCTGGCCCTCGCCGTGCGTAACGACATCGGCGTAGTCGAGATGGCATTCGCCCTTGGGGGCGCGGCGCTTGCCGAGGGTCAATAATCGCGTGAGCCGGCCATAGGCGGCGCGGTCCTCGGGAAAGACAAGCAGGCTCGTACCGTCGCGTAGATCGAGACGGCAGCCGACGACAAGGCGGAGCCCCACCTCCTTTGCCGCATGGTGGGCACGCACGATGCCGGCGAGGCTGTTGCGGTCGGTGATCGCGATCGCCTGGTGGCCGAGAGTGGCTGCTGTCACCACCAGCTCGTCCGGATGCGAAGCACCGCGCAGAAACGAGAAGTTGGTGGTGACCTGCAGCTCCGCGTAGTGCGGCGACGGTTCAGGAAAAGACGCCATGGATAAACCAGCGCGGCTCATGGTCGCCGTCGTGGAGGCCCGCCCGGAACAACCAGAACCGCCGCCCCTCCTCGTCTTCGACCCGGTAATAGTCGCGGATCGCATCGACCGTATTGGAGCCATCCGGCCGCCACCACTCCTCAGCGATCCGTTCCGGTCCGTCGGCCTGCGTGACCCGATGCTGGCGTCGCCGCCACATGAAACGGAACGGCGGATCATCGGGGAGCACCCAAAAAGCGTCGATCGGCTCCGGCGGCTCGAACAACCGGATCGGCCGCGGCGGCCGTATTTCGTCATCCCCGCGCAAGCGGGGATCCAGGGATCCGGGCACCGGAGCCGGTCGCCTCTTGGCCCCCGCTTTCGCGGGGGCGACGGAAATCGGCACTCGGACCGAGGCGCGTTCCGGGATGTGGCTTGCGCGTGGCTCGAGCCGCGACAGCGCGGCAAGCCCCAGCCGGTTGCCGAGCCGGTCGAGCAGCGATGCGATGTCGCCCGATGCGTTGGTGGCGGGGTGACCGGGGAAACCAATCTGTTCGGCAGGCAAGGGCTCGACCGCGAAGGCGGCAAGGATCATGTCTTCGATACCGAGGCCGGGATCGATGGTGCCGAGCCGCTCCCTAAAGAGAGCCGCCAGATGATGCGGATCACGACTCGGGCGCGCGGTGCCGAGCCGGATCCGCTCGACTCGGCCGTCGGCGCGGTGAAAGGCGAGGTCGAGCCGCCGCGCTCCCGTCTCTTCCCGCGCCAAACGGCGGACAAGATCGGCGGTGAGCCGCTCCGTCGCGAGCATCAGATCGGCAGGCTCGGTAATCGGCTCGGCAAAGCTCAACCGCACGCGACGGCTCGGCGCCTCGCTCAACGGCGACAGCGGCTCGGGCAGGTTATCGAGCGCCTGGTCCAATAGCTGTGCCACGATTTCGCCGAAACGCTGCGCCAGTGCGGCGCGCGGCATTGCGTAAAGATCGCCGACCCGTTTCAACCCGACCCGCCTTAGACCCTGGGCGGTCGGCAGATCGAAGCGGAGGGCCTCTACAGGCAGCGGCGCGAGAGCAGCGCGACACCCCTCCGCCGGCAGAATGGCGATGCTCTCGCCCATTTCCGCAAAACGGGCGATTGCCCAGGCAGCCCCGAGCGTGTCGGCAACGGCGATCCGGCCGGCGACCCCCCGATGGTCGAGCCGGGTCAGCAAATCGGCGGCGAGCGCCCTCTCTCCACCCCAGAGGTGAGACGAGCCGGTGATCTCGATCCGCACCCCGTCCGCCCCGTCGGGAGCGGTCCACGGGCTATAGCGGCCGCACCATTCCGCCAAGCGCTGCAGCGCAGCAGCATCCTCAGCAGGTTCCGCCACGGCGGTAACAAGGCCGGGTAGAAAGGAGAGCGCGTCCGCCAGCGGCATCCCCGGAGCAAGACCGGCGGCAGTTGCGGCCGGATTGACCGCGGCGAGCAGCCGCTGTCCGGCCGCATCGGCAACCGTGGCGAACGGAACCTTCTCAGCCGGCGCGGCGGAACCTTTCCGATGCGACAGGTGCAATCGGTCGATCGGCCAGCGCGGCAGCCAGAGATACATGATCTGTCGCACCCGGCACCTCCATTTCCCCCGGCATTTCCCATGACGCCTGCTCGCCGCCGCGGCAACGCAACAGCTCGACCCGCCAGCGTGGGCGGCCTACCCCCGGCTCGCCCGGCGTGGCACGTGACGGCAGCGCGGTAATCCGCCACCGGGTCGCGGCGGCGTTCGGCAGCGAGCGTTCGTGTGCTGCCTGCCCGCCATTGCGCCAGCGCCGCAACAGAAGGGCGGTGATGCCGGAGCGTTCCGCGGCGAGCTGTAACCGGCGGCTCGCCACTGTCGGAAGCGTCCCGACCTCGCCGACCACGGCGAGGATGCCGGGAGCGCGCAGCCCCTCCTCCATCGCCCACAGGATCTCCGCATCGCGCGGCGCCCGGACGAGTACGACGCGCCCGGGATCGAATCCGTGCGCGGCAAGTCCCGGCCCGTAAAGATCCGGGTGAGCAAGGCACCACAGCACCAAGCCATCTCCCATTCCCTCCCCCGCAAGCGAGGGAGGGTTAGGGTGGGGGCCGAGCCGGCCGAGGATGCCGGCGGCAAAAGCGGCGGCGAGCGCGCCATCCTCTTCATCGCCGCCTGCTCCAAAGATTTCGTGCAAGGCGCCTCGCGCGAGGCCGCCGCCCAGCAATAGCCGGTCGATCGCGGCAATGCCAAACGGCAATACCCCATGGACCGACGTCGTCAGCCGCTCGATCCGCCTGATGCGCTCGCGCAGTTCCGTAAGAAGGATGCTCTCTGCGGGGGGCATGCCCGATCAATATGTTCACCAATCTCGTTCTATTTTTGTTCTAAATCCTTATTTTTGTCAATGGTAAGTCGCGGCAGCCAATCCGCGAGGCGACGTGCCGCTTCGGCAACCTGCTCGGTCGAGCCGGCGAACGAAAAGCGGACCCATCCCCCGCCGTCGATCGGGTCGAAATCGAGGCCGGGGGTCACCGCGACCCCGGTCTCGATCAGGAGACGGCGACAAAACTCCTCGCTGTCGCGCGTTACGCTCGAAATATCGGCATAAAGGTAGAACGCGCCTTCGGCGGGCGCGAAGCGGGTGAGCCCGGCAGCCGAAAGCGTGCCTATCAACAGATCGCGATTGGCGCGATAGCGGGCGACATGGCCGTCGAGCTCGCCGCGGCAGCCGAATACCGGGATCGCCGCAAATTGCGACAACGCCGGCGGTGATATGTAGAAATTCTGCGCGAGGCACTCGACGGAGCGGGCCAGGTCTGGCGGCACCAGCATCCAGCCGAGCCGCCACCCGGTCATGCAGAAGTATTTTGAGAACGAGTTGATGATCACCATCTCACGACCAAAGGCGCGCACCGTGGCTGCGGTCGTCTCGTAGGTGATGCCGTGGTAGATCTCATCCGAGATCAGGCGGATGTCGCGGTCGTGGCAATAGGCGGCGAGCCGCATGAGATCGGCAGCGCCAATCATCGTTCCGGTCGGATTGGCGGGACTGGCGATGATCAGCCCATCGAGGGTGCCGTAATGGGCGAGCAGCTCGGCGGTGGGCTGGTAATGCACATTCTCCCCGACCTTCATCAGAACCGGCTCGATGTCGAGGGCGGCCAGGATGTTGCGATAGGCTGGATAGCCCGGTACGGCGAGCGCAACCCGATCGCCGGGCTCGAAGGCGGCGAGAAAGGCAAGCTGAAAGGCGGCCGAGGAACCGGTCGTGACGACGACCTCGGCGGGATCGACAGCAACTCCGTATTGCATCCGGTAGTGCGCGGCGATCGCCTGCCGCAGCGGCGCGATCCCGAGCGCGTCGGTGTAACCAATCCGCTCGCCTGTGAGCGCCAGCCGCGCCGCTTCGAGCACCGGCTCGGGCGCCGAACTTCCCGGCTGGCCGAGTTCGAGGTGGATGACGTCGCTGCCGGTCAGCTCGCGTTCATTGGCGGCGCGCAGAACATCCATCGCAATGAACGGCGGTACCAACCCGCGCCTGGAAACTTGCATAACCGCACATCCCATCACTTTCGGTAGCTTTCTATGGTGCGTGAGGAGGTTGCCATTGGCGAGTGGCTTTGGCTATGAGGGGTCAGACTCCGGAACTGAGGATGGGCCTTGACCTTAAACACGAAAGCACCGCGCCTGATTGGCATGTCCGGCAGCCTGCGCGCAGGCTCGTATTCGAATGCGGTGCTGGAGACATTGCGCGAGAAGTTCGCCGACCGCGCTGAGCTGCGGCTGTACGACCTGAGGCCGATACCGCTCTATGACCAGGATTTCGAAGGTGACAAGCGCCCCCTACCCGTCAAGGCGCTGCTCCAGGCAATCGCCGAAAGCGATGGGCTCATCCTCTGCGCCCCCGAGTTCAACCATAGCATTCCCGGCGTCTTGAAGAACGCTCTCGATTGGGCGTCCCGCCCCGCTTTTACTTCGGTAATGGCCTACAAACCGGTCGCGATCATGGCAACCTCCCCCGGGCCGCAGAGCGGTGCGCGCTGTCTTGAGCATATGAAGGTGGCGCTCGATTCGATGCTGGCGCGCGTTGTTTTGGCCCGCGAATGCATCATTACCTCGGTCGCGGCGAAGATCCGCGACGGCCGCCTCGTCGACGAGATCTCGCTCGATTTTGCCTGCGGCGCGGTTGCCACGTTACTGCACGAGATCCGTCTGCGGCAGATAGCAGACACCCTCAACGACTGAGGCTCGACGCCCTCAGCCCGGGTTGGAGGCAGGTTTTTCGTTGATGCAGCGCAACAGCTTCCAGTAACCGAACAGATTGCTGGGCCGCACCTCGCGGATCGACAGCCGACTGTCGCGGCGGAAGGCGTCGAACGAGAAGTCGGGATGGAAGCCGATATGCCGGGCGAGCCGGGCCAGGCGCTTTTCCATGAAGCGCACCAGCGGAATGTCGCTGGCGAAATGATTGACGACGACTATGGTCCCCCCGGGGATGCACACGCGCCGCATTTCCGCAGCAAGACGTGCGGGGTCGGGGACCACCGAGGCGACATAGAGCGCCAGTACCGCATCAAAGGAATTGTCCGGGAATTCGAGGTTCTCGGCATCCATCAGATGCAGGCCCTCGACATGGGCGAGCTTCAGATGCGCCGCGCGACGGCGCGCCTTCGCCAGCATCTCTTCCGAGACATCGATCCCGGTGACTCGCGCATCCGCCCGGAAGTGGGGCAGCGACAACCCGGTGCCGACACCGACCTCGAGAATCCGCTGCCCCGGCCGGTCGTTGGCAATGCGCACCGCCGCCTTGCGCCCCGGGTGGAACACCGGACCGAAAACAATGTCGTAGGAACCCGAAAACAGGCGGTAGGTGCGAATCGTGTCGTGCAGGTCCATCGTCTCGCTCTTCTTGGTCATCGAAGGGGCAGACAGAAGCCGCTGCCCCACTTTCGGTGCCGGGCGATCCGGACGCCGTTTATTAACCTAGCGGTAGCATCAGCCTAGCGCTAGGTCACCCTTGATAATTGGCCGCCCGCGCGGGGCGATATTCAATAACGGGGCGGGCACACATCTTCTGAATGAGAGTCGCACAAATTCGGGCTTTCCGAAAACAATTCGGAAGAGAGAGAACCCACGGACGAATAACTCCGTGACGTGTTGCGGTCAGCCCCCACTCTCCCCCTATCGAGGGAGGCCACGGAAATTTTACTCTGAAATCGGGGAAAGGAGCTTATTTGCGTTCGGATTCAATGCGTGACGAGACGGCGCTCGATCGCCGCGGCTTTAATCGCCTTTTGTAGTTTCTCGAAGGCGCGCACCTCGATTTGGCGCACGCGCTCGCGCGAGATGCCGTATTGCTGCGACAAGTCCTCGAGCGTGGTCGGGTTTTCCCGCAGGCGCCGCTCGGTCAGGATGTGGCGCTCCCGGTCGTTGAGATGCGTCATTGCCATTTCAAGCAGGTCTCGGCGCAGTCCCAGCTCTTGCCGCTCGCCGAGTTTGATCTCCTGGCTCTCGGTCTCATCAACCAGCCAATCCTGCCATTCGCCCTCGCTGTCCGAGCGCAACGGCGCGTTCAGCGAATGGTCCGGGCTCGCCAGTCGGCGGTTCATGCTGATGACGTCGGCCTCAGGGACGTCGAGCTCAGTGGCGATCTTTCTCAAATTCTCGGGCGAGAGGTCGCCCTCCTCCATTGCCTGCAATTGGCCCTTCAGCTTGCGCAGATTGAAAAATAGCTTCTTCTGGGCCGCCGTCGTCCCCATTTTGACAAGCGACCACGAGTGCAGAATGTATTCCTGGATCGCCGCACGGATCCACCACATCGCGTAAGTGGCGAGACGGAAGCCACGATCGGGGTCAAAGCGCTTGACCGCCTGCATCATGCCGACATTACCCTCGGAAATAAGTTCCGAGAGGGGCAGACCGTAGCCACGATAGCCCATCGCAATCTTGGCGACGAGGCGCAAGTGGCTGGTCACGAGTTTGTGTGCGGCCTCGGGATCCTCATGCTCCTTCCAACGCTTGGCGAGCATGTATTCCTGCTCGGGCTCGAGCATTGGAAATTTCCGGATCTCCTGCAGATACCGCGTCAGGTTTCCTTCCGCGGAGATGGAAGGTACCGAATAGGTTGCCATCGACGATTGTTGCTCCGTATCAAATCGGCTATGGGCAAACGCTGGAGGCCAGCGTCATGATCCCCGACTCGCCCATACCCTACTAATGTAGTGGGATTTTGTCCAGTTTAAAGTCGCTCTAAACTTTCTGAGAGCTCGCGGAGGTCGGTAGGGAGCGGACTCTCGAATTGCAGATACCGGCTGTCGCACGGATGAACGAAGCCGAGTAGCCGGGCGTGAAGTGCTTGGCGTGACAGTGCAGCGATCCGATCCCGGGTCGGGTTGGCGCGAGCGACGACTCGGCCGGCGCGGGAACAATATACCGGGTCGCCGACCAGCGGATGGCCAATATACGCGAGGTGAACGCGAATCTGGTGGGTTCTCCCGGTGGCGAGGCGGCATTCGACGCGCGCTGCTTGGGCTTTGAACGCACGCTCGACGCGATAGCGCGTCAGCGCCGGTTTTCCCTTCCCCGGCCCGACCACGGCCATTTTCTTTCGGTTGACGGGGCTGCGCCCGATGTTGCCGGCGATCTCCCCCGCCGGCGGGATCGGAACGCCCCAGACAAAGGC
>Ga0318516_10000833_pt1 | contig 10691 bp, 9 predicted proteins | sample GRESIP176b2f20_FD_202501 | JGI IMG/M metagenome (GOLD analysis project Ga0318516, IMG submission 202501) | Tropical soil microbial communities from Luquillo Experimental Forest, Puerto Rico - GRE.SIPMG.176b2f20 | ecosystem: Environmental > Terrestrial > Soil > Tropical forest > Bulk soil... | reverse complement strand
GCTCGGCCTCGTCCCGATGCGGATCCATCTGCTCGGCGCCGCGGGGCCGGACGGGCGCGAGCGGCTCCACCTGCTCGGCACCGACCGTCTCGGGCGCGATCAATGGTCGCGGCTCGTCCACGGCACGCGGACGTCGATGACGATCGGCCTCACCGCGGTCACCTTCTCCATCATCCTCGGCGTGGTGCTCGGTGGAATCTCCGGCTACTACGGCGGTCTCGCCGACGCCGTCATCCAGCGGCTGATCGAGCTCTTGCAATCGTTGCCGACGATCCCGATCTGGCTGGCGCTGACCGCGGCGCTCCCGCGCGACTGGTCGCCGCAGCAGGTGTTCTTCGCGATCACGGTGATCCTGTCGCTGGTGGGCTGGACGACGCTCGGGCGCGAGGTGCGCGGCCGGTTCCTGGCGCTCCGCGAGGAGGACTTCGTCCTGGCGGCCGAGCTGGCGGGGGCCAGCCGCGCCCGCATCATCGTCCGTCACATGGTGCCGACGTTTCTCTCGCACATCATCGCGACCAGCACCCTGGCGATCCCGGCGATGATCATCAACGAGACGTCGCTCTCGTTCCTCGGCCTCGGCATCCGGCCGCCGGCGATCAGCTGGGGCGTGCTCCTGCAGGAGGCGCAGAACATCCAGACGGTGGCGCTGGCGCCCTGGCTCCTGGTGCCGGGTGCGGTGGTCATTCTCTCGGTCCTGGCCTTCAACCTGGTGGGCGACGGCCTGCGAGACGCGGCCGACCCGTACAGCCAGTGACGGCGCCGGTCCTTCGGGTCACGGACCTCCGGGTGCACTTCTTCCTGGACGAGGGGCTCGTGCGCGCCGTCGACGGCGTGAGCTTCGACGTGCCGCCCGGCCAGGTGGTCGGGATCGTCGGCGAGAGCGGGTGCGGCAAGAGCGTGACGATGAAGGCCATCTTGCAGATCGTCGAGCCGCCCGGGCGCATCGTCGGCGGTCAGATCCTCTTCCGGAAGGATTCGGCGCCGCCCGTCGACCTCGCCCGCCTCTCGCCAAAGAGTGCCGAGCTCCGGGCGATCCGCGGCGCCGAGATCGCGCTGATCCCGCAGGAGCCGATGGCGGCGTTCAGCCCGGTCCACTCGGTCGGCGAGCAGATCATCGAAGCCCTCCAGCTCCACGAGCGCCAGTGGCGGCCGAGTGGACCGCGCCTGTCCCGGACCGAGGCGCGGTCGCTGACCGTCGACCTCTTCCGCAGCGTGGGCATCTCGATGCCAGAGGAGCGCGTCGACGCCTACTCGTGGCAGCTCTCCGGAGGCCTGCGCCAGCGCGCGATGATCGCGATGGCGCTCTCGTGCCGGCCGCGCCTCTTGATCGCCGACGAGCCGACCACCGCGGTCGACGTGACGACGCAGGCGCAGATCCTGAATCTGCTGCGTGAGCTCCAGCGCCGCCACGGCACGGCGATCGTCTTCATCACGCACGACCTCGGCGTGATCGCGCAGATGGCGCGCTACGTCGTCGTGATGTACCTCGGGCGGGTGATGGAGCAGGGCTCGGTCGAGGAGATCTTCCACGCGCCGAAGCATCCCTACACACGCGCGCTGCTGAAGTCGATCCCGAGCGTGAACGTGGCGCCCCGGACCCTGCTGCCGACCATCGCCGGCTCGATCCCGCATCCCCTCGGGCGCCCGCGCGGCTGCCCGTTCCACCCGCGCTGTCCAGACGCCATCCCCGGCGTCTGCGCCGAGCGGGCGCCGGCGCTGCGTGCGGTGGGCGCGACGCAGCTCGCCAGCTGCTTTCTCTACCACCGGGATGAGGCCGCCGAGCCGTGAGCGCGACCGCATCGCTGCTCGAGGTGCGGCACCTGAAGAAGCTCTTCCCGATCCGGCGCGGGTGGAACCGGAGGATCATCGGCGCGGTGTCGGCCGTCGACGACGTGAGCTTCACGATCCGCGAGGGCGAGACGCTCGGGCTCGTCGGCGAGTCGGGCTGCGGCAAGACGACAACGGCGCGCTGCATCCTGCGCGCGATCCCGCCGACCGGCGGCGAGATCCTCTTCCGCGCGGCCGATGGACGCGTCGTCGACCTGGCGCCGCTTTCCCGGGCCGAGCTCCGTCCCCTGCGGCCGCAGATCCAGATGGTCTTCCAGGACCCGTTCGGCTCGCTCAATCCGCGCATGACCATCTTCGACAACGTCGGCGAGCCGCTGCTGATCAACGGGGTGCGCGACCGGCGCGCGCGCCTCGAGCGCGTCGCGGGCCTGCTCGAGCTGACCGGGCTGCGCCCGGAGCACATGCACCGATTCCCGCACGCCTTCTCGGGCGGCCAGCGCCAGCGCATCGGCATCGCGCGGGCGCTCGCGACCGAGCCCCGGCTCGTGGTGGCCGACGAGCCGGTCTCCGCGCTCGACGTTTCGGTGCAGGCGCAGGTGCTCAACCTCCTGCTCGAGCTCCAGAAGCGGCTGCACCTGACCCTGCTCTTCGTCGCCCACGACCTCGCGGTGGTCAAGCACATCAGCGATCGCGTGGCCGTCATGTACGTCGGCCAGCTGGTGGAGCTCGCGACGGCCGAGGCGATCTTCCGGCGCCCGCGGCACCCCTACACCGCCGCGCTCATGCGCGCGGTGCCGGTGCCCGATCCTCACGCACCGAGCGGTGACGTCGCGCTGGCGGGCGAGGTCGCCAATCCCGCCAGTCCCCCGGCGGGCTGCTACTTCCACCCGCGGTGCCCGCATGTCGTCGAGCGGTGCCGGAGCGAGCGCCCGGAGCTCCGCGAGGTCGCGGCCGGCCACGTCGTGCGGTGCCACCGCGCCGAGGAGCTCGCGCTCGCGGGCGTCGGCGCCGAGCCTGCGCGCGGCGCGCAGGGCGTGGTAGAGTCCCCGGATCACCGACGGGAGAACGTATGAGCAAGCGCGTCCTGACCTTGCGCAAGGCGTTCCAGGAAACCCTGAAGGACGCCGCGTTCCTGGCCGAGGCCGAGAAGGCCAAGCTCACTCTGGATCCGGCGACGGCCGAGGACCTCGAGCGGATGATGGCCGAGGCCTTCGCGCTCGAGCCGCGCTCCTGGCGAAGCTCAAGGACATCCTCTACAGGTAGCCGCGCCGCTCCGGCGCCGGCACGGTGCCGAGCGTGAAGAACGCGCTGCTCAGCGCGAGCCCGGCCGCGGCCAGCGCGAAGGCGAGCACGTAGGTGCCCATCGCGTCGTAGATGAAGCCGGCCGCGGTGGGTCCAAGCGCGGCTCCGCATCGCCAGCCCAGGCTCAGAACCCCCATGACCGCGCCGATCGAGCGCACGCCGAAGGTCTCGACGGCGCCCTTCACGAGCGTCGTGTCGCTGCCGGCGGCCGACAGCCCCAACCCGAACAACAGGACGTCGAGGGCCGACAGCGACGGCGCGGCGACGATCGACAGGAGGGTGCCGGTGCCGAGGATCGTCAGCGCCAGCGAGGCGCGCTCGAGCGGGACACCTTGATCCTTCACGTACGACACGAGGTGAATCGACATCATCATCTGGTTACTCGCGCGTCGGCGCGAAACCTACCGATGGTCGCAGATCGACCAGGGCAAACGCCGCCGACCGCGGAGGTTCCGGAAAGCGCGCGCAAGGTTTTTCAAACGTTTGGCGTTCGGTGCTTCATGGCATTTCTGTTGCTCTGCTCTCTGGCTCAATGACTCCTATTGCTCGTGCTCACGTCGATTCGCCTCGTCTGGTCGCGATCAACGGCGGTGCCCCGGCCATCGACCACGGCGCCGCGCGCCGTCACGCGGCGGTGCTGCGGCTCGGCGACCTGCTGGTCTCCGAAGGCCTCGCGACCCACGCCGAGATCCAGTACGCGCTCCGCCTGCAGAGCCAGTCGAAGACGTACATGCTGCTCGGCCAGATTCTCATCGCCCAGAAGGTCATCACGCGCAGCCAGCTCCTGTCGGTCCTCGATCGCCATCGTCGCCGCTCGAAACTCGGCGAGCTCCTGGTCAAGTCGCGTGCGGTCACGCCGAGCCAGCTCGAGATGGCGCTGACCGAGCAGCGGCGGTCGAAGCAAACGCTGGGCGAGGTGGTCGTGCGGCTCAGGTTCGTGACCGAGGAGCAGATGCGGCGGGCGCTCTGCCAGCAGCTCCACATCAACTTCTTCGACCTCGACTCGATCGTGCTCGACCGAGCGCTCCGGGGGCTCATCAACCCGCGATTCGCGCGCAAGCGGCTGGTCGCGCCGATCGCGCGTGTAGGCCAGACCCTGGTCGTCGCGATGGACGACCCGACGCGGACCGCGGTCATCGACGACCTGAAGGCGAGCACCGGTCTCGACATCGAGGTGATCACGTCGACGACGGCCAGCATCCGCCGCGCCATCGATCAGATGTATCCCGCCGAGGTGGCGCCGAGCGCCGTGGAGCCCGTCATCGCCCCGGTCAGCCCTCAGCCCGGCCTGATCGTCGGCGAGCCGAACATTCTGAGCTTCGAGGAGATCGATCGGCTCGCGGAGGAGAAGCTCACGTACGTCGACGTTCATCATGCGTCGGAAGGCACCGCCAGCATGGTGCGCCGGCTCCTGAAGCTCGCCATCGAGTGGGGCGCCTCCGACATCCATCTGGAGGCCGTGGAGCACGGAATCCAGACGCGCTTCCGGATCGACGGCGTCCTGCAGGAGCTCGACCTGAACGATCTCGACGAGCTGATGAACCAGAATCGAGCCAAGCTCCTGTCGCGGCTCAAGATCCTGAGCAAGCTCGACATCGCGGAGCGGCGGCGGCCCCAGGACGGAAGCTTCCGCGCGCGCCTGGCACGCGACGGCCAGACCGCGACCGTCGATTTCCGTATCTCGATCATTCCGGGCTACTACGGCGAGAGCGCCGTGATCCGGATCCTCGACCCGCGCGGCCTTCCCCAGTCGGTCGAAGGGCTCGGCCTGCGCGCGCCCGTCACCCTGCGGCTGCGCCAGCTCCTCCGGTCGTCCACCGGCATCATCCTGGTCACCGGCCCCACCGGCTCGGGCAAGAGCACCTCGCTCTTCGGCGCGCTCAAGAGCGTCTACCAGCCAGGCATCAAGATCCTGACGGCCGAGAACCCGATCGAGTACGTCTGTGACACCTTCCGGCAGCACGAGGTCGACGAGCGGCTCGGCAACACCTTCGCCACGTTCCTGCGCTCGTTCCTCCGCCACGATCCGGACGTGATCATGATCGGAGAGATCCGCGACGGCGAGACCGCGAACCTCGCGTTCCGGGCCGCCCAGACGGGCCACCTCGTGCTCAGCACCTTGCACACGAACGACGCGATCAGCGCGCTGCCGCGCCTGCTCGACCTGGGGGTCGACGCCAACCTGATCGCCTCCTCGCTGCTGGGCGTGCTCTCACAGCGCCTGGCCCGCGAGATCTGCGGGGAGTGCCGCGAGACCTGCGCGCCGCCCCGCGAGCTTCTGGAGGAGTCGCTCGGGAACCCGCACGTCGACTTCGAATGGTACCGGGGCGCCGGCTGCGTGGCGTGCAACTACACGGGCTACCGCGGCCGCATGGTCCTCTCGGAGCTGTGGACCCCGAACGACGCCGACATCGTGCTGATCAACAAGGGGGCGCCGTTCGAGGAGGTCCGGGAGAGCGCCCGCAAGACCACGCTGTCCATGGCCGAGGACGTCGCCGAGAAGCTTGCGCTGGGCCGGACGAATCTCGAGGAGCTCATCCGCGCGCTCCCCCACTCGGCCCTCCGCCAGCTTCAGCTCGGGACGCGCTAGCGAGCGCAAGAAGCGCGCGGCGGCTCCTCGCGGGAGTCAGCTCATCAGCCCGTAGAATTTCCCTGCGTTCTCGCAGGTGATCTTGCGCACGACGTCGGCCGGCAGGTGGCCGAACTGCTCCTGGATGTAGCGCGACGACTGCGGCCAGACACCGTCGGGATGCGGATAGTCCGACCCCCACATGAGCGTCTCGACGCCCATGTCCCCGATCAGCTTGGTGCCGATCGGATCGAACTGGAAGGTCGCCCGGCACTGCCGGCGCCAGTAGTCGCTCGGCTTCATCGTGAGGCCGAGATCGCGGAAACGGTCCTCCCACTCGAAGTCCATGCGATCGAGCGCGTACGGGATCCAGCCGATGCCGCTCTCGCCGAACGAGATCCGGATGTTGGGGTAGCGCTCGAGCACCGCGGCGCCGATCACGGCGGCCAGGATGTTGACCAGGTTCATCTGGAAGCCGGCGACGCTCGTGAAGAACGCCGCGCGCCGGGTCTGGCCCGTCTGGCGCTCGCGCACGCCCGGCGGCAGCGAGGGGAACGTGTGGAAGTGCAGCGGCAGGTTCACGTCGTTCACCGCTTGCCAGAGCGGCTCCCACATCGGATGCCACATGGGCTCCATGTCCCACGAGCACGAGAGCTCGAGGCCGCGCAGGCCGAGGCGCGCCACCCGGTAGATCTCCTTCACCGCGGCGTCGAGGTTGCCGTAGGGCAGGCAGGCCAGACCGATGTGGCGCTCCGGGTAATGCTTGCAGAACTCGACGAGCCAGTCGTTGTAGATCCGGAACATCTCGCCGGCCGCCTCGTGGTCCCCCAGCCGCGTCGCCGCGCCGAGGATGCCGAACAGCACCTCGGCCTGGACGCCGTCGCGGTCCATGTCCTTGACGCGCAGGTGTGGATCACCCGGGCGGCGGATTCCCTTCTTGCCGTCGTCGTACAGGCCGGTCGCCGCCATTACGTCCACGCGCTGGTTCTGTCCGGGCACGTACTTCGTCCCGGTCGAGCCGATGCCGCCCACGAGCCCGAACGGCGCCCCTTTCTTCGTGGTCCACTGCGGGCCGTCGGGCCCGTCCACGACGTAGGGCATCCGATCCTTCATGAGCGCGGACGCGTTCGCCGTGAAGAGATCGGGCGGAAGCCAGGGCATGTCGATGTGGCAGTCGGCCGAGATGCGCGTGTAGTGCATGGTGTCCTCCTGTCGCTCTCGCGCAAAATGCTAGTCCCGGAGCGATCGCTGGGCAAGCCCAGAGTCGAGCGGCTACACTCGTGAGTCATGCGGCGCGGCACGCGAAGGCATCGGCGCGGCGATCACGCAGTCGTCGGCGTCATCTCCGATACGCACGGCCTCCTGCGGCCGCAAGCGCTCACCGCGCTGGCCGGGGTCGACCTGATCGTGCACGCCGGCGACATCGGCTCCCCCGCGATCCTGGCCGTGCTCGGCGCGATCGCGCCGGTGCTCGCCGTGCGCGGCAACAACGACCGCGAAGCGTGGGCCGCGTCCATCCCGGAGATCGCGACGACCGAGATCGCCGGCAAGCGCCTTTACGTCATCCACGATTTCAAGATGCTCGCGGGGGATCCGGCCGCGCTCGGCGTCGACGTGATCATCTCCGGCCACTCCCACCGGCCGAGTGTCCAGCACCGGTCGAGCGTCGTCCTGCTCAATCCGGGCAGCGCCGGGCCTCGACGCTTCAGCCTTCCGATCGCAGTGGCGCGTCTGCACCTGGGCCCGGCCGGCCCGCGGGTCGAGATCGTCGAGCTGGACGTCACCCCCCGGGCCGGCGCCGCGCCGCGCCGGCGCCGGCCGGCGCGGCCTTGACGTCCCCACGGCGCGCGGCGCAGTATCGCGCCCATGAAAAAGGACATCTCGAGCCTTCGCTCGACTCTCGCCTACCTCGAAGCGGCCGGTGAGCTGGTCACGACCGACGTCGAGGTCGACCCCCATCTGGAGGTCGCCGCGATCCAGAAGCACTTCGACGGCGGCGCCGCGCTGCTCTTCAACAAGGTGAAGGGCTATCCGAACGCGCGCATCTGCAACAACATCTTCGCCAGCGCCGAGCGCATCGCGAAGCTCCTGGGCGCCGACGATCCGCGCACGCTCAAGCACAAGGTCGTCGAGGCGCTGCGCGCGCCCCTGCCCCCGGTCGAGGTGAAGGACGGGCCCTGCCAGGAAGTGGTCGTGACCAAGGACATCGACGTGTGGAACGTGATCCCGATGATCTCGCACTCGGACAGCGACCCCGGCCGCACCCTCGGCGCCGGCACGACGGTCGTGCGGGGCAAGCACTTCTGGGGCGGCTCGCACATCGGCTACAATCGGATGAACTTCCGCGGGCCCGACTACTCGAGCTTCCAGATCTCGCCGGGCTCGCACATGGACCAGGTCGCCACGCACTGGTACCGCAAGGGCCCCATCCCCGTCACGATCAACATCGGGATCCCGCCGACCTGCACGATGATGGCGGGCTCCGGCTTCACGTACGTGATCCTGCCGCGCGGGTGCGACGAGCTCGGAGTGGCCGGCGCGCTCCAGGGCTACCCGGTCGAGCTCGTGCGCGCGCGGACGCAGGACGCCTGGTCGATCGCGAACGCGGAATATGTGGTCGAGGGCTACATCGACACGACCCAGAAGGTGTGGGAGAGCCCGCTCGCCGAGAAGGACGACGCCCAGGGCGTGCATCCCTTTCACCCGGAGTGGTCGGGCTACATGGGCAAGTCGTACCGCACCTACAAGTTCCAGGCGACCGCGATCACGCACCGGGCCGACCGGCCGCTCTACTACGGGCTCATTGTCCACGGCATGGACGAGCACTTCATCGACGGCGTCGTGCGCGAGGCGTGCTTCCTCGAGCTGGCCGAGCGCATCGTGCCCGGCCTCTGCGTCGACGCGCACATCCCCATGGGGATGACCGACTGGGGCGGCGTGATCTTCCAGGTCAAGAAGCGCCGGGCTCGCGACGAAGGGCTGCAGCGGAACATCCTCACGGCGGCGCTGTCGATCTCGCTCGGCGCGCGCCTGGGCATCGTCGTCGACGAGGACGTCGACATCTACAATATCGAGGACGTCCTGTGGGCGCTCACCACGCGCGTGAATCCGAAGGATGACCTCCTGACGATCTGCGAGGGCGGCTTCGGCCAGACGTTCCAGCCCGCGGAGCGCAGCTCGGCCGGGGATCGCCAGTGGACGCAGGGCAACATCCGCTTCTCGGGCGCCCTGGGCATCGACGCGACGCGCCCGTTCATCCACAAGGACGCGTTCGAGCGCGCCCGCTACAACGTCGAGGTCGTCGACCTCACCAAGTTCTACTCGCCCGAGCAGATCCAGAAGGCGAAGGCGGGCCAGCGCGACTACGCCAAGTTCCTGGCCGAGCGCGGCATCTGACGAGGCGCTCAGGGCGCGCCGCGCGAGAAGAAGAAGGCCAGCTGGTCGTTGCCGCTCGCGATGTGATAGGAGGCGAGCACCACCAGCACGAGGCCGAGCGCGATCGGGGCCGCCGCCAGCCAGAGCCGCCGCCGATCGGTGCTCGGGGCGCCGATCCGCGGAATGACCGCCAGCACCGGCAGCCGGCTGAACGCGCGCAGCTCCTCGACCGAGTGGAACGAGCCGTCGAGTTGATCGACGAGCAGCACCGTCACCGCCGCCACCGCGAGCGCCAGTGCCACGCCGAGCACCACGAACAGCGCGCGCGGCGGCGCGACCGCGTTTTGCGCGGGAACCGCGGGATCCAGGATCCTGAACTCCTCCCCCACCGCGGCGGTCGCCTTCGGCGGGTTCTCGAGCGCGGCGATCTCCGCCCTGAGCCGGATGACGTCGGGATGCCGGGGCGTGTAGACCTCCTGCATCTGCGTGAGCTCCTGGTTCAGGCGAGTCAGCCGGGCGGCGCTCGCTTGCCGCACCAGGATCTTGGCGTTCTCCTCGACGTAGAAGGCGGCGAGGACGTTAGCGACCTGGGCGACCGTCTCGGGGTCGCGGGCGCGAAACGTGATGCCGAAGGCCACGGTGGTGGGGCGCCCGGCCGGCTCGGCCCTCACGAGCCTCACCTGGATGTCCCTCCGCATGCGCTCGACCGCGGATGCGGGCGCCGACGCCCTGAGCTCGGGATAGAGATCGAACGATTCCATGAGCGCCATGAGTCGCGCCTGACTCAACACTTCCTGTCCGATCGTCTGCAGGCGCGTGTCGAGCTCGGCGGCGATCAGCGATTTCCCGCCCCCCTCGGTGGTGCCCGGATGCTCGACCAGCACCGTCGCCGTCGCGCGATACACGTCGGGCAGCGACATCGCGACGGTCGCGGCGCCGGCGAAGACCACCACGAACGCGACGGCGGCGAGCCACGCGTGGCGTCGGAGGAGCGCGAGCACGCTTGCGGCCCCGTCGCCGTACCGTCTGGGACGTGCCCCGAAAGCGTCGCCGTACTCTCGCGGTGTCATCTCAGGGCACGATCAGCGTGTCGCCGGGCCGGAGGAGAAAGGTCTCGAGCTGCGCGTTCGAGACGATTGTCGTAGTCGCACGGAATCCGCGTGACGGTCGAGCCCTCCACGCGCAGGATCACCATCTTCGATCGGCGCGCAAAATCGTTGAACCCTCCGGCAAGGGCGATGGCGTCCAGCACGGACGCACGGCTTCTGACATCGTAGCGGCCGGGCTTTCTCACCTCGCCGACCACCGCGACCTTGCGGCTGTGGATCTCGCGGACGATGACCGACACTTCGGGCGAGGCGACGTACTTCGCCAGCCGCCGCGTCAGATCGACCTTGAGCTGCTTGGGCGTGACCCCGGCCGCCTGCACGTCGTCGAGCAACGGCAGGGAGATCTTGCCGTCGGGGCGAACCGGAACCGTGCGGCTGAGCCCGGCATTGTTCCACACGGTGATGTCGAGAATGTCCTCGGGCCCGATCGTGTACGCGCCGTCTGGAATCGGCGTCGCGGCTGGAGCGTTGCCCGCGCCCGAGCGAGCACTGCCGCCGCGACCGCCACGCCCGCCCATCGCGTCAACATGGCCGTTCCTCCGCTCTAC